>DHCFJ07801__coassemble_1586_pt1 | contig 52941 bp, 48 predicted proteins | sample DHCFJ07801__metabat2_low_PE_010 | metagenome-assembled genome bin DHCFJ07801
TCCGAGCTCAGCGCCACCGCCACCCAGATCAACCTGGACTAGAAGCGAAAAGGAACCGACGAAGCCCATGAAGTTGGCAGTCATCCCCGGAGACGGGATCGGTGTCGAGGTCACCGCCGAGGCACTCAAGGTCCTGGACGCCCTCGTCCCGGGAGTAGAGAAGACCGAGTACGACCTCGGTGCGCGCCGCTACCTGCGCAACGGTGAGACCCTCACCGATTCCGACATCGCGAGCCTCAAGGAACACGACGTGATCCTGCTCGGTGCGATCGGCGACCCCCGATCCGTGCCGGCCGGTGTGCTCGAGCGGGGCATGTTGCTCCCGCTGCGTTTCGCCCTCGACCACCACGTCAACCTGCGGCCGTCCAAGCTGTACCCGGGATCGGCGACCCCGCTCAAGAATCCGGGCGAGATCGACTTCGTCGTCGTCCGCGAGGGCACCGAGGGCCTCTACACCGGTAACGGAGGCGCCATCCGGGTGGGCACCCCCCACGAGATGGGGACCGAGACCTCGGTCAACACCCGCTACGGCGTGGAGCGCGTCGTGCGCGACGCGTTCGCGCGCGCCGCGGCGCGGCGCGGCAAGCTCACGCTGGTCCACAAGACCAACGTGCTGGTCAACGCCGGCGGCCTGTGGCAGCGCACGGTCGACGAGGTCGCCCCCGAGTTTTCGGACGTCGAGGTGGACTACTGCCACATCGACGCGGCTACCATCTACATGGTCACCGACCCCGCCCGCTTCGACGTGATCGTCACCGACAACCTGTTCGGCGACATCATCACCGACCTCGCGGCGGCCGTGACCGGCGGCATCGGGACCGCGGCGTCCGGAAACATCGACGCCTCGGGCACCAACCCGTCCATGTTCGAGCCGGTGCACGGCTCGGCCCCGGACATCGCCGGGCAGGGCAAAGCCGATCCGACGGCCGCGATCCTGTCGGTGGCGCTGCTCCTGCGTCACGTGGGCAAGACCGCCGAGGCTGATCGTGTCGAGGCCGCCGTCGAGGCCGATCTCGGTTCGCGCGGCGAGGCGCCCGTCGTCACCTCCGAGGTCGGCGACCGGATCGTGGCGGCACTCACCAGCTAGACACTCTCGGCCCGGCTCCTGACGCCGGTGCTGGGACCTCGCGGCCCGCGGGTGCGATTCACGCCAAGTGGATCACACCGCGGGCCGTCGGCGTTCACAGTGGTGTCATGGATGTCGAACTGGTCGAGGTGCGGGACTTTCTCGCGCGATGCGCTCCTTTCGATGAACTCGCCCCGTCGATCCTGGACCGGCTGCCCGCCAGGTTGACGCAGCGATATCACCGGCGCGGCAGCACGATCGTCGGTGCGGGCCAGCCCAATGACACCCTGCACATCATCCGCTCGGGGGCGGTGGAGATCTGCGACCCGGATGGCCGGCTGCTCGACACCCGCGACGAGGGCGACTGCTTCGGCTACTCGACGCTGGCCAGCGCGATCCCCTCGCGGTACCGGATGGAGGCGGTGGCCGACACGTTGCTGCTCGAGATGTCTAGGGAGGTCTTCGATGAGGTGGCCGCCGAACACCCCGTGTTGCGGGACTTCTTCGCGGCGCGGAGCGACAAGGTCCGTCAGGACCTGGCCTCGGTGCGGGTCGCGGCAGCCGGCGGCGACGTTCTCGCCACGCCGGTCGGTGAACTGCTGACCCGGGACGCCGTGACCATCGGCCCGGACGCGAGCATCCGCGAGGCCGCGCAGCTCATGACCTCCCGGCGCGTCTCGGCGCTGCTGGTGGTCGATGCGGGCCGGGTGATCGGGATCTTCACCGACCGGGATCTGCGCTCCAAGGTGGTGGCGGCGGACGCCGACACGCGGGCGCCGGTGTCGACCATCATGAGCCCCGAGCCGGTCTCGGTGGACGCGCGTACCCGTGCGTTCGATGCGGCATTGGTCCAGATCGAGCGAGGCGTCCACCATCTCCCCGTGCTCGACGGCGATGCGCCGATGGGCATGGTCACGACCAGCGACCTCCTGCGACTGGCCCAGGGGGATCCGGTGTACCTGGCGGCGCGGATCTCCCGGGCGGCCGATGCGGATGCCGTCGCCGAGCTCGCCGGCCGCGTGCCCGGGCTCGTGGAAGAGTTCGTGCGCCGGGGGACCGCGCCACAGGACATCGGTCGGGTCGTCACCGCCACCGCGGACGCCGCCACACGTCGACTCATCGCCCTGGCCGAGGAGGAACTCGGTCCCGCGCCGGTGCCGTACTGCTGGGTGGGGCTCGGTTCGCAGGCCCGGGGCGAGCTCGGGGTGGCAAGCGATCAGGACAACGCGCTCGTCCTCGCGGATGAAGAGGGGCGGGCGCCCGGCGCGGACGCCTACTTTTCGGCGCTGGCGGACCGGGTCTGCCGCGGACTGGACCGGGCCGGCTTCCCGCTGTGCCCGGGGGAGGTGATGGCCAGCAATCCCGCATGGCGCCGGACCACGAGCGAGTGGATCACCCGGGTCGGCGACTGGATCGGCGCGCCGGAGGCTGACGCGATGCTGCACGCGCAGGTGTTCTTCGACCTCCGCGCCGTCCACGGCGACGCCGAGCTGCTCGCCCCGATCCGGCGGGAGATGCTCGAGCGGGCCCGTGGCAGCGCCCGGTTCCAGGCGCACCTGGCGCGGATCGCGTGCGAGTGGCAACCCCCGCTGGGGTTCTTCCGGGGCCTGGTGGTGGCGCGTCGCGGGGAGTACCGCAACACCCTCGAGATCAAGGCCGGCGGGATCGCCCCGGTCGTGCAGATCGCGCGTCTGCACGCGATCGCGGCCGGGGTGGACGAGGTGTCGACCCTCGACCGGCTCGACGCCGCGGCCCGCGCGGGGACGATCTCGCGCAATGACGCCGAGAACCTCGCCGAGGCCTTCCGATTCCTCCGCCGCCTCGCCTACCGGCACCATGCGCTGCAGATCGCGGAGGGCCGGCCCCAGGACAACAACGTCGATCCGCGGAGCCTGGGCAACAAGGACCGGCATCGCCTGCGGGCGGCGTTCCGCATCATCGCCACCGCGCAGGACGCGTTGTCCCTCAAGTACCGCGTGGGACAGATGTGATGACCTTTGGGTGGCATCGCGGGGAGCGCGCGCGGCGCCGCATGGCCGTGGCCGTACCCGAGGGTGGCCTGCGCCGCTTCCTCGAGGCGCCGGTGCCGGACCCCTCGACGCCGGTGGGTGAGATCCCGCTGCTGGCGGTCGATGTGGAGACGACCGGGTTGGACCCGCGGCGCGACAGGGTCCTCGCCGTGGGTTTCGTGCCCGTCGACGGGGCGCGGATCGTCCTGGGCGGGGCCGGATCCATGTTGGTGCGGGCCGACGTTTCCGGGGGCGACGACGACGGCGTGGGCCAGAGCGCAACCGTGCACGGCATTACCGATGACAGTCTCATCGGTGGCATGGAGGTGGCTGATGTCCTGGACCGGCTCTTCGATGCCGCCGCCGGGCGCGTGCTCCTCGCGCACTACAGCCCGATCGAGGTCGACTTCCTCGGCGCGTTGTGCCGGCGGGTGTACGGCGTCCGCCCGCCTCTTCTGGCCGTCGACACCCTCGAGTTGCACCGGCGGGTGTTGGGCGGCGGGATCGACATGGGGTTCACGGCCGATCCGAACCCGGATGACCTCCGTTTGTGGGGGGCCAGAAAGCGTTACGGGCTGCCGCGGTACCGGGCGCATGATGCGCTCGTCGACGCGGTGGCCTGCGCGGAGCTCTATCTCGCCCAGTTGGCGGAGTTGTCCGAGCGCGGGGCGCGCACTCTCCGGGACCTGCGAACGGCCTAGGATCGCGGGTATGCGTCTCGCCCGAATTGCCCACCCGCAGGGGTTCGCCTTCGTTGAGGTCCGCGGGGATGTGTCCGATCCGTCGTCGTTGACGTGCGCGGAGATCTCCGAGCACCCCTTCGGCACCCCCGAGTTCACCGGCCGCGAGTGGCCGCTCGCCGACGTCCGTCTTCTCGCCCCGATCCTCGCCTCCAAGGTGGTGTGCGTCGGCAAGAACTACGCCGAGCACGCCGCCGAGATGGGCGGCGAAGCCCCGGCGGAGCCGTTGATCTTCCTCAAGCCCAACACCTCGGTCATCGGCCCCGAGGCCGCGATCGCGTACCCGCCGAGTTCGGAGCGGGTCGATTACGAGGGTGAGCTGGCCGTGGTGATCGGCCAGCCGTGCCGTGACGTCGCCGCCGCTCGCGCCCACGAGGTCATCCTCGGCTACACCTGCGCGAACGATGTGACCGCACGCGACCAGCAGCTGGCGGACGGCCAGTGGACGCGCGGCAAGGGCTACGACACGTTCTGTCCGCTCGGTCCGTGGATCGTCACCGACCTCGATCCCAACGGCCTGGATGTGCGCACCACCCTCACCAAGGACGGCGGGGATGCGGAGCTCAAGCAGGACGGCAACACGTCGCAGTTCATGCACACAGTCGGCGAGATCGTCGAGTATGTCAGCCGTGTCATGACCCTGCTCCCGGGCGATGTGGTCCTCACCGGCACGCCCGCGGGCGTGGGCCCGATGCTTCCGGGCGACCGGGTCACCGTGGAGATCGAGGGGATCGGCTCACTGAGCAACCCCGTCGTCGACCGCTAGGCGGTGCCGGTCACGAGGCGTTGAACGCCCTGAGCACGGTGCGCAGTTTGGCACCGGTTTCGGCGACCTCGGCGTCGGGGTCGGAGTCGGCCACGATCCCGCCGCCGGCCCAGGCGATGGCGCCGCGGCGGTCGGCGTCGATTTCGGCGCACCGGATCGACACCATCCAGTCGCCGTCCCCGTCCGCGTCGGACCAGCCGATGGCGCCGGCGTAGAAACCGCGGGGACCTTCGATGCCGGCGATGAGTCGCCGCGCTTCGTCCGTCGGCGTCCCGCACACCGCCGGCGTGGGATGGACGGCGAGTGCGAGGTCCAGGGCGGTGGTCCGGGGGTCTGAGATACGGCCCCTGATGCGTGTGCCGAGATGCCACATCTCCCGTGTCGAGGTCAGCGAGGGGTGCTCGGGGATCTCGAGGTCGGTGCACAACGGGGCGAGGGCGTGTGCGATCGAGTCCACGACGAACGCGTGCTCGAACGCGTCCTTGCCCGAGTCCCGCAGTGCCCGCGCCGAGGCCTGATCGGTGGCGGGATCGGCATCTCGGGGGGCTGATCCGGCCAGTGGGTGGCATTCGACCTGGTCGCCGCGGCGCCGCACCAGCAGTTCCGGACTCGACCCCACGAGCACCCGCCCGGCGTAGGCGTCGCCGGCGGGGGAGAGGTCGACCAGGAACCCGTCTGCGGCCGGGCTCGAGTCGATGAGCGAGGCACACACCGCGTGCGGGTCGAGCGGCCGGTCGGCGACCAGCCGGACCGCCCGGGCCAGCACGACCTTGCCCACGCTTCCCGCGTTGATCCCGGAGATCGCGCTCGACACCCGCACCCGGTGCTCGGCCGGGCTCGGGATCTCCTCGGCCACGCGTGCCTCGCTGCGGATCCCACGGAAATAGGCCGGGGGTTCCAGGGGGCCGTCGGTGTGGACGACCAATTCTGGTTCCATGAGCGCGGCGGGGGCATCCGGCTCGAACCCGATGGCACCGACGACCAGCCCGCAGGAACCGTCACGCAGGGCGAGGGCCGCATCGCCCGGGTCGGTGAACGTCCGCAGGGCACCCTGGGTGCGCAGTGACCCGGTCGGGCGCGAGAGCAGGAAGTCCGGCGCGGTGACGGGGCGACCGACGTCGGGGTGTTGCCCTGACGCCACGGCCCGCCTCCCTCTGCTCCCCGAACCCCGTGGTTCCACGCGCTTACGGCGTCCACGAGTACCCGGTCGATCCTAGGCCGGTCCTCCCCGGGGGTGCGAGCCGGGATCGTCACTAGGATGTTCGGTATGACCGCCTCGAACGTTCGCGTCCGCTTTTGTCCGTCCCCCACGGGAACCCCGCATGTGGGCCTCGTCCGCACCGCCCTGTTCAACTGGGCTCATGCCCGGCACACGGGTGGGACGTTCGTCTTCCGGATCGAGGACACCGACGCCGCCCGCGACTCCGAGGAGTCCTACACCGCGCTTCTCGATGCCTTGCGCTGGTTGGGACTGGACTGGGACGAGGGCCCCGAGGTCGGGGGCCCGTACGCCCCCTACCGCCAGTCCGAGCGACGCGACCTCCATCTCGACGTCGTCCGGCAGCTCGTCGAGGCGGGTGAGGCCTACGAGTCGTTCTCCACGGCTGAGGAGGTCGAGGCCCGCCACGTCGCGGCCGGGCGGGACCCCAAGCTCGGGTACGACGGCTTCGACCGCGATCTCACCGAGGAGCAGAAGCAGGCCTACCGAGACGAGGGTCGTGGCGCCGTGATCCGCCTCCGGATGCCCGACGAGGACCTGTCGTGGGACGACCTCGTCCGCGGGGAGACGGTGTTCAAGGCCGGCACCGTTCCCGACTTCGCCCTGACCCGCGGTAACGGGATCCCGCTGTACACGCTCGTCAATCCGGTTGACGACGCGCTGATGAAGATCACCCACGTTCTTCGGGGCGAGGACCTGCTCAGCTCCACCCCCCGCCAGATCGCCCTGTACCGGGCTCTCCAGCGCATCGGTGTCGCCGATGCCGTCCCCGAGTTCGGGCACCTGCCGTTCGTCATGGGCGACGGCAACAAGAAACTGTCCAAGCGCGATCCGCAGTCGGACCTGTTCCTGCACCGCGAGCGCGGGATGGTGCCCGAGGGGCTCCTCAACTACCTCGCGCTGCTGGGCTGGGGCCTGTCTGAGGACCGCGACGTGTTCTCCCTGTCGGAGATGGTCGACGCGTTCGACGTGCGTCAGGTCAATGCCAACCCGGCACGGTTCGACCAGAAGAAGGCCGACGCGATCAACGCCGAGCACATCCGGCTGTTGCCTCCGGAGGAGTTCGCACGCAGGCTGCGGGAGTTCCTCGTCGAGCATCCCTCCGAGGACGGACTGACATTCCCGGAGAGCCTGGACGGCGACCGTTGGGCGATCGTGGCAGAGCTGCTCCAGACGCGCATCGTGGTCCTGTCCGACGCCTGGAAACTGATTCGATTCCTCGTCGTCGACGAGGACGAGTTCACCGTCGATCCGCAGTCCGCGGCCAAGAACCTCAAGGCGGAGGCCCGTGAGGTCGTGGACGCGGCAGTCGCCGCGCTGGAGGCGCTCACGGAGTGGACCACCGCGTCGATCGAGGCCGCACTGTCCGGCGCGCTGGTGGAGGATCTGGGCATCAAGCCGCGTAAGGCCTACGGCCCGGTGCGCGTCGCCGTGACCGGTTCGCACATTTCGCCACCGCTGTTCGAGTCCCTCGAGCTGCTCGGCCGGGAGGCCACCATCGCGCGTCTGAAGGCGGCGCCGATCGCGGACTGATCAGGCGATTTGCTATTCACGCTCGAAGTTTTGTAATCTCTTCGAGGTCGCCAAAAAGCGGCGAAGAAGTGAATAACAGTGGCCTATGGTGTAATTGGCAACACAGCTGATTCTGGTTCAGTCGTTCTAGGTTCGAGTCCTGGTAGGCCAGCTGAACACTCCGCGCGAGTGTTCACGCGAGCGGATTCTCCGCGAATCCGTGTCCAGGCCCCCGTCGTCTAGCGGCCTAGGACGCCGCCCTCTCACGGCGGTAGCGTGGGTTCGAATCCCATCGGGGGTACACAATATCGACGCCCGGAGCATTTTGCTCCGGGCGTCGTTTGCGTTCGGGTGCCGGGAGTCCCGTCGTGCCCGATACCTATACAAGACCCCCGGAGGTCGGTGCGCGACCCCCGGGAGCCCGCGATCAGTCGATGGTCTCTTTGAGCTTGTCCTCGCGAATGAACATCAGCATGACGGTCGCGACCACGAGGAGCGGCACCACGACGTGGTAGATGGGCACCAGGGCGTCGTTGTACGCGCTGACGATCGCGTCGTGCAGCGGCCCGGGAAGCCCGGCGAGGATTTCCGGGCTCATCGAGTTGGCGGCGCCGGACCCGTCGGCGAAGCCCGCAGCGGCCTCGGCGCCCTCGGGACCCATGGTCTGGGCGGCGACAGGGATACGTTCGCCCAGGAGGTCGGCGAGTCGACTGACGAAGACCGTCCCGACGACAGCCGAACCCAGGGTTCCGCCGATCTGGCGGAAGAAGTTGTTGGATGCGGTGGCGGTGCCGACGATGGCGATCGGGAACGAGTTCTGCACGATGAGGACCAGCAGCTGCATGCACAGGCCCAGCCCGAAACCGAACACGAACAGGACGACCCCGAGGTGCACGAGGCTGTCGCCGGAGTGGAGTGAGCCGATCAGCCACAGTCCGACGGCCATGACCACCGTGCCGGCCACCGGGTACCACTTGTACCGGCCGGTGCGGCTGACGATGTTGCCCACGACGATGGAGGTGCCCATCATGCCGACCATCATCGGGGTCATCATGAGGCCGGCCGCGGTGGGACTGAGGCCGTGGACCATCTGGATATAGGTGGGCATGTACGCGAGGCATCCGAACATCGCCACACCGATGATCAGGCCCGCCGCGGTGGTCAGCGTGTAGTTCCGCTCGCGGAACAGGGTCATGGGGATCAACGGATCCGAGGTGCGCAGCTCGACGAGCACGAACGCGATCGCGCTGACGAGGAAGAGCACGCCCAGTCCGAGGATGACCGGATCGGTCCATTCGAACCGGTGGCCACCCCACGACGAGACGAGGATGAGCGCCGTGGTCCCCGTGGCCATGAGAACCGTGCCGACCCAGTCCGTCTGTCGGCCGGCACCGCGCCGGGGCAGGTGCAGATAGATCACGGACACGATCAACGCGATGAAGCAGATGGGCAGGTTGAACCACAGCGCCCAGCGCCAGCCGGGTCCCTCCGTGAAGAAGCCGCCCAGGAGCGGACCGAGCACGGAGGACAGGCCGAAGACGGCGCCCATGATCCCCATATATCGGCCGCGCTGGCGGGCCGGCACCACGTCCGCGACGATCGCCTGGGACAAGACCATGAGCCCGCCGCCGCCCAGGCCCTGCACGGCCCGCGCCACGATGAGCACGTCGATGCTCCAGGCCAGTGCGCCGAGGAGCGAGCCGGCGGAGAACAGCAGGATCGCGATGACGAACAGCGGCTTGCGGCCGATCTGGTCGCCGAGCTTGCCGTACACCGGCAGGCCGATCGTCATGGTGAGTAGATAGACGGTGATGACCCAGCTCATGCGGTCCACGCCACCGAGGTCGGCGACGATCGTCGGAAGTGCGGTGGCGAAGATCATCTGCCCCAGGGAGACGATCAGCATCCCGAGCATCAGAGAGGTGAAGACCAGCGGCACATTGTGCTGGGGAGTGGCCGGTGTGGCGTCGGGTTCTGCCCGCTCCTGCGTCGAGGGGCTGGTGGTGTCGGTCATTGAAGACTCCCTGTAGGTGCAGTGACGAGGCGCGCGAGTTGATCGAGGGCGGTGAGGCACTCGTCGTTGAGGCTGTCGAGGGTGGCGGCTTCCCTCGTGAGCCAGGTGGACAGGCCGAGGTTGCCGGAGGCGGCGACCAGTGCCACGCAGGCGCGGGCCTCGGCCTCGGCGGGCACTCGGGGCAGTCGCCTGAGCGAGGGGTGGAGTTCGAAGAGCTCGGTGATGAGGTGCACCAGTCGGAGTTGGAACCGCGACGATGCGGTCATCCGTGTGACGGCGAGGTCCGGGTGCTGGACGAAGATCTCACGGCGACGCTGCAGCAGGATCGTCGTCTGTGTGTCGTCTCCGGCGCGGGCAGCGGCGAAGGTCGCGAGGAAGAGGGACAGGAGCGCGCGCGGCACGTCGGGGTCGGCGCGGTCGAGGAACTCGACGCGATCGACGTCCGCGACATCTTCCGGAATCGATCCCGTCACGGCCGACTCCTTGGAGGCGACATAGTTGAAGAACGTGCGTTTGGAGATCTCCGCGACGGCACAGATCTGATCCACGGTCACGTCGTCGTAGCCGTGCTCGAGTACGAGGGAGGTCGCGGCGTCCTCGATGGCCGCCATGGTTGCGCGCCTCTTGCGTTCACGCAGCGAATCGACGTCGGGTGGGGAAGGCATGACGGAAAGCATAGCGAAGAGTGCACTGAGTGCATACTTTCACCAAGTGAAGTGGATGTGGCTGCCGATTTGTCATTCGGAAAGTGCTCTGTTTATAGTTGTTGAGCACTAAGCCCCCGTCGTCTAGCGGCCTAGGACGCCGCCCTCTCACGGCGGTAGCGTGGGTTCGAATCCCATCGGGGGTACCAGGGAAATGTCCCGGCTCGTCCACGACAACGAGTCGGGACATTCTGCATTTGCACCGCGTGGCAGGATCGCCGACGTGACTCCGCGACGTTCACCGCTCCACCTCGCCCTGGCCGGTGCGATCACGATCGGCTTGGCGGCCGGGTGTGCGGGCGCCGACGGGCCGGAAGGTCAGTCGCCTGAGTCTCCGGCGGTGACGACGACGGCGACTTCGGCGACCTCGGCAACGACAGCGACGGCATTGCAGTCAGGTGGCGAGGCGTCCGCATCGGGATCAGCCGGCTCACCCCAGCCGGTCCGCACTGTCACCCCGGATGCGCCAGCGAAACAGGTCATGCCCCTGTCCTCGGCTGACCTCGACGTCCTGCTCGCACTCGAGCTCGAGCCCACCGCAGCCTGGGCGGTTGATGGCACTGGTCCGAGGCCGTGGCGGCAGCACCCCGCACCCGCCGGGCCGGAATGGGACGAGGCGGGGATGCCCAGCCTGCGGTCGCTACTGCCATTCGGGGCCGAGGCGTTCGCGATGGCCGCAGCTGATGTCTCCGAGTCGCAATTGCGCGCCTATGAAGGTTTGGCGGCGGTGATCGTCGACCCGGAGGGTCGACCCGGCTGGCGCGACCATCTCAACCTGATGGCCGACGCGGTCGGCCGCGATCCCGATTCGGCCGCGGCGTCCACCGAGGACGACCTCGAGGCGTGGGCCGAGAAACAGCGGCGGCTGGGTGTGGAGGACTTCGTCGTCGTCGTGGGAACGGGCGCCCACCCCGACACCCCCGTCGCCACACTCGCCGCGGACTCGCCCCTGGGCGCCGAGATCCGAGCGCTGGGATTCGGCGTCATCTCCCACCCCGAACCCGTGTCATACCGGGACCTGCGGGGGCCCGGAGTCCAGGTCGTCAGGGTGGATCCGCGCGACGAGGATCTGGTGGCCGCCGTCCGTCAGCCGAGTGTGAGCAGTCTGCCCTGGGCGCTCGATCGACTCGTCGCCGGGCGGCGCCCCGCTTGACCCGCGGGCCGTTCGGCGGGGCGGGAACCGTACGAGGCTAGAGGCGCTGTCCGATCGCATCCGCCGCGTCGAGCAGGTCGGAGGCCCAGCGCACGCCCGGGCGGCGTCCGATGCGATCGACCGGCCCGGACACGGAGATCGCCGCCACGACGGCGCCGGACGCATCGCGGATGGGGGCCGAGATCGACGCCACGCCGGCCTCGCGTTCGGCAACCGACTGCGCCCACCCGCGCCGACGGATCTCGGCGAGGTGGCGCTCGGTGTACACCGCATCGGCCAGAAGCGCGCGCTGGGTCGCCGCATCGGCCCACGCGGCCAGGACCTTCGCGCCGGAACCGCGGGTCATGGGCAGGACGGCCCCGACCGGAACGGTGTCGCGCAGGCCGGTCAGCGGTTCGGCGGAGGCCACGCACACGCGACGGTCGCCGTCGCGTCGGTACACCTGGACGCTCTCGTCCGTGGTCTCGCGGAGACGGGGGAGGACTGCCGAGGCGGCCTCGGCGAGCGGGTCCGGGAGATTGGCGGCGAGCTTGGCCAGTCCGGGGCCCAGCGTCCACACGCCCGACTCGTCCCGGGCCAGGAGGCGGTGTACCTCGAGGCCGACGGCGAGCCGGTGCGCGGTCGCCCGGGGCAGTCCGGTGCGCTCGCACAAATCGGAGAGAACACAGGGCTGTTCGGCCACCGCATGGAGCACGGTCATCGCTTTGTCAAGGACACCGATCCCGCTATACTGTCTCACAGTTCGACTATAGCGTCCTACATGGTGAGAATCCACCGTTTACTTGCCTGGGGCGTGGACTTGGAGACGTGATGAGCGAGACGGTAACCGGAAGCGGTCGGCCGCGGACCCTGGCGGAGAAGGTCTGGGACGACCATGTGGTCGCCCGGGGAGAGGGCGAGGGTGAGGCGCGCCAGCCCGACCTCATCTTCATCGACCTTCATCTTATCCACGAGGTGACCAGCCCCCAGGCGTTCGACGGACTTCGACTCGCGGGGCGTCAACTGCGTCGTCCCGACCTCACGCTGGCGACCGAGGATCACAATGTGCCCACCGACATCGTCGGCGGCGCGGTCAACCTCATCGCCGACCAGACCTCGCGCACGCAGATCGAGACGCTGCGCCGCAACTGCGAGGAGTTCGGCGTCCGGCTGTACCCGATGGGCGATCTCGAGCAGGGCATCGTCCACGTGGTGGGCCCCCAGCTCGGCCTCACCCAGCCGGGCATGACGGTCGTGTGCGGAGACTCGCACACCTCGACGCACGGCGCGTTCGGCTCCATCGCCATGGGGATCGGTACCTCCGAGGTGGAGCACGTCATGGCCACCCAAACCCTGTCGCTGCGCCCCTTCAAGACCATGGCGATCACGGTCACGGGCGAGCTGGCCCCCGGCGTCACGGCCAAGGACCTGATCCTGGCCGTGATCTCCAAGATCGGTACCGGCGGCGGCCAGGGGCACATCATCGAGTACCGCGGTGAAGCCATTGAGAAGCTCTCGATGGAGGCGCGCATGACCGTGTGCAACATGAGCATCGAGGCCGGCGCGCGCGCCGGCATGATCGCCCCGGACCAGACCACCTTTGACTACCTGCAGGGGCGTCCCCATGCGCCGGCCGGCGCAGAGTGGGATGCGGCTGTCGAGTACTGGCGGAGCCTGCGGACCGACGACGACGCCGTGTTCGACACCGAGGTCGTAATCGACGGATCCGCCCTGACGCCGTTCGTCACCTGGGGCACCAACCCGGGCCAGGGTGTCCCGCTGGGCGAGAATGTGCCGGTGCCGGACTCCTTCACCGACGAGTCCGAGCGGATCGCCGCCGAGAACGCACTCGAGTACATGGATCTTCAGGCCGGCACCCCGATGCGGGAAGTGCCCGTCGACGTGGTCTTCGTGGGGTCCTGCACCAACGGCCGCATCGAGGACCTGAGGGCCGTGGCCGAGGTCATCGAAGGGCGCACGCTCGCCGACGGTGTCCAGATGCTCGTCGTCCCGGGGTCCATGCGCGTGCGGGAACAGGCCGAGGCCGAGGGGCTCGACTCGATCTTCACCGAGTTCGGAGCCGAGTGGCGCCAGCCCGGATGCTCGATGTGCCTGGGAATGAACCCGGACTCACTCCAGCCCGGCCAGCGGTGTGCCTCCACCTCGAACCGCAACTTCGAGGGCCGCCAGGGCAAGGGTGCGCGAACCCACCTGGTCAGCCCGGCCGTCGCCGCGGCCACCGCCGTGCGTGGTCGGTTCTCCTCACCCGCCGACCTCGAGCCCGTGAAGGGGGCCTGACGATCATGGACGCGATCACTACTCACACCGGAATCGGTGCACCGCTGCGCCGCTCGAACGTGGACACCGATCAGATCATCCCGGCCGTCTACCTCAAGCGTGTCACCCGCACGGGTTTCGAGGACGGACTGTTCTCTTCCTGGCGCGCCAACGAGCCGGATTTTGTCCTCAACCGCGCACCGTACGACAAGGCCTCGGTGCTTGTGGCCGGACCGGACTTCGGGACCGGCTCGTCCCGCGAACATGCGGTCTGGGCGCTCATGGACTTCGGCTTCCGGGTTGTCATCTCCTCCCGCTTCGCCGATATCTTCCGGGGCAATGCCGGCAAATCCGGCCTCGTCGCCGCCCAGGTGGAGCAGGAGAACGTAGAGCTCCTCTGGAAGGTCATGGACGAGCAGCCCGGAATCGAGCTGACCGTCGATCTGGGGTCCCGCACCGTTTCTGCGGGAGATGTCACCGTCCCGTTCGACATCGACGACTACACCCGTTGGCGGTTGATGGAGGGCCTGGACGACATCGGGCTGACGCTGCGGCGCGAGGACCTCATCGAGGAATACGAGGGTCGACGTCCGGCGTTCAAGCCGGTCACGACCCCTAACTGACCGAGTCGCGGCGCGTTGACGATGCCAGATGCTCGACGCGCCGCACCGGGTCAGCCGGGGCGCGACCGGTCAGCCGAAGCTTAATGTTGCGCTAACAACCGTTTTGGCTTCACGGCGGGCTTTTGTGTGAGTATGCTTATCCGTACTGGCTGCGGATAGGTTCCGTCACAGCGATACTCACCCGAAGGGGGCCCACGTGAATAAGGCTGATCTGATCGAAGAACTCGCTGATCGTATGGGTGGTGACCACCAGCTCGCGACCGAGGCGCTGGAGAACACTCTCGACATCATCGTTAGGACCGTCGCCTCCGGTGAATCGATCACTATCATGGGCTTCGGCATCTTCGAGAAGAAGGCCCGCGCGGCGCGGGTCGCTCGCAACCCGCACACCGGTGAGTCGATCCCCGTTCCTCCCACCTCGTCGCCCGTGTTCCGGCCCGGTCAGTACTTCAAGTCGGTCATCCAGGGCACCGAGAAGCTGCCGGAGGGACGACTGGCGGCCAAGCGGTCCAGTTCGCACCAGTCGTTCGGCGGCCTGACCAAGAACGGTGTTGACCACCGGGACAAGGTCAGCTGAGACGCGTCGAGTTCTCAACGTTCGGGCTGACGACAGTCCGAAGGCCGGGTCGACCACGCCGTCGGTACGGTCACACAATCATCAGCGCGGCCCCGCCAGAATCCTGACGGGGCCGTGCTGAATGCATTTCCGGTAGCCGCGGGCTCGACGTCTGCCTGCGATCAATGCACGGGCAATGGACTGCGGTAGTAGTCGGCGTAGAGCAGAGTGGTGCCGGAGAAGCCGAGCCCCCATGTGCCGGCCTTCTTCGTGGACGTGTCGCCGAGGTCGATGCCCGCAGCAGCGGCCAGGTCGTCGAGCATCCCCGGAATGGCGGTGCCCTGCGAGCAGATCGCCGCGACACCGTCGCCGGAAACCGCGATCTCGACGAGTCGGGACACCGCTGTCTCCGGCGAATCCAGATATGCCTCATCGCTCAGCGCGGATTCGATGGCCACGTCGACCCCGAGTTCATCCGCGAGGGGCGCAAGGGTCTGCTCGCACCTGACACGCGGCGCGCTGTAGAGGCGGCGGACCCCGAACGCCCCCAGCATCGGAACCAGCATCTCGGCTTGGGTTCGTCCGGACTTTTCCAGAGGTCGGAGCGTGTCGTCGCCGCTCCACTCACTTCTGTCTCCGGCTTTGGCGTGGCGGACGAGCAGTAAGACGTTCTCAACCGGTGGGGCGTCGCCGAACTTGGTGAGTATCTTCCGGTCCAGGGGATAGGTGACCAGTGACTTGGCCTCGTCGATGGGGAGCCATCGAATTTCGTCCACCTCGGCGTTGGGTTCGAACTCGCCTCCAAAATCGCGAGCCGACCAGTAGGTGACCTCTTTGCGCGTATTCTCCTTCAGCGGATACGCCGTGGTCCCGATGAGGGACTCGAGCGCCGATTCCGAGCCGGTCTCCTCGAGGATCTCGCGGACGGCGGTGGTGGGCAACGACTCGCCGGAGTCGACCTTGCCCTTCGGAAGCGACCAATCGTCGTACCGCGAACGGTGCACCACCGCACAGACTGGGACACCGTTTTCCATGCGGTACAACACCGCACCGGCAGCGGGGATGACCCGCACCTTCGACTTGATTTTTGCTTTGCTCATCGGTGACGGAACCCCGTGTGTTCGGCTGCCATGCGTTCCTGGTGGTCGACCGACTCGGCCCAGTCCTCCGCGGCGGGCATCCGGACCCACGTGGAATCGGGCTGGAGATGGAAACTGCGAGTCGCCGGATCGAGCGCTGAGGTGAAGATGCGATTCACCTGCGCCTTGAGGCGTGGGTCGGTCACCGTGGCCATGACCTCGACGCGGCGGTCCAGATTTCGGTGCATCATGTCGGCACTGCCGATCAGCACCTCGTCCGCGCCACGGAAATGCAGGATCCGTGAATGCTCCAGGAATCGTCCGAGGATGGATCGCACATGGATGTTCTCGCTCAGTCCCGGCACACCCGCCCGCAGAGAGCAGATGCCGCGCACCACGATGTCGACCTGGACCCCTGCCTGCGATGCGCGGTATAGCGCGTCGATCACCTGCTCGTCGACCAGGGCGTTGGCCTTGAGCCGGATGCCGGCCTCGCGGCCCTCGGCGGCCAGGGCGATCTCGTTCTCGATTCGCTCGATGATTCCCGAGCGGATCCCCTCCGGGGCCACGAGCAGTCGACGGTACTTACTGACGTTGGAGAACCCGGTGAGGTGATTGAACAGATCGGTCAGATCCGACACCACGTCCTCGTCGGCGGTGAACAGGCCTACGTCCTCGTAGAGACGGGCCGTCTTGGGGTTGTAGTTGCCGGTTCCGATGTGGGCGTACCGCTGCAGGCGGTCACCCTCCTTGCGGACCACCAGGCAGGTCTTGCAGTGGGTCTTCAGTCCCAGGAGTCCGTACACCACGTGCACGCCGGCCTGCTCGAGCTCGCGCGCCCACCGAATGTTGTTCTGCTCGTCGAAGCGGGCCTTGATCTCGACCAGCGCGACGACCTGCTTACCGGCGGCAGCAGCGTCGACGAGCGCATTGACGATCGGTGAATCGCCCGAGGTGCGGTACAGCGTCTGCTTGATCGCCAGGACATTGTCATCCGCGGCCGCCTGCTCGATGAACCGTTGCACCGTGGTGGCGAACGAGTCGTAGGGATGCTCGACGAGGACATCGGATTCCTGGAGGGAATCGAAGATGTTTCGTGCGGTCTCCCGCTCGCCGAACGCCGGTGGGGTCGCCGGCACCATCGCCGGGTCCTTGAGATCCGGCAGTTCGAGTCCGTGGATCTGCCACAGCCCAGTGAGGTCGAGCAGGCCGCCGAATCGGATCACGTCTCCCGATTCGACATCGAGCTCGCGCTGAAGGATGCGCAGCATGCGCGGTGTCGTGTCCTCCGCGATCTCCAGCCGAACGGCGGAACCGAAGCGACGGCGAGCCAACTCACGCTCGAGGGCTTGCAGCAAGTCCTCGTCGCGGTCTTCCTCCACCTCCATGTCGGCGTTGCGGGTCACGCGGAACACGTGATGCTCGACGATCTCCATCCCCTGGAACAACTCGCTCAGATGAGCGGCGATGACCTCTTCTGCGGGGACGAACGCGAACTCCTCGGAGTCCTGACGCTCCACACGGAGGAAGCGGGGCACGTTGTGCGGGATCTTGACCCGGGCGAAGTGCTCCATTCCGGAATCGATGCTGCGGATGATCACCGCGAGATTGAGGCTCAACCCCGAGATGTAGGGGAAGGGGTGTGCGGGGTCCACGGCGAGTGGCGTGAGAACGGGGAAGATCTGATTGCGGAACAGCTCCGACATCTCGAAGCGCTCATCCGCCGTCAGCACCGACCACGGCAGGATCTTGATGCCGTTCGACTCGAGCTCAGGCCGGATCTCGTCGTTGAAGAGTCGCGACTGCTCATCGCAGAGTTCGCGGGTTCGAATGCTGATGCGGCTGAGCTGCTCTGCAGGAGTTCGGCCATCGGCGGAACGGACCGACAGGCCGGTCTTGTCACGACGCTTGAGGCCGGCAACCCGGACCATGTAGAACTCGTCGAGGTTCGAGGCGAAGATCGCGAGGAATTTCGCCCGCTCCAGGAGTGGGAGCGATTTCTCCCCGGCTAGAGCCAACACCCGTGCGTTGAAGTCGAGCCAACTGAGCTCACGGTTGAGGTAGCGGTCACGAGGGCGGGGTAGGCCCTGAAGGGCAACGTCGTCGACTGTCACCAGACCATTGTGGCTGATTCCGCGTGGACTCGGCAGGAGGGTTGACCGAGTTGCTCACGGAGGGTCTTCGCGGTGGCGAGTCCGACCTGCCTCCCGGCCAGCCGGATCACGTCCGAGGGGATGTCGACGTCGCGGGAGGCCGCTCCACCGGAGCGCTCGTCAACGCTGAGCGTCACCGCCCCTTGGCGTAGGAAATTGGCCGCGGATCCCGGACCGAACAGGCACACCCGGTCGGTACCCGCAGTCCACATCGCCATTGTCGTGCCCTCGCCGCGGTGATCAACCACCACTGAATGACGGTGCTGGGATGCCGAGTCGAGAATCCGGGTCAGGATCCGTGAATCAAGCTCGGGCAGGTCGGCGGCGACGACGGCGACTGCGCCGGTGAGTCCGGTCAGAGCGCCCGCAAGCGCCGCATTCAGTGGATCCGACTGCAACGTGATCGCGGAGTCTGCCGCTGTCCGATGCCCCGATTCGGTGACGAACTTCGCCCCGAGATCCGTGGCCAGGGCAGCGACGTCGGGATCGGTGGAGACAACTTTGACGGCGGAGACGGAGGGGCATTCACGGCAGGCGGTGATCACATCGGTGGCCATCGCCACGACGAGCGCGCGACGTTGCAGGGGCGAGAGTGTCGACCCCAGGCGGCTTTTGGCGCGGGCCAGCGACTTGACGGGGACGACGATCGTCCAGCCGCCCCCGATGCCCTCCGGATCGCCAATTTCGTTCATCGCTCGCCATCCTGCCAGCACCGCCTCGGAAACGTCCCGCGCCGGGTAGCGTCAGACCGTGATAAGCCCCGGGCGGGGCACCAGGGCGACACGAGTGGGGAGACGACCATGGCGCGGATCGCAGTGATGGGTGCGGGTTCGTGGGGGACCGCGGTGGGCAAGGTTCTCGCCGACGCCGGTTCCGAGGTGGTCATGTGGGCCAGGCGGGAGGAAGCCGCCGCCGACATCAATGACAATCACAGCAACAGCAAGTACCTCCCGGACGTCGTTCTGCCGCCGACGGTCACCGCCTCCACAGATCCGGCGCAGGTTCTCGACGGTGCGAAGGAGGTCGTCCTCGCGGTTCCGTCGCAGAGTCTGCGGGCCAATCTCGACAACTGGGTAGATCTCTTCACCCCGGGGGTCGGCGTCATCTCGTTGGCCAAGGGCATCGAGACCGGCACGCTCAAGAGGATCAGTGAGGTCGTGTCCGAGGTGGCGGGTCTGCCGGACGGACAGATCGCCGTACTGTCCGGACCCAATCTCGCACGGGAGGTCGCCGCAGGGCAGCCGGCCGCGACCGTGATCGCATGTTCCGATGAGGCGCGTGCGACCCGTCTCCAGGACGCGTTCTCCACGGGCTACTTCCGGCCGTACACCAACAGCGACGTGATCGGCTGCGAGATCGGTGGTGCGACGAAGAACGTGATCGCCCTCGTGTGCGGGATCGCCTCGGGAATGGGACTCGGAGACAACACCGCGGCGACGCTCGTGACGCGCGGTCTGGCGGAATCGACCAGGCTCGGCGTCGCACTGGGCGCGAACCAGATGACCTTCGCCGGCTTGGCCGGGCTGGGCGACCTTGTCGCCACCTGTACCTCGCCGCTGTCGCGGAACCGGACCTTCGGTGAGCGCCTGGGCATGGGGGAGAACCTCGAGCAGGCGCAGGCCGCGACCAACGGTCAGGTGGCCGAGGGCGTCAAATCCTGCAGCTCCATCCGGGAGCTCAGCCATCGGGTGGGCGTGGAGATGCCGCTCACCGAGGCGGTGCACGAGATCTGCCACGAAGGCGGTAACGCCGTCGAGGTGGCGGTGCGCCTCATGAGCCGGAGCACCAAGCCCGAGTAGCCTCGGTGCGGTGAACCGCACCACCGTTGCCGTCCTCTACGGCGGTCGCAGCACGGAACACTCCGTCAGCTGCGTGTCCGCCGGCGCCGTCATCTCTCATCTCGACAGGTCCCGGTATGACGTCATCCCCGTGGGGATCACGTCGACCGGCACATGGACTCTGGGCACCGATGATGTCTCGACCCTCCAGATAGTCGATCGGGAGATGCCGGTCGTCGATGCGGGGCGTCCGCAGGTCGCGCTGGGCTTGTCCACCGAGGACCGGGGAGTGCTGCGGTACGTGGACGGCGACAGGGCCGGCGAGGAGATCGCGCGGATCGATGTGGTGTTCCCGGTCATGCACGGCACGTTCGCCGAGGACGGCACCATCCAGGGACTGCTCGAACTCTCCGGGCTCCCGTACGTGGGACCGGGCGTGTTCGCCAGCGCCGCCGGGATGGACAAGGAGTTCACCAAGGTGGTGCTCGGCGCGGCCGGGCTGCCGATCGGACAGCAGGTCGTTCTGCGTCCGGGTACCGAGAAGCTGACGAAGGCGGAGCAGGACGACCTCGGGATGCCGCTGTTCGTCAAGCCCGCCCGTGGGGGTTCGTCGATCGGAATCTCCAAGGTCTCCCGGCCGGAGGACCTCGACGCGGCGATCGCCGAGGCGCGCCGGTTCGATCCGAAGGTGATCGTTGAGGCCGCGATCATCGGCCGTGAGGTCGAGTGCGGAGTCCTGGAGTACTCGGACGGTCGGGTCGAGGCCAGCCTGCCGGCCGAGCTCCACATCCCCGGGGAAACGACGGACCGGGAGGGGGAGAGCGAGGGCGACTCGTTCTACGACTTCAACACCAAGTACCTCGACGACGTCACCACGTTCGACCTGCCGGCGAAGCTCCCGGAGAACGAGATCGAGCAGCTCCGCGAACTCGCGGTGCGGGCGTTCCGCGCGATCGATGCCACGGGCCTGACCCGCGTCGACTTCTTCGTCACCGCCGACGGTCCGGTGATCAACGAGGTCAACACGATGCCGGGCTTCACCCCGATCTCCATGTATCCGCAGATGTGGGCCGCGACCGGTGTCGACTACCCGACGCTGCTGAGCGTGCTCGTGCAGACCGCGCTGGCCCGCGCCTGACGGTCGCCCAGCCGCACGAGTCACCTGACCCGCGGGCGGTCGTCCGCAGTCGGTCGTCCGCGGCGGTCAGCCCGCCGGCGCCGGGTTCGGTTCGGTCTCGTCGAGGGTCGCCGTCAGCGTGTCGGACAGGTCCTGGATGGGGCCGGTGCCACTGCCCTCGGGCAGGGTGACCGCCACGAACTCGGGCCGGTCCACGGCCACCCAGGTCGACGCCGTGACCGCCGGGTTCGGATCCGGCTCGTTGAACCACTGGACCCCGTTGACCTCCTGCAGGCCGACGCCCACGACGAAGGTCGGCGGCGCGTCCAGGCCACAGCGGACGACGATCGGCTCGGCATCGGGCATCCGGTACGCCGCGACGCCGGGCGGTGCGGGCTCGGTGAGCGCGACCTGGTTCGCATCACCCAGGGCGGGCGGAAGGGCATCGATCAGTGCGGCGCATTCCTCGGTTTCGGCTCCGGGCGCCGGCAGTGGCACGGCCGCATACGGCTCGCTGGCGGCTTCCTGCGCGGCGTCGTCGCCGATAGTGCGCACCATCATCAGGGCCACGATCAGCACGATCAGGGGAATGGCCACCCCGGCGACCACCACGGGGATGGGTACGGGCCGCACGACCTCCTGGTCCCCGGAAGGCTTCGAGGCCTTCCTGGGGCCAGCGTTGTATCGCTCCTGCAGATCCGGGTCCGTCGAAGCCACCGGCGTCGTCCTTCCTCCCACGGGCGGACGCCGCCCGGGCGACCGCTAACCTGACGGCAACGCTACAGACCCGCGCCGGCACCCCCGGCGCGAGACTCCACCCGAAAGGGGAACTACCGAGGTGACCGATCGGGCCGTGACCGTGGCAGAGGCCGGCGAGGCCGCCGTCCTCGAGGTGCTCAGCGGGGCCGCGGGGGACGTGGGGGATGACCCGGTCGGCAACGGTGACGACGCCGCCGTCCTGGGCCCGGCCGACGCCACGGTGGTGACCACCGACATGCTCGTCGAGGGCACCCATTTCCGGTTGGACCTGACGAACTGGCGCGACCTCGGCCGGCGGGCCGTCGCCCAGAACGTGTCCGACGTGCTGGCCATGGGCGCCGATTGTTCGCGGATCCTCGTCGCGCTCGCCGTGCCCGGCCACACCGAGATGGACCAGATTGCACACCTCGCGGCGGGAATTCATGCCGAGGCCGCCCGGTCCGGTGCGGTGGTGGTGGGCGGCGATCTCACCAGTGCCGGCGTCGTCGTCGTCGGGGTCACCGCCATCGGCACCCTCCCGCGCGGGGCCGCCCCGCTGCGGATCGACGGCGCGCGCCCCGGGGACCGCATCGGTCTCACCGGCCTGCCCGGCCGCTCCGCCGCGGGGCTCGCCCTCCTTCTGGCCGGTCACCCGGGTGGTGACCTCGCCGCCGCGCACCGCGTCCCCCACACGCCGATCGGATCCGGAACCGCCGCGCGCCGGGCCGGCGCCTCGGCCCTCACCGACGTCAGCGACGGGCTCCTGCGCGACCTGTCCGGACTCACCCGAGCGTCCGGCGTCACCGCCGACCTGGACGGCGCAGCGCTCCCGGTCGACCCGGGGCTACGCCGCGCCGCCGTCACCCTCACCGACGGCGACGCCGGAAAAGGCAAGGTCAAGGGCCAAAAACAATCACCAGGGGACGACGACGACAACGCCGTGCCCGCCGCCGCCGTCAGCACCCACGACGAGTCCGATCCGAGCATCAGCGCGCGGGTCATGGACTGGATCCTGGACGGCGGCGAGGACCACGGACTGCTCGGCACGTTCCCGCCGGGCGTCGAGGTCCCGGCCGAATTCACCCTGATCGGGACCATCCGTGAGGGCGCGCCCGGCGAGGTGACCGTGGACGGCGTGGCCCGGACGCCGGGGGGCTGGGACTCGGCGCGGGGCGCGAACTGATCTCCCGGCGCGGCGCGAACTAGGGTGGGCACATGGCTGTCTACGCACTCGGAGACCTTGAACCGGACATCGCCCCCGACGCCTGGGTGCACCCCGACGCGGTGGTGATCGGTCGGGTCACGCTCGGCCCCGGGGTCTCGGTGTGGCCGACCGCGGTTCTGCGCGGCGACTATGGGCGGATCGAGGTCGGCGCGATGAGCAACGTCCAGGACGGCACGATCATCCACTGCACGGAGCACGAGCCGACCATCCTCGGGGAACACTGCATCGTCGGGCACAACGCACACATCGAGGGTGCGCAGATCGGGGACGGGGCGTTGATCTCCTCCGGATCGATCGTGCTCAACGGCTCCGTCATCGGTGCGGGCGCGGTGGTTGCCGCGGGCTGCCTCATCCCGCCGCGGTTCGAGCTGCCGGAGCGACGCATGGCGATGGGCACGCCCGCGAAGATCCGTGAGGGCTTCGAGGTGGATCCCGGCATGATCGCCGGCAACACGCAGAAGTACCACGAGAACGCGATGCGGTACCGCGCCGAACTCCGCCGGCTCGACTGACCGGTGCGGCGGACACACATGAGGGCACCCCACACGGTGATGGGCGGGGGGAGAAGATGACGGCTGATCGGGTTGATGCCGCCTCGATGTTCGGACCGCTCGATCCGGGGTGGGCGCAGGCGCTCGCTCCGGTGGCCGACCAGCTCGAGCACATGGCCGGTTTCCTGGCGCAGCGCACCACCGAGGGGGACGGGTTCCTCCCCGCGGCCGAGCACGTCCTGCGCGCCTTCACGCAGCCGTTCGAGGACGTGCGGGTGCTGCTGGTGGGCCAGGATCCGTATCCGACGCCCGGGCATGCGGTGGGGCTGAGTTTCGCGGTGGACCCGCACGTGCGTCCACTGCCGCGCAGCCTGGTCAACATCTACCGCGAGTACGCCGAGGACCTGGGGTTCACGCCACCCGCGCATGGCGACCTGTCGGCCTGGTCCGCCTCGGGGGTGCTGTTGCTCAACCGGGTGCTGACCGTCGCGCCGGGCGAGGCCGGATCGCACCGCCGGAAAGGGTGGGAAGACATCACCACACGGGCGATCGAGGCGCTCGTCGAGCGGCAGCGGCCGATGGTGGCGATCCTGTGGGGTGCGGACGCCCGGAAGTTGGCGCCGCTGCTGGGCCAGACCCCGGTGATCGAGTCCGCGCACCCGTCACCGCTGTCCGCGTCACGCGGCTTCTTCGGCTCCAGACCCTTCAGCCGGGCCAACGCGGAGTTGACCCGGCTCGGCGCCGACCCGGTCCAGTGGCGGCTTCCGACCGACTCGTGAGCCGGTCAGCCGCGACCGAATTCCGGGGAGCGCTTGGCGACGAAGGCGTCCACGCCCTCGATTCCGTCCGGTGACACCGCGAGGCGAGCGATCGAGTCACGCTCGGCGTCAAGGTGATCGGACAGCGTGGCCGACCCCGACGCGCGCAAGAGCGACTTGACCGCGGCATAGGACTCGGACGGTCCCGAGGCCAGGCGGACGGCCAGAGCACGCGCGGCCTCCTTGACGTCGCCCTCGACGAACGTGGTGAGCATGCCCAGCGCGTACGCGCGCTCGCCGGGCATGGGCTCGTTGGAGAGGATGAACGCCCGCGCAGCGGCCGGACCGATGGCCCGGGGCAGGTTCCAGGACATGCCGCCGTCCGGCGAGAGCCCGATGCCCGGGTAGGCGGCGAGGACGCGGGTATCGGGTCCGGCCACCGAGAAGTCGGCGGCGAGGGCCAGCGACAGTCCCGCACCGGCGGCCCACCCCGCGACGGCGGCGACGACGGGGATGGTGAGCTCGTCCAGTTGACGAATCGCGGCGTGGAGATGATCCGCCAGTTCGCGGACGTGCTCGCCGCGGTCATCCGCGGCGGCGAAACCGGCGACGTTGCCGCCGGCGCAGAAGTTCTTGCCGAGCCCGACCAGCAGAACGGCACCGGCGTCGATCTCGCCGGCCAGGAGTGCGGTCAGGGCCGCCTTCATTTGGCTGATGGCCTCGCCGTCGAGGGCGTTGCCCTTGCCGTCGAGAGAGATCGGGAGCGTCAGGACACCGTCTTCCAGGGTGACGAGTGGTGTCGTGTCTAGGTCAAAGGTCATCGCTGCGCTCCCGTGTGGTCTGGGCCGTCTGGGCCGTCTGGGCTGTCTCGGCCTGTTCGACGGCTGTCGCTACCGGAGGGTACTAGGCTTGTGCGCGCCAACCGCTCGCATTCGGTGCGGAGGGGTGACCGGGAGCAGAGGAGGGGCCATGACGCAGGAGAGCACGCGCGTCGACGACCGCTCGACGACCCTCGATGCCGACGGGGTGCTGATGTGGGCGCGACTCTGCGTGGAGGGCCTCGCCGAACACCGCGAGGAGATCAACGCACTCAACGTCTTCCCCGTCCCGGACTCGGACACCGGGACCAACCTCCTCTACACGATGAGAGCCGCACTGGACCGTGCCGAGGGCGAGGACGCCTGGATCACCGAGGGCGGGGGTCAGGCCGGGGCGCGGGAGATCGCCGTGGCACTCGGTCGGGGGGCCGTGCACGGTGCCCGCGGCAATTCCGGGGTGATCCTGTCGCAGGTGCTGCGCGCGGTCGGTGAGGCCGCCACCTTCACCGTCGTGGACGCCGCCACCTACCGCCGCGCGCTGCGGACCGCGGTAACCCTCGTCGACAACGCGCTCAGCGACCCCGTCGAGGGGACCATCATCACCGTGCTCCGAGAGGCCGCGGCCGGGGCGGGCAGGTCCACGGCTACCGATCTCGTCGAGGTGGCCCGTGCCGCCGCGGACTCGGCCGCCGAGGCGCTCGGACGCACGACCGGCCAGCTGTCCGCCCTCCGCAACGCCGGCGTGGTGGACGCGGGGGGACGCGGCCTGTTGATCCTGCTGGACGCCCTGGTCGAGGTGCTGACCGGCGAGGCGCCCGAGCGGCCGGACTATGGCGTTGCGTCGGTTCCGGCCGATGCCGCCTGCGGCGCGCACGGACTCGTCAATGAGCAGGGGACCGGTGCGGAAGACGAGGACGACACCGCCGCGCTGGCGGACACCCGCTACGAGGTCATGTACTCGCTGACCCACTCCGACGACGCCCGAGCAGATGAACTCCGATCCGTGCTCCGCACGCTCGGAGACAGTGTCGTGGTGGTGGGCGACGGCGGCGCCGGGGATCACGCTCGATGGGCTGTTCACGTCCACACCGACGACATCGGGCCGGCGATCGAGTCCGCGCTGAGTCTGGGCAAGGTCGTGGAGATCCGGGTGACCGACATGCTCGACCCGCTGGGGCAGGGCCGCACGCACGGCACCACCGAGGGCACCTCCGGGCAGGACGACGCAGGACCCGCTGGGGGTGCCGGCGCCCGAGCCGTAGCCGGTCCCGGAGCCGGAGCAGAGGACGTGGCACCGCGAGCCTCGGGCACCCCGACCCGCTCAATCGTCTCCATCGTCAGGCCGGGGCCGCTGGCGGAGCTGTTCACCGATGCCGGCGCCGACGTGGTGGACCCCGGCACAGACGGGTCCGGGGTGATCGACGGGGTGTTCGCCGTCGACGCCGACGAGTACATCGTCCTACCGAACGGCGAGCTGTCCCGGGCGCAGATCGGTGCCCTCGACGCGGCGCTGCGAGACGTGGGTCGCCATGCCCTGATCCTGCCGACGGCGTCCGTGGTGCAGGGGCTCGCCGCTCTGGCGGTCCACGACGCCACCACGACACTCTCCCTGGACGGGTTCGGAATGGCCGACGCCGCAGCCGCGACACGGCACGGATACCTGGTCCGCGCCGAGCAGGACGCACTGACCCTGGTCGGCCGATGTGCCGCCGGTGACCTGTTGGGAGTGATCGGGCACGACGTGGCGCTCATCGACGGCGACCCGGTGGGCCTGGTGTGCGCGATCACCGACAGGATGCTCACCGCGGGCGGAGAGTTGGTCACGGTCCTGCTGGGCGAGGAATTCGATGAGTCCGCCACCGAGGAGGTGCTCACTCGCCTGCGTGCTGAGAACCCGGACGTCGAGGTGGTCTCCTACGCCGCGGGGGCGGGACGGGTGTTGGCGCAGGTCGGGGTCGAATGACGACGTTGGCGACCACGGACACCCCACTCGTCGAGATCCTCGACGCGGACGGTGCGCAACGCCTCGAGCAAGCATTCGGCCACCGCACTGTTGGGGACCTGCTGCACACCCTGCCCCGCAGGTTCCGCCAGCGCGGGCAGCGGGTGGACCGGAAATCGTTGGTCATCGGCGAGCGGGTGACGGTGATCGGCTCCGTCAAGCGGATGAACTCGTCGAGCTACACACCGAAGCGGGGCAAGGGCAGGCTCGAGCGGGTGACGCTCGTCGTCGAAGACGGAGGCGTGGACTTCGAGGTGGTCTTCTTCGCCGGGGCGAAGATCAAGTATATGCTCCCGGTGGGCAGCGAGGCGATGTTCGACGGCACACTGTCGGAGTTCCGCGGCAAACTCACCCTCAAGCACCCCGAGTTCCTGGTGCTCACCGCCGCCACCGGCCAGTCGGGCCCGCTGAAAGGCTCGGGCGATCTCGCGGCACTCGCGACCCTGTCTGCCAAGCTCGAGGCCGAGGGCTCGGAGAGCCTGTTCGGCCGCCGATTCCTGCCGGTGTACTCCTCCAAGGAGGGCGTGACGTCCTGGGAGGTGTTCGGGGCGGTGGTGACGGCGCTGCGGGCGCTGGTCCCGGTGGTCGACCCGCTCGACCCGGCGCTCATCACCTCCCTCGGACTGATGGGCCTGGACGAGGCACTACGCACCGCACACCTCCCGACCCACGAGGCCGAGATCGAACCGGCCGTCTACCGCCTGCGATTCGACGAGGCGCTGGCACTGCAACTGCTCCTCGGCGCCCGTAGACGTTTCTACTCCCGCGATCCGGCGCCGCCGAGCCCGGTACGGCCCGACGGCCTGCGGACGGCGATGGAGGCCCGGCTGCCGTTTGAGCTCACGGCGGGGCAGAAGTCGGTTCTGGAGGACGTCTCGCTGGACCTGAGCCGCGACCAGCCGATGAACAGGCTGCTGCAGGGCGAGGTCGGCTCCGGCAAGACCGTGGTGGCGCTGCTGGCGATGCTGCAGGTCATCGACTCCGGCAGGCAGTGCGTCATGCTCGCGCCCACCGAGGTGCTGGCCACGCAGCATCACCGGTCGCTGTCGGCGATGCTCGGCGACCTCGGCGAGAAGGGGCAACTCGGGGCACCGGAGGAGGCCACCCGAGTGGTGCTGCTGACGGGGTCGATGTCGACGGCGGCCCGGCGGCAGGCGCTGTTGGACATCGTCACGGGCGAGGCCGGGATCGTCATCGGCACGCACGCGCTCATCCAGGACTCGGTCGACTTCTTCGACCTGGGGCTGGTGGTGGTGGACGAGCAGCACCGCTTCGGCGTGCGCCAGCGGGACCGACTCCGCGCCAAGGGGCGGGCCGGCAGGGTGCCGCACCTGTTGGTCATGACGGCCACGCCGATCCCGCGGACCATCGCGATGACCGTGTTCGGGGACCTCGAGGTCTCCGAACTGGGGGAACTGCCCGGTGGCCGACGCCCGATCACGACCACTGTCGTGCCCGTGGGGGAGAAGCCGAAGTGGCTGGACCGGGTGTGGGAGCGGATCCGCGAGGAAGCGGACGACGGGCACCGCGCGTATGTGGTGTGCGCCCGGATCGACGGCGACGACAAGTCGGACGCCGGAGACGACAGTGGTGTGCCGTTGACGGCAGCCGAGGACCTGTACGACCAACTCTCACGCGACGAACTCAGCGACCTGCGGGTCGGACTCATGCACGGCCGGCTGCCCCCCGAGGAAAAGGACGCGGCCATGACGGAGTTCGCGTCCGGCGCGCTCGACGTGCTGGTGTCGACCACGGTGATCGAGGTCGGCGTGGACGTGCCGGAGGCCACGGTGATGGTGGTGATGGACGCCGAGCGATTCGGCGTGAGCCAGCTGCACCAGCTCCGCGGCCGGGTCGGACGTGGCGGTTTCGAGGGACTGTGTCTACTCGTGACCAACTCGCGACCAGACAGTCGGTCGAGGACGCGACTGGATGACGTGGCCGCCACCACCGACGGCTTCGTCCTGGCGCAACTGGATCTCATGCAGCGCCGTGAGGGGGACATCCTCGGCGACGCCCAGTCGGGAGCCCTGTCCGCGTTGCGGATCCTGTCGGTGGTCGACGACGGCGCGGTGATCGCGCTTGCCCGGCAGTACGCCGAATCCATCCTCGACGCCGACCCCGGACTTCACGCACATCCGATGCTCGCCGAACGCGTCAACAGCCTCGCCGGATCGGAGGAATCGGCCTATCTGGAGCGATACTAGACACCGCGTAGCTGGGGCCGCCGGTCCCGAGAGGATGGATCGCGGAAGATGTATCCCGACCGACTTCTCAAGTTGATTCTGTCCAGACCGACACGTGAACGAGCAGGACTGACATGACCCGCATCATCGCCGGCCGACTCCGCGGACTCACGGTTGCCGTGCCCCCGGCCGGGACGCGGCCCACCACTGACCGGGTGCGGGAGGCCCTGTTCAGTGCGATTGTCAGCCGCGTGGACCTGGACGACGCCGCAGTGCTCGACCTGTTCGCCGGATCCGGAGCGCTCGGACTGGAGGCCATCTCGCGGGGCGCCAATGTCGCCTACTTCGTCGAAGAGAATGCCCGAGCCGTGTCCACCCTGAAGAAGAACACCGCGGGGCTGACAACGACGTCGTCGTCACCCTCGTCGCCCGCGTCGCAGAGCTCGTCGTCGTCACCCATCTCGGTGACCATCCGTCGCGCGTCCCTTCCGGGCGCGGTGGGTGGCCCGTGCCCCGTCCCCGGTGGTTTTGACCTCGTCCTGGCCGACCCGCCGTACGAGCACTCCGGCGCGCTCGACGAGCCGATCCTTCGGGCACTGCTCGACGGCGGGTGGCTCGCGCCCGATGCCCTGGTGGTGTGGGAGCGGTCCAAGCGGGACCCGGCGGTGCGCTGGCCCGGCGGCTACGATGTCGAATTCGAACGCACCTACGGTGAGACCGCCGTCGAGATGGCCCGACCTGTTGATACGGTCAGCGCATGACCACAGTCGTGTGCCCAGGCTCGTTCGACCCGGTGACCCTCGGGCACCTCGACATCTTCCGCCGGGCGGCGGAGCTGTTCGACGACGTGATCGTGTGTGTGGTGGCCAACCCCAACAAGCAGGGCACGTTTACGATCGACGAGCGCAAGGTCCTCATCGAGCAGGTCTGCGCCGACATCCCCGGCATCCGGGTCGACAGTTTCTACGGGCTGCTCGTGGACTATTGCCGCGATCAGGGGGCCACGGCGGTGATCAAGGGGCTGCGGGACTCCACCGATTACGACTACGAACTGCCGATGGCGCACATGAACCGCTCGATCGCCGAGGTCGACACCGTGTTCCTGCCGACCCGCTCCGACCTGTCGTTCGTCTCGTCCTCGCTGTGCCGCGAGGTCACCAAGCTGGGCGGCGACGTCTCCCACCTGCTGCCCGGACCCGTGGCCGACGCGTTGCGGGAACGTCTCGCCTGACCGGCTCCAAGAGTCGGACACACCGCCGCCGCACCGGCACGGGCGCGTGTGTTGCGGGCACACTGGTGTGGCAAGAGTGACGAACCGGTGAAGGGACGAGCGTGTACCGAGTGTTCCAGGCCCTCGATGAGCTGAACGCGATGATCGAGGACGCCCGCAGTCTGCCCATGACCGCGAACTGCGTGGTCCCGCGGCACGAGTCCCTGCTGTTGCTCGACGATATCCGCGACTCCTTCCCCGGTGAGCTCGACGACGCCCAGGACGTGCTCGACCAGCGCGATCGCGTCCTGGCCCAGGCGGATGAGACCGCCCATCAGACTGTCGCGGCGGCCGACGCCGAGGCGGATCGGACCCTGCGCACCGCTCGCGATGACGCCGACGCGATGCTCGCCGACGCCAAGGCCCGGGCCGACCGGATGGTCGCCGAGGCCACCGCGCACGCCGACGAGCTGGTCGGCGATGCCCGCGCCGAGGCTTCCGAACTGCTCGAGCGCTCCCGCCGGGATGCCGAGTCCACGACCGTTCGGGCCCGCGCAGAAGCGGACCGGCTCACCGAACAGGCCAACATCCTCTACGACCGCACCATCACCGAGGCGCGTCAGGAACAGCAGCGCATGATCTCCGAGTCCGAGGTGGTTCGGGTCGCCGACGAGGAGGCTGCCCGGGTCCGCGACGCCGCGCATGCGGAGAGCGACCGGCGTCGGGAGGAGTGCGACGCCTACATCGACGACAAGATGGCGCACTTCGAAGAGTTCCTCGGATCCACCATCCGGACCGTCGTGCGGGGCCGCGAGGAGCTGCACGGAGTGGGCCAGGCCTCCCGCCGCGATCCGGCCGGGCGTCGGGGCGGGCGTGAGGACGTCCTGCACGGCGACGGCTACGGAGACTACTGACCCGGGCGGGTAGTCTGCTGGGCGTGTCCACCACCTTCAGCTCTTCGCGATCCGCGCCCGGCCCTCTCGTTCTCGATACCCGCAGTGTCAGCCGGACCCCCGGCGCCATGACCCCCGTCCAGCGCGCCGCCGAGGTCCCCACCACCATCGGCGTCGAGATGATCGGGATCCCGGAGGGGTCTGAGCTCGACCTCGACCTCATGCTGACCTTCGTCGACGAAGGCATTCTCGTCACCGGCGCCGTCACGGGGCAGGCACGGGTCGAATGCGCGCGCTGCCTCGGCGAGTTCCACACCGATGTCACCGTCAACCTCACCGAGATGTACGCGATCGAGGGCAAGGCCGCCGCGAACGCGGAGGAGGACGAGGTCCGACTCCTCGACGGGGACCTGCTGGACCTGGAGCCCGCCCTCATCGACGCGTTCGGACTGGAGTTCCCGCTCTCGCCGACCTGCACCGACTACGGCCATGCCGAGTGCATCAACCCCGACACCCCGGCCCCGGACGGGGTCTCCGGCGACACCGAGGGCCGGATCGATCCCCGATGGGCCGACCTAGTTGAGAAGTTCGGCACCCCCGGCACCTCCGGCACCCCCGGCGCTGCCGGCGGTGACGGAGCCCCGGGCACGGACGAGGGCCGCGCGTGACCGACGGACCAGAGGGGCTGCCCGCCGTTCTGGGTGTCGACCTCTCGGCCGAGCTGGCCGTGCAGGCCGTCACCCACCGCTCGTTCGCGTACGAGAACGGGGGAGTGCCCCACAATGAGCGCCTCGAGTTCCTCGGCGACGCCGTCCTCGAGCTGGTCGTCACCGAGTACCTCTACGGCGCCTACCCGGATCGCCCGGAGGGGGACCTGGCCAAGATCCGCGCGAGCCTGGTCAACACCTACGTCCTGGCCGACATCGCCCGCGAACTCGGCCCCGGCGGGCTCGGCGCCCACCTCAGGCTCGGGCGCGGCGAGGAGCTGACCGGAGGCCGCGACAAGCACTCGATCCTCGCCGACACCCTCGAGGCGGTGTTCGGCGCCGTCTATCTCACCCACGGGCTCGAGCCGGCGCGCACGTTGATCGAGCGGATCATCGGCGAGCGCCTGCAGGTGGTGCCCACGCTGGGGGCCGCGCTCGACTGGAAGACCAGCTTGCAGGAGAAGTGCGCGTCGCTCGGCCGCCCCAAGGCCCATTACGAGATCAGCTCCACCGGCCCGGACCACGACAAGACCTTCACCGCGATCGCCTTCGTGGGCACCGACCGCTTCGGCGAGGGGGTCGGACGGACCAAGAAGGAAGCCGAGCAGAAGGCCGCCGAGGAGGCCTGGGCCGCCCTGGACGGAAAATCCGGCTGAGCCCATGCCCGAATTGCCCGAGGTGGAGGTGGTCCGCCGAGGCCTGAACGACCACGTGGTCGGCCGCCGTATCACTGAGGTGTCGGTCACCGGCCTGCGGACTGCTCGTCGCCAGCCCGGGGGCGCCGCCGAGATCGAGGACCGCCTGCGTGGCCGGAAGGTCACCGGGGCCCGGCGCCGCGGAAAGTACCTGTGGCTGACCCTGGACGACGACCACGCGGCCGGCGCCGACTGTCTCCTGGTCCATCTGGGGATGAGCGGCCAGATGTTGGTGACCGGTGCCGGGACGCCGCCGGTGCGCCACCTGCACGCCCGAGCGATATTGGACGACGACAACGAGCTCCGTTTCGTCGATCAGCGAACGTTTGGCGGGTGGACGGTCGTACCGCTTGCCGAGGCGATCGACGGCACCGGGGTGCTGTTGCCCGCGCCGGCCGCGCACATCGCCGCCGACCCCTTCGAGGAGGGCTTTGACGCACTGGCCGCGGCCCGGTTGATCCGCCGCCGTGACACTGAGATCAAGCGACTCCTTCTCGACCAGACCGTGGTGTCCGGGATCGGGAACATCTACGCCGACGAAGCGCTGTGGCGCGCCGGGGTGCACGGTCGCCGGCGGGGAGGGGCGCTCACGCTGGGCAAGGTCACCGAGACCCTGGGCCATGCCCGGGACGTGATGGCCGATGCGTTGGCCGCGGGCGGGACCTCGTTCGATGCGCTGTATGTCAACGTCAACGGCGCCTCCGGCTACTTCGACCGATCCCTGGATGTCTACGGCCGGGCGGGCGAGCCCTGCTCGCGCTGCGGCACCCCGGTGGTGCGTGAGGACTTCATGAACCGCGGTTCGCACTTCTGCCCGGCGTGCCAGCCGGCACCGCGGCGAGTTCGTAAGGCATCCGGCGGTCGTCGTACAGCGTGAGCCCACGCTTCACGGATTCTCTGGCGATGACGCTAGGCATATCACCCACTTATGGCTACTATCATCGTCATTGGGTTGGAGGTGGCAATGGCTGGTTACCGTATTGACCGTGAGCTCTCCGAGTTCGGAGAACATGTGCATGGATGGCGAATGGTTCTCGGCCTCACCGCGCAGCAGGTCGCGGAGCGAGCAGGCATCGCCCGTGACACTCTTCGCAAGATCGAGGCCGGAGATCCCGGTGTGGGTTTCGGCAATGTGGCCCAGGTGCTCCGTGCTCTCGGTGTGCTGGACCGAACAGTCGAGTCAGTCGACCCACTTGAAAGCGATATCGGTAGGTTGCGGGCCGGCAATTTGACGAAGAAGCGTGCGCGATGACAGCCGTTGAGGTTTTCCTCGACCGGAATGGTGAGAGCGTCCTGGTAGGGCGAGCGCACTTCACGAGGATGCGCGGCAGGATCTCCACGACCTTCCTCTACGATCCCGACTACCTCGTGAACGGCGGCACGAGCATCGATCCTGCGCTTCCACTGGTTTCCGGCGCGCAGCACCAGGAGGGGCTAGTTCGAGCATTCGCAGACAGTGCGCCCGACCGATGGGGACGTAATTTGATCGACAAGGCCGAGCGGGTGAGTGCCCGCGAGGAGCGTCGAGTGCCGCGCCGTCTGGATGACGTGGACTTTTTGTTGGGCGTGAGTGACAACACGCGCCAGGGTGCGCTGCGGTATAGAGAACAGGGGAGTGTGGAATTCGTTGGACGTCCGTCGCAAGTGCCTCGATTGATCTCCCTCCCACACTTGTTGCGTGCTTCAGATGAGATCGCCTCGGAGGCGAATCCGGCGACCGCAGTAAAGCAACTGCTTGATACAGGGTCGACCGGGCTCGGGGGTGCGCGCCCCAAGGCTTCCGTTGTGCTCGAGAACGGCGAACTGGCGATTGCGAAGTTCCCCCATTCCAGCGACCAGTGGGATGTGATGGCCTGGGAGGCGACAGCGCTGGATCTGTTGGAGTCTGTTGGTATCCGAACACCAACCCGCCGACTTGTGCGGGTCGGGGAGCGCAGCGTCCTCATCCTGCGACGATTCGACCGGACAGGTCTCGGACATCGAATCGGGTATATCAGCGCGATGACCGCGCTTGGGGCGGTTGACGGTGATCACCGTGACTACGTCGAGATTGCTGAGGCAATCAGGGACCTTTCGCTCTCTCCGAAAGCAGACCACCAGGAGTTGTTTGTCCGGGTCGTCGGGTCAGTTGCCTTGTGCAATACCGACGACCATCTCCGCAACCATGGATTCCTGGCTGATCGCGGATCCTGGACGCTCAGCCCGGTTTTCGATGTAAACCCTAATCCGGACTATTCGCAGAACAGGGCGACGTCGATCGTGGGAGCAGACGCAATGCCTGCGGAGGCCGACGCTCTCCTCGCGTTGGCCGAGGAATGCGGACTTTCTCTGGATGTCGCCCGAGCCAGGATGCGCTCGATCTGTATGTCCCTTCAATCCTGGAAGGAACGGGCGCGATTGAACGGGATCCGGGAACGGGAGGTGGAGATGATGGCTGATTCGATCCAGCCCCGACTTGACGCCGTGATCACCGCAGCGGGTAAAGAATGACCGCCGTATTGCTGGCCGTACGATGAACGACATGACTTCACCGTCCCCGCTGAGTGCCGCTGACCAGGATGCGCCCCGCACCACCGACCTCAGGGTGGAGCGCACCGGTACCCGCAGATATGTGGGACTGTCCACGCGCGGGGCCCGGGTGGAGATCGGCTCCGCCGATGTCGAGGGCGTGTTCACGCCCGGTGAACTGCTCAAGATCGCGCTCGGGGCCTGCAGTGCGATGGCGTCGGACTTCACCGTCTCACGACGGCTCGGAGATGACTACGACGCGACCGTGCACATCTCCGGCGACGCCGATCGGGAGAACGAGCGCTACCCGCGGCTCGAGGAGCTCTACGAGCTGGATATGTCGGAGCTCGACCCGGAAGCCGCCGACCGGCTGGTCGCGATGATCCGTCGATCCGTGGACAAGGCCTGCACCGTCGGGCGGACCCTGCAGTCGGGAACCGAGATCGATCTGCGGATCGAGACCGGGCTTGGGGACGGGGCCGAGGCACGGTGAACGGGTCGGCCGAGGGCGCCACGGGAGAAGTCCGGCTGGTGGCGTGGGTACACGGGCACGTCCAGGGTGTGGGCTTTCGCTGGTGGACCCGCAGCCGCGCCCTCGAGCAGGGCTTGACGGGGTACGCGGCCAACAAGCCCGACGGCCGGGTGCACGTCGTGGCCGAGGGAACCGAGGATGCCTGCCGGGCACTTCTCGCGGCGCTGCGCGGGGGCGACACCCCGGGGCACGTGGATCTCGTCGTGGAGACCTTCGAACCGGCGCGCGGTGGCCTGACGGGATTCGTCGAACGCTGACCTAGGATCAATACCCGTGTATCTCAAGTCGCTGACGCTCAAGGGCTTCAAGTCCTTTGCGGCGGCCACGACGTTGAAATTCGAACCCGGCATCTGCTGTGTGGTCGGCCCCAACGGTTCCGGCAAGTCCAACGTTGTCGACGCACTCACGTGGGTGATGGGCGAAGGAAGCGCCAAGACCCTGCGCGGCGGGAAGATGCAGGACGTCATCTTTGCCGGTACGGCCGGAAAGCAGCCGCTCGGCCGTGCCGAGGTCACGCTCACCCTGGACAACTCCGACGGCGCCCTGCCGATCGACTACGCCGAAGTGTCGCTGACCCGCCGGATGTTCCGCGACGGCGCCGCCGAGTACGAGATCAACGGAGACCGCGCCCGACTGATGGACGTGCAGGAACTCCTGTCAGACTCCGGAATCGGTCGCGAGATGCATGTGATCGTGGGCCAGGGCAAGCTTTCGGAGATCCTCGAGTCCAAGCCCGAGGAGCGCAGGGCGTTCATCGAGGAGGCCGCGGGCATCCTCAAACATCGGCGTCGCAAGGAGAAGGCCCAACGCAAGCTCGCCGGAATGCAGGGCAACCTCGACCGGCTCACCGACCTCACCACCGAGTTGCGTCGCCAGCTCAAACCACTCGGACGTCAGGCGGAGGTGGCCCGCCGAGCCCAGACCATCCAGGCCGACCTGCGTGATGCGACCTTCAGGCTGGCCGCCGACGACCTGGTCACCCGCCGCCGAGAACTCGCCGACGCCGAGAGCGTCCGCAGTCGGCTGCAGGAGCGGGTCGCCGAGGCCGTCGACCTCCGCGACGACCTCGCCCGCAAGGTAGCGGCAACCCAGGCCGAACTGGATCGGCTCACCCCGGACGCCGACGCCGCGCAGCAGCGTTGGTTCGCCCTCTCGACGCTCGCTGAGCGGGCCCGGGCCACGGCTCGGATCGCCTCCGACCGTGCGCGCTCGCTGGCCGCCGAGGTCGCGGTGCACCATGGGACGGACCCCGAGGAACTCGACCGGCAGGCCGAGCGGGCCGAGGCGCACGAGAAGGAGCTCGCCGAGGACGTGGAGAACGCCGCAGAGAGGGCACGTCAGGCAACGGCGGCACTGTCTGCCGCGGAATCGGCACTGGCAGCGCTCGAGGCCGAGCACCTCAAAGCGGTCCGGGCGATCGCCGACCGCCGGGAAGGCGTCGCCCGACTGGCGGGCAAGGTCGAGACCCTCGCGGCGAGAGTCGAGTCCACCGAAGCCGAGATCGCCCGCATCGATACGGAGACGATCGCAGCCCGGGATACCGTCGCCGACACCGAGGCGGAGTTCGACACCGTGCACGCTCGGATCGGCGCGCACGATGAGGGCGAACGTACCCTTGACGAGCACCTCGGACGCGCTGAGCGTGCGCACCTGACCGCCCGCGCCCGACTCGCCGAGCTTCGCGAGATCGAGCGGGAGGCGGATCAGAAGATCGCCCGCCTCGCCGCCCGCATAGAGACGCTTGAGCAGAACAAGGGAGCCGGCGACGGCGCCGAGTGGGTGCAACGCCACCTCGGCTCGGATGCGGTCGCGGGCACCGTGGGGGAGCTGCTCGGCGTCCGGGACGGATGGGAGAAAGCGGTCGGCGTGGCCCTCGGCCCGGCCGTCGACGCCGTGGTGGTGGACCAGACCGTCGACCGTGGCGAGGTGTTGGCCGCACTGAGCGAAGCCGACGCCGGGCGCGCCGGTCTCGTCGGACGCGGGGTGGCCGGCGGGGACTACCGACTCGAGGTGGACCTGGTCGACGGTGCCCGATGGGCCCTGGATGTGGTGGATGTGCCCGGCGACCTCGTCGCACCGGTCACCGCATTGCTCGTGGACGTGGTGGTGGTCGACGACCTGGCCACCGCCCTGGCACAGGTGGATGCCGACCGACGGGTTCGCGCCGTGACCAGAGCCGGCGAGCTCGCCGGACCCGGCTGGTCGGTCGGCGGGTCCGCCTCCGGGCGCACCGGCATCGAGATCCAATCCGCGATCGACGCTGCCGTGGCAGAGCGGGACACGGTCCGAGCGGAGATCGAGACCGCCCGCGCCGAGCTCGCCGGAGCCGAGGCCGAAGACGCCGAGCGGGCCGACCGGTACTCAGAGACGATGGCCGCGATCACCGAATCCGACGCGACGATCGAAGAGATCTACGCCGAGCTCGCCCGCATCGGCCAGCGTCGACGTCGCGCCGAGGCCGACGTGCGGCGGCTGGAGCAGACCAGGCGAATCGCGGTCGACAAACTCGATGCCGCGCGAACGGAACACGCAGAGCTCACCGACCGTCTCGCCCGCGCAGGCGAGGACGGTGACGAGGAGCAGTTGCCCGCCGACGACGGTCGGAGCGCGGCGCAGGCGGAGGTCGCCACGGCCAGAGCGGCGGAGATCGAGGCCAGGCTCGCACACCGCTCCGCTGAGGAACGGGCCACCGGCGTGCGCGGCAAGTCGGCCTCGTTGCGTCGCGCAGCCCAGGCCGAGCGGGAAGCGCGGGCCCGCGCGGCACGGGCCGCGGCGGCCCGGCGCCGGGGAGCGGAGGTCGCCGGCGTCGTCGATGAGCTCAGCGTGCGACTGCTCGCCCGGCTCGACGAGGTGATCGCCACGGCCGGTGCGGAGCGCGATCGCCTGGCTACCGGCCGCACGGAGGCGACCACCGCACTCGCAGCGCTGCGCACCGAACTGGCTGCGGCGGAATCCGACGTCAACCGACTCGGGGACGCCGCGCACCGTGACGAGGTGGTCCGCGCTCAGCTCGAGGTCAAGGTGTCCGAACTGGAGGCGTCGGTGCTGGAGCGTCACGGCATCGAACCCGAGGCCCTCGTGACCGAGTACGGACCCGAGAACGACCTGCCCCCGTCCGCGTTGGAGTTGGAGGAGTACGAGGCCGCCCGTGAGCGTGGCGAGGAGGTGACCCCGCCGCCGCCCATGCCGTTCGTGCGCGCCGAGCAGGAGCGCCGACTCAAGCGGGCGGAGAAGGACCTGGCCACCCTCGGCAAGGTCAACCCGTTGGCACTGGAGGAGTTCGCAGCCCTGGAGGAGCGCTACGCGTTCCTGTCCACGCAGCTCGACGACGTCAAGAAGGCACGGTCCGATCTGGAGGGCGTGATCGACGACGTCGACCAGCGGATCGAGCAGATCTTCACCGAGGCGTGGATCGACGTGGAGCGCGAGTTCCGTGGCGTCTTCGCGACGCTCTTCCCCGGGGGCGAGGGACGGCTCGTGCTCACCGAGCCCGAGGACATGCTCGCGACCGGGATCGAGGTCGAAGCCCGGCCGCCGGGGAAGAAGGTCAAGCGGCTCTCGCTGCTGTCCGGCGGCGAGAAGTCCCTTACGGCGGTGGCGATGCTCGTGGCGATCTTCAAGGCCAGGCCCAGCCCGTTCTACGTCATGGACGAGGTCGAGGCCGCGCTCGACGACACCAACCTGCGCCGCCTCATCGGGCTGTTCGAGCAGCTGCGCGAGACCAGCCAGCTGATCGTGATCACCCACCAGAAGCCGACGATGGATGTCGCCGACGTCCTCTACGGCGTGTCCATGCAGGGCGACGGCATCTCGAAGGTCATCTCGCAGCGGATGCGGTGAGGTCCGTCAGCGGCGGAACACCGCGCGCAGCCGCTCCCTGTTGACCACGCCCGTGGCGCGCAGCGGGATCCCCGCCGGGCAGACGCGCGAGCACTCCCCGTAGAGCGAACAGGGGCCGAACTCGGCGTCGGCCTCCCGCACCATGTCCCGGGCCCGGGACGATCGTTCGCCGCGTGACACGGGCATGAGCGCCAGGTGCCCGAGCTTGGCGCCGACGAACAGGTTCGCCGACCCGTTGGGGCACGCCGCGACGCACGCGCCGCAGCCGATGCACGCCGCCAGATCGAGGGCGGACTCGGCCTCGTCGTGGCCCTGGAGAATCACGTCCGCATCCGGTGCGCTCCCCGCGGGCACCTGGACGAAGGCCCCGGCCTCGATCACCCCGTCGAGCGCGGACCGGTCCACGACCAGATCGCGGATCACCGGGAAGGCCTCCGCACGCAGCGGCTCGATCCGCAGCGTGTCGCCGTCGGAGTACGGGTTCAGCCGCTGATGGCAGGACGGGGTGTTCTCGGCGGGCCCGTGCGGACGACCGTCGACCGTCACCCCGCACGCCCCGCAGATGCCCTCGCGGCAGTCGGAGTCGAACGCCACCGGCTCCTCGCCGCCGTCGACCAGACGGCTGTTGAGCGCGTCCAGCAGCTCGAGCACGCTCATCTCCGGACGGGCGTCGGGGACCTCGTACGACTCGTACCGGCCGGCATCGCCCGGGCCGGCCTGGCGCCAGATGCGCAATGTCAGCTTCATGGAATCCGCCCTTCTGGTCTCCGGCCTCATCGGTAATCCCTACTCGTCAGCGTGACCGCCTCGAACTCGAGCGGCTCGGCGTGCCTGGTGAACGAGCGGGGACCGCCCCGGTCGTCACCGTCGGACGCCCACGCGGAGACGAACGCCCACAGGTCGTCGCGGCGCAGCGCCTCGCCGTCGGGCGTCTGGTGCTCGTCGCGGAAATGGGCACCGCAGGACTCATCGCGATCGAGCGCATCCACGCACATGAGCTCGGCGAGCTCGAGGAAATCGGCCACGCGTCCGGCGAGTTCGAGCACCGGATTGAGGTGCCCGTCGCCGCCGGTGACCCGGAGGTCGGACCAGAAGCGAGCGCGGAGGTCGCGTATCTTCTCGATCGCCTCCGTCAGCCCCTCGGCCGTGCGGGTGACGCCACAACCGTTGTATAGGATCTCCCCGAGTTCGCGATGGAAGTGCTCGGGCCCGGTTGCCCCACCGACCGCGAGGAGGGCCGAAACGCGGTCCCTGGCACGCTCCACTGCTGCGGTGACGACCTCGTCGTCGTCGTCCGGTAGTTCTTCCCCGAGGCGCCCGGCGAGGAAGCCCGGAACCGAGTACGGCAGCGTGAACCACCCGTCGACGCTGGCGCTGAGCAGGGAGTTGGCGCCCAGGCGGTTGGCGCCGTGGTAGTTCCAGCCGCACTCGCCGCCCACGAACAGGCCGGGGAGGGAGGTCTGCAGGTCGTAGTCGCTCCACAGGCCGCCCATCGTGAAGTGGCACGTGGGCGCGATCCGCATCGGCACCGCGTACGGGTCCTCGCCGGTGGCGTGGCGGTACATCTCGAAGAGGTTGCCGTAGCGCTCGGCGATCGTCTCGCGACCCACACGATCCAGGGCGTCGCGGAAGTCGAGGTACACCGAGTTGCGGCGCGGCCCCACCCCGCGGCCGGCGCGGATCTCGGCGGTGATCGCACGCGAGGCCACATCGCGGGGGACGAGGTTGCCGAACGCCGGGTAGCGCCGCTCGAGGAAGAAGTCGCGCTCTGAGTCGGGGATGTCGCCGGGGGCGCGCTCGTCGCCGTCGCGCAGCGGCACCCAGATGCGGCCGTCGTTGCGCAGCGACTCGCTCATGAGGATCGTCTTGGCCTGCCAGTCGGCGTCCTTGGGCAGCGCGGTGGGGTGGAACTGGACGAACGACGGCGACGCGAACAGGGCCCCGCGCTGGTGCGCGCGCCACACGGCCGAGGCGTTGGAGTGCACCGCGAGGGTCGAGTCGCGGAAGACCGTCCCGTACCCGCCGGTGGCGAGGACCACCGCGTGCGCGGTCTGCGCCCAGATCTCGCCGGTGACCAGGTCCCGCACCACCACGCCGCGGCACCCGGAATCGTCGACGACGAGGTCGAGCATCTCGTGGCGCGTGTGCAGCCGCACCCCGCCCGACCTGACCTGACCCAGGAGAGCCTGCGATCCGGCGAGCTGGAGCTGCTGTCCGGTCTGACCGCGCGAATAGTAGGTGCGCGAGACTTGCACCCCGCCGAAGGACCGGGTGGACAGCACCCCGCCATACTCGCGGGCGAACGGCGTGGCGATGGCCGCGAAGTGGTCGATCACCCGCACCGACTCCTCGCCGAGACGGAACGCCTCCGCCTCGCGCCCGCGGAAGTCGCCGCCCTTGACGGTGTCCTGGACGAAGCGGGCCACCGAGTCGCCGTCTACCCGGCGGGCGCGGGCCGCGTTGATGCCGCCCTGCGCGGCCACGGAATGCGCTCGCCGGGGTGCGTCGTGATAGGTGAACGCGGTGACCCGGTAGCCCAGCTCCGCCAGTGCTGCCGCGGCGCCCGCGCCGGCCAGCCCGGTTCCCACCACCACGACGTGGAACGTGCGGCGGTTTCCCGGCGACACGAGGGGATAGGCGTCCCGTCGGCGGGCCCAGGCGGTGGCCGGGTCGCCGCCGGGGATACCGCCGTCCAGGGTGTGCCCGGCCGTCGCGCCGGGGACGGTGACCGGGGGCGCGGTGAATCCGGGCGCGGTGGATGTGGAAGAGGCGGGCGGCGACGCCGAGGGGCGGGGCGCGGTGGAGGTCATGCGAGCCACCCCGCCTGAACCGCGAGGGGGATGGTCGCGTTGCCCAGTAGCACCGCGATCGCCGCGATCCCGCCGACCACCGCGAAGCCGGCACGGCTGCGCACCCCGGAGACACCGAGGTCGCCGGCCGCGGTCCGGACGCCGTGGGCGATGTGGACGGCCAGCACCAGCATCGTCAGCGAGTAGAACGCCGCGACCCACGGCCGGGAGAAACTCGCCACCAGGTTGTCGAACGCGGAACCGGGCACGAACGACTCCGAGGCGACCGGGGTGGTGCCGGTGGTCATGTCAAGAATGTGGAACACGACGAACAACAGCAGGATCACGCCCGAGACGAGCATCGACCGCGCCCCGAATGACGCGGTTCCGGGACGGGTTCGGCGACGATGGGGGCCCGCGGCCGACCGGGATCGCCTGACCAGTATCGCCGCGCACCACACGTGTGCGAGGAGGCACACCACCAGCACCACCCGAAGTGTCCACAGGACCCCTTGATAGGGGAACAGCGGCTCGAGCAGTGTGCGCAGCCAGTGGGCGTACCCGTCAAAGTGCTCGGCACCGGAGAAGACCTTGAGGTTGCCGATCATGTGCACCACGACGAAGGCGGTGAACACCAGCCCGGTGACCGCCATGACGGTTTTGGCAGCCCAGGTGGGAAACCCGGGTGGGCGGTGGGTCGGCGTCCTGTGCCGGCGCGGCGCGGACGATGGGCTGGCGGGTGACGACGGGGCGACTACCTCGGCCACGGGCGGGCACCTCCTCAGGCGACGAGCGTGAGTCTAGGTCGCGCCGCCACGCCCGGGGCCGAGATCGCGACCGGCATGGCACCCGTGAGCGATTCGGGGGTATTCGGCCATACTGGGCACCGTGAACACCACCACTTGGATCATCGTTGCCGTAGTCGTCGTTCTGCTGCTGGTCGTCCTCGCGCTCGTCGTGGGGCTCCAGCTCCGCAAGAAGCGACAGATCAGCCTGACCAAGCCCGAGGAGCACAAGGAGCTCACGCAGCAGGAGCGCTCGGGCAACTACCAGGCAGGTGCGGGTTTCTCGTTCACCCAGGCCGGGGGAGCCGCCACCGCGACCCCGCCGAAGGAGCCGCTGCCGCGGGAGACCACCGCGCCGAAGGACGCCGCACCCGCCGCACCGGCCGCACCCGCAGCGCCCACTGCCCCCACGACACCTGATGCGCCGAGCGCACCGACGGAGAAGCCGCAGACGCCGGCCCCGTCCGAGGGCGAGCAGTTCCCCGAGCCCGAGCCCGACATCGAACCCGGGCCCAGCCCCGAGACCGTCGTCGTGGAGCCCGCACCTGTCGAGCCGGTGGTGGCTCCGGAGGACGTTCCCGACGAGGACCTGCCCGTCCATTCACCGGACGTCATCACCGGCGCACCGGAGCCGGTCGCGCCGATCGAGCGCATCGATCCGTCCGCCGGTCGACTCGACCGTCTCCGTGGTCGACTCTCGAGGTCACAGAACTCCGTCGGGCAGGGACTGCTGGGACTGCTCGGCGCGGGCGACCTGGACGAGGACGCCTGGGAGGAGATCGAGGACACCCTGATCATGGCCGACCTCGGCGCCGCGATGACTCAGCGTGTCGTGGACACCCTCCGCGAGGAGATCGCCACCCGCCAGGTGCGCACCGAAGCCGAGGTCCGCGACCTTCTGCGCCAGACCCTCATCGACAATCTCCACCCCGAGTACGACCGCTCGCTCAAGGCACTGCCCAACGACGGCACGCCAGCGGTGCTCCTCGTCGTGGGCGTCAACGGCACCGGCAAGACCACCACGACCGGCAAGCTCGCGCGCGTGCTCGTCGCGGACGGTCGCGCCATCCTCCTTGGCGCCGCCGACACCTTCCGCGCCGCGGCCGCGGACCAACTCCAGACCTGGGCCGAGCGTGTCGGCGCCGAGGTCGTCCGCGGCAAGGAGGGGGCGGACCCGGCCTCCGTCGCGTTTGACGCGGTCGCTCGCGGCGTGGAGACCGGGGTCGACGCCGTGCTCGTCGACACCGCCGGCCGACTCCACACCAAGACCGGACTGATGGACGAGCTCGGCAAGGTCAAGCGTGTGGTGGAGAAGAAGACCGAGGTGGACGAGGTCCTGCTCGTGATCGACGCGACCACCGGCCAGAACGGTCTGATGCAGGCACGCGTGTTCAAGGACGTCGTGGACATCACCGGCGTCGTCCTCACCAAGCTCGACGGCACCGCCAAGGGCGGCATCGTGTTCCAGGTACAGCATGAGCTCGGCGTGCCGGTGAAACTCGTGGGACTGGGCGAGGGCGCCGACGACCTCGCACCGTTCACCCCCGAGGCGTTCGTCAACGCACTTCTCGGCACCTGACCCGCACCGGCGTGCTGACGCTGACAGCCGCGCCTCTCAGGTGCAGCCGCTCCCGATATATCCGGAGCGGCTGCACCTGAGAGGCGCGGCTGTGGCATTTCCGGCGGTCCGGCGTGCGGTGAGGAGCACGACACACAATCGGAACGATCGGGTCCCGCACGTAACGGATCGGAAACACTGGCGCGCACCCGCCGCAACACCTCGACGGAAATCTCTTGTCTCAGACGGGGGAGCGACAAGCCGCTCCTCGACGAATGAACAGGAGGCGAACCGTGACAGGTGAGTTCGATACGGGAGACACGGCTTGGATGCTCATGGCGGCATCACTGGTGCTGCTCATGACACCCGCACTGGCGCTCTTCTACGGTGGGATGTCGCGACAGAAGTCCGTGCTCAACATGATGATGATGTCGTTCGGCTCGATGGGACTGGTCGGGATCATCTACCTGCTGTGGGGCTGGTCGATGTCCTACGGCGGTCAGTCCATCGGCGGAGTGTTTGCCAACCCGTTCGAGATGTTCGGTCTCTCCGGAGTGATCGGCGATGCCTCGGGGTGGGTGGCCTCCGGATCGGGTGCCTACCCGCAGGTCGTCGATGTCGCTTTCCAGGTGACCTTCGCGATCATCACGGTGGCACTCATTTCGGGCTCACTGGCCGAGCGCGTGAAGTTCGGAACATGGATGGCGTTCGCCGGCATCTGGGTGACGCTGGCCTACTTCCCACTCGCGCACATGGTGTGGGGTGGCGGCCTGCTGTCCCACTCGGAGAACGGGATCGCGGCGAAGATCTTCGGCACCGTCGACGACGGTGAGGGCGGCCTGACCGCAGCGGTGGCCCCGATCGACTTCGCCGGCGGCACCGTCGTCCACATCAACGCGGGAATCGCTGCCCTGGTCCTGGTCCTGCTCATCGGCAAGCGCCTGGAGTTCGGGCGCACCGCGTACCGGCCGCACAACCTGCCGCTGGTCATGCTCGGCGCCGCACTGTTGTGGTTCGGCTGGTTCGGTTTCAACGCGGGATCGGCCTTCGGCGCCAACGGCGCGGCCGGCCTGGCGTGGGTCAACACCACCGCGGCCGCGGCTGCAGCGATGCTCGGCTGGCTCGTCGCCGAACGCATCCGGGACGGCCACGCCACCAGCCTCGGTGCCGCCTCCGGCGTGGTAGCCGGACTCGTGGCCATCACGCCAGCCGCCGGTTCGGTCAGTCCGCTCGGTGCCGTTGCCCTGGGCGCGGTCGCCGGAATCCTCTCCGCACTCGCGGTGGGGCTGAAGTACCGCTTCGGATACGACGACTCCCTCGACGTGGTGGGCGTCCACCTGGTCGCCGGACTGTGGGGCACCGTGGCGATCGGATTGTTCGCCACCGGAACGTTCGACACCGCGGCCGGACTGTTCTATTCCGCCGACGGTTGGAAACTCCTGGTCATCCAGGCGGTGATCGCGGTGGTCGCCCTGGGGTTCACCGCGGTGATGACCACGATCGCCTGGGCCCTGTGCAAGCCGCTCGGTTGGCGGATCGACGCGGCCGACGAACAGTCGGGAATCGATGGCACCCAGCACGCCGAGACCGCATACGAGCCCTCCACCACCGCACTGATCCGCTGAGCCGGATATACGCACAGACGGACAGACGGACAGAGAAGAAGGAATCACGACATGAAGCTCGTCACCGCAATCATCAAGCCGTTCACGCTTGACGACGTCAAAGCCGCACTCGAGCAGGCCGGCATCCACGGCCTGACCATCAGCGAGGTCCAGGGCTTCGGCCGCCAGAAGGGACACACCGAGGTCTACCGCGGCGCGGAATACGCCGTGGACTTCGTCCCCAAGATCAAGGTCGAGGTGGTGGTGGACGACGACGCCGTCGACACCGTCATCACGCTGGTAGTCGACGCCGCCCGCACCGGGACGATCGGCGACGGCAAGGTCTGGGTCACCCCGGTCGAGAGCATCGTCCGCGTCCGCACCGGCGAACAGGGCCCGGCCGCCATCTAGCGCGGCCGCCGGGGAACGCGGGGGAGGAGTCGACGATGAGCGGGACATTCGGCAGTCATCGGGCGCAGGCACTCAGGGATGGACGCGCGGATCTGCTGAGCCGGGGCCACGCGGACCTTTCCGCGGCGGAGCTGCGGCGGACGTTGTGCGCGTTGTATGAGCGCGAGCTCGGTTTGCTGGCGCAAGAGGCGGGCATCGGGCAGGGGAGCGGGTTTGCCCTCATCGCGCTCGGCGGGCTGGGGCGCCGCGAGGTCCTCCCGTTCTCGGACCTGGACCTGCTGCTCGTCCACGAGCGGCGCCCGGACCGCGAGCTGGCCGCGATCGCCGACCGCCTGTGGTACCCGCTCTGGGATTCGGGGATCGGGCTGGACCACAGCGTCCGGACGGTGGACCAGAGCCTGGCCGTCGCCGCGTCCGATGTCTGCGCGGGGCTCAGCCTGCTGGATGCCCGCGTGCTGGCGGGGGACCCGGATCTGGGTGCGCTGGTTGTTGATGGCGCCCGCCGCCAGTGGCGCGGCCAGATCGCCTCGCGGTACGACGACCTGGTGGCCTCGGCCGCGGCCAGGCGCCAGCGCGCGGGAGTGATAGCCCACCTCACCGAGCCCGACCTCAAGCACGGGGCCGGGGGCCTGCGGGACGTGCAGCTGGTGTCGGCGCTGACGCTCGCCCACCTCTGCGACGGCAGGTCGGCCCGGCCGGGCGACTTCACGGCCGCACATGCGCGGGTCCTCGACGCCCGGACCGAGCTGCACCGGGCCAGTGGCCGCGCCCGCGAGGTCCTGCACGCCCAGTACGGGGACGAGGTGGGGGCCGCCCTCGGCGTGGGTGACCGGTTCGAGCTCGCCCGCGTGCTCGGCGACGCCTCCCGCACGATCTCCTTCACCACCGACCAGGCTCTACGGGTGTCGTGCGCGGCACTGTCCACGCGCGGGCTCACGGGTCTGCTCCGCCGCTCACCGGTGCGTCGCCCGTTGGCCGAGGGGGTGGTGGAGCACGCCGGCGAGGTGGCGCTGGCGCGGGGTGTGCGCGCCGAGTCCGATCCGTGGTTGCCGTTGCGGGTGGCGGCCGCCGCCGCACGCGCCGGGCTGCCGATCGCCCCGCCGACGCTCGGGGTGCTCGCCCAGCGGTGCCCCGCGCCTCAGGGCCGGTGGCCCGACACCGCGCTGTCCGATCTGCTGGTGTTCCTGGGGGCCGGGGAGGCCATGCCGCCGGTGTTCGAGGCGCTCGACCGGAGCGGCCTGTGGGAGCGGCTGCTGCCGGAGTGGTCGGAGATCCGCGACCTGCCCGCCCGGGACCGCGCCCATGTGTTCCCCGTGGACCGCCACCTGATCCAGACCGTGGTCCTCGCCGCGCGCCTGACCACGACGGTGCGCCGCGCCGACCTGTTGCTGCTCGCCGCGCTCCTGCACGACCTGGGTAAAGGCCGCCCCGGTGACCACAGTGTCACCGGGGCGGAAATGGTGCGGCCGGTCGCCAGGCGACTGGGATTGGACGACGACGACGAGGACACCCTCGCCCGAATCGTGCGCCACCACCTGCTGTTCGTCACGAGCATCTCTCGTCACGATCCAGGCGATCCGGCCACGGCCGCGAACCTCCTGGCCCACCTGGAGCACGACGCGGTCGCGATGGATGTGTTGGCCGCCCTGACCGAGGCCGACTCGCGCGCCACCGGGCCGACGGTCTGGACCCGGGGAAAGGCTCGTGCGCATGCCGCGTTGGTCGCTGCATGCCGCCAGCGACCGTCCGGCCGGCTGGAGGTTCCGGACGTCCCCGCCGTGGAGGCTTCCCGTCCACGCGGGAAGCCCGACGTCGTCGTCGACCTCGAGGCCACGGGCGCGGGGACGCGCCACGAGGTCACCCTGGTCGTGCCCGGCGGTGGGCGCTCGCTCGAGGCGGCGGCCCGGGTGCTGGCGTTTCACCGGCTCGAGGTGGTGGAGGCGCGCATCGACCTGCGGCCTCCCGGGGGCATGCGGGCCGTGCTGACCGTGGCCACCGGGTTCGGCGCGCCCGTCGACCCGCGCGTGCTCGCCACGGACCTGCGCCGGACGATCGACTCCGGCCTGCCCGGCCCCATGCGCGCCGCGCTCGCGCGGGCCACCGAGCACCATCCGGGGGACACGCCGGTGTCCGTGCTGGTCAGCGCCAGATCCGACGGGGACGGGGTGATTCTCGAGGTCCGTGCCCGGGACCGGCCGGGGCTGTTGGCCCAGATCGTCACGGCCGTGCTGGGGGCCGGCGCGAGGATCGACTGGGTCGTGGTGCGAACGCGGGGATCGGCGGTCGAGGACGCGTTCGCGCTGTCGGGTCCCGGCGCGGTGCTGAGCACGGCGGCGGTCGTGGAGGCGGCACTGTCCTGATCTCGCACGGACGCAATCGACCTCAGCGTGTACCGGGACGCGCGGTGCCGATACCCTGTGTGGAGTCGTCGCCGACGACACCGAGGCCTGGAGCAGGCCCCGGCCGCGAACCAGGGAGCTGTTGCCGTGTTCGAATCCTTGTCCGACCGCCTCACAGGTGCGCTCAAGGACCTGCGTGGCAAAGGCCGGCTCAGCGACGCCGACATCGACGCGACGGCGCGCGAGATCAGGCTCGCGCTGCTCGAGGCCGACGTGGCGCTGCCGGTCGTGCGCACCTTCATCTCGCGGGTCAAGGAGCGGGCCAAGGGTGCCGAGGTCTCCGAGGCGCTCAACCCGGCGCAGCAGGTCGTCAAGATCGTCGACGCCGAGCTCACGGCGATCCTGGGCGGTGAGGCGCGGCGGATCGAGTTCGCCAAGCAGCCCCCGACCGTGATCATGCTGGCGGGCCTGCAGGGTGCGGGTAAGACCACGCTCGCCGGCAAGCTCGCGCACTGGCTCAAGGGGCAGGGTCACACGCCGCTGCTCGTGGCCTGTGACCTCCAGCGTCCCGGCGCCGTGGACCAGCTCCAGATCGTCGGTGAACGCGCCGGGGTCCAGGTCTTCGCGCCGCACCCCGGTACCTCCGTCGGTGGGGACGGCGAGGTCGTTGGCGTCCAGGAGCCCGTCTCCGTGGCACAGCGCGGACTCGCGCACGCCCGCGCCAAGATGCACGACATCGTCATCGTCGACACCGCCGGCCGGCTCGGTATCGACGACGAACTGATGGCCCAGGCCCGCGGGATCCGTGACGCCGTCCAGCCCGACGAGACCTTCTTCGTCCTCGACGCCATGATCGGTCAGGACGCCGTCATCACCGCCGAGGCGTTCCGCGAGGGCGTCGGCTTCACCGGCGTCGTCCTCACCAAGCTCGACGGTGACGCCCGGGGCGGCGCCGCGCTCAGCGTCCGCGAGCTGACCGGCACGCCGATCATGTTCGCCTCGGACGGCGAGAAGCTCGAGGACTTCGACGTCTTCCACCCGGAGCGGATGTCCAGCCGGATCCTCGGCATGGGCGACGTGCTCTCGTTGATCGAGCAGGCCGAGACCGTCTTCGACGCCCAGGAGGCGGAGAAGACCGCAGCCAAGATCGGCTCCGGCGAACTGACCCTCGAGGACTTCCTCGACCAGATGCTGATGATCCGCAAGATGGGACCGATCGGCAATCTCCTGGGCATGCTGCCCGGCGGCAAGGAGATGAAGGACGCCGTCGGGGACATCGACGAGAAGTACCTCGACCGCATCCAGGCCATCATCCGCGGCATGACCCCGGAGGAGCGGGCCAATCCGAAGGTCATCAACGCCTCCCGCCGCCAGCGCATCGCCAAGGGCTCCGGCGTGACCGTCACCGACGTCAACCAGCTGGTCGACCGGTTCTTCGAGGCGCGCAAGATGATGAGCCGAATGGCCGGCCAGATGGGCATGCCCGGCGGCAACCGGAAGAACCAGCGCAAGGGCAAGAAGGGCAAGAAGGGTAAGGGCCGCGGCCCCACCCCGCCCAAGAACAGGGGAATGATGCCCGGCGGCATGCCGGGAATGCCCCCGGGGATGCCCGGCATGCCCGCCGGGATGCCGGACCTGTCGCAGATGCCGCCCGGCCTGGACCAGCTGCCGCCGGGTCTCGAGGGGATCGACATCAACGACCTGAAATTCCCCAAGCGCTGACCGGGCGGGCCGATTGGTCCCGGGGGGACCGGCCGGTCTAGACTGGATCGCTGGACGCCGTCACCGGTTGGTGCGGCCCGTGCTCGCAGCACGGACCGCGGCCTGCGCCGAACGGCGGTCACCCGCAAGGCGAAACCGAACCCCGCAACCAGTGCGGGCGTTGCCGAATCGCCACGTGACCTGCAACAGAAAGTGAGACGCCCACATGGCCGTCAAGATCAAGCTCACCCGCCTCGGCAAGATCCGCAACCCGCAGTACCGCGTGATCGTCGCGGACGCCCGCACCCGCCGCGACGGCCGGTCGATCGAGACCATCGGTCTCTACCGTCCCAAGGAGGAGCCCAGCTTCGTCCAGATCGACTCCGAGCGCGCGCAGTACTGGCTGAGCGTCGGCGCGCAGCCGACCGAGGCCGTCGAGGCCCTCCTCAAGGTGACCGGTGACTGGCAGAAGTTCAAGGGCATCGAGGGCGCCGAGGGCACCCTGAAGGTCGCCGAGCCCAAGCCCACCAAGCTGGAGCTGTTCAACAAGGCGCTCGAGGAGGCCCAGGGCGAGCCGTCCGCCGAGGCCATCACCGCCAAGCGCAAGGCCGACAAGGCCAAGAAGGCCGAAGAGGCCAAGGCTGCCGAGGAGGCCGCCAAGGCTGCCGAGTCCGAGTCCGCTGAGGCCGAGTCCACCGACGGCGAGGCCGCCGAGGCCGAGTCCGCAGAGGCCTGAGTCTGATGAACGACATGGTTGTCGACGCCGTCGACCATCTCGTCCGCGGCATCGTGTCGGAGCCCGACGCGGTGTCCGTGCGGGCGAGTGGTGGTCGGCGTGGCACCGTGATCCGGGTCGCTGTCGCTCCGACCGACCTCGGCCGGGTCATCGGTCGGGGCGGACGCACCGCATCGGCGATCCGGACCATCGTCGCAGCCGTCGGCGGTTCCGGCATCCGTGTCGACGTGGTCGACACCGACCGCTGATTAGCGCCACACCCCGCTAGCCGGAGGGCAGGAACACCATGGAGCTCGTCGTCGGACGCGTCGTGAAGTCGCACGGTATCCGCGGCGAGCTCGTGGTGGAGGTCCGTACCGACTCCCCCGAGGAGCGGTTCGCCCCCGGCACCCGGCTCGTCGGCCGCACCGGCCGCGGCCGCACCACCTCCGACCGCGAGGTCACGATCGAAGCCGCCCGGAGTCACTCCGGGCGGCTTCTCGTGCGTCTGGACGGCGTCGGGGACCGCGACACCGCCGACGCCTTGCGCGGAATGCTCCTGCTGGTCGATTCGGACGATCTGGAGGAGCCGGAAGATCCGGACGAATACCACGACCACCAGCTGGTGGGTCTCCGCGTGCTCGACACCAGCGGCGCCGCCCTGGGCGAGGTCACCGAGATCATGCACACCCCGGCCGGCGAACTGCTCGGCATCCGCCTGGCGGACGGTACCGACGCCATGGTCCCGTTCGTGACCGAGCTGGTTCCCGAGGTCGACCTCGACGGCGGCACCTGCGTGATCGACCCGCCGGAGGGACTGCTCGAGCTGGAACGCTCGTGACCACCGCCGATCAAGGCGGCTCGGACCCGCTGCTACGGCTCGACGTCGTCACCGTTTTTCCCGATTACCTCGCTCCGCTCCACCTCGCCCTGCTGGGCCGCGCCGTTGACCGGGGCATCGTGTCCATCGGCGTTCACGACCTTCGCGACTGGACCCACGACGTCCACCGTTCGGTCGACGACACGCCCTTCGGCGGCGGCCCCGGGATGGTCATGCGCCCCACCGTGTGGGGCGAGGCGCTCGACGACCTCGTGGGGTCACCGTCAGTGGACGACTCACCGCCCGAGGTGGAACCGCCCTCACGGGGGGACGACGAGCGGCCACTACTGATCGTCCCGACACCCGCCGGGCGACCGTTCACCCAGTCTGACGCCCAACGCTACGCCCGACGCAGACACCTGTTGTTCGCGTGCGGTCGATACGAGGGGATCGACCAGCGCGTCGTCGACGAGGCATCGCAGGTGATGGACGTCGAAGAGGTCAGCATCGGCGACTATGTCCTCATCGGGGGAGAGGTCGCGGTGCTGGTAATCGCGGAGGCAGTTGTTCGGCTGCTTCCGGGAGTGCTGGGAAACCGGCGCAGTCACGAGGAGGACTCCTTCTCTGACGGACTCCTCGAGGGCCCGTCCTACACCCGCCCCGAGGTGTGGCGGGACCGAGCGGTGCCGGAGGTCCTGAAATCGGGCAACCACGCCAAGATCGACCGGTGGCGCCGGGACGAGTCCCTGCGACGGACCGCGGAGCGTCGCCCCGATCTCCTGGCCGCCGCGGAACTGGACGCCCGGGATCGTGAAGTCCTCGCCGAGGCGGGGTGGACGCCGCCCGACTCCTGATCGGTGACCGGAGATCG
>DHCFJ07801__coassemble_1606_pt1 | contig 45607 bp, 46 predicted proteins | sample DHCFJ07801__metabat2_low_PE_010 | metagenome-assembled genome bin DHCFJ07801
GCCACCTGATCACGTGGGCGGGCGGGGGAGCGCGCCCACCGGCGGCACCGCCGATCGAGATGGATGTCGACGACAACGACGACGACAACACCGGCCGCCCAGCTGCCGGTAGCAGTGCCTCCCCCGACGAGTTCGGAAATCGGCGGGGCGGCGTGCGGACCCCGATCGTGGAGGCGCCGGTCGAGCACCTGACGGGAGATGTTCACCCGGAGGCGCCGCCGATGTGCATGCTGCTCGGTCGGACGGTCGCCGTGGATGACGGGGTGCTCCGGGGCCGGTGGCGCAGCCGCGAGGAGTACCTGGCCGCCTACGCTGAGGCCACGGACCGCCTCATCGCCGAGGGGTTCCTGCTGGCCGAGGATCGGGAGGACATCCTCGCCGACGCCCGGCCGGAACGCATCACCTGGTGAGGTCGGCGGCGCGGCTCGGGCGGGCGCGGAGGATCACCGCGACGAACAGGGCCTGCGCCGCCACATAGGTGGCCATCACCACGAGGCCGCGGTGGGACCAGTCCACGAGCTCGGGCCGGAAGGCGCCCAGGGCGATGAGGCCGTCCGAGGCCACGAACAGCGCGCCGCCCAGGCCGCCCACGAGGCCGTGACCCGCCGCGAGGTAGGCCACCGCGAGCAGGAGCAGCCCGTAGATCACCACGGCGGGCGCCAGCGCCCCGGCGGACGGGACGGTCACCGCGAGGAGGGCGATCGCCACCACCACGAGCAGCAGCACCCACGCCAGGGGCGGCCGGCGACGAGGCGTCCGGGTGAACGCCGCGATCCACAGGGCCTGCGCCACCGCGAAGCCGCCGACCATGGCAATGAACTGCAGGTCCTCCGGCATCACCTTCGGCAGCGAGTCACCGACCCAGCTGCCGGCCAACGCACCGAGCGCCCACGGCCACGCCGGTCCCCGGTCCGACCGCGGAAGCACCAGCAGCACCACCGCGAGCGCGGGCATGAGCAGAACCTGGGTCGAGTCGGCTAGGGCGTCGGCCCCTGTCACGAGGGCGATGAGGTGGATCAGGGTCACAGCTGCGACGGGCAGCCAGCTCACAGCGCGCATGCCCGCTACGGTAGCCGCCTCACGTGCGGGTGGACGCGGTCGTTGTCGTCGTCGTTCCCGGCGGCGAGAACGGCATCGGTCAATCCTCCACACCCGGCGGTGAGGTCTACGTCGGCTATTTCTTCGCGCCGCGGGATGTCGCCGCGTGCACCAGCAGGGACACCAGCACGGCCGCGCAACACACGACTCCCACGCCGAAGGCCATGGTGATACCCGCGTCGGTCGAGTAGGCCGCCCCCAGGGCGGTCTCCGACGGGTGCGCCGCCAGCACGGCGGCGGAGACCGCGGCACCCACCGCGCCACCCACCGTGCGCAACACCTGGTTAAAGCTCACCGCACTGCCCAACTGTTCCACGGCGACGCTGCGCGCGATGAGCGCCGGCATGGCCGCGTAACCCGACCCGATTCCCACACCGAACAGGAACATCCCCACGGCGAGAGTCCAGAAATTGCTGTGCGACAGCCACAAGAGCACCGACGCCACGGTCATTACCGCCGCGCCGACGGGCAGGAACACTGCCATGTCCACGCGCGTGGACATGGCGCGGACCGCACGGTTGGCGGCGAGACTGCCCACTGACAGCGGCGCCATCATGAAGCCGGCCCACATCAACGGCACCGCGAGCCCGAACCCGGTCTCGGACGGTGCCTGGGCCACGAGCGACGCGATGGACAGGCCGATGTACATCGAGGTGCCGAGCCCGATCGCCGTCGCGTTGGCGAGCATGACCTCCGGTGTGCGGATCACCCGCAGGTTCACCAGGGGATGCAGGGTGTGGACGCTGTGTACCGCCCAGTTGACGAGCGAGAACACGGCCACGACGAGTGTGAGGATCGCCGTGAGCGAGGTCCAGCCCCAGGTCTGGGCCTCCGAGATCCACAGGAGTAGAGCGGCCAGGCCCACGCCGAGCAGGGCGGCGCCGCCCACGTCGAACGGAACCCGGGGCGCCAACGGATCCGGGCCGGCGGGGACGAGTTTCCACACGGCCACGGCCGCGGTGGCCACGAAGACCGCGGCGAACGCGAACGCCGCCCGGAGGTCGAACAACGCGGCCAGGATGCCGGTGAGCGGATACCCCAGGCCCATCCCCACCGACACGGTCACCGACAGGGTGGAGATCGCCGGCTGGGACTGGGTGTAGGTGAGGTGGCGGCGGGCCAGCGCGATGGTGACCGGGACCGTCCCGTAGAGCAGCCCCTGGAGGCCGCGGCCGAAGAGGAACACCGCGAAGTTCGGGGAGGCGGCGGCGACGAGGGATCCCACGAAGATCACGCTGAGGCTGATCAGGAGCAGGCGCCGCGTGTGTGGGCCGTCGGCGAGGCGACCCATGATGGGCGTGGCCACGGCACCGACCAGCAGGTTGATGGTGAGCATCCACTGGGCGGTACTTACGGTGACACCGAACTCCGTGGCGACCGACGGCACGAGAAGCATGCCCAGGGAGCTGACGATCGAGCTGGTCAGGGCCGCGTAGATCAGGCCCTGGACGAACCAGCGTGGCGCGGCGGCGCGGTCGGAGCGGGTCACGGGCGCACCTCGCCGGTGGTGTCGTGGTTCAGTCGGTCGAGCAGTGGCACAGCGGCGGCGAGGGCGCTGCGTTCGGCCTCGTCGAGGTGGTGCTCGATCGCGTGGGTGAGCCAGTCCTGGCCTGCCGTGCGTTCGGCGTGGAGTCGTTCGCGGCCGGCGCCGGTGAGTCGGACCAGGGTGCGGCGCCGGTCGTCGGGGTCCGGACTGCGCGATACCAGGCCCATCGTCTCGAGTTCGCGGACGGCGTTGGCCACTGCCTGGTGGCTGATCCGTTCCAGGATCGCCAGGTCTGAGGCGGCGAGCGGGCCGCGGGTGTCGAGGTGGGCGAGGATGCCGACTTTGCCCTGGGAGAGGGTGCGGTGTTCCTTGAACCGTCGCCACAGCGGACGCAGGGCCTCGCGGAGGGCGGAGGCGAGCGCGTCGGGGCTGGGGTCGGGTTCCGTGCAGGTGCCAGTCATCGACCAAAGTGTACAACTAGATTGCGCAATTAGATTGCGGGGTAGCCCTGGGGGTGCCTCTGTCTCTGCTGGGGGACGACGACGAGGGTGCGGGGTCGACGACTAGGGGCGCGGCGCCGACGGCGCCGCGCCCCTCGTGGGTGCTCTCAGTTCTCCTGGTTCAGTACGTCCCGCAGTTGCTCGGTGCGGGCACGCCGTTGACCCGGTCGACCAGGTACTGAACCGTTCCCCCGAGCCCGGTGAGCATGGGGGCGGCGTGGTTGAGGACCATCCCCGGCGCGACCGGCGGAGTGTGGTCGATGACCATGTTCACCGTCGCGCCCTTCGCGCACCAGTCGCGACCGAGCTGCTGGGACTGCGGTCCGGGCACCACGTCGTCGTTCACGGGCGAGAGGATCTGGACCGGCGTGGTGGGCGTGAGGGTGCCCACCCGCTGGCGCTCGAGGAACGCCAGGATTTCCGGGTTCCGCAGCGCGAGCTCGGTGGCCGACTCTCCCGTTACGGTGTATTGGTTCGTGTTCTGCATGAAGAACTGGACTGCCGACTCGGCGATGCACTGGTCTGAAGTGAGCTGGAGCATTCTCTTCCCCTGCTCGTTGAGGTGCGGCTCCACCAGCTCGCCGAACTCGGGGTAGCTCACGATGAGGCTGTTGAGGGTGTAGCCGATCCCCGCGGCGATCGCCGAGCCGTCGGCCTGCCCGAGCGTGGCCAGCAGATCGGCCGGCGGCGAACCGGCTACTGTGCCGACGAGGTTGACGTCCGGTGCGTACTGCGGCTGCAGTTCCGCGGCGGCGGCGACGGCGCCACCACCTTGCGAGTAGCCGACCATGACGGTGCGGGGGTCGGGGCCGATGTCGGCACCGGGGACGTCCGAGGCCGCGCGGGCGAGGTCGAGCACCGCGTGCGCCTGAGACTCTCGATTGACGTAGGTGTGGATGCCGGGCGTGCCGAGACCCTCGTAGTCGGTTATCGCCACGGCGAATCCCCGGTCGAGTAGGGCGTACGCCTGGATGATCTCGTAGCCGAAGCCGATCCCGGGCGGATCCGTGCGCACGTTCGCCAGGTTCTGGAACGACTTGGACGGAGCGCAGTGGTCCCCCTGGCCCTGCGTTCCCGGTGCCACCACCGCGAGCGGTCGCGTTCCCGGCTCGGTCCACGGCGTGCGCGGCTGGAGGTAGGCGCCGGTCACGGCGATTTCCTGGCCGCGTGAGCCGATCGAGGTGTACATGATCCGCTGCGCGTCGGTCGACAGTGCGCCGGCGCCGTCCGAGAGGTGCTCGGCTCCCGGGATCGGCGGGATCGCCCCGGCCAGAGGGAACGGCTGCGTCTTGACGAAGGTCCCTGGACCGTCAGGCAGGTCGGTCGGCGGCTGGTAGAAGGCCGGCGCCGGGTCGTTGGACGAGCCCTGGGCCACGGCGACCGGAGCAGCGACGGCACCCCCGGCAATCGTGGTGGCTATGGCTGCAGCGACTGCGGCTGTGCGCATCGCGGTCTTGCGAAGTAACACGGTCCCCCCGGACTTAAGTGGTGTGAATCACGAGCTAAGAGGAGTCTAAGCGCACAACTTCCGAATGTTCACACATACCGTTGGTATGTGTTCTCCGGCTGTAGGTGTGACGATTACTTGTAAGTAAGTTCCGTGTGCGGGCCGGATCGGTTGACGATGCCCGGCGACCCGGATCGTCTGACAGTGTCAGGCCAACCCGCCGGAACGCACCGCGAAGTAGGCGGCCCCCAGAACCGCGCCGATCACCATGGCCGGACCGAAGGCGATCCCGCTCTTGGCGCCCACCCGCCGCGCGGCCAGCAGCACCAGCGCCACGGCGGCGTTGATGATGAACGCGGCCAGCGTCCCCGCCATTACGGCAGGCCAGCCCAGCCAGCCGAGGAACGCGCCCAGCAGCCCGGACAGTTTGACGTCGCCCAGCCCCATTCCGGAGGGATTGATCAGCGCCAGGATGAAGTAGAAGGCCAGGAGCACGGCGGCAGCGGCCGCCGCCCGGCCGAGCGAGCCCCACTCGTTCGAGACCGCGGCAGCCACGAGTAGCCCGCCGAACACCACCGGATACATCGGCAGCACGATCGTGTCCGGCAGCCGGAAGACGGCCAGGTCGATCGTCACCAGCAGCGCGCAGGCCACGGCGAGCGCGGCGAACGTCACGAGATCAGCCCAGCCCCGCGCGAGATAGGCGGCCCCGAAGCCGCCGCCGGCCGCAAGTATCACGTGCAGCCCGATACGTAGCCAGCGCGAGTCGGAGTCGGCGAGGGCGCGCATCCACCGGCCGAGCACAGCCGCGGCCGACGCGCACGCGAGGCCGGTCGCAGCGGCGATCACGAACAGCACGAGGGCACCCGGCGCAGGAAGTTCAGCATTACGAGGCGGTGATGAGAACGCACGGTCAGGAGAACGCCTCCATCATGTTGATCACGGTCGGTCCGAGCAGCACGATGAACAGTACGGGCAGGATGCACACCAGGAGGGGGAAGATCACCTTCACCGGCACCTGCTGCGCCTTTTCCTCGGCCCGCTGCCGCCGCTTGAGTCGCAGCTCGGCGGCCTGGGTGCGCAGCACGTCGGCCACGGAGATGCCGTAGGCGTCGGCCTGGATGAGGGCGCGGACGAAGCGGCGCAGGTCGGGCACGTCGGTGCGCTGGGCGAGCTGCTCGTACGCGGTCCGTCGCAGCTGGCCCACCTGGATCTCCTGCAGGGTCCGGATGAGCTCCTGGGCGAGCGGCCCGGTGCCGTTGCGTCCGGCGCGGGCCATGGCGGAGTCGAACCCGAGCCCGGCCTCCACGGCGATGGTCATCTGGTCGAGGGTGTCGGCCAATTCGAGCCCGATCACTTCGTTGCGCTCCTGCCCGCGGCTCGACAGTAGCAGTTCGGGCAGGAAGTAGCAGACCACGGCCACGGCGAACATGAGCAGGCCGAGCATGGGCTCCAGGGTGGCGCGGTAGAGGAGCAGCCCGACCAACAGGACGAGCACTGGTGCGACAAGCTTCAGCATGATGAGCCGGTCGACGGTCCATCCGTCGGGCCGTCCGGCTTTGATGATGAGCTTCTCGAGACGCCGGATTGTGCCGGCCGGGGTGAGCTTTCGGGCGAGTGCAACGGACGGGCTGTGCTTAGGCTCGTCGCTGTCACCCTCGAGGACCGGTGCTGCCGCATAGCCCATGTCGAATCCGCGGTTGAGGTTGGCCACTGCGCGGGTGCGGGCGGTGTCTCGGCCGGAGAACAGCACAAAGGCGAGGACGAACACCGAGGTGGTCAGTATCAGGATCGCGAACGCTGGCGCGAGTGACATTCGGTGATCCTTTCGAGGGGTTGCGGTGAGAGGGTCGCAAGGTGTGAAGGCTTAGGGCTGATGGGCGGTGACAACCCTCGCTAGAATTTGATGTTGACGACCCGGGACAGCCGCGGCCATCCAGTGGGACACAGGTCCGACTGGCAGTCGGACGACCGTACGACTCGCGCGCAATGAGAGGTAAGGCTTCCTTACATGTGGTATCTCCCCAATCCGTCGCTCTGGTGAGGTTCCGTCGACTCGCCCGGATTCACGGTTGCGCAGCTGCAGAGGGTCGGTACCGTGGCCGCCACCGGCGCCGCCGGGGCGCTGCAGCACCGCCGACGAGGAGGCCCTTCAATGACTCCACGCACCACGACCGCATTCGGACGAGTCCGTCGCACTTCTACATTCGTTGCACTCACCGCGGCCGCGCTCCTGGCGGCGTCCTGCGGGACCGGAGAGGATTCGCCAGCCGCCCAGGGCGAGGTCACGCCGCAGAGCGACACCTCCACCGAGGTCGCCAACTCGGACGCGGGTGAGCAGTTTGCCGTCGCTGACCTGGTCACTCCCGAGGGTGAGCCGCGCGGCACAGTCGAGTTCGCCGAGGTGGACGGCAGCACCATGGTCACTGCCCGGGCGATGGACCTGCCGCCCGGGTTCCACGGCCTGCACATCCATACCACCGGATTGTGTGAACCCGACAGCGAGAACCCCAGTGACCCCGGCGAGCGCGGAGCGTTCCTGTCCGCAGGGGGCCACCTGAAGGGCGACGACGACGAGGCCGTCCACCCGAATCATGCAGGCGATCTGCCGCCCCTCTACGTGTCCGACGACGGAACCGGTGAGATCGTCACGTACACCGATCGACTGGACCGCGACCAGCTTCTCGACGACGACGGATCGGCCGTGATGATCCACGAGAAATCGGACAACCTGGCCAACATCCCTGAGCGCTACGCACCCGACGGGCCGGACGAGGACACGCACATGGCCGGCGACGGCGGCAGTCGCATCGCGTGCGGTGTCGTCACCGAGAACGGCTGACGCCGAACACATTCGGTAGTACATTCGCAGACGGACGGCGCGCGTGATTGTGCCGCGCGCCGGCCGTCAGGATTTGGTCACTTCTGCCGTGGGATACGGCCCATGAGGTAGAACTCCGGGTTCGGACGCATCTCCGAGGCGTTGGCGAGCCGGTTGCTGAGACCGAATAGGCCCGTGATGGCGGCGATGTCCCAGGCGTCCTCCGAGTCGAGCCCGTGCTCGTAGAGCGCCTCGTAGTCGGCGTCGCACAACTCGTCCGAACGCAGGTTGACCTTGGTCGCGAAATCGCAGATCGCGCGCTCACGCGGGGTCAGATCCGCCTTGTGGTAGCTCACGGCCAACTGGTCGGAGATGTACGGGTCCTTCTTGACGATCCGCAGGATGGCACCGTGCGCGACCACGCAGAACTGGCAGTTGTTCTGCCCGGAGATGGTCACGACGATCATCTCCTTGTCCGCCTTGGACATGTTCGAGCCCTCACGCTCCATCAGGGCGTCGTGGTAGGCGAAGAAGGCGCGCGACTCCGCCGGGCGGCGGCCGAACATCAGGAACACCTCGGGGATGAACCCGGCCTTCTCCTGCTCGGCGAGGATGCGCTCGCGCAGGTCCTCGGGCAGGTCGTCGAGCTCGGCGAGGGGATAACGATCGGACATGAGGGGCTCCGGAGGTCTCAGGGCGCCTGACTCGGCACCGACGTGGTGGCGCACAGGACGTGAGCGCACTCACAGGGTAGGGCCGCTCGTCGTCGTCCCGGATCGGGATCGACCCACGTCCCCCCGACCGGTTGTGAGGCGCGCAGGTCGCGCCTACGTTGGCGCCAAGCGCCGAACCAACGAGCCGAGGAGGCGGACATGGCTAAGTGCGATACCTGCGGAAACGACTACGACAAGGCCTTCACCCTCACCCAGGGCGACAGGTCGGGAACGTTCGACAGCTTCGAGTGCGCGGCCCACGCGATGGCGCCGACCTGCTCGCACTGCAGTTGCCGGATCCTGGGCCACGGCGTGGAGGTCGACGGAACCTTCTACTGCTGTGCGCACTGCGCCGAGCACTCCGGAGTCGCGGACCGGGCCTGACACCGCCCTCGGGCGTCAGGAGCGAGCGAGATCGCCCCACACGTGCACGCGGTCGATCTCGACCCAGGCGTCCACGCGCGGATCCTCCCGGTTAAAGTAGTCCTGGCCTGTGTAGTGCTGCGCGAGCGAGTCGATCCCCTCCAGGTTCGGGTCATCGACGATCTCCACAACCCGACCCTGGATGCTCACGTGCGTCGTCCAGTTGCCGGCCTCCATGACCGACAGCGCCACGCGCGGGTCCCGCTTGATGTGCTGCAGCCGCACGCGGCTCTTGTCGAGGTTGAGCAGAATCCGGTCTCCCACCAGCCGGTACCAGGTGGGGACGGTGACCGGCGAGCCGTCCTTGCGGACGGTGGCCATTACGGCGGGGTTGGGCTTGAGGAGCAGTTCTCGGACATCGTTCTCGAGGGGCGTGGCGGACATGGCGACTCCTATCGGGTTACCTGTGGCCAGCGTGACGCCGGCCCTGCCGTCTCCAGTGTGCCGCTCAGAAGCCGGGCGGGGCTTCCGGACGGAAGGTGTCCGACATGATCGAGCCCATCCGCTGGGCGCGCTCTTCCCAGACCCACGACGCCGCCTGCGCCGCGAGGTCCGGCCGCGCCACCATTCCAATGAGCACGGCGATCCCGACCACGCGCTTCCACCGGCGGGGTATCAACCGCCGGAATATTCTCAACCCATCGACCCGGTCCACGCGGCGCAGCATCGCAGACGGGTCGGACATCGAACCGGCCCGCGGCGCGCGCCCCCATCGCCGAAGCCGATCGTCGCGCCTGGTGTCTGGGCGAACCTGTCGGCGACTTCGACTGGTCAAGATGGTCGGCCGACCTGTCCGAGGGCCGGAGTAGCGTCACGGCCATGACCACTCGCACGGAGCGGCTCGACGGCCTGCCGTTCACCCGCAAGCATCGGAAGCTGCTGCTCGGCTCGGGCCTCGGCTGGGCCCTGGACGCCATGGACGTCGGACTCATCTCCTTCGTCATGGCGGCGCTGGCCGTCCACTGGTCGCTCACGCCCACCGAACTGTCGTGGATCGGCTCCATCGGGTTCGTCGGCATGGCCCTGGGCGCCGCGTTCGGCGGCCTGCTCGCCGACAGGATCGGCCGTCGCCAGGTCTTCGCCGCCACGCTGCTCGTCTACGGCATCGCCACCGGCGCCGCGGCACTGTCGACGGGGATCGCGATGCTCATCGTGCTGCGCTTCATCGTGGGGCTCGGTCTGGGCGCCGAACTGCCGGTCGCGTCCACGCTGGTCAGCGAGTTCGCGCCCCGCAAAATCCGCGGCCGCGTGGTGGTGATCCTTGAGGGCTTCTGGGCCGTCGGGTGGATCATGGCCGCGGTGATCGGCTACTTCGTGGTGCCGGCCAGTGACGACGGCTGGCGCTGGGCCCTGGCGATCGGCCTCGTCCCCGCCGCGTACGCGTTGGTCGTGCGGTTCGGGCTGCCGGAGTCCGTGCGCTACCTCGAGTCGAAGGGCCGCCACGCCGAGGCCGAGAACGTCGTCCGTGAATTCGAGTCCGCCGCCGGAGTCGCCGCCCCCACCGCAGCGGCAGGCGGGACCTCCGGGTCCGTCACTACGTCCGCCACCGCCGACCCCGCCGCCACCGCGCCCGGCACGGCAGATGCCGCCGCCACTGCCGATGCCGCCGACGCTGCAGCTGCCGTGCCCGCGGCCGCGACCGACGAGCCCCGCGAATCCATCTGGTCGCCGCGACTGCGCCGCCGCACCGCCGGACTGTGGATCGTCTGGTTCGGGATCAACTTCTCGTACTATGGCGCCTTCATCTGGCTGCCGAGCCTGCTCGTGGCCCAGGGCTTCGACCTGGTCAAATCCTTCGGCTACACGCTTATCATCACGCTGGCCCAGCTACCGGGTTACGCCGTGGCCGCGTGGCTGATCGAGGTGTGGGGCCGCCGCGTCACGCTGGCCGTGTTCCTCGCCGGCTCCGCGGTCTCCGCCGGACTGTTCGGCCTCGCGGGCTCGCCAGCCACGATCATCGCCGCCGGCATGGCCCTGTCGTTCTTCAACCTCGGTGCGTGGGGCGCCTTGTACGCGATCGGGCCGGAGCTCTACCCGACCAGAACCCGCGGTTCCGGGACCGGCGCAGCCGCGGCCTTCGGACGAATCGCGTCCATCATCGCGCCGCTGCTCGTTCCGATCCTGCTCAGTTCGGGCGGATCGCCACTGGTGTTCGGGGTGTTCGCTGCCGCCTTCGTCGTCGCCGCCCTGGCCGCTTTCACCCTCCCGGAGCGCAAGGGCGTCGCGCTCGAGAACACCTGAGGCGCCGTCGCCGTCGTCACTCCCAGAGGTTTTCAGCCCCGCTGCTCGCGCCCGTCGCCCAGTTCGCGGATCCGGTCGTTGGCCGCGCGCAGCCGGTCCGACCGGGCCTTCTCGTCGGCCTTCTTGAGCTGCTCGTAGGACTTCTCGTCAGAATCGTTGTACCGCAGGATCAACCGCGGCACCCCAAGCGTCAGCGCCAGCGACGGCCACACGATCCACGCGTACTGCCAGCCCACCACGATCTGCAGGACGAGGAACGCGATGAGCGTCAAGCCGATCACGACCCCGTCCAGCGACTCCACCAGCTTGCCGCGCTTGCGCAGGTCCTCCAGGTCCGCGTCCGAGCCACGTGCCGCCGGCACCCTGCCGGTCGCCCCCGACGCGGGCAACGCCAGCGCACCCGCCGACGCCCCGCCCGCGGCCGCCTCGCCTCCGGCGATGGCCGACTCCACGACCATGCCGTCCACCGCGGTCAGCGGCATCCCGCCCGGTAGGTCCCGGAAGGAGCCGCGGAGCTGACCCAGTGTGCGGGCCGCGGCCACGTCGCCCGACCGGGCGTGGAACTCCGAATCGTCCAGGCGGCCCGCCGCATAGTGGTCACCGAGCGCCGTCAGCGCGTGCAGGCGCTCGGCGTCGGAGAGCAGAAGGTCGCGCGCGGGAGCCGGCTCCGGGCCGGTGGGGTCGGGGCTGCTGGGCTCGGTCATGACGGGAGCTCCTCGGTCGGGGCGGTGGATTCCCAGCCTAGTCGCGCCCACAGCCCCCGCCCCGGTGCGCGACTGTCACGTTTCGGGGCACTCGTGCGTCGAAGGGATATGAGTACACACGAGAGCAGCCCGCGCGGCGGGATGCAGCGCAAGAAGATCAGCGCGGGTGCGATGGCGCCCATGGTGGCGATGGAGGCGTACACGAGGGCCCGCGTCTCCCGGGCGGACAGTCACCTCATCAGGCTCCGCGTCTCGGCGGTCAACGGTTGTCGCTACTGCACGGCCATGCACCGCCGCGACGCCCGCAAGGACGGCTGGGACGACGCGCGGATCCTCGCGGCCGAGCTCGCGAGCTCCCGCGCCGACGACCTGGCCGAGGATCAGCGGGTGGTGGCACGGTTCGCCGACGCCGTCACCCACATCGACGGCGAGGAATCCGTCCCGGACGAGCTCTGGGCCGAGGTTGTCCGGCATCGCGAGGAATCCGGGGCTGGACAGCTGCTCATGGAGATCGTCACCATCAACGCATGGAATCGGATCGCCGTGGCCACGAGGCTGGACCCGCGCTCGCTGAAGGGCGTCGAGGAACGCGACATCGACCCGGAGCGGCCGTCCCGCTGAGCCCGCTGCGCGACCGCGCCGAACTGGAGCGGGTCCGCGGACGGCTGCTCGGGATCGGCTACCGCGTCACCGGCACGTGGGCCGACGCGGAGGAGGCCGCCGACGAGGCCCTGGCCCGGCTGGTCGCGCTGGGATCGGTGGAATCGGCGAGCGGCGAGGTGCCGGACAACCCCGAGGCCTGGCTGACCACCGTCACGACGCGGCTATGCCTGGACCGGCTGCGCCGTCGCCAGCGTGAGGCCTACACGGGCGCCTGGCTGCCCGAGCCCGTCGACACCGCCCTGTTGCCCGAGGACGCGGCCGAGCGCCGGGACGATCTGCGGATCGCAGTCCTGTTGGCCTACGAGCAGTTGGGGCCCACCGAGCGGGCGGCGTTCGTCCTGCGGGAGGCCTACGAGCTGCCGTACTCCCAGATCGCGGAGATCCTCGAGGCCGCCGTGCCGACGGTCCGCCAGTGGGTGAGCCGGGCCCGGCACCGGCTCGACACCGACCTGCGCCCGCCCGAACGGGCCTCGGAGGAACTCGTCGGCCAACTGGTCGAGGCGGTCATGGCCGGAGATCTCGACGCCACCGTCGCCGCCCTGACCGCCGACGTGCGGGTGGTCTCGGACAGTGACGGCAAGGTCAACGCCGCCCGCCGTGACATCGTGGGCGCCCGCAAGACCGCGTACTTCCTGGTCAAGGCCGCCGAGCTCGCCGACGGCATGATCGCTCCCGTCGACATCAACGGGGAGACGGCGTTGGTCGTGTTCTCGCGTGGCGTCCTGCGGATCGCCCAGATCGGGGCGAACGCCGACCGGGTGGCGCGGGTCTGGTTCCACTCCAACCCGGACAAGCTCACCCGGGTGGAGCTGCCGGAGGGGTTCCGTCCGGCCGACTGAACCGGTCCGGAGAAGTCGGGCGCACCGGACAGGTCCCGAGCAGAGTCGATGGCGAAGGGAGTCACACGTGATCGAGATCCTCAATCGCCTCGTCGACGAGATCGAGGAGAACCTGGCCGGCGAACTCGACGTGAAGGCGATCGCGACCGCGTCCGGGACCACCGACTATCACCTGCGCCGCATGTTCTCGTCCCTCGCGGGGATGCCCGTCTCCGAATACCTGCGCCGACGCCGGATGACCGTCGCCGCGGCGGACGTGATGGGCGAGGAGGATCTGCTCACTATCGCGGTCCGCTACGGCTACGGCTCGACCGAGGCGTTCGGCCGGGCATTCCGCGCCGTCCACGGCGTCAGCCACGGTGCGGTCCGCCGGGACGGTGGCCCCCTTCGCAGTCAACCCGTACTCAGGTTCCGCCTGACAGTTGAAGGGAGCATCCCCATGGACGCCCGCATCATCGACCACCACGCCCTCCGCCTGATCGGCCACGCCGCCCGCGTGCCACTCATCCACGAGGGCGTGAACCCGCACATCCGCGCACACGTCGAGTCGATCCCGCCTGCAGAACACGCCCGACTCAAAGAACTCGCCGACACCGAACCCGGCGGCATCCTGCAGGTCAGTGCCGACGTGGATCCCGACTACACAGAAGGAACCGAACTCACGTATCTGCACGGCGTCGCCGTCGTCGTCGACACCCCGATCCCCACCGACCTCGACTCCATCGACGTGCCCGAGGGCACCTGGGCGGTATTCCGCTCCTCAGGCGAGCACCCCGCCGCGCTGCAGCGGATGTGGGCGGCCACCGCCACGGAGTGGTTCCCGTCCAACCCGTGGCGGCTGCGACCCGGGCCGTCGATCCTCTCCGTGCTCGAGCATGCCGACGACTTCAGCACGGCCACGTGTGAACTGTGGTTGCCGGTCGAACGTGAACAGCGGTGAGCGGGCCCTACTCGGTGGGCGGATCGGGCCGCGTCACCGCCACCCACATCGCCATTTCGTTCCCGCCGGGCTCGCGGAAGTGGAACCGCCGGCCGCCGGGAAAATCGAAGGGACCGAAGGTGATCGTGCCTCCCGCGGCTTCGACCTGCTCGCGGGCCTCGTCCAAGTCGTTCACCCGGATCACCATGAGCGGCGCCGGGGACTGCTCGTCAGCATCCCCCTGCACGCCCACGTCGATTCCGCCGCCGACCAGATTGCTGTACGACTGCCCGTACACGGTGGGCGTCCACCCGCACACCGTCGCCAGGAAGTCGGAGGTCGCGGGCATCGAGGTGCTGGGGAACTCGACCAGGGTGATCTCGAGTGGCTTACGGCTCATGGCCTCGAAATTACGCCGAGCCGGGTCGGGACTCGCTCGAATCCGAAAGGAAACAAGGAAGGCCACGGCCACGTGACCTACGGCCGCCTGACGGACAGGGCCCTGACCTGCGGTGCCCTGCTCATCCCGTTCAGGGCACCGCAGGTCAGCGGGTTCCGCGGCCGGCCTCCCAGCGGGCGAGCAGATCCGCGGCGGCCGCGCGCGGGTCCGGGGCGGCCATGATGGCCGAGACCACGCACACCCCGTCCAGCGCGGTGGTCGCGAGATCTGCGACGTTCGTAGGCGACACCCCGCCGATGCCCACCGACCGCACCCCGGCGTCGGCGGCCACCCGCGCGATCCGGTCCGCGCCCTGCACCCCCAGCGCAGGGGCGGTGTCCGTCTTGGTGGCGGTCGACCACACCGGGCTCACCCCGATCACGTCCGGGGCCACGGCCGGATCGGCGAGCGCCTCGACCAACTGCACGTCCGATTCGATCGACAGTCCCAACATCAGCTCGTCCGGCAGCGCCGCCCGGGCCGGCGCCAACGGCTCGTCCCTCTGGCCGATGTGCAGGTGCAGACCCAGCTCGCGCGCGACCTCGAGCCGATCGTTGACGAACACCGGAACGCGGCGACCCACCGCGGATGCGGCGCGATCCGCCGCCGCGGCGATGGCGGCGGCGTGTACAGCGAACTCGTCGTCGTCGCACTCCTTATCTCGCACCTGGACCACGCCCACCCCGCCGAGCACCGCCTCGTAGACAATCCCCGGCACCGCATTCCGCCCGCCGCCCAGATGCGGATCGGTGACCAGGTACAGGCGCCAGTCGGTCGCGTGGGCGGCGCGGCGGCGCGCGGGCGGCGGGCTCACTCGGTATCGGCGACGGTCAGCACCGCGAGCTCGGCGATCTGCTCCGGTTCCAGCGAGTGCAACGCGTCCAACCACGCCATCGCGAACGAGCCCGGTCCCATCGCCACCGTGCCCGCGGCTGTCCCCGCCGCGCCGATGTGGGCGTGGGCGGCCACCACGGCGTCGTGATCGGAGATGCCCGCCGAGCGCGCGACGGCGAGATAGCCGGCCGTCAACGCGCCCAGCGCGCAGCCGGTGCCGATGACCTTCTGCAGCAGCGGATGGCCGGAGTCGATCCAGGTCGCCAGGGTGGGCCCGTCAGTCTGGGTGATGACGAGGTCCTTGTCGCCCGAGATCGCGACAGTGCCGCCCGTGCGGGCGGACAACTCGAGCGCCGGCAGCAGCGCGCTGGAGACGGTAGCGGTGGAATCCACGCCGCGGCCGCCCGCGCCCGCCCCGGCCAGCGCCACGATCTCCGAGGCGTTGGCCCGGATCGCCGCGGGGGAATGGTCGAGCCAGCCGGTGGCCAGGTCCGTGCGCAGCGTCAGGCCACCCACCGCGACCGGGTCCAGCACCCACGGCGTGGAGTGCTCGCGCGCCGAGGCGATGGCCGCGTGCATGCCCTCGATCTGCTCGGAGGTCGGGTTGCCGACGTTGATGAGCACGCCCGAGGCGATCGCCGCGAAGTCTCCGGCCTCGGCCGGGTGGTCGACCATGGCCGGCGCCGCACCCGCCGCGAGCAGCACGTCGGCCGTGATCTCGCGGACCACCGAGTTGGTCAGGCAGTGCACCAGCGGACTCGACTCCCGCAGCAGCGTCACCAGACGGGCGACGGTGGCGGCGGGATCGGCGGGGCTCTGCTCGGTTGCATCAGGCATGCCCCCAGTGTGCCGTGCGGCACCACCGCTGCCCGGAATAGCCGGCCGAGGGGGCAGGTTGCACGGGGTATGCCCTCCTCTGACTTCCGCGCCCTTCCCCTGTCCGTCATCGATTTCGCCACCGTCCGCCCCGGCCAGAGCGTGGGGGAGGGGCTGCAGGATTCGGTGGCGCTGGCGCAGAAGGCGGAGGAGCTGGGTTACGAGCGGGTCTGGTACTCCGAGCACCACAACATGCCCTCCATCGCGTCCTCGGCGCCGGCGGTGCTCATGGCGCACATCGCCGCCAATACCTCCACGATCCGCCTCGGCTCGGGCGGCGTCATGCTGCCCAACCACTCGCCGATCGTGATCGCCGAGCAGTTCGGCACCCTCGCCGAGCTGCATCCCGGCCGCATCGACCTGGGCCTGGGCCGCGCGCCCGGCACCGATCCCCAGACCCTGCGCGCCCTGCGTCGCGAGCCGCGGGCCGCCGAGAACTTCCCCGACGACGTCCGCGAACTCCAGGCCTTCCTCGGCGATTCGCCCAGCGACATGGCCCGCACCAAGGGCATCGTGGCAGTCCCGGGCCGCGGCACCAAGGTCCCCCTCTACATTCTCGGATCCTCCCTGTTCGGCGCCCAGCTCGCCGCCGCCTACGGTCTGCCGTACGCCTTCGCCTCCCACTTCGCGCCCGACGCGCTGGAGCAGGCCTCCACCGTGTACCGCGAGCGCTTCCAGCCCAGCGAGCAGTTGGCGGAGCCGTACATGATCGCCGCGGTCAATGTTGTAGCCGACGACGACGAGGCCCGCGCCGAACAAGAACTGCACTGGTACCGACGTCAACGGGTCAAGCTCATGGCCGGTCGGGGCCGCAATTTTTCTGACGAAGAGCTCGACATGATCATGGAATCGGCGGGCGGTCGCCAGATCCTGCACATGATCACCTACAGCGCCTGCGGCAACGGCCCCACCGTGCGCGACTACCTCACCGACTTCGCCCACCGGGCCGGCGCCGACGAGTTGATGATCGCGCCCGTCGGCTCGTCGCCCGAGCGTGCTCACGGCTCGCTTGAGGTGCTGCGGCGGGCCTGGAGTGACTGAAGTGGCCCTTCCGCGTGAGTGTCGTCACGAACGCCCGCACCCAGAGGCCGTAGCAGTGGCCGGTTACTCCGGGGAGGCCTAGGCTCGGGTCATGGCGATCTCCGAAGTAGGTGAGTACGCCCACCTCGATCAGGCACAGATCGAGGAGTTGGGGCGGGAGCTCGACGCGATCCGCGCCGAGGTCCTGGAATCCCGCGGGGATCGCGACTACCGGTACGTCCACAGCATCATCCGGTTGCAGCGCGGTCTGGAGATCTCCTCGCGCGCGCTGCTGTACTTCGGGGCCCGTAACCGGACCGTGTGGGCGCTCGGCACCGGCGTGCTGGCGGTGGCCAAGATCCTCGAGAACATGGAACTCGGCCACAACATCATGCACGGTCAGTGGGACTGGATGAACGATCCGGAGATCCACTCCTCCACCTGGGAATGGGACCTGGTCGGCAACTCCGCCGATTGGAAGCACACCCATAATCACCTGCACCACAAGTTCACCAACATCATCGGGATGGATGACGACGTGGGATACGGCGTCCTCCGCGTCACCCGCGACATCCCGTGGGAGCCCCGGTACTCCGCGAACGTTCTCGTCAACGCGGTGCTGATGGTGGGGTTCGAGTGGGGCATCGGCCTGCAGGCCGTCAGCCTCGGGGCGGCGCTCCCCGATTCGGACTATGCGCCGGAGGAGCAGCGTCGCGCCCGCCGATTCCTCGTCAAGGCCGGCAAGCAGGTCCTCAAGGACTACATCCTCTTCCCGGTCCTGGCCGGCCCCAACGGTCGGCAGGCACTGACCGCCACGGTCACCGCCAACATCATTCGCAACGTGTGGACCAACGCGGTGATCTTCTGCGGCCACTTCCCGGACGGCGCCGAGAAGTTCACCCTGGGTGACGTCGAGACCGAGAGCCGCGCGGAGTGGTACCTGCGCCAGATGCTCGGCAGCGCCAACCTCGACGGCGGCCCGGTCATGAACCTCATGTCGGGCAACCTGTCGTTCCAGATCGAGCACCACATGTTCCCCGACCTGCCGTCCAACCGGTACTCGGAGATCTCACTGAAGGTCCGCGACCTGTGCGAGCGGTACGACCTGCCGTACGTGACCGGCCCGCTGTGGAAGCAGTACCTGCAGTCCTGGCGGACCATCGCGCGGCTGTCGCTGCCGGACCGCTACCTGCGCCGTACCGCTGACGATGCCCCCGAGACTCGCAGCGAGAAGATGTTCGCGGCCCTGCCGGCGGTCTCCGGTGGGCTGGCCACCGCGCTCGCCGCCGGGCAACTGCTGCGAAAGCGACGGGCCCGCTCGGTGCGCTGACCTGCCCTGGCAGACTGGGCGACATGTCACTGACGAGCATGCTTGAGGCCGCTTCCCACGGCGGAACTATTGAGGTCGAGGACGGGTGGACCCAGGGTCGGGCCATCTTCGGAGGGCTCACCGGGGCGCTGCTCCTGTCGGCCATGAAGGGCCGGGTCGCGGATGTCGCCGCCTCCACCGGCAAGCCCGCGGCCATGCCTCCACTGCGGTCGATCACCGTGTCGTTCGTCGGCCCCGCCACTCCCGGCACGGTGGAGATCGAGGCCGAGGTCCTCCGCGTCGGCTCCAATGTCACCCAGACCCAGGCCACGATGCGCCAGTCGGGCGAGGTCGTGGCGGTCGCGCTCGCGGCCTTCGGCAAGCATCGCGAGTCAAAGCTGACCGTCGAGCCGACGCATCCCTTCCCCGAACTCCCCGAGCCGTCGTCGGTCGAGGCGTTCCCCTACATCGAGAAGCTCACGCCGGAGTTCTACCAGTTCGCCGAGCTGCGGCAGGTCGGCGGCGAGATGCCGTTCAGTGGCTCCTCGAGCAGTGGAATTAGTGGCTGGACCGGGCTGCGCGAGCGGCCGCAGTTCCTCACCGAGGAGCACGTCGTGCTGCTGGCCGACGCATGGCCGCCGGCGCCGCTGCAGATGGTCGAGGGCTTCGCCCCCGGCAGCAGCCTGACCTGGACCCTCGAGTTGATCGCGGAGATCGGCGCGGAGACGGTGCCGGGCTCAGCGGATTTGGCGTACCAGGCGACCACCGACTCGGCTCGCGACGGCTACGCGCACACGCACGCGATGCTGTGGCTGCAGTCCGGCGAGCTGGCTGCGATCAGTAGGCAGTCGATCACGATCTTCGCCTGAGCCTGCCTGTCCGCCAGCTCCGCTCGCCAGCCTGACCCGCCTGAGCCAGCTGGTCCGGTCGCCTGCCCGAAATGGCAGCGTGGACGAAACCAGTCGCGAGTTTCTCGAACTTTTCGCAACTGGTTTCGTCCAAGCGAAGACTGCGCTGAGCGGACGCGGCTGGTCCGCGGTGGGCGGTGGGCGGTAGTCGGCGGGCGACGATCTGCCCATCGGAGTGCAAGTTGCCCACCGGAGCACGACTTGCCTATCCGATCACGATCCACATACGCGGGCCCCATAGGCAAGTGCGCATCGCATAGGCAAGTTGAGCCGGGATGGGCAGATCGAGATCCGATGGGCAGATCGACACCGGATCGCGCTCGGATCGGCCATGCAGTATCAGCCGAGTGACCCCCGGCGTCGACGGCCGTATCCGGAATCGATGGCCTGGCGCGGGAGTCCGGCGTCAGCCCGCGGCGCGAGTGGAGCGACGACGCCCACCGCCCGAACCGCCTCGGCCGGCGCCGCCACGGCCCTGGCCGGAGGCCTGGCCGAGCGACTGCTGCACACCAGCTGACTGCCGGCCCGCGCCCTGACGTCCTGCGCCCTGACGGCCCGAGGACTGACCCGGTGCACCTGAATCGTGCCGCTGGCCGCCACCGGACTGCGGGCGGCTGGAGCGACGACGACCGCCGCCACCGCCCGCACCACCTGTGCCGGCGGACTGCTGGCCCCGACCGGGCTGCGTCCGACCGCCCTGACCCTGCTGGCCGCCTCGGCCGCGGCCGCCCGCACCGGACGACTGCTGGTTACGGCCGCCCTGGCCCTGTCGATCGCCACCCAGCCGGTCGGCGCGCTCGGAGCGATCCGAACGCGGACGGTCGGAGTTCTGGCCGCCACCCTGCCGGTCACCGCCGCCCTGCTGGCGCTGACGATTCTGCTGCTGCCGGCTCTGTCCACGGCTGCGACGGGCCTGCCCCCGGCGGGAGGGCTCGCGGGTGGCGTTGTCGTCGTCGCCCCCATTCTTTTCGCCCGGCACATGCGGCGGCGGCGCCGGGGCGTCGGCCAGCGCGGCGGCCGCGTCCTCACCCTCGGCCAGCAGGATCTCGCCGGCGGTCACGCCCGCGGCGCGCAGCAGACCGCGCACCTCACCGACCTGATCCTGGGTCGCCACGGTCACCACGGTTCCCACGGCGCCAGCGCGCGCGGTGCGGCCCGAGCGATGAACGTAGGCCTTGTGCTCGGCCGGGGGATCGGCGTGGACGACCAGGCCCACGTCGTCGACATGGATGCCGCGCGCGGCGATGTCGGTCGCCACGAGCACGGTCGCCTCGCCGGACGAGAACGCATCGAGGTTCCGGACGCGCGCGTTCTGCGACAGGTTGCCGTGCAGATCCACGCTGGCCACACCGCGGCCGGTGAGCTGCTTGGCCAGCCGCTTGGCGCCGTGCTTGGTGCGGGTGAACATCACGACGCGCTCGTGAGCGCCGGCCAGATCAGCGAGGGCGCGCACGCGGTCGTCGGAGGTCACGCGCAGCACGTAATGCGAGGTCGGGCCGGGGGTGGCGGAGCCGTCATCCACGGAGTGGTCGACCGGATCCACGAGGAAACGGTCCACGAGCTTGGACACGCCCGCGTCGAGGGTCGCCGAGAACAGCAGCCGCTGCGCGCCGGTCGGGGTGGCCGACAGGATCCGGGTGACGCCCGGCAGGAAGCCCAGGTCAGCCATGTGGTCGGCCTCGTCCAGCACCGTGATCTCGGTCCGGTCGAGGCGGCAGTGCTTCTGGCCCATGAGGTCCTCGAGGCGGCCGGGGCAGGCCACCACGATGTCGACGCCGCGGTTGAGCGCGTCGACCTGGCGGCCCTGGCCGACGCCACCGAAGATCACGGTGGTGCGCATGCCCATGGCCTTGGCGAGCGGCTCGAGGGTCTCGTTGATCTGCCGCGCCAGCTCACGGGTCGGCGCGAGGATGAGCCCGCGCGGGGCGCCCTTGGTGCGCTTGGTCCCGGACGCGGCCAGGCGGGCCACGAGCGGGATGCAGAAGGCGTAGGTCTTGCCCGAGCCGGTGCGGCCGCGGCCCAGCACGTCGCGCCCGGCGAGCGCGTCGGGCAGCGTGGCGTCCTGGATGGGCGTGGGGGTGATGATGCTCGCGTCGGACAAGACGCTGAGCAGGGGAGATGGAACGCCGAGGTCGGCAAATGAACGTGACAAAGGAGGGTGCTCCGTAACTGATGGGGGCGTCGTGCCCGGCGCGCTCGCTAGGCGGCGCATCGAAGAAGTTCAGGCGATGCGCCCGGTGCGCGACCAACGGGAAGGTCGACTGTCCGCTCGGTCCGACGCAAGCGTGGTGCGGACCGACTGCAACCACCCTACGCCCCGCCACCGGCTGACCCCCTCCCGGCGGGGCAAGGTGTGACCGACGACTCGTCGGTGTGGAGGTTGGCGTCACCGTGGGCGCCGGACGGTGGCACGATGACTATCCGTGGGACTCGATCTGTCACGACTGCGCCGCCCGGACCTGGGTTCGGTGCTGCTCGGACGTGAAACCCAGTCCGCCCGCGTCCGCTCCCTGCGCGTGCGGGTCCTGTTGGTCCTGACGCTGCTGGCCTCGAATTTCGTGGGCGTCGCCGTGGCCACGGTGCTCATCCTGTTCGTGCTGCCGGGCCCGAGCCTGATGTCGACGCGGTTCCTGTGGTCGTTCGCGGTGGTGGTGCCGGTCTACGTGCTGCTCGCGATGGTCGTGGGACTGGTGTGGGTGCACTCGGCCGTCTACCGGCAGGTCCGCTGGTTCCTCGACGGCCGTGAACCCACCGAGCGGGAGCGGGTACAGACCCTGCGCCTGCCCGGGCGGGTCACCCTCATCCAGGGCCTGTTGTGGATCCTCGGCGCGATCGTCATCACCACCTCGCTGGGCGTGGCCGACCCGCAGACGATCCCCATGGCGGGCTTCACCATCATCTTCTCCGGCGTCGTGGTGTGCGGCGCCGCCTACCTGTTCGCCGATTTCGGACTCCGACCCATCGCCGCGGTGGCCCTGTCGTCGGGGACGGTGCCGCGGGCCCGATTCCTCGGCGCCATGACGCGCCTGCGGGTGGCGTGGGCCCTGGGCAGCGGCGTCCCGATCGCCGGTCTGCTCATCGTGGCCATGTACACCCTGGCCGGCCGGGCGCTCACGGTGGAGCGTCTCGCCGTCGTGGTCCTCGTCCTGGGCGGCACCTCCATCCTGGCCGGATTCCTGCTGGTCTCCCTGTCCACGGGATCGATGCTCGGCCCGCTGCGCAGCGTGCAGTGGGCGATGGAGGACATCACCGAGGGAAACCTGTCGCGCCGGGTGGTGGTCTACGACGGCACCGAGCTCGGGCGCCTGCAGCGCGGCTTCAACCAGATGGCCGCGGGACTGCAGGAACGCGAGCGGCTGCGCGACCTGTTCGGCCGGCACGTGGGGCGGGACGTCGCCGAGGCCGCCGAGCTGGACGACCCCGAGTTGGGCGGCCGCGACGCGCGCGTCGGGGTGGTGTTTGTGGACATCATCGGCTCGACCGAGATGGCGGTCCGGGCCGAGGCCGCCGAGGTGGTTGAGGTGCTCAACCGGTTTTTCGCCGTGGTGGTGGAGACCGTGGAGGAGTACGACGGCATCGTCGACAGTTTCCTGGGCGATGCCGCCCTCGTGGTGTTCGGTGCACCCAGATCTATGGACGACTCGGCAACCGCTGCGTTGGCCTGCGCCAGAACACTGGCCGAGCGGCTCCCGCAGCGGGTTCCCGGCTGCCGCGCCGGCATCGGGGTGTCCTACGGGAATGTGGTGGCCGGGTACGTCGGCTCGGATGATCGATTCGAATACACCGTGATCGGCGACGCCGTCAACGAGGCCTCACGGCTGTGCGATCTCGCCAAGAACTATGACGGGCTGGTCCTCGCGTCGGGGGCGGCGGTGGCCGGCTCTACACCGGCAGAGGCGGGTCGCTGGCAGTCGGCCGGGTCGGAGGTCGTGCGGGGCCGCGACGAACCGACCGAACTCTGCATCCCGCGCTGAGCCGACTACCCCTGCGGCAGCGTCACGTCCTGCCCGCCGAGCTCCACCTGAAGCCCCTGGTCGACCACCTGGGCCCCCTCGATCACCATGCCGTCGGGCAGCTTCGCGACCGTCGAGTCGACCACGGTGGTGATCCCGGCGAACAGGCCATCGGGCAGCGGGAATCCGAGCAGCGCGGTCTGCTCCGGTCGCAGCGTGAGCTGACCATCGGTCACGCCGGGCGACACCCCGATCTCTGCGATCCCGCCGATGTCCGCGCGCAGTAGTCCGGCCGCGGGGTCGGGCCGCACGGAACGGATCTCGGCCATCCCGGCGATCGGCGAGTTCTGCGCGGCCTCGCCCTGGGAGGCGGCCGCCACGAGTTGCTGTTCGTCGAGCACCGCGGTGCCGTCGACGTGGGCGGCATGGATCGCGCCGTCGACGAGCTTCACGGTGCTCGCGGTGACGTCGAGCTGCGGCACGGTGTCCGAGCCGGGCGAGGTCAGGTGCACAGTGTCGGCGGAGCGGGTGCTCAGCAATTCCCACAGCAGCAGGCCGCCCCCGAACGAGACCGAGGCGGGCGCGTCGATCTTCGCCGACACCTCCTTCTCGGCCCGGTCCGACAGGTACCAGCGCACCCCGAACTCGGCCGCTGCGACCAGCCCCACCAGCAGTGCCACCAGAAGGATCAGGGAGCAGCCGCAGCCGCGCCGCCCTCCGCCCCGAGAATTCCGTGATCCGCGTCCCATGCCGGTATCGTGCCCGACACCCGCGCCGCGGTCCACCCCGTAGCCACGCGAAGCGGATCGTCGTGGCAGGGGGTGTGGCCCATCGCCGGTGCGGTTGCGGGACTGCGCCGTGGGCCCCACGCTCGGGGTATGACCGAGACACAGGAAGCAGCAGCCGAGCCCCGTACCGTCGCTTTTCTCGTTGCCGGTGAGGGGGTGGAGCGGGTCGAGTTGACCGAACCGTGGGAGGCCGTCGAGGACGCCGGTCACACCGCCGTGTTGGTGAGTATTGACGACGACGACCACGTTCAGCTCGTCGACCATCTGCAGCCCGCCGGCACTCAGCCGGTTGACCGGACCACCGCCGAGACGTCGGCAGCGGACGTGGATGTCCTGGTGCTGCCGGGTGGGGTCGCCAACCCGGACGCGCTCCGTCAGGATCCGCATGCCGTGACCCTGGTGCGCGAGATGGTCGAGGCCGGAAAGCCGGTGCTGGCCATCTGTCATGCGCCGTGGGTGCTCATCGAGGCGGATGTGGTCCGTGGCCGGAGGGTCACGTCCTATCCGAGTCTGCGGACCGACCTGGTCAATGCCGGCGCGGAGTGGGAGGACTCCGAACTGGTCATCGACGACGGCGTCATCACCAGCCGCAACCCCGGTGACCTGCCGGTCTTCTGCGAGGCTCTCCTCGGCGCGATCCGCGGCGCCGACTGACCCGGCTGCCCCGGCGGGCCGACGCAGGAGTCGACCACACCCCTTGGTGAGGCACTTTTCACCGAGTATGGGTGTGGTCGTAGTCGGTGCTGCCGTGCATGTGTCGCGCACCGCTGCCATAATCGGAAACGATTCGGCCGCGGGCGGAACTTTCAGGGCTCAATGCAGGGCACTTCATGCCGCGCGGGGACGGAGGCGGTATGCCCAGGTACAAAACTCTGGAACCCACTGCAGCGTTCTGGTCGTGGCGAGACGATGCGGCCTGCATCGGTCACGAGAATCTCTTCTTCAGTCTCGAGGAGGAAGCCAAAGGTGAGCGCCGGGAGAAAGAGGAGCGGGCCAAGCGGGTCTGCATGACCTGCCCCGTGTTGGGCAGTTGTAGAGCCTTCGCACTGGAGACCAAGGAGCTCTACGGCGTCTGGGGTGGACTCACCGAGGCCGAGCGGCACCGGATCGCGGGAAGGCACCGCACCGGCTGAGCGGGCCGGAGCGGTGTTCGCCCGTTCAGCTCGCCCGAGTCCGCTCGCGGTGTCGCCGCAGAGCGGTGACGAGCCCGGAACGGGGCCCCTCGTGATCGTCATACGTCCGGGGTTCCCCTGCGAACATCCGCTCCGACCTGGTCTCGGGCGCATCGTCCGAGGTCGCGGTGAGGAATCGGTCCGGTAGCGAGAGCTTGGCGATCGTGCGCCACGACTGCCAGTACTGCTTGTACAGCGGGCCCGTCGTGTACGGCAGGTCCCACCGTCGGCACACGTCTTGCACCTTCACCGACATCTCCGCGTACCGGTTCGAGGGCAGCGTGGGGAACAGGTGGTGCTCGATCTGGAATGACAGGTTCCCGGACATGAAGTGCGTCAGCCTGCTGCCGGTGAAGTTGGCGGAGCCGAGCATCTGACGCAGGTACCACTGGGCCTGCGTCTCGTTCTCGAGGTCGTCGAGGGTGAACTTGTCCGCGCCGTCCGGGAAGTGGCCGCAGAAGATCACCGCGTTGGACCACAGGTTGCGGATGACGTTGGCGGTGGCGTTCGCGGTCAGTGTCGTCTTCCAGTCCGAGCCGGACAGCATCGGCCACCACACGTAGTCCTTGCCCACCTGCCGGCGGGCCTTGCGGAGGAACTGGCCGATGCGGCGCTTCTGCTCGGGCCATCCCGAGGCGTTGATGGTGCCCGGGGCGATCTCCAGGTGCTGCACGCCGACACCCCACTGGAACGCGAACGCGAGCATGGTGTTCCACACGATGTTCAGCCCGTAGGCCGGGTGCCACGGCTGGTCCCGGGTCACGCGCACGACGCCGTACCCCACGTCGTCATCCATTCCGATGATGTTCGTGTACTTGTGATGGTGGTAGTTGTGGGTGGCCTTCCAGTGCTCGGAGGTGCCCACGATGTCCCACTCCCAGGTAGTCGAGTGGATCTCCGGGTCGTTCATCCAGTCCCACTGCCCGTGCATCACGTTATGCCCGAGTTCCATGTTCTCGATGATCTTGCCGGCCGCGAGTAGTCCGGTGCCCACCACCCAGGCGGGCCGATAGCTGGAGAACAGCAGCACGGCGCGACCGCCGGCCACCAGGCCACGTTGGAGCCGGATCGTATTACGGACGTAGCGACGGTCCGCTTCGCCGAGCGAGTCCATGACTTCCATCCGGATCGCGTCGAGTTCCGCGCCGATCGCGTCGACGTCCTCGGCACTGAGATGGGCATATTCCTTCACGTCGGATACCGCCATGAGTGGACCCTACGGGTGTCACAAGTTGATGTCGACTGTGAACTGAGTCTCGCGAGTTGCGTTTGTGGCGGCTTGTCGCCGTTTATGCTCCGTTCATGGCACTGGTCGAGATCTCTGGCGTGAATAAGCACTTCGGTGACTTCCACGCCCTCAAGGACATCAATCTGTCCATCGAGCAAGGTGAGGTCGTGGTGGTGATCGGACCTTCCGGGTCCGGAAAATCAACTCTCTGCCGCACCATCAACCGCCTCGAAACCTTTGATGAAGGAAGCATCAGGATCGACGGCAAGCCGTTGCCCGAGGAGGGCAAGGAGCTGGCCCGACTCCGCGCCGAGGTGGGCATGGTGTTCCAGTCGTTCAACCTCTTCGCGCATAAGACCATTCTCGAGAACGTCACGCTGGGCCCGATCAAGGTTCGTAAGCAGAAGAAGGGCGAGGCCGAGGCGCGGGCGAGGGAACTCCTCGCGCGGGTCGGTGTCGACCACCAGGCGGACAAGTACCCGGCCCAGCTCTCCGGCGGCCAGCAGCAGCGCGTGGCGATCGCCCGCTCCCTGGCCATGGACCCCAAGGTCATGCTGTTCGACGAGCCGACCTCGGCTCTGGACCCGGAGATGATCAACGAGGTCCTGGACGTCATGACCGGGCTCGCCAAGACCGGCATGACCATGGTCGTGGTGACCCACGAGATGGGCTTCGCCCGCAAGGCCGCCGATCGCGTCGTCTTCATGGCGGATGGCGAACTGGTCGAGCAGGCCACCCCCAACGAGTTCTTCACCAACCCTCAGAGCTCGCGGGCAAAGGACTTCCTGTCCAAGATCCTCACCAACTAGACCTCCACACCACCGAGGGACCGTACGCGGACCCGTACGCGACTCATCCACCCACCCACGAGGAGACAAGATGAAATTCCGACGGATCGGTGCCGCTGCTGCGGCCGCAACCCTGGCGCTCGGCCTGGCCGCCTGCAGCTCGGACGACGGCGGCGACAAGCTGAAGATCGGCATCAAGTACGACCAGCCCGGCCTCGGCCTGAAGGAAGGCAACGAGTACACGGGCTTCGACGTGAAGGTCGCCGAGTACGTGGCCGAGAAGTTGGGCACCTCCGAGGACGACATCGAGTGGGTCCAGGCTCCGAGTGCGCAGCGTGAGACGCTGCTGGAGACCGGCCAGGTCGACATGATCGTGGCGACCTACTCGATCACCGACTCCCGCAAGGAGAAGGTCAGCTTCGCCGGACCGTACTTCATCGCCGGTCAGGACCTCCTGGTCCGGGCCGACGACGATTCCATCACCGGTCCGGACTCCCTCGACGGGAAGCGTCTCTGCTCGGTGAGCGGCTCGACGTCCGCGCAGACCGTGCAGGAAGAGGTCCCGGGCGTCAACCTGCAGGAGTTCGGCACCTACTCCGAGTGCGTCTCGGCGCTGCAGTCGGGTGCGGTCGACGCACTGACCACCGATGACACGATCCTGGCCGGCTATGCCGCCCAGCCGCAGTACGAGGGCCAGCTCAAGGTCGTCGGCAGCTCGTTCACCGAGGAGCTGTACGGCATCGGCATCCAGAAGGGTGACGTCGAGAAGTGCGAGCAGATCAACGAGGCGATCACCGAGATGATCGACAGCGGTGACTGGCAGACCGCGTTCGATGAGACCCTCGGCACCGCCGACTTCGTCCCCGGTCCGGGTAACCCGCCGGAGCCGGAGCCCTGCTCCTGACCTGATCCGGTAGTCCCCGTCTCCACGGTCCGGGCCGTCGACCCATGGCCCTCGGCCCGGACCGTGGAGACGGAGATGCTCCTTAAGGAAGGCTGACCATGGGCGATATGTTCGCCAACTATGACGTCCTCGGGGCCGTCTGGGTCACGATCCAGTTGTCAGTGCTCGGCATCATCGGTGCGCTCATCCTGGGGACGATCGTCGCGATCCTGCGTGTCTCCCCGGTGGCGGCCCTGCGCGGTATCGGCACCTCGTACGTCAACACGTTCCGAAACACGCCGCTGACCCTGCTGATGGTCTTCAGCATCCTGGGACTGTCATTCATCATGGGGCTCTCGGTGTCGAAGGACTTCGCCCGGAATGCCTTCTGGTGGGCCGTGATCATGTTGGCCGTCTATCACGCCGCATACATCTGTGAGGCCATTCGATCGGGCATCAACACGGTGCCGGTCGGCCAGGCGGAGGCGGCCCGGTCGATCGGACTCGGCTTCGGGCAGTCCCTGCGCGAGGTAATCCTGCCGCAGGCCTTCCGCGGCGCCATCGCCCCACTTGGATCGGTGATCATCGCGCTCATCAAGAACTCGACGGTGGCGGCCGTGATCGGCGTCGGCGACTCCGCCGGCCTGATGCAGGTCATCACCGAGAACGAAGGCGCGAGCCTGCCGATGTTCTTCTTCTTCGCCATGGTCTTCGTGGTCCTCACCCTGCCGATCGGGCTGGGCACAACGTCCCTGTCACGGAAGCTGGCGGTGAAGCGATGAGCACTCAAGCCGTACTGTTCGACGCCCCCGGCCCCAAGGCCCGGGTACGCCACCGGATCCTCACCGTGGTCGGCATCCTCATCGCGATCGCGATCGCGTACGTCGTCATCCAGAAGTTCAACGAGGCCGGTCAGCTCAAGGCGTTCATGTGGGAGCCGTTCGTCACCGATCCCGCGGTGTGGACGAACTACCTGATCCCCGGTTTGAAGGGCACGTTCACCGCCGCGGGGATTTCGATCGTCCTCGCCGTGATCTTCGGACTGCTCTTCGGTATGGGGCGTCTGTCGACGATCGGCCCGGTTCGCTGGTTCTGCAGCGTGATCGTCGAGTTCTTCCGCGCCGTCCCGGTGCTGCTGATGATGGTGTTCGCCTACTTCGGCTACTTCGCGACCTCGAACCTGGTGCCCAACGTTCATGCCCCGCTCGCTGCGGTGGTCACCGCGCTCACGCTCTACAACGGCGCGGTGATCGCGGAACTCGTGCGTTCCGGTGTGCACGGACTGCCGAAGGGCCAGGCCGAGGCCGGACTGTCGGTCGGGCTCTCCCCGGGGCAGGTGCTGCGCTCGATCCAGCTTCCCCAGGCGCTCACCGCGATGCTGCCCGCGCTGGTCGGCCAGCTGGTCGTGGTGCTCAAGGACTCCGCCCTCGGCTACGGCATCACGTACCTGGAGCTGCTGACCTGGTCCAAGACCCTCGGGTCGGCGTACGCCAACACCGTGCCCGCCTACATCGTCGCCGGCATCCTGTTCGTCATCATCAACTACACGCTCACCAAGCTCGCGGTGTACCTCGAGGGCAGGCTCAAGAAGCGTCGCGCCAAGAAGTAGCGCGCCGACCTCGCGAGGGCACGGCCCCACCGAAAGGCCCAGCCCCACCCGGGTCCCGTACATAGAGAAGTGCCCCACCGGAATCCCTTCCGGTGGGGCACTTCCCTGTGCGCTCGGGGCGCGGCGCTCGCCGCGCGAGCGCTCAGGCGTTGACCTGGGTCAGATCACTTGGGCGGCATGATGATGCCGCCGTCGACGCGGACGGTCTGCGCGTTCACGTACGGGTTGGACAGCAGCTGCATGACCATGGAGGCGAGCTCGTCGCCGGTGCCGAGACGCTTGGGGAACAGGACGTTCTCGCCGAGCTTGGCCTTGAACGCCTCGGACTCCGGGCCCTCGCCGTAGATCGGGGTGTCGATCAGGCCGGGGGCGACGGTGTTGACGCGGATGCCGGCGGCCGACAGGTCGCGGGCGATCGGCAGGGTCATGCCGACGATGCCGCCCTTGGAGGCGGAGTAGGCGGCCTGGCCGATCTGGCCCTCGAACGCGGCGACGGAGGCCATGTTGACGATGGCGCCCTTCTGGCCGTCGGCGTCGGGCTCGTTGACGCTCATCTTGGTGGCGGCCAGTCGCAGCATGTCGAAGGAGCCGATGAGGTTGATGTCGACGACCTTGCGGAACGCGTTGATGTCGAACGCGGACGTGAACTCACCGTCGCGGCCGATGGTGCGCTGCGCCCAGCCGATGCCGGCGGAGTTGACGAGGTAGCGCAGCGGGCCCAGCTCGAGGGCGGCGGCGACGGCGGCCTCGTTCTGCTCGGTCTTGGTCACGTCGACGGCCACGAACACGCCGCCGACTTCCTTGGCCAGGGCCTCGCCCTTGTCGGCGTTCATGTCGGCGATGACGACCTTGGCGCCCTCGGCGGCGAGCTGACGGACGACGGCGGCACCGATGCCGGAGGCACCACCCGTGACGATCGCACTTGCTCCAGAAATATCCATGCGGTAACGGTAACAAGCGAATCCGCGCGGGACGGCGTCTACCTGTGTTTTACGCCGTCACAAAACCACCGTGCGCAGCCCGCCGCCGCGCCCAGCCCGCAGCCCGCAGCGCTCAGCCCGCCACCGCCCAAGCCCCTCAGCCCTGTGCGGGCACGTTGACGTCCCACCGGATGCCGAACTTGTCCTTCACCTGTCCGTACAGCTCGCCCCACGGCGCCATTTCGAACGGCATGCCCTCGGAACCGCCGCCGTCCAGGACCTTGGCGATGAACCCGCGCGCCTCGTCCTCGGCGTCGAAGGTGAGCAGGAACGAGTAGACGTCGCTGTCGAGGACGGGGAGGTTGTCGCCCATGCCGTCGCCGCCGGCGAGGCTGAAGGTCGGTGAGGTCATGGTTCCGTGCGCGACGGCGCCGGGCGGCGGGGTGAACGGGAAGCCCTCCATCGACGGCATGTCGTCGTAGGTCTGGATGTCGAGCTCGCCGCCGAACAGTTCGGCGTAGTAGGGAAGAACCTCGGAGGCGTTGCCGGGGAAGGAGATGTAGGGGGTGCTGGTGGCGGACACGGGTGATCCTCTCGCCGTGGTGGTGGGTCGACGCCGGTGGCGCCGCACGGGTCTGACGTTAGTGGTCGTCACCGCCCGCACAAAGGGTTCCGGCCTGTGAGAAGCCATCGAGTTTCTTACGACGACGACGTCATCCCGCCGCCATCATCGAATGCTCCCCGCCGGGCGAACGGTCAGGGCGTATCGCTCTTCGGTATGCCATCGTGCCCACCGACTGTCTCGCCTGCTGCTTCCCGACCGGACAGCGCGAGGAGCCGGGTCCGTGCGTCGGCGCCCAGGGGCACGGGAAGCGCCTCGCCCAGGACGTCGAAGGTCCGCATGAGTTCCACGATGTCGCGTGCGTGCTCGTTCAGCCACGCGGCGAGCTCGGCAGCCTCGGGCGCCTCCCAGGTCTCGGGAGCGAGGTCGTGTGCGTGCACGACCAGCTCGAACACGCGCAGCGCGAGCAGGTCGCGGACGGGGATCTCCGCCAACCGGTGGGGCACCATCGCGTCGGCGTCGGGGGCCTTGGCGAGCCGTTTGCGCAATCCGGCGGAGGTGCGGTGCAGTGCGGGGACGGGCTTGTCGCCGGCGTGGTCGGCGGTGCGGGTCCAGCCGATCTCCGACTCAGGCTCGTTCGTGAAGTAGGCGGCGTAGCGCAGCCCGCCGCCGAGAACGTGGTTGGCGCAGTCCCGGCGGCTCCACCCGGGGCAGGCGGCGCAGTCGCCGTCGAGGCCGGTGGCCAGGGCGCGGCCGAAAAGCGTGGTGGCCGAGTCGAGTACGTCGAGGTGTTCGCGGGGGACGGGTGTGGACCTCATGGGCTACCTCCGGAATGTCTGACCACCACAGTAGGTTTATCTCCATGGCGCCCATACCCGCGCGCCCGGATTCGTATCGATTCGTTGCATCGATGCGGATTCCGCCCGATGCCGAGTTCTTCTGATGCCTTAGAAAGGACCCTCCACAGTCATGAGTTCGCAGACCTCCGGTGCCGCCGAGACCAGGGAGTTCCAGGCGGAGACCCGCCAGCTGCTGGATCTGATGATCCACTCGATCTACTCCAACCCGGACACGTTCCTGCGTGAGGTCATCTCCAACTCCTCGGACGCCCTGGACAAGCTGCGGCTCGCCGCCCTCCAGGACTCGTCCCTCGGGGTGGACACCTCGGACCTGCACATTCAGCTGGACGCGGATGAGCAGGCCCGCACGCTGACCATCCGGGACAACGGCATCGGCATGTCCCGCGACGAGGTCGTGGATCTCATCGGCACGCTCGCCAAGTCCGGCACCGGCCAGATGCGCGAGGCGCTGGCGGCGGCCCGGTCGGCGCAGGAGGCCGGGGAGATTTCGGAGCAGGCGACGGCCGATCTGATCGGGCAGTTCGGCATCGGCTTCTACTCGACGTTCATGGTCGCGGACACCGTCTCGCTCGTCACGCGCAAGGCCGGGGAGCCCGCGGGCACGCGCTGGACCTCCTCCGGTGAGGACACGTACACGATCGAGGAGGCGGCCGACGCGCCCCAGGGCACCTCGGTGATCCTGCACCTCAAGCCGGCCGGCGGGGATGCGGCGCTGCCGGACTACGCGGACGAGAACACGCTGCGCCGGGTGGTGCGCACCTACTCGGACTTCATCGCGTGGCCCATTCGCATGGAGGTCGAGCGCCCCGCCCCGGAGCCTGAGGGGGATGACGATGAGGCGGGCGATCCCGCGGCCGAGAACACCATCACCGAGACGGTCACCCTGAACTCGCAGAAGGCGCTGTGGACTCGGCCCAAGTCGGAGGTCTCCGAGGAGGAGTACTCCGAGTTCTACCGGCACATCTCCCACGCGTGGGATGAGCCGCTCGAGACCATCACCCTCAAGGCCGAGGGAACCTTTGAGTACCAGGCTCTGCTGTTCCTGCCCACGCAGGCGCCGTTCGACCTGTTCTCGCAGGACGCCAAGCGCGGCGTGCAGCTCTACGTCCGTCGAGTGTTCATCATGGACGACTGTGAGGAGCTGGTCCCGCCGTTCCTGCGCTTCGTCAAGGGCATCGTCGACGCGCAGGACCTCTCGCTGAACGTCTCCCGCGAGATCCTGCAGCAGGACCGCCAGATCCGTTCGATCCGCAAGCGCCTGGTCAAGCGGGTGCTGCAGACGATCGAGCAGCTTCGAAACGATCGTCCCGAGGAGTTCCGGGGCTTCTGGACCACCTTCGGTGCGGTTCTCAAGGAGGGCCTGATCGCTGACGTGGAGTCGCGCGACCAGTTGCTCGCGGTCAGCACGTTCGCCTCGACCCGGCCCGCCGATGCCACCTCCACCGACTCCGCCGACTCCGTTGACAGCGCCGACGCGGATGCCGACACCGCGGACTTCGGCACCACCATCGCCGAGTACGTCGAGCGGATGGTCGAAGGGCAGGAGGAGATCTACTACCTGACGGGCACGTCCCGTGCGGCGGTGGAGAACTCCCCGCACCTGGAGGCGTTCCGCGCCCGCGGCGTCGAGGTGCTGATCCTCACCGACCCGGTCGACGAGGTGTGGGTCGACGCGGTCGGCGAGGTCGACGGCAAGCGCCTGCGTTCCGTGGCCAAGGGCGATGTGGACCTGTCGGGCATCGGCTCGGACGCCCAGGACCCCGCCGACGAGCCGGATGCCGCCGAGTTCGCGGACCTGCTCACCTGGCTCGGCGAGGAGCTGGAGGACCAGGTCAAGCAGGTGCGGCTGTCGCACCGGCTCACCGAGTCGGCGGCCTGCATGGTCGGTGACGAGTTCGATATGACCCCGCAGCTGGAGGCCATGTACCGCGCCTCCGGGATGGAGCTACCGGCGAGCAAGCGCATCCTGGAGCTCAACCCGTCGCACCCGCTGGTCGAGCGACTGCGCGGACAGCACGCGAAGGATCCGTCGGCGGCGGAGCTGAAGGACACGGCCCGGCTCATCGCCGGCGCGGCGGTCCTCGCGGAAGGCGGCAAGCTCACCGATCCGGCGGCCTTCGCCAAGCTGCTCGTCGACCGCATCTGACGGACGCCGCCGGGCCGCCCGGGCACGCGCCGCTTCGACACCCTCCGACCTGCGCAGTCGGATCCTGACTCAGCTCAGGATCTGCTGCGCCAGGCGGAGGGTGTCGGCGTCGAACAGCACGAGCGTTGCGGTCTCGACCGTGGTGGACGTGCCTCCGATGGTGTCGAGTGCGATACGGGCCGCGTCCTCAAGAGGCCACCCGTACGCACCGGCGGAGATGAGCGGAAACGCCACGGTCCGCGCCCCGAGAGAGTCGGCCACGGCCAGGCTGCTGCGGTAGCACTCGGCCAGGAGGTCGCCGCCCTGCCGGCCATACACCGGTCCGACGGTGTGGATCACCCAGCGGGCCGGAAGGTCACCGCCGCCCGTCGCCACGGCCTGGCCGGTGGGTAGGCCATCCGGGAACTGATCGGCACGCAGGGCGCGGCACTCGCGCAGGATCGCCGGGCCGCCGGCGCGGTGGATCGCGCCGTCGACCCCGCCGCCACCCAGGAGTGAACTCTTGGCCGCATTGACTACCGCGTCGACCTCGACGCGGGTGATGTCGCCAGCGGCGAGCTCGAGCCGGGGCGGTCGAGATGCGGTCATCACTCGTCGTGAAGGCGGTCGAAGCGGTCCACGAGCCACATGATCGTGGCGACCTCGCCCACCCAGGCCAAGCTCACGCACCACCCGGCCAGGATGTCGGAAGGGAAATGCACGCCGAGGTAGACGCGGGTGACGCCGATCGTGGGGACGTACACCGCGGAGCCGGCCAGCACGGGAACGCGCCAGGGCGTACGCCAGGTCAGCACACACGCGCACCCGGCGAGGGCGGCGCTGGCCATGGCGTGGCCGCTCGGGAACGAGTAACTCTTCTCCTGCACGATGTGGGGGAAGAAGGTCGGTCGGGCGCGGCGGAACATCACCTTCAGGACCGAGTTGATGATCGTCGAGCCGACAAGTGAGACCGTCAGCAGCGTGGCCGGTCGTCGACTGCCGTGAACAGTGGCCATGTACCCGGCCGCGGCCAGCGCCACCACCGGCACCGCCGTGACCCCGCCGAGCTCGGTGACCGCCCGCACGATCCGCGTCCTGCGTGGCGAGTGGCGTCGCTTCATCCACAACATGACCGGGCGGTCGAACGGGAGCTTCGCCTCGCCGTGGATGCGCTCGGCCAGTTCGACGAATCCGATCACCGGGGTCGCAAACCCCACAAAGGCGAGACCGAACAAGCGCCACGTCCCGCGGGGGAGCGGCACCTCCTGGCGGTCGGTGATGCTGCCGAGGACATCACGGGCAGGGGACACTATCCGGCTGGGTCCGTGGGTCGTCGAAGGCGACATAGCCACAGACTAGGCACTCGATGCGGTGATGAATGGCGGATCGATCCGGATGGGGCCACTGCGTGGTTATTGTGGGCGTGGCAGACCGAGATTTCCGGAGCCGAGATGTGGAGGGCGCATGAGTCAGACGCGTGTGGAAGAGGACCTGCTCGGAACCCGGGAGGTGCCGGCGGGCGCCTATTACGGTGTGCACACGGTCCGGGCCGTGGAGAACTTTCCAATAGATTCCAAGTCGATCAGCGACATCCCCGACTTTGTGCGCGGGATGGTCATGGTCAAAAAGGCCGCGGCGCTGGCGAACCTCGAGATGGGCGTCCTGGACAAGACGGTCGCGGACGCGATCGTGGGGGCCTGCGACGAGATCCTCGAAGACGGCCGATGCATGGACCAGTTCCCGTCGTGCGTGTACCAGGGTGGCGCCGGTACCTCGGTGAACATGAACGCCAACGAGGTGGTGGCCAACCTCGCGCTCGAGCGGCTCGGCCACCCCAAGGGCTCCTACGACATCGTCAGCCCGAATGATGACGTCAATCGGTCGCAGTCCACCAACGACGCCTACCCGACCGGGTTCCGGATTGCGCTGTGGCACGCGCTCGAGCGGCTCGAGCCGGCGATCGTCGCACTGCGGGAGGCCTGCTACGACAAGTCTGAGGAATTCCGTGAGGTCCTCAAGATGGGCCGCACCCAGCTCCAGGACGCGGTGCCGATGTCGCTGGGGCAGGAGTTCGGCGGATTCGCCGTCACTCTCGACGAGGAACTGCACGTGCTCGGCTCCGCCGCGCGGATGCTGCTGGCCGTCAACCTCGGTGCCACCGCGATCGGCACCGGCGTCAACACCCCGCCCGACTACCGGCGGTCGGTCATCAGCAACCTGAGGGAAGTCACGGGGCTGCCGGTCTCCGGGGCGATGAACCTCATCGAGGCCACCAGCGACACCGGCGACTACGTCAATGTCCATGCCGCCCTCAAGCGGACCGCGGCGAAGCTGTCCAAGATCTGCAACGACCTGCGACTGCTGTCCTCGGGCCCCCGCGCGGGACTCAACGAGATCAACCTCCCGGAGCTGCAGGCCGGGTCGTCGATCATGCCCGCCAAGGTCAACCCGGTCATCCCCGAGGTCGTCAACCAGGTCTGCTTCAAGGTGATCGGCAACGACGTCACCGTCACCATGGCCGCCGAGGCCGGCCAGCTGCAGCTCAACGTGATGGAGCCGGTGATCGCCCAGGCGATGTTCGAGTCCATCTCCCTGCTGACCTCGGCCATGGAGACCCTCACCGACAAGTGCGTGCGGGGCATCACAGCGAATGTCGAGGTCGCCCGCCGCAATGTGATGGACTCGATCGGCATCGTCACCTACCTCAACCCGGTGATCGGTCACCACAACGGCGACCTGGTCGGCCGTGAGTGCGCGCGCTCCGGCCGGGGTGTGCGCGAGGTTGTCCTGGAAATGGGACTGCTTTCTGAGGAGGAGGTCGACGACATCCTGTCGCCGTCAAACCTGTTGCGCCCCCAGTACAAGGGCCGGATCGTCAATGCAGACGGCGAGCAGGAGCCGGCCGGACCGACGGGATAACGCCCCAACTGGTCACTTGACCAGCTACCTTCATCACATGGTTTCTCCCACATCGCAGGTAGTCGCGGGTCGCGAGATCACGTTCCCCGTGCCCGTCGTGTCCGCGTCGATCTCCGGCGCGGCCTTCCTCGGGCGCGCGGCTGTCGCCCGTCGACTCATCGCCGGTGGCGCCCAGTCGGCAGTACTCGATACCGCGGGCGCCGAGGTCGTGTCGCTGCCCGGCGGGCGCACCCCGGTGGTCGTGATCCACGTCCGCTACCACGACGTCCCGGGCAACGTGCTCGGCGCGTACCACGAGGTCGGACTGGCGTTCCAGGTCAAGGTGCCGGGCGTGGGCACTCGGGTTCACATCCACGAGCTGCCGGTCGACCAGGACTTCACGCTGGCCGCGGGCAACGAGTTGTGGGGCTTTCCCAAGTGGAAGGGCGACATGGTGGGCACCGCCGGCGGCGCGCTCGACGATGCCCGCCTCGGAGCGGTGGGCTCCGGCGGTACCGCCGGTATCGACATCCGGCTCGACACCCGCCGCGGGATCCCGTTGCCGGGCAAGCACTCGCTCGGCATGAACTGCATCCAGGTGCTGAACGGAGAGCCGGTGCTGGTCGGAGCCAAGGCCACGGTGTCCGGCGGTCGCATCCGCCCGGCCGGTGGAGCGAAGATCACGCTCGCGTCCGGGGTCGACGACGGCGACGCCAACGTGGCCCGCACCGCAGAGGCCGTCCGCGAGCTCGGACTCGACCGGGCCCGGGCGCTGGCCAGCTTCTCGTTCGAGAATTTCACCGCCCAGTTCCCCGCGCCGGCTCCGGTCCGCTGAATGCCGCAGCCGCAAACGGCGGCTCGCTGATCAGCTGGCGCTGAGGAGCGCGATCGCCTCCTGCGCCGCGGACTCGGCGGCGGCTCGATCGGCTGGTACCAGCCCGACCCGACTGCGCCGGTCGAGCACGTCGTCGACGGTCAGCGCACCTTCGTGGGTGACTGCGTAGGAAAATTCCGCGCGAGTCACGTCGAGCCCCGGCGCCACCGGATCGAGGGGGCGCTCAAGCCGGCTCACGGCCACCACGGTGGCAGCCTCCTGCCCGTATCGCTCCACCAGCGATGCGGGCAGCGAGCCGTGGGGAGCCTGGGATTCGCGCGCGGAGCCGACGGGTGGCCGGCCAGATCCGAGGCTGCGCCCCGGCTCGCCGGGATGGCCCGGTGCGCCGACGAGTGGCAGGTCAGCAGTGCGGCAGGGGGAGGCGGCCAGGCCGGTGCGTTCCACGACGAGGTCGACCGCCTGCTCGGCCATGAGCCGGTACTCGGTGAGCTTGCCGCCGGTGATCGTGATGAGGCCGTTGTCCGAGGTCAACAGCGCGTGCTCGCGGGACAGGTCCGCGGTCTCGGAGCTCGAGCCGCCCGAGCTGTCCGACCCGTCGGTGCCGCCGAAGTCGACCAGCGGCCGCAGCCCGGCGTAGGTGCCGAGGACGTCATCGCGGGTCAGTGCGGTGTCCAGGGCGCGGTTCACCACGTCGAGGAGGAAGTCGATCTCCTCGTCGGAGGACTCGGGGACATCGGGCACCGGGCCGGGGGCGTCGACGTCCGTCAGCCCCACATGAAGGCGTCCGAAGCCGGCGGGGAGCGCAAAGCAGAAGCGATTGGTCTCGCCGGGCACGGCCACGGTTAGGGCGCCGACGGGATTGCCGAGCGCGGCCGCGTCGATCACCAGGTGAGTGCCCCGCGACGGACGCACGCGCACGCCCGGCGTGGTCTCGCCCGCCCACACGCCGGTCGCCGAGATGACGGCCCGGGCGGCAAGGGTGAACTCGCGGGGATCGTGGGAGCGGGGAGAGTCGCCCGAAATGCCGGCGCGCGTGACCGGCCCGGTGTGGGTGGTGCTGGCGGTGGTGTTGTCGTCGTCGTCCGATTGTTGTTTTTGTTCTTGTCCTTCGTCACGGACGGTGACCTGCGTGCCGGACGCCTCGACCACTCGCGCCCGGGTGATGATTTTGGCCCCGTGGCCGGCGGCGGTGCGCGCGACGGCGGTGACCAGGCGCGCGTCGTCGACGAGGGCGCAGTCCCAGTTCACGTGGCCGAACCGCAGCCCGTCGCGCCGCACCCCGGGAACGTAGGAGGCGACGCCGCGCGGACCGACGATCCGCGCGCCCGGGAGACGATCGGCGCCGGTCCCCGCCAGGCGCGAGAGCACCGTGCCGGCCACGAACCCGAGGCCCGGCAGCACGGCGCCGAGCGGCGGGGTGTCGCGGTAGACCGGCACGACCTGCGCGAGCGGTCGCACCAGGTGGGGGGCGGTGCGCTCGAGGAGGATGCCGCGCTCGACCGCCGAGCGGCGGGCGATCCCCACGTTGCCGGTGGCGAGGTAGCGCAGGCCGCCGTGGGCGAGTTTGGACGACCAGCGGCTCGTGCCGAACGCCAGGTCGTGGGCCTCCAGCAGCACCACGTCGAGCCCGCGCGAGGCGGCGTCCAGCGCGATGCCGGTGCCGGTGATGCCGCCGCCGATCACCACCAGGTCCACGGGCGAGTCCTCGCCGCGGGCGCGCAGCTCGGCGAGTTCGCGGGCACGGCGGTCGGCGGACAGGGCGGTGCTCGGGGCGGCGGGGGTGTCGGTGGCTGGCGCGGCTGTCGAGGTGGGGGCGGTGCTCGGCGCGGCGGCCGGAGTGGTGGCGTGGCGGGCGGTCGTCATGAAAGGAGGTACCCCCTGATGAGTCGGTGGAGCTCGGCCCGCCAGGTGGGGGGATCGAGCGGCGGGTCGGCGAGCGGCGCGGACAGCACGGCGCCCTGGGCGGCGAGGTAGAGCATGGTCGCGGTGGCGTCGGGGTCTCGGCCGGCCAGGCGCTGGTCGTCGGACTGGGCCAGAACCGTGCGCAGCAGGTCGATGAGCGTGCGCTGGGAGGTGCCCAGCCGGCGCAGGAGGTACTCGCTGAGCAGGCTCGATTCGTCCCGGCGGAGCGCCTCCAGCAGCGGGTCGGTGCGGATCTGGTCGGCGAGATCGCACGTGAGGTCGACGATCTCGTCCGCGCTGCGCGGCGCCGTGGGGTCGGGCGCGTCCGGGCCCAGGTGGGCGACCGCCGAGGTGAGCTCGCGGGTGAGCAGGTCGGTGAGCAGCGCGGTGCTGTGGGGCCAGTGCCGGTACAGCGTGGTGCGGCCGAGGCCGGATCGGCGCGACACCTCGACCATCGTGGTGCGGTCGATGCCGAGGTCGAGAACGCAGGCGTGGGCGGCGTCCAGGGCGCGGTCGCGCGTCGCCGCCCGGGGGTTGGCTGACGGATGGGGCGCCGCTTGCGTTGTGGCTGCTCGCGAGGGACCGGACGGGGCGTCGGATCGGGATGGTGCGGGTCGGTCGGTCACCGGTCCTCCTTGCGGGTCGACGCGGAGCAATGTGGGCTGGAATTGGGCTGGAATCGGAACAGATTGTGCTTTACTGTTCCAGTATGAGCGATGACACACGCGCTGACAATCCCGATTCCCCCGCCGCCACACTGCCGCTGCCGCCGATGGCGCTGTCCCGCTGGGGCACTGACGCCGAGGCCAAGGACCTGAACGAGGGCATCCGCGGCCTGCTGCGTGACGTCCTGGGCGTGACCGCCGAAAGCGGCGTCTCGTTCGACCCGGCGGCTGTCGTCGCCTCCCCCTCAAAGCTTGACGACGACGACATCGCCGCGCTCATCGCCCTCGTAGGACCGGGCAACGTGTCCGTCGAGGACGCCCAGCGCCTGCCCCGTGCCCGCGGGAAGTCCACCCCCGATCTCCTGGCGTGGCGCCTGCGCCCCGAGGTGGACTGCCCCGACGCGGTGGTGGCACCGGCCAGCGACGACGAGGTGGCCGCGCTGCTCGAGTGGTGCGGTCGGGAATCGGTGGCCGTGGTCCCCTTCGGCGGAGGCACCTCCGTGGTGGGCGGACTCAACCCCGACGCCGGCGGGCACCGGGCCGTGGTGAGCGTCGACCTGGTCCGGTTCGACGCGCTCGAGTCGATCGACACCGTCTCCGGCGAGGCGGTGTTCGGGGCGGGCGTCACCGGCCCGCGCGCCGAGGAACTGCTGGCCGAGCACGGCTACTCGCTGGGCCATTTCCCGCAGTCCTTCCCTTATGCCTCGCTGGGCGGCTACGCCATGACCCGCTCTTCGGGTCAGAGTTCGGCCGGCTACGGGCGCTTCGACGAGATGGTCCGCGGGCTGACCGTCGTGACGCCCGTCGGGGTGATCGAATCCAGTCGGGCGCCAGCGTCCGCGGCCGGCCCGGACCTGCGGCAGTGGCTCCTGGGCTCGGAGGGCGCGTTCGGCGTGTGCACCCGCGTCCGCGTGCGGATCCACCCCATCCCCGAGGTGGTCCGGCACGAGGCGTTCCGCTTCCCCGACTTCGCCACCGGCGCCGCGGCCGTCCGCGCCGTGGAACAGCAGGGCACCGGCCCCACCGTCATCCGCCTGTCCGATGAGACGGAGACGATGGTCAACCTCGCCACCGCGACCGACTCGATCGGTGAGGGTGCGGGCGAAGACGGGGAGTCCGGCGGCTGCCTGTGCCTGTGCCTGTTCGAGGGCACGGCCGAGCACGCCGAGTCGCGGCATGCCGAGACGCGCGCGCTGCTCGAAGCCCACGGCGGCGTGTCGCTGGGGGCCGGGCCCGCAGAGTCTTGGGAGCACGGACGGTTCGGCGCGCCCGTGCTGCGGGACTCCCTTCTGGACAATGGCGCACTGGTGGAAACGCTCGAGACGGCCACCGATTGGTCGAACATTGAGAAACTGCGTGACGTCGTCGTCGTCGCCCTTACTTCCTCCCTCGAGGCGAGCGGCACCCCGGCGCTGGTCATGTGCCACATCAGCCACGTCTATCCGACCGGCGCCTCGTTGTACTTCACCGTCGTGGCCGGGCAGCGCGGCGCGGACCCCCTGACGCAGTGGCTCGACGCCAAACGCGCGGCGTCCGAGGCGATCGGCGCGAACGGCGGCACCATCACCCACCACCACGCGGTGGGTGCCGACCACCGCCCGTACCTCGCGGCGGAGATCGGCGAGGTGGGCGTGGCGATGCTGCGCGCGGTCAAGGCGGCCGTTGACCCGCACGGCGTGTGCAACCCGGGGACACTCATCCCATGAGTTCCACGCTGAACGAGCGCGAGATCCGCACCGTCGCCCTGCTCATCAACCCGGCGGCCGGCGGCGGCAAGGTGGGGCAGATCGTCGACCGGGCGGAGGCGCGGCTGCGGTCCCACGGGGTCGCCGTGACCCGGTTGACCGGCGGCAGTGCGCAGGAGTCGCTGGAGTTGGCGCGGGGGGTTGTCGCCGACGGCATCGACGGGCGCGCCGTGGACGCGCTCGCGGTGTGCGGCGGCGATGGGATGGTCTCGCTCGCCGTGCAGGCCACCGCTCACAGCCAGGTGCCTGTGGGCATCATCCCCGCCGGCACCGGAAACGACCTGGCCCGCGACTACGAGATCCCGCTGGGTGATCCCGAGGCCGCCGCGGATGTGGTGGCCGCAGGGCTCGTCGAGGTGGTGGACCTGGGGCGGGTGACGCCGGACGGCCAAGCGCCGCAGGTGTTCGGATCCATCCTGTGCGCCGGGCTGGACTCGAAGGTCAACCGGCGGGTCAACGAGATGCGACTGCTCAGCGGACCGGCGCGGTACGTGATCGCCGCGCTGATGGAGTTCCCGTTCTATCGGCCGCGGCGGTTCCGGATGACGTTCGACGCCGGGCTGCCGACCGAGGACGTGGTGGAGGCCGAGGTGCTGCTCAGTGCCTTCGCGATCACCCGCAGCTACGGCGGGGACATGCGGATCGCCCCCGACGCGGACCGCTCGGACGGGCTCCTCGACGTGGTGTACGTGGTGGAGGTGGGGCGGACCCCCAAGCTCCGGTTCGCCCGGCATTTCTCCAAGATCTTCTCCGGGCGGCACGTGGGGCTGGACGGCGTGGTGTCGCGGCGGTGCCGGACGGTTCGGCTCGAGACCCCGGACGTCGTGCCCTCAGACGTCGAGGCGTTCGCCGACGGTGACGCCGTGTCGACGCTGCCGGTCGAGGTTGAGGTGCTGCCGGGCGCTGGGCGATTCCTGGTGCCGAAACAGGCCGGCTGAACTTACCACTCCAGTCACATTAATCACATCAATAACTGCAGGTCACAGGCGTTTCGGAATCGTGTACCTCATCCGTCAATCGGTTCGCTTCAGGCTCGCCGAGGCGGCATGATCATCATCATGCGCTCCAGACTCACAGCGTCACTCGCGACCATTGCCGTCACCTCTGCCGCACTGATCGGTGTCGGGGGAGGCGCGTCCGCCTCCGCTCAGACGGTGCCGCCCTTCGTCCCGCCGCACCTGGCCTCCCAGGTGGATCAGGTCTTCTCCCAGGTGCGCGCGGCCCTGCCGCCGGAGGTCTGGGCGGCGGCCGGATCGACGGGCATGACCTATCAGGATGTCTCTGGCGGACTGCGCGAGGGGATCATCTCCGAGATCAACGGCTACCGCACCGCGCACGGGCTCGGCACGCTCGCGCCGAACCCCGGGCTCGACGGCGAAGCGCAGGCATGGGCTGACCGGCTCGCGGCCCGTGATCAGGTGGTCCATAACACCGCGCTCATCCAGCGCGGGCATGGGGAGAACATCGTCTCGGCCGGCACCTACTGCGGCGCCGCCTGCCTGGTGGACCTGTGGAAGAACTCGCCCGGCCACAATGAGAACCTTCTCGATCCCGGTTACCGTTCGGCCGGGATGGGCATTGCCTACGGAGCCGGAAAAGTTTTCGTGGTACACAACTTTGCATACTGAAGTTGTCGAGTGAGTCGCGTCAGCGACTCCCGAGAGACTGGGCCGGCCCGCTCGACCTGAAACGTAAAGACGAGGGAGAACGATGTCCGAACGGATCACAAGAGCATTAAGGCTCAAAACCGACCCGGGGATCTTTCTCTCCACTGTCGGTATCATCCTGGCGTTCGTCATCATCACGATCGTGGCCGGCGGCTGGGTCGGAGAGGTCTTTGGCACCGCGTCCGATTGGATCATGACCAACCTCGGTTGGTTCTATATCTTCGGCGTCACCGCTTTCCTGTTCTTCCTCATCTGGATCGCGATGAGCCGGTTCGGCCATGTCCGGCTGGGTGCTGACGACGAGGGGCCGGAGCATTCGACGCTCACCTGGTTCGGGATGCTGTTCGCGGCCGGCATCGGCACAATCCTCATGTTCTGGGGTGTGGCAGAGCCGATCTCGCACTTCGCCACCCCGCCGCGCGGCGGGGTGGAACCAGGCAGTACGGACGCGGCCACCGAGGCCATGGCATTCACGCTGTACCACTTCGGCCTGCACACGTGGACGATCTTCGCGCTGCCGGCGTTGGCGTTCGCGTACTTCATCTACAAGCGCAAGATGCCCCCGCGGGTGAGCTCGATCTTCGCGCCGGTCTTCGGCGACAAGATCTTCGGCCCGATCGGCAAGACCATCGACGTGGTGGCCCTCATCGGCACCGTCTTCGGCGTCGCCACCTCGGTCGGACTGGGCACGCTGCAGATCAATGCGGGCCTGAACGAGTTGTTCGGCATCGCCGTGTCCCCGTTGGTGCAGACGCTCATCATCGCGTTCGTCACCACGATCGCCTGCATCTCCGTCGCGCTGGGCCTGGAGAAGGGCATCAAGCGGCTGTCAAATGCCAACATCGCGATGGCCGTGGCCCTGCTGATCTTCATCCTCGTCACCGGTCCGACGCTGTTCCTGCTCAAGGGCTCGGTCGAGTCGCTCGGCGTGTACCTGACCACGCTGCCGGAGCTGGCGTTGTGGAACAACGTGTTCCCCGCCAGCGACGATCTGGCCGGCTGGCAGAACACGTGGACCGTGTTCTACTGGGCGTGGACCATCACCTGGTCGCCGTTCGTGGGGATCTTCATCGCCCGCATCAGCAGGGGCCGCACCATCCGCGAGTTCGTGTTCGGCGTCCTGGGTCTGCCGGTGGCCTTCTCGGTCCTGTGGTTCGGCATCTTCGGCATGGCCTCCTTCGACATCGAGCTCAACGGGGACGGCGGCCTGGCCCAGCGCGTGGTCGTCGACGAGGACATCCCCGGCGCCCTGTTCGAATTCCTGTCCAACTACCCGCTGGCGACGTTCGTTTCCGGTCTCGCCGTGCTGCTCGTGGTCATCTTCTTCACCACGTCCGTCGACTCGGCGGCGATGGTCGTCGACATGATGGCCTCGGGTAAGGACGACGACGTTCAGACCTCGCCCGTCCACCAGCGCGTCATCTGGGGCGTGCTCATGGGCGCGGTCGGCGCCACGATCCTCGTCGGGACCGGCGAGGGCGGCCTCACCGCGCTGCAGCAGGTCATCACGGTGATCGGCCTGCCGTTCTTCGTCATGGGCTTCGTGATGATGTACAGCCTCGTGCGCGGGATCCACGACGACATGGGCGAGCGGCTGCCGACGGTCACGCGCCAGTGGGACCGCGCCTACTCGGCCGATGAGCTCGAGCGCAACGAGGAGGCGCCGGCGCCGGAGCCGGTCCATCCGCTCCACACGATCCCGGAGGAGGAGCAGGACGACGGCGCACCCGCGACCGTCGAGGACGACAAGGCCTGACCCTCACCGCG
>DHCFJ07801__coassemble_1623_pt1 | contig 40781 bp, 36 predicted proteins | sample DHCFJ07801__metabat2_low_PE_010 | metagenome-assembled genome bin DHCFJ07801
CCTTGAGTCCGGTACGTCATAGCGCCGATTGTGCAGTTCGACTCCGGCATCGTCGCCCGGTAGCCGCCCATGGACAGGACGATGTTGGATGCAAGTTAGGCGAGGCTTACCATAACTACGTGGATGACAGCGGGAAGTACGACGACGACAACCCCGGCGCCTTCGGCGACAGTGGCCGGTTCGGTGCCGTGGCCCAGACGACCAATCCGATCAACTGGCCGACCGTGCTCGTCTCAGCTGCGGTGGCCGCGATCGTGTCGTCCCTGTTCCTGGCATTGGGCGTCGTGGGGATGCATCGCAGTGGCGACTCCCCGACCGAGGTCGTGGTGGCCGTAGATCCGCAAGGGGCGGTCAGCGTCGACGGGCAGCCCGTGACGGAGGAGGGTGCGGTGGCGTTGTCGTCGTCGTCAGATCTTCCTCCCGGCACCACGCTGCCGGGCACGTCCACGTCTCGACCCGGCGCGTCGGCCCGGGCCGGGGACGGTGGCGGCCTGTCACCGGCCACGGGCGTCGCACCCGCGCCCTCGTCTGTGCCCGCGCCCGGCGGCACGGTGTCGCGCTCGGGCGGGACCTCCGGCGACGAGTCGGGCGGAGCTGCGCCCGGTGGTGACGCCCCGGCCCCCGCCCCGGCTGAGGCGGCGCCCGCCCCGGCGGAACCCGGACCTGCGGAGGGTGAGCGCGTGACCGGCTGGACCCCGCCCAGACCGCTACCCGCGGACTTCGCGGTGACCACCGACGACCCGACCCTCGACGACCTCAACGCGATCGTCCACCTGCTCGTGGCCACCCCCGCCGGCGACGACGCCAAGGCCCGCAACCTTGAGGCCGGCATGGGTGGCGTGGTGGTTCCGCAAACGGTCTACAACCTGGGAATTTTCCGCGCGCCACAGGGGTGGAAGCGGATCACCGGACCCATCGAGCACGCCGGCGACCGGATCACCGCGACCCTGCACAGTGAATCGGTGGGGCGGCCCAGCATCCGCACGCGCGTGGTGTTCGTGAAGCGGGACGGCAACTGGAAGCTGTCGACGCAGTCGGTGTGCGAGGGCGTGCGGACCGTCGGGCTGCCCATCGCGTGCGGGGGCTGAGCGCGATGATCGAGGTTTCCGGATTGCGCAAGGAGTACCGCGGGCGCGAGGTGCTGCGGGGCGTCGAGCACACCTTCGCGGACGGGCGGCTGAGCTACCTGCTCGGGCTCAACGGCGCGGGCAAGTCGACCCTGCTGCGCTGCATCGCCGGCGTGACCAGGCCCGATGGCGGCGGGGTGCGGATCGACGGGCGCGCGCCCGCATCTCTCGACGCCCCCGTTCGGCACCTCGGGATGCACCTGTCGGCCGACGCGTTCACCCCCGGGCACACCGCGCGACGGCACCTGCGGTGGCTCGCCGCGCTCGGTGGCGTGCCCGCCGGACGGGCCGATGCGCTGCTCGACGAAGTGGGCCTGGCCGCCGTGGCCGATCGGCCCGTGGGCGGGTTCTCCCTGGGCATGCGGCAACGGCTCGGGATCGCCTCCGCCCTGGTCGGCAATCCGCGCACGCTGCTGCTCGACGAGCCGCTCAACGGCTTGGACGTGGCCGGCGTGCTCTGGATGCGCGGTCTCCTGCAACAGTGGGCCGCCGAAGGTCGCTGCGTGGTGGTGGCCTCACACGCGTTGGCCGAGGTCGAGCGCACCGCCGACGAGGTGGTCATGATCGAGGACGGTCGGATCGTAGCGGCCGGAGGCGTTGCCGAGGTGCAGGGCACGTGCGTCGACCTCGAGGAGGCCTTCGCCGCGCACGTGCCGCGCGTCGCCGCCGGACATGCGGTGGCTGGATGAGCGCGGGCGGGCACGCTGTGCGGCGGAAGCAGGGCGGGGCGGCTGGGGCGGCCGGCCCGAGTCAGGCTGGTCCGGGTCTGGCTGGTCCGGGTCTGGCTGGTCCGGGTCTGGCTGGTTCGAGTCTGGCTAGTCCGGCCCGGGTGCTGTGGCGCAACATCACCGGTGAGGCCGTCGCGATCGGCGGGCCCCGGAGCTTCCTGTTCCGGCTCACTCTGCCACTGGGCGTGCTGCTGCCGGTGATCATCACGCTGGTGGTGGCGGCGGTGTCGGAATCGTTGAACTCGCGCGACGGACTGCTGGGCGTCACCGCGGTGAGCACCACCAACTCGGTGTACTGGCTCCTGTGGATCGGAGTGACCGTGTTCGCGGTGTCGGCCGCCTACCGCCAGGCCGAGAGTGAGGCCGGACCGGTGGCCGAGACCCGCCGGTACGCGGCGCCACGGCTGCTGACCAGCATGGTCGCGCGGTGGCTGGTGCTCGGCGGGCTGGCCGCGGTCCTGCTCGGAATCGCGACGATGCTCACCATGCTCGCGCTGCCGGTGTTCTTCCCCGGCGTGCACTCCGAGGTCGACGCGTTCACCCCAGAGGGCGTGCGGTTCCTGTGGGCGCTGCCCGTGTACGCGTTCGCTGCTGTGGGCGTGGGGCTCGGCATCGGTGCCCTGACCCCCTCGGCACCGGCGGCCGTTGCCGTGCTGACGGTGTGGTCGCTGCTCGTGGAGAACGCGGTGATCCTGCTGCCCCGCGGCGACGTGCTTACGCAGTACATGCCGTTCCTCAACGGTGTCTACGGCAGCGGTCAAGACCTTGCGCTCGATCCGCCGTGGGGCCGGGGCGGGGCACTGCTCTACCTCTGTCTGGTCGCGCTGGTGCTCATAGTGGCCGGCTGGCTGCGCACGCGGGCGGCGCGGCGGCGGTAGCCCGGCCGCGTGTGGCGCGGAGGCAAAGCAGGGGCGGCGCGGAGGACCGCAGTGCCGGGGCGCAGGGCATGTGGCGACTACTCCCGTTGACGGTCGCGATTCGGCTCGGCGGCCGTGGCCTCGTCGCTGTCCGTCGAGCTCTCGTCATCCGAGTATTCGCGTTCGATCCGTTCCTGTTCTTTCTCCTCCTGCTGGTCGGCGTCCCCTCGCTGGTACGTGTCGAACAGCGTGCGACGCTCGTGCCACCGCAGGCTGTAGGTAGCCACGCGGACGGTCTCCTCGTCGTCGAAGTTCGACCCCAGAGCGCCGGCGAAAGTGCCCAGACAACTGGACAGCCACGCCAGGTGGAGAAAGTCGAGCATCCCGACCGGCCTGCCGAGTTGATCCTCCAGGTACCCGGCGTCCATCACGAGTAGCGCGAGCAGGAACATCGCCGCGAACAGCCCCAGGAACATCAAACTCACGCCCAGCGCGACCGTCACCACCGTGGCGGAGTTGTCCAGATGACGATTGCCCGGGGTGAACTGGTCGGACGAGTTCCACAACCCGTTGCGGACGATCAACCAGGTCACGAGGGTCGCAACTCCAACGATGCTGATCAGCAGCAGCCGCATCGGGTGCAGCGCCACCGCGAGCGCGGCGATGCTCCCGTAAAAGATGCCGAACGCCCCGGTTCCCGCCGCGGCAGCCACCACACCGGTCAGCGACATCCCCATCCGTGTGGGCCGGTTGTTGAGGACCATTCCGGCGAGAAGCCGCACCTTCGTCACCGGTCCGGTCCGCTTGGCGGACGGCAACCCCGCGGTGCCGGGCGTGCCCAGACCCTGCCGACCAGAACTCGCACCCACCAGCTTGCGGGCCAACGCGCGGACCTTCGACCTCACCCGGAAGACCCCGAGGATGGGAAGGCTCACCAGGGCGGCCGCTGTGGAACCGCTGACGTCGTAGAGTTGCGGGGTGCCGCTGGGGCCGGTGGGCAGATCCGTCAGGTAGAGCACGAAGTCCCAGCTGTGCTCACGCAGGAGCCGAGGCGCATGCTCGGTGAGCCGGATCTCCCCATCCGGTCCGAGCGGCAGCGTCTCCTCGTCGACCTCCACCCGCCACCGGCCGCCGAGGTCCCGCGTCAGGTCATCGGCGAGGCCCTCCGCGATCGCCGCCGCGACTCTCCTCGGCACACCGGGGTCGGCCATCAAGCCGACTACCGAGCGCGCACCTTCTCCGGTCGTAGTCTGGTCGTCCACTCCCCCATCATGGGCGTTGAGGCGTGGAGAGCAACCGGCTCGCGGTCGACCACGCCGCCGGATCGGCCCGGACCTACCGCCCGGTCCTGCCTCACGGCCCAGCCCACTCTGCAGCCGCTCCTGTCGATGGCGTCTCGCACTCGGACATGTACTCCCGCGACACAGGCGCTCCTGTCGATGGCGTCTCGCACGCCCCGAAGTGAGCGCGAGACGCCATCCCGGGGTACGGCTGTGCTCGGCCGAGCAGGCGCGTGAGCGGATGGCCGGGGCAGGGAGCGGAGGGCTACCGCCCCGGCAGTGGGGCCGTCCTACTTGCCGGTGAAGCCCGCGTCCACGGGCAGCGTGACTCCCGTGATGTTCCGGCCCGACTCCTCGACCAGGTAGAGCACGGCGCGCGAGATGTCGAGGGGGTCGAGCATCGCCACCGGCATCGCGTTGCCCATCCACTGGGCGTTCGGATTGCCGGCGAACCAGGCCTGCATCTCCGGGTGCGCCACCATGGGCGTCGGCACGCCGGCGGGGTGGATCGAGTTGACCCGGATCCCGTACGGGGCCAGCCAGTTCATGAAGCTCCGCATAATGCCCACCACGCCGTGCTTGCTGGCGGTGTAACCGGTCACCGCGCCGGAGCCGTCGCCGCCACGGCCGGACAGACCGTTGGTGGACGAGATGAGCACGATCGAGCCGCCCTGATCCCGCTCGACCATCAGCGGCGCGATCGCATGGACCGTGTTCCACACGCCCACGAGGTTGATCATGATCGTGTCCATGAACGCCACCTGCGCGTCCGGCTCGGAGCCCCGCTGGAGGTTGACACCCGCATTGGCAATGACGATATCCGGCACCCCGAACGCCTCGACGCACTTATCCACTGCGGCGGCGACGTCGGCGGTCTCGCGCACGTCCCCCTGCACCGCGACGATCTCGCTGCCGACAGCCTCGACCTCGGCGACCGTCTGGTCCAGGTCGGACCGCGAGGCCAGGGAGTACGGCACCGAGTCGACGTCCTCGCAGATGTCCATCGCGAGAATCCGGGCACCGCGGCGGGCGAGCTCCACCGCGTGACTGCGACCCTGTCCCCGGGCCGCGCCCGTGATGAAGGCGACCTTGCCCGCGAGTGACTTCTGCTCCATGAACTTCACGCTCCTTGACCTGCGCCCGATCGGCGATTTGACTCCTGTCAAGGATCTAAACACCGGAACGCGGTCACCGCTCCCGAACGGCCGGACAGCTTTGTGCAGTTGCCGGACATCGTTGTGCGGTTACCGAACTTCTGGTGCGATTCTGAGCGAGATTTCGCACCAGATGTCCGGCGACCGAAGGTCCGTGTCCGGCAACTGGAGAGGGAAGCCGCAGGGAGGCAACCGGCAACCGGCGCTCAGCCGCCCAAAACCTCACGCAGGGCCACCGCGAACTGGTCCGCATCACGGGCCGCGAGCCGCGAGTAACTCAGCACCAATCCGGACAGCCCGAATCGCGCGGACTGACTACTCAGCGACCGCGTCCGCCACCCGGCCCGCTCGAGCGCGAGAACGACGTCGTCGTCGTCATATCCGGGCAACAACACGCAGAGGTGGAGCCCCGCCTCTACACCTGTCACGTCCAACGTCGGGCACTCGCGCGCCAGCGCGGCCACCAGGCGCGCGCGCCGATCGCTGTAGACCCGCGCCGCCCGCGCCAGGTGCCGATCCATCGCACCCGAGGCGATGAACCCGCCCAGCGCGTCGGCGGGCAGCGACGACGGCCCGCGCCGGTGCACCGCCAGCCATTTTTCGACCTCGCGTCGCAGCGCCGCCGGCGGCTGGCACCAGGCAACGCGCAGGTCAGGGGCCACAGACTTGGACGACGTGCCGACGTAGGCGACGTGGTCCGCGGCGCCCGGCAGCGTCGCGAGCGCGGGCAGCGGGGCGACGCCGTAGCGGAACTCGCCGTCGTAGTCGTCCTCGATCACCAGCGAGCCCGTCCGCCGCGCCCACTCGACCAGCGCGACGCGTCGCTCGACGCTCATGCGGTGCCCGAGCGGGTACTGGTGGGCGGGCGTGGTGAACGCGATGGCGGGCTCGTCGCCGAGGCGCGTGGCGTCCAGACCGTCGGGGTCGGCGGGGTGAAAGTACACGTCAAGACCCTGGTTGCGGGCCATGAGCAGCGCGCCGCGGTAACCGGGATCCTCCATGTGGAAGGGCACGGCGCTCGGCGGAGCGCTCGGCGGGGCGCTCGGCGCGGCCTGGTCGGCGCGCCCGGCGGCCCCCTCCCGCGCGGCGACAAACGCGGCGCACAGGGCGGCGATCGCCGAGCGCGACGAGTCGAACAGCAGCGGATCCGCGCCCGCGATGCCCCGGTGCCGCCGCAGGTGCCCCGCCAACGCCGCGCGCACCGCCGGACTCGGCTCCTCCCACGGGTTCAACCCCGCCAGACCCTGCGCCGCGGCCGCCCGCACCGCCGACCGCCATGCCCGCCCATCCACCAGCGCGGCGTCGGGCGTGCCGGGACGGAGGTCGCGCGGCGAACGGCCCCGACGGGGCTCGGGAAGGGGCGACGACGAGGCCTCCACCCCGACTTCCCCGCTCCCCCGGGTGCGGGCTCCGGCGCGGGCAGCCTGAGCGGCGCCCCCGCTGACGCTCGTGCCGGAGCCGTGCTCGGAGGCCACGAACCCGGCGGCGGCGAGCTCGTCGAACGCCCGGACCACGGTTCCGCGGGACAGGCCCGTCTGCTCGGCGAGGGCGCGGGTGGAGGGCAGGCGGTCGCCGTCGGCCAGCGCGCCGTCGGCGATGCGGGCGATGATCGCATCCACCAGGTCGGCGGCACCGGCGATGTCACCCAGGACCAGGGTGGCGGGGCGGGCGGTGCGGGCCATGGTTGCAGCCTAGGGGTTTGGTTCACGCAGGTTGTGTGCGCGGCCTGCGTGAACGGTGCCGCCGGGCCCCGAGCGGCCCGTGCACCCGACGATCCCGCCTACGACCTCGTGGTCTCCATGGCGGCCGGGGAGACCGACGCCGCCACAGCCGCGGGCCTCCTGGCCGGCTGGGCCAGTCCAGGCGAGTGAGTGGCGGCCGTCTCGTCCACTGACGGTCTGGACCAAGCCGTGTAGCATTCACCGGCAGTGGGGGAGTATCCACAACGCTGCGATCGTCAACACGCGGGTCCGCCAATCGGACCGGCCGGGCGCAGCGGTTCACACCGGCAGCTCGTGCGGGAGTGGGCGGAGAGACTCACGGGACCTCGTCGTCCCCGCACCGTTTCTCACGAAAGGACACCCGTCCCTCCATGGAGATCACTCCGCTGCTGTGGGGCATCACGATCGCAGTCATCGTGGGCCTGCTGGCATTCGACTACATCTTCCACGTGCGCAAGGCGCACCTGCCCACGATTCGCGAGGCCGCGATCTGGTCCGCGATCTACATCGGCATCGCGCTGCTGTTCGGTCTGATTTTCTTCGCCGTCGGCGACACCGCGCACGCGGTTGAGTACTACGCCGGCTACATCACCGAGAAGGCGTTGAGTGTCGACAACCTCTTCGTGTTCCTGGTGATCATGGCGTCGTTCAAGGTGCCACGCGAGTTCCAGCAGAAGGTCCTGCTGTTCGGCATCACGTTCGCGCTGATCTCCCGCACGATCTTCATCCTGCTCGGCGCCGCGATCATCGAGGCCTGGTCGGACGTGTTCTACCTCTTCGGTATCGCACTCCTACTCATCGCCGGCCAGCAGCTGCGTGGCGAGTTGACCGGCGACAAGGACGGGAAGGACGAGGCGGACAACGTCATGGTCCGCCTGGCCAAGAAGTTCCTGCCCGCCTCCGAGCACTACGACGGCGACAAGATGTTCACCCGCATCGATGGCAAGCGCATGCTCACGCCGATGCTGCTGGTCATGGTCGCGATCGGCGCCACCGACATCCTGTTCGCGTTCGACTCGATCCCCGCGATCTTCGGTCTGACGCAGGAGCCGTACATCGTCTTCACCGCCACCGCGTTCTCCCTGATGGGTCTGCGGCAGCTGTACTTCCTCATCGACGGCCTGCTCGACCGGCTGGTCTACCTGTCCTACGGACTGTCCGCGGTCCTGGGCTTCATCGGCGTCAAGCTGATCCTGCACGCACTGCACGAGAACAACCTGGGCTTCATCAACGACGGCGAGAACGTCCCCGTCACCGAGATCCCCACCACCACCTCGCTGCTGGTGATCGTGTGCATCCTCGCGATCACCGTGATCGTCTCGCTGTCCAGCCCCAAGGGCAAGGCGCTGCGCGCACTGCAGAACGCCGAGAAGTACTCGTACCGCTACTCGAAGCTGGCCGAGGAATCGGACACCTCCGACGCCGACCGCGAAAAGGCCGAGCAGCTGATGGACGAGTGGACACGCAAGGCCGAGGCCGTGGCGCCGAAGTATCGCGAGGAACTGTTGGACCACCACGACAAGTACTCCGAGATCATCCGCACCGCCCACGAGACCCGGCTCGCCTCGGCGCGTGCCGCCGGACGCGAGGTCGGCGAATCCGAGAAGATCGTCAAGCAGCAGGGCCCCACGGTCTGACCTGGCCGGGCTGAACTCGCCCGGCTAGCCGGTTTCGGCTGGATCCAGCGGGATGGTCGTCATGGCTGCGGCTCTGAGGGCGTGTCGTCGCACTGGTGGCGACCATGTCCGCAGCGCTGACGACCATCCCCGCCCGGCACGCTAGGCGGCCACGCCGTCACCAAAGTGGTCTCGCCACTCTGCACAAAGTGGACCTTCCAGTCGCGCCACTTGGGCGGTGGAATGGTCGCATGAACACCACCGCGCCCACCTACCGCCAGTCCGCCCGGCTCCGCGACGTCCGCTACGACGTCCGCGGCCCGATCCTCACCGAGGCGATGCGACTGGAGGCCGAGGGCCACGACATCCTGCGACTGAACCTGGGCAACATGCGCCCGTTCGGGCTCGAGGCCCGGCCCGAGATCGTCGACGCCGTGGCCCGCGACCTCGGCGACGGGCAGGCCTACTCGGACTCGCGCGGAATCCCGGTCGCGCGCGAGGCGGTCGCCGAACACTACCGCCGCGTCGGGGTCGACCAGGTCACCGCCGACGACGTCTTCCTCGGCAACGGCGTCAGCGAACTCATCACGCTCGTGCTGCAGGCCATGGTCAACCCGGGCGACGAGATCCTGGTCCCCGCACCCGATTACCCCACGTGGACGGGCGCGGTGAACCTGACCGGCGGCGTGCCCGTGCACTACCTGGCCGACGAGGACAACGGCTGGAACCCGTCGCTGGCCGACATCGAGTCCAAGATCACGCCCCGCACCACCGCGCTGGTGCTGATCAACCCCAACAATCCGACGGGCGCCGTCTACAGCGAGGAAACGGTCCGAGGGATGGCCGACATCGCGCGCCGCCACGGGCTCGTCCTGCTCAGCGACGAGATCTACGAGGAGCTGGTCTTCGGCGACGCGGTGCACCATCACGCTGCGCTCGCCGCCGGCAGCGACGTGCTGTGCCTGACCTTCGGCGGCCTGTCCAAGGCGTATCGGGTGTGCGGCTACCGGGCGGGCTGGGTGGCTGCGACCGGACCGTTGGATCGCGCGTCAGACCTGCTCGAGGGCATCACGCTGCTGTCCAACATGCGGGTGTGCCCCAACGTCCCGGGCCAGTACGCGATCCCCGTCGCGCTCGCCGCGGGCCAGCCGGGCTCGGAGCTGCCCGCTGACGTGGTGGATCCGGGCGGCGAGTTGGAGTCGCGTCTGGCGATGGCCGCGGAGATGCTGAATGCGATCCCCGGGGTGAGCTGCGTACCGCCGCGCGGAGCGTTGTACTGCTTCCCGCGCATCGATCGAGAAATGTATGGGGTCGACGACGACGAGGCCTTCGTCCTCGATCTGTTGCGGTCGGAGCATGTTCTCGTTACGCATGGAACGGGCTTCAACTGGCCGGAGCCGGACCATTTCCGGATCGTCTGCCTGCCGGAGGCAGGCGTGTTGGAGAGTGCGATCTCGTCGATCGCCGCATATCTGGCCCGCCGCCGTGTCGCCGTCGCCGCCTGACCCACCCCGCCGCCGGGTCGCCGTGGCCGCCTGACACCGCCCCGGCCCCGGCCCTGGCCCTGGCCGGTCATCGCCAAGAGAGTTCAGCACGCATCGCCCGAGTAGAAATGTGCGAAACCCACTTGGCGATGGGAGCGAAGCATCGGCGCCGCCTGACTTCGCCCCGGGCGAGGTCAGTCTTCGAGTGCCGGCTTGATGTACTCCCAGCCGGCGTCGAAGCTGGCCATGAAGGTGGACCAGTTGTGCAGGCCGGTCGCGGCGTAATCGACCCGATGGTCGATTCCGGCCTCGATCAATGCCCGCTGGAATGCGGTGGTGCCCTCGTGGACACCGAGTTCCAGGATGGTCCCGCCGATCACCGCTTGCTGGTCATCCTGGTAGACGGCGAGGTCGTCGGGTCCGATGATCCCGTTGCCCGCCGCGAAGAACACCTTCTTACCGTCCAGGCCGCGGACGTGGGAGATGGTGTCATTCTGCCGCCACCGCTCGCTGCCGCGCGGGCCCCACATGTTCTCGACGTCGCCGCCACGACTTTCGACGGTCACTCGCCGGGTCTGGAAGCCGAGCGGATCCATCGTGGAGTAGTGGCCGCTGAACGCCATGACCGCGTCGTAAAGGTCCGTGGTGGCGGCGAGATGCATGGCGGCCTGGGCTCCCATTGAGATCCCGCCGACCGCCGCCTGGTCCGTCGCATTGAGATGTGTGGCCACGACGCGGGGCAGTTCCTCAGTCAGGAAGGTCTCCCACTTGATGCGGCCCAGGACCGGGTCGTCGGATTCCCAGTCGGTCCAGTAGGAGGCGTACGCCCCGGTCGGGATCACCACATGCACGTCGTCCTCGACGATGGGATGCGTGTCCAGTTCGCCCTCGGAACGCCATCCGGAAGGGTTTTCCGGCGAGTCGACGCCGTCGAGCAGGTACAGCACCGGTGCAGCCTCATCGGTGGTCGCACGCAGGACCTCAACCTGCACTTCCCGCTGCATGGCGAGGGAGTCGACGACCCAGTATTCGTAGCGCCCGTCGGTCCGCGTGCTGACCACGGCCGTCCGGTCGACGTCCTTCGGCGGCCGCGGCCGCACCTCGAGGGCGCTGGTCGGGTCGGTGCCGACCGGGTACTGCGCCGCCCCGAGCGCGTCGACGAGCTCGGCTGTCGACCCGATCGGGCGCGGAGCGGGCGGTGGTCCGATCCGGACGGCGTCCTCGAAACCACGCAACACCGATGGCAGGTCACCGACGGCGGGCTGCGCGAGGGCGGGCGTCGTGGATCCCACGGTCAACACGATCGCGAGTGCGCCAGCCGTGGCGGCCACACTGCGCATTCCGTAGGACATCAGGGCTCCAGGTACGAATCGATTCGGGCGGTGCCGCGCTGCGCGCTCGACAGGCACCTGGCCGGCCGGCGCGCAGCAGCGGATCAGTCGAGCACGCCCTTGATGTAGTCCCACCCGGCGTCGAAGTTCTTCATGAAGTTGACCCAGTTGTGGGCGCCGGTCGGGGTGTAGACGACCTCGTGCTCGACACCGGCCTGGTTGAGTGCCCGCTCGAACGCCGTGGTGCCCTCGAGGACTCCGCGCTCGAGAACGACGCCCACGGCCATCGACTGGACGTCGTCCTTGTACACGCCGAGATCATCCGGCCCGAGTGCGCCGTTGCCAGCGGAAAAGAACACCTTCTTGCCGGCCAGGTCGTTCACATGCGAGATCGTGTCGTTGGCACGCCACTGTTCGCTGCCGTGCGGTCCCCACATGTTGTCGAGCTCGGCGCCACGGGTCTCCACCGTCAGGCGCAGGGTCTGGTAGCCGAGCGGATCCATGGTGGAGTAGTTGCCGCTGAACGACATCACGGCGTCATACATGTCGTCCGTCGCGGCGAGGTGCATGGCCGCCTGCCCGCCCATCGAGATACCGCCGACGGCGTTCTTGCCGTTGACGTTCAACTGGTCGGCGACGATGTCCGGAAGCTCCTCCGTCAGGAAGGTCTCCCACTTGTAGTTACCCAGCAGAGGATCGTTGTTCTGCCAGTCGGTCCAGTACGAGGCGTACGCGCCGGTCGGAGCCACGATGTGAACGTTGTCGTTCGCGACCGGGCGGGTATCGACCTTGGCCATCGATCGCCAACCAGAGGGGTCTTCCGGGGAATCCACACCGTCGAGCAGGTACAGCACCGGTGCCGGACCGTCGCCCGTGGACGGCTTGACCTCGACCAGGACCTCGCGCTGCATCGCGTACGAGTCGACGACCCAGTATTCGAAGTTCCCGTCGGTTGTCTTGCTCACGAAGCCCGACTGGGCGACGTCCTTGTGCGGTCGCGGCTCGCCATACAGCTTTTCCATCGATCCCGCACCGAGCGGGAAGTCGGCGGACCCGACCGAGCCGATGAGCCCGGCCGTCGAGCCGACGGGCAGGGCTCCCAGGCTCCCGAGAGCCAGCTCGACGCTGCCGTCGCCGAGCGATGAGGGATCGAGCGCCCCCTCCTGGGCGGCGGCGGGACCTGCCGGCCCGAACGTCAGGGAGGCGGCGAGGACAGCCGCCGTGGTGGCCGTGAGACGGCGAAATCCGAGAGACATTGGGCTCCGATGAAAGTGGGACACGATACTCAGGAAGCTTAATCGTGCCTGAGCCGACATCGTTACCGCTTGGCGGCCAAGATCACTCCGACAGCGCCTGCTCCACATCCTTGCGCAGGTCCTCGGGCTTACGGTTCGGCCCGAATCGGCCCACGACCTGACCGTCGCGGCCGATGAGAAACTTTGTGAAGTTCCAATTGATGCGGCCGCCGAGCATCCCCGACTTCTCGGACTTGAGCCAGCGGTACAGCGGGTGCGCGTCGCCGCCGTTGACCTCGATCTTGGAGAACATCGGGAATTCGACGCCGTAGTTCCGCTCGCAGAACGCGCCGATCTGCTCCTCGTCGCCCGGCTCCTGGTTCGCGAACTGATCGCAGGGGAAGCCCAGCACCACGAGCCCCTCGTCGCGGTAGTCCTCGTACAGCTTCTGCAGCCCCTTGAACTGCGGGGTGAATCCGCACTTGCTCGCCGTGTTGACCACCAGGACCACCTGCCCCGCATAGTCGGCGAGGTCCTTCTCGCTGCCGTCCAGCAGGTTGGCCTCGAAATCCGAGAGGGTGCGGTCAGCGGCCATGAGGGCTCCTAGTGTGTGGTCGTTGTCGTCGTCGTCATAATTATCGTCTTTCGCGGCTCCGCCGCGGGGTCTCACCTCGCGCCCCGGGAGACGTCCGGCATCGAGAGCGCGGACGCGGCGCCGACCAGGCCCAGCACCGCCAGGAACACCAGCGCCCACTGGACACCGAGCACCGCCAACGCCGACGAGATCCCGCCCACGACCAGCAGGATGATTCCCATGCTTGTGTTCCCCACCGCGACGTACGCGGTTCGGGTGTCGCCCTCCGCGACGTCCACGACGTACGTCTTGCGGCCGACGCGCACGCCGGAGTGCAGCAGTGTGAGAAGGAAGTAGGAGCCCACGAACACGATTTTTCCGGCGGCCGATCCGCCGTCGAAGCCGGGGATCGCGAGCACCACCACGACCAGCGCGAGCGCGACGAGGGAGGCGGCCGCGGCGGCGCGTGCCATGAGGAGGCGGCTGGAGCGGTCCGCCATCCGGCCGAAGATGCGCCCGCCGATCAGCGAGGCCAGGCCGGAGGCGAGGATGAAGCCGCCCAGGCCGGTCAGTGCGTGGGTGCCCGCGGCCACCGACATCGACACGATGAACGGCGGGCTCAGCGACGAGACCAGCAGCAGTCCGCGCACCGAGATGAACTTCCGGAAGGTGGGATCGTCACGGAACAGGCGGGCCGCGTCGGCGAACCACGAGTCGGATGAACCCGCGTCGTCACCGTCCGCCGCGCTCGTGGACCCGGCGCCGGCGGACTCCTCATCCGACCGCTTCTCCCCCGCAGGCTCCCTGACCTGCGCGTACACCGCCGCGGAGAGGGTCCACAGGACCGCACCCACGGTGAGGAGGATCGCGATCTGACCGGCGGTGATGTCCTGGCCGCCCAACAGCCGGATCGCCAGACCCAGGGTGACGGCGACCAGCCCCGCGGCAGAGGTGGCCAGCCCGATGATCTGCCCACGTTCGCCGGACGGGATGGTGCGCCCCTGGACGTCCTTGGACGCGATCGAGCACAGGCACCGGCCCAGTGAGAACACGACGAGCGCGGCCAGGATCCAGACGCCGGCGGCGAGCCCGTGGCCGAGCGCGGCGGTCGCGGCCATCACGGCCACCGACGCCGCCTGCACGCCCGCGCCGGTGACAAACACCCATTTGCGGCGCCGCACTCGCACGACCAGCGGGGTGAGGAACGCCTGCGGCAGCATCGACCCCGACTCGCGGATCGGCACCAGCAGGCCGACCAGTGCGGCGGGGACGCCGATCACGTGGAACAGCCACGGCAGCACGGTCGACGCGCTGACCATCTGGTCTCCCGACGACTGCAGCGTGTTGGCCGCGACCAACCGCAACCCGTTGCGCGGCACGTCCTTCTGTGCGTCGGGAGGCAGTTCCACCTCGTCGGGGTCGACCCGCGTGACGAGGCGGGTGTACAGGCGGTTGGGGGCGTTCACGATCACCGACACTAGCCCTCGGCTACGACACCGGCCGCCCGATTCCCCGCGGAAGAGAACAATCCGCTACCCGCCCTCCGGGCCCGCTACGCCTATAGAGGTAGCGAATCCGGCCGGGGGATAGCGGATTGTCAGGAGTGTCGGAGGTGGCGCGAGGTCAGCCGAGCGGGCCGCCGCAGTTGGGCCACGCTCCGGCGCCCTGGCTGGCGAGGACCTTCTCGGCGATCTCGATCTGCTGCTCCTTGGTGGCCTGGTCGGCGGTGGGCGCGTACTGGCCGCCGCCGTGGCCGGTCCAGGTCTGCGCGGCGAACTGCAGCCCGCCGTAGTAGCCGTTGCCGGTGTTGATCTGCCAGTTGCCGCCGGACTCGCACTGCGCGACCTGGTCCCACGCGGAGACGGGGGCGGCGCCCGCGGCGGGCGCGGACAGGCTGGCGGCTCCGGCGGCGACACCGCCTGCCAGGACTGCGCCGGCGAGGGTTCGGACGAGGTTCTTCTGCATGCTTCGCGACCTCCCTGGGGGTCTCGGATTGGTGCATCTGACTCGGACGGCCGCCGACACTACGGACCCGACCGGGGTGCGGCGCAAGGTCGGTGCCGGTGCCTACGGCGTGTCGGGGGGCCGAATTTTTACGACGACCACGAGGCCCGCCGCAGGTCAGGACCGCTAATCCGGGGATCGCGTACACCGGCGAATCGACCGGTGGTGAGTTCACCCACACCGACGCAGACTGGGGCCATGAGTGCTTTCTCGAAGGGCGACCATGTGGAGTGGAATTCCGAGGCGGGGATGGTCCGCGGCGTGATCCGGGCGGTCCACACCAAGGACGTGGAGTTCAAGGGCCGGACGCGGCGCTGCAGTCCGGAGGAGCCGCAGTACGAGATCGACAGTGACAAGACCGACCACGTGGCCATGCACAAGGAGAGTGCCCTGCGGAAGGTGAACTGACTCGCGTCAGTTGGCGGCGGGCTGGCGCCGGAACATCACGATGGTCATGTCGGTGGCCAGGACGGGAACCCCGGCCTGATTCACCAGCTGACAGCTCAGGGACACCCGCCCGCGCGTGGATCCGAGTTTGATGTCGGTGATCTCGATCGTTCCGGTGAGAGTGTCCTCCGGGCGTACGGCTTCGAGGAATCGCACACTCTCCAGTTCACGACCCGCGACCACAGCCCACTGGCCGTAGATGGCCTCCACGGTGAGGCGCTGCAGGATCGCGATGGTGTGGATTCCGCTGGCGATCACGCCACCGAAGTGGCCTGTGGCCGCGGCCGCCGGGTCGGTGTGGAACCACTGATCATCCCAGCGCTCGGCGAACTCGATCAGATCCTGTTGCTCGAGGAGGAACTCGCCCAGCTGCACGCGGTCGCCCACCGTGAGGTCGTCGGCGAATACCGACGGCAGTGGTCTCTCGTCCGATCCCGGCGTCGAGGACTGCGCTGTCATGGTCGGCCCTTTCCTCTGCTGGCGGATATTGCCAGGTCACATGGCATCCAACCTACCCAGGTCTCCTGCCGGGTCGAGCCGGGGGCGACCCGGTCAGGCTCAAGTCCTACCTCGAGACCGGCACGACGCTGGGGCAGGAAAGTGGCGAACTGATGGGCCGGTAGCGCAAGCGCAGCCCGTGGCGTCAGCCGGGCTCCCTCACCGATCGCATGCTCGGCGCCACGGCCCGACACACTGCGAGGTGGCGTCCGCCAGCGGATAGTGGCAGCCGTGACCACCAAACCCACCCTTGTCGTCATCCCGGACGGGGGCCGCTCCCGTGTGGTCGCGGTCCACGAATGCGGCGACCCCGCCGGCACCGCGATCATCCACTTCCACGGCACTCCGGGGTCGAGGCTCGAGTTGGATTTCGGGGGCGGACTCGCGGCCGACGCCGGTGTGCGACTGATCGGGTTCGACCGACCCGGCTACGGTGCCTCCGACCCCGGCCCGATCAGTGTGACAGGGATGGCACGGGACGTCGGGGCGATCGCAGATCATCTTGGATTGGGGCGGTTCGGGGTGTCAGCGTGGTCGGGCGGCACCGCGTTCGCGCTGGCCACCGCGGTGGAGTTTTCTGACCGAGTGTCCGGCGTGGGGATCTCCGGCGGGTTGGCTCCGTTCGACCGGATGCCGGGGGCCCGGGACGGGCTCACCCCGAATGATCTCGAGGCGCTGGCATGTCTACCGGAGGATCCGGCGCGCGCTGCCGAGATTTTTCGCGACGGCAATGCCGACATGCTCGAGGCGATGCTCTCGGTCCGGGACGACGAGACCTCACCCTGGATCGACTGGATGTTCGCGCGCAGCGATCCTGCGGTGATCACGGATCCGACTGCTCGGCAGGCCCTGGCCGTCAATTTCCGCGAGGCGCTGCAGCAGGGAATCGGTGCGATCGCGTGGGACAACGTCGCGTTTGTCGGGCCCTGGGGTTTCGGCGTCGAGGACATCGCCACGCCCGTGGCGCTGTGGTACGGCGACCGCGACGAGATGGCGCCGCCCACAAACGGTCAGTGGCTGGCGGACCACCTACCCGACGCTCGACTGACCGTCGTCCGGAACGAGGGGCACCTTTTGCCTCTGGCCCACCTGTCGGAAATGCTCAAGACTCTCTCCGAGATGGCGTGAGCCGCTGGGGCGGGGTGGTGGCCGGTGCCGCTGGGGCGGGGTGGTGGCCGGTGCCGACAGACCGGGCCCCGGCACCGCGACCCACCCCCGGGCTCAGCCGGCGACGGCCGCCGCGAGGTTGGACAGCGCGTCCTCGAGCTGCTGCTCGGACACCAGCGGGAAGTTGATCTTCTCCAGGTATTTCTTGTCGGTGACCTTCGACCAGTCGTAGGTGTGACGCACCAGCGTCGAGTCGGGGCCCTGCGGCTCGAGCTCCCAGACCCACTCCCAGCCCGGGGGCTCGATGCCGGGGCCGGGCGCGGTTTGCCAGGCCAGCAGCTTGTCCTCGGCGAAGCCCACGACGTGGTTCTCGGTGCGGTACTCGCCGCCCCGGTGCGGGCCCTCCATGTCCATCTGGAACACGTCGCCGGCCTGCTGGAGGCGGTCGGTCTTGTAGTCGCCGCGGACGAAGCCGGAGCCGTCCAGGCGGGCATGGTTCTCGGGGTTGGACAGGAACTCGAAGATCTCGGCCGCCGAGTGGTCGATCACGCGCTCGACGGTGATGGCTGTGGAATCACTCATGCCTCCACCGTGCACCCCTCACACCGATCTCGCATCCGGCCGCGCCCTCCGTTCGCCGATGCCGCTGATGCGAGGCACGCACGTGGTAAGCACGTGGCATGGGAACCACGCTCGAGATCGCCACCGACGACGGGACCGCCGAGGCCTACCTCACCGGGTCCGGCCCAGGTGTTTTGATGTTCATCGACGCCATCGGACTGCGGCCGCGCATCGAGGAGATGGCCGACCGGATCGCCGGGTGGGGCTACACGGTCCTGGCCCCGAACGTCTTCTACCGACTCGGCACCAGGGACGAACTGCTGCCGCCGATGGACCTGACCGTCCCCGAGAACCGGAAGGCCTACGGGCCGGTGATCATGCCCCGCGTGCAGGGCTACACCCCGGACCAGTCCAATCCGGATACCTCCCGCTGGCTGGACACCCTCGGTGAGCACGCGACCCCGGGGCCCGTCGGCGTGACCGGCTACTGCATGGGCGCGCGGCTGGCGATCCGGGCCGCGGCCCTACGTCCCGAGCATGTGGCCGCCGCAGCCGGATTCCACGGCGCGGCCCTGGTCGACGGCTCCGAGTCCAGCCCCCACCTGCTGCTGCCGCACTGCCGGGCCGAGTTCGCGTTCGGTCACGCGGACGCCGACCCCGCCAACGACGCCGAGGCGATCGCCGAACTGGGCCGATCCCTCGATGCCGCCGGGCTGACCGCGCTGAACGAGACCTACCCGGATGCCCCGCACGGCTTCAGCATGTCGGACACTGCGTCGTACCAGGAGGCCGGCGCCGAGCGGATGTTCGCCACCATTGAGGCCCTGTTCGCCCGCACCCTCGGCGGGCCCGTCGACGCCTAAGTGAACCTGAGTACGCCTGCGTACGCCTGAGAATCAGCGACCGCGGGCTGCGAAGCGGCCGATCAGGCGGGTGCTCGCCATGAACGGGATCCGAGTGAAGCGCTTGGAGTACCAGGCGAACGTGGCGAACGCGTCGGGCGTAATCACCGTCCGCCGGGCCTCGATCCCCTTCATCGACCGCCGCGCGATGATCTCCGACGTCAGATGCGTCCGGGCGAGCAGCTTGCGCGCCATCTCATCGGACTTCGCGTCCTCGCCGGACAGTGAATCCGCGAGCCCGGACTGGAAGAACTGCGGGCAAATCACCGACGTGGACACCCCGCGGTGCCGCAGCTCGGCGTCAAGCGTCTCCCCCAGCGCGACCGCGGCGGCCTTGGTGGCGTTGTAGGCACTCATCTGCGGGGCGTGCACCAGACCGGCGGCCGAGGCCGTGATGACGATCCGGCCACCGCGCGGGATCCGGTCGGCGAAGGTCCTGCAGCCGCGCACCACGCCCAGCAGGTTGATGTCGACGATTCGCTGCCACGCCTGCATCGACGTGGTCCCGATCGGCCCGCCCACGGCGATGCCGGCATTGTTGACCAGGACATCCAGGCTGTCGATCTCGGCGGCCGTGGCGAGCCAGTCCGCATCCGAGGTCACGTCCAGACGCCGGTAGGTCCAACGTCCGGCCAACTCCGCCACCTCGGGCGGAGCCTGCGCATGAATATCGGTGAGGATCACCTCGTCGCCGAGGGCGAGAAATTCTCGCGAGATTGCCAACCCCAGGCCGGAGGCCGCGCCTGTGACGAGGACGCGCCGCGGAGTAGAAGTGCTCATCGGGTCAGGCCCACCTTGTCGTCGTCGTTGTCGGACCCCACGTCCCCACGTGCCCCGGCGAGCTCCACCGCAGCGCCGAACGCCATCCCGCGACGCTGGTCGCCGAAGGCGAGCTCCGGGATCTCCACCAGGTAGTTCTGCACGTAGCGCCACGGCCGCGCCTCGCCCTGCTTGGGGAACTTGTGACCGTCGCGCCGCACGTACCCGGCGTCGAAATCGAGCAGCATGCGCTCGGCGGGGGCATCGGGAAGCACCGGCGCGTACACCGCGTCGCCGCGCTTCCACAGCTTGACCATGTAGCGCGAGACCATGTCCGCGCGCAGGGTCCAGGACGAGTTGATGTAGCCGACGGTGAAGCTGAAATTGGGCACGCCGGCGAGCATCATGCCCCGGTAGGTGGCCTGGGCCGGGATGTCCAGGGCGCGTCCGTCGATGCTCAGGGTGCCGCCGCCGAACGCCTGCAGGCGCAGGCCGGTCGCGGTGACAATCACGTCCGCCTCGACCTCCTCACCCGTGGTGAGGAGGATGCCGGTGGGCGTGAACGTCTCGATGTGACCGGTCACCACGCGCGCGCCGCGCTGGAGGGAGCGGAAGATGTCGCCGTCCGGGGCCTTGCAGACCCGCTGATCCCACGGCCGGTAGTCGGGCGTGAAGTGCTGGTCGATCATCTCGGCGGAGATGAAGCGGCGCTGCATCGCACGCAGGGCCCTCTTGAACAGCCACGGCGCCCGCTGCGCCACGACGAACTGCATCATGTCGCGCGCACCGTGGTTGAACCTCGCGACCCTGTAGGCCAACGGGCCGGGCAGCAGCCGCTTCCACACCGCGCTGATGGTGTCCTTCTCCGGCAGGGGCCCGATGTAGCTGGGGGTGCGCTGCAGCATCGTCACCTCGGCGCCCAGCTTCTCCAGCGAGGGCAGCAGTGTGACGGCCGTGGCGCCCGAGCCGATCACCACGAACTTCCGGCCCGCGTAGTCGAGGTCCTCCGGCCACTGCTGGGGGTGGATGATCTGCCCGGCGAAGTCGGCCTCGCCGGGGAAGGAGGGGCGGTAGCCCTCGGTGTGCGAGTAGTAGCCGGAGCCGTAGTGGACGCGGCGCGCCCACACGATCCGCTCGGTAGGCCCACCACCGGAGCCGGACCCCACCTGACACGTGATCCGGTACAGCTGTAGAGCGCTGTCCCAGTCGGAATCGGCGACCCACGAGCGCAGGTGGAGACGGTCCAGCGCGCCGGCCTCGCGGGCGACCTCGCGGACGTACTCCTTGATGTCGGCGCCGCCACCGAGCGTGGAGTCGTGCGGCCAGGGCCGGAACGGGAAGCCGAAGGTCGCCATGTCGGAGTCCGAGCGGATGCCGGGGTAGCGGAAGGTGTGCCACGTGCCGCCCAAGTCGTCGTGCGCGTCGTGGATCTCCCAGCTCCAGTGCGGGAAGGCCCGGCCCACGTGATGGGCGAGGTCGATCCCGGAGATCCCTGCGCCCACGATCAGCAGGTCCAGCGGGTCCTCGGGGCTGCCGCCCGACCGACGCTGGTTGTCAAAAGCAGTGCTCATGTCAAGTACGGTAGCCCGAATCGGACTTTCACACTTGCTGTAACGCGCCAACAAGTTGAGATTTTGCGCCAGGCCACGCAGGGTTGCACCATGGCGTACATCCGATCGGCGGGCCTGCGCGGCGTGCGGCAGGTACTGACCGAGCTGGGCGGGGACCCTGACGACCTGGCCCGACGCTGCGGCCTGCCCACCGGCGCCCTGGACAGCGACGAGATCCTGGTCGAGGACCTGGGGATCGCCCTGCTCCTCGAGACGGCCGCGGCCGAACTCGACTGCCCCGACCTCGGCCTGCGGGTGGGCGGCCTCCAGGACCTGGACATGCTGGGCCCCGTGGCCGTAGCGGTGAAGAACGCGCGCAGCACCACCCAGGCACTCGAGATGACCTCCAAGTACCTGTTCTTCCACTCGCGCTCGATCGAGATCACGGTGGTGGGGGACCCGAGGGGCCACGACGACGTGCTCGGAGTGCGATTCGGATACCGGGACGCGGGCCAGGTGATCCCCCCACAGTCGGTCGACCTGGTCCTGTTGTTCCTGCACCGCGCCATGCAGAGCGTGCTGGGCAACAACTACGGGTTGCTGTCGGTGGAGCTACCCAACGAGCTCAGCGTGGCCGAGCAGCGGTACGAGGAACTGTTCGGCGCCCCGGTGGCGGCGTCGACCCCGGGCGCGGTGCTGCGCGTACCGGCGGCGCTGCTGGGGCAGCCGATCCCGGGCGGCGACCGGACGCTGCAGCAGCTGGCGCTGCGCTATCTCGACCAGCACGTCCCGGCGGACCGCCGCGGGGTCGCCGACCAGGTCCGGGCGGTACTGCACCAGGCATTGGAGACGGGCACCTCCTCGCTCGCGGACGTGGCCGGACTCCTGACCGTCTCCCCGCGCACGCTGCAGCGGGAGCTGGCCGGCGAGGGCACGACCTTCGCCGCGATCCGCGACGACGTCCGGCGCGAGACGGCGCTGCGACTCCTCACCACCACCGAGATCCCGCTGTACCAGATCGCCTCCGCACTGGACCTGGGCGACGCCACCACGTTCAGCCAGTACGCACGCCGCTGGTGGGGGCGGACGGCCCGGCAGGTGCGTGTCGGGGGCACCGCCCCGGACGAGGTGGGAGACTGAGAGCCATGAGCTCGACCTCGTCGCCCGACCCACTGTCCCTGCTCGGTGCCGGGCGGCCGGCGAGCGACGGGCCACAGGCGGACGACGACCCGATCCGCGAGCAGATCCTCGACGCCGCCGCCGCGCAGTTCGCGAGCGTGGGCATCGCCCGCTCCACCATGGGGGACATCACGCGCCGGGCGGGCCTGGCGCGGATGACCCTGTATCGCAGGTTCGCCAACAAGCAGGAGCTCGTGGAGGCCGCGCTGATGCGGGAGGCGTCGTGGTTCCTCGCCGACCTGGAGCAGGAAGTGGACTCCCACGACTCGCTCGAGGACAAGCTCACGGAGGGCTTCGCGTTCACCGTCACCCGGTTGCGCGATCACGGCATGCTCAACCGGCTGCTGGAGACCGAGGCGGAGGCGACCGTCCCGTACTTCACGGTGCAGGGGGCGCCGCTGATCACCGCGGCGGCCCACTTCCTGGCCGGGGTGGTCTCGCGCAGTGTCCACGATTCGCGCAGCCACGAGGAGTTGCTGGTCGTGTCCGAGGTGACGGTCCGGCTGGTCATCTCGTTCATCCTCAGCCCCTCGATGATCATCGACCTCGACGATCCCGACACCACCCGGGCGTTCGCCCGCAATCAACTGGGCCCGCTGCTCGGCCCGTCGGAGTTCCCGTCCGGCGGCTGACCTGCTCGAACGAGAGCGCCGTCACACCAACCGTTGACATAAGGCCCCTCCGTGTCTAGCGTCAGGTACAAATAGATCGGGATTGTCACTCTGTATCCATCCCGGCAGTCGGTCCCACGCTCCCGGCCCCGCGGCCGGTGACCGGAAGGAAGATCATGACCGCAATCGCTCCCCGTCCGCAGGCCAGCACGCAGGAGTACGAGGCCACCCTCCGTCGCCTCTCGGAGGCCTCGGTCCACCGCAGCTTCGACCCGTTCAAGGACATCTCCTGGGATCACCCGGATTTCAAGGTGGATCGCACCGACGCCCGGTGGGTGTTGCCCGCGGGCATCGACCCGCTGGGCGGCCACCCCTGGTACCGGTCGCTCCCGCTGGAGAAGCAGATCGCGATCGGCCTGTGGCGTCAGGCCAACATCATGAAGGTCGGCCTGCAGTTCGAGAACATCCTCATCCGCGGGATCATGCAGTACGTCTTCAAGTCGGAGAACGGCTCGGCCGAGTTCCGGTACCTCACGCACGAGGCCACCGAGGAGTGCCACCACACGCAGATGTTCCAGCAGGGCGTCAACGCGATCGGCGCCGACGTGCCGGGGATGCCGCGGTGGCTGCGCCGCATCTCGCCGCTCATTCCGATGGCCGCGGGCCCGTTCCCGGTCGCGTTCTTCATCGGGGTGCTGGCCGGCGAGGAGCCGATCGACCACACGCAGAAGCAGGTGCTGCGCAACTCGGACGACCTCCCGCCGGTGCTGTCGCGGATCATGGAGATCCACGTCGCCGAGGAGGCTCGGCACATCTCGTTCGCCCACACCTACGTCGCCCGCAACGCACCCCGGCTGTCGCGCCGCGAGAAGTTCCTGGTCTCGCTGGCGTTCCCGGTGATCATGCGCCTGCTGTGCGATGCGATCCTCAAGCCCACCAAGGAGTTCCGGGACACGTTCGACATCCCGGACGAGGTCGTCAAGGAGCTGTACTGGGACGGCCCCGAGTCCCGCCGGTTCCTGTCTGACCTGTTCGGCGACGTCCGCAGGCTCGCCGAGGACTCCGGGCTGATGAACCCGACCGCACGCCGGGTGTGGAAGGCGCTGAAGATCGACGGCCGGCCGTCCCGGTTCCGTGGCGAGCCCCCCGTGGCGTTCCACGAGTTCGGTGACGCGCCCGCCGGAGCGGCGCCTGACCGCGACTCCTCGGCAGCCTAGGACCGACCGTGCCCCACGTCATCACGCAAGCCTGCTGCGCGGACGCCTCGTGCGTCCACGCGTGCCCGGTCAACTGCATCCACCCCACGCCTGACGAGCCCGATTTCGGGACGGCGGACATGCTCTACATCGACCCCGTGTCCTGCGTGGACTGCGGTGCGTGTGTGGGGGCGTGCCCGGTGGGGGCGATCGTGCCGCACACCGAGCTGGCGCCCGAGCAGCAGGATTTCCTGCGCATCAACGCCGAGCTGACCGGCGATGCGCGCCCGGCGCGGCCCCAGGCGCGCGTGGCCACACTGGTGCGACTCGGACCCACCCGCACGACGCTGCGGGTGGCGATCGTGGGCGCCGGGCCGGCCGCGCTGTACGCCGCGGACGCGCTCCTGCGCCAGGACGGCGTGCAGGTCACGGTCTTCGACTGCCTGCCGGTGCCGCACGGGCTGGCCCGGCACGGGGTGGCGCCCGATCACACCAATACCCGCCAGGTGGCGACCCTGTTCACGGCGATCGAGGACGAGCCCGGCTTCGACTACCGGCTCGGGGTGCGGGTCGGCGAGGACGTCACCGCCGCCGAGCTGGCCGCGCATCATCACGCCGTGATCTACGCGACCGGCGCGGGAACCGACAAGCCGCTACCCGTCCCGGGAACCGACCTCCCGGGCAGCACCTCCGCTACAGAAGTAGTGGCCTGGTACAACGGCCATCCGGATCACACCGACACCCACGTCCCGCTGGACCACGAGCGGGCCGTGATCGTGGGCAACGGCAATGTCGCCCTGGATGTCGCGCGGATCCTGGCCACCGACCCCGAACGTCTCGCGGGCACCTCGATCGCCCCGCACGCCCTGGATGCGCTGCGACGAAGCCGCGTGCGTGAGGTGGTCGTGGTGGGTCGTCGCGGCCCGGAGCACGCGGCGTTCACATTGCCGGAGCTGGTGGGCCTGGCTGCGCGGGAGGACATCGAGCTGCGTGTCGAGGCCCCCGGCGGCATCGATGTCTCGACCGCGCCCGATCGCCAGTCGCGACTGAAGCTGGAGTTGCTCGCCGAGCTCGCGGCGCGGCCCGTGGGTCCGGCGTCCGAGGACTCGCGGGCCTCCGGGGATCGCCGCCGGATCGTCCTGCGCTTTAGCGCTTCCCCCGTGGAGATCGTGGGTACCGACCGGGCCGAGGGCCTGCGGGTTGTGCGCACCGAGACGGCACGGGGTGACGACGACAACGCCACCATCGGGTCCGCCTCGACCGTCCCGGTGGCCGGCGCCGAGGAGGTCATCGAGGCGGGGCTGGTGTTGAGCTCGGTCGGCTACCGGGGGGTGCCGGTGCCGGGAGTGCCGTTCGATCCGTCTTCCGCCACGATCCCCAGCGCGCGGGGCCGGGTGCTCGACGGGCCCGGTGGTGACGAGGTTCCCGGCGCGTACGTGGTGGGATGGATCAAGCGCGGTCCGCGCGGGTTTATCGGCTCCAACAAGACGTGCGCGGCGGAGACCGTGAACTCGCTGCTCGAGGATGTCAACGCCGGCCGGCTCGCCGCCCCTCGTCCGGCGGCGGAGTTCGAGTCCCTGCTGCGCGGGCGCCGGCCCGGTGTCCTGGATCTGCGGGACTGGCGCGAGCGACGGCGCCCGGTCGGTGCCGCGCCCGTCGCCGCATCCTGATCCACCCGCGCGGCCGCGGCCGGTCAGGTGCCGCAGTAGGTGACGTGCGGCGCCGAGCCCACCGGCGCGGGTTGTGCGTACCTGTCCAGTCCGGGGCGCTCGGTGTGGGGATCGGTGACGACGACGAGGAGGTCCCCCAACGGCCCCGTATCCCCTGCGACCGCGGCGTCCAACGCCTCCTCCACCAGGTGGTTTCGCGGTATGTAGACGGGATTGACCTCCGCCATCACCGGGGCCGAGGGGGCCATCGCCCGCCAGCGCGCCAGCCAGGCGTCCGCGGGGCCTTCGCCCGCACCAGGGTCCGCCTCGGTGCAGGTTCCGCCCGGTGCCGCGGCGAACAGCTCGCGCAGGCCGGTCTCGTCTCCGCGCGCGGCAGCGGTGAGGTACCGGAAGAAGTTCGTGAAATCTACGCGTGTAGCGGCCAGTAGGGCCAGCAGGTCGTCGACGAGCACGCGGGCCTGCTCGTCGTCGGCATCCTCGCCCAGTCCCAGCTTGCGGCGCATCCCCTCGAGGAAGGCCCTCCGGTATTCGTCCGGGAAGGTGGTCAGCACCTCGGTGAGCCGGCGGACCGCCTCGTCCGGGTCCGGGTCGACCAGCGGGATGAGGGTTTCCGCGAAGCGGGCGAGGTTCCACTGGATGATGCCGGGCTGGTTGCCGTAGGCGTAGCGACCTCCGGTGTCGATGGAGCTGAACACGGTCGCCGGGTCGTAGGACTCCATGAACGCACACGGCCCGTAGTCGATCGTCTCGCCCGAGATCGTGGTGTTGTCCGTGTTCATGACCCCGTGGATGAAGCCCAGCAGCATCCAGCGCGCCACGAGGTCGGCCTGAGCGCGCAGTACACCGGTGAACAGCTCGAGGTAGGGGTTCTCCGCGCCCGCCGCTTGAGGGTGGTGCCGGGCGATCGCATGGTCGGCGAGCCTGCGCAGGATGGTGTCGTCGTCGTTGTCGTCGTTCCTCCCGACCGTGCTCCCGGTGCCGTTCCCGCTCGCGTCCTCTCCGCGGTTGTTGTTCGCGGCGAGGGCCCGCGCGAACTGGAACGTCCCCACCCGCTCGTGACCTGCCGCGACCCGGGCGAGCACCGCGCCCGGCAGGGGCTGCTCGCGGTACACGGTGTTGCCCGTGGCGGTGACCGCCAGCGACCGGGTGGTGGGCACGCCGAGCGCGTGCATGGCCTCGCTGATCACGTACTCGCGCAGCATCTGGGCGACGCCTGCCAGCCCGTCCCCGCCGCGCGCGAAGGGGGTGCGGCCCGAGCCCTTGAGGTGCAGGTCGCGGCCGTCCGGGAACTCGCCCATCAACAGAGCGCGCCCGTCGCCGAGCCTCGGCGAGTAGCCACCGAACTGGTGCCCGGCGTAGGCCTGCGCAGCCGGGGTCGCACCCTCGGGCACATGGTTGCCGACCAGCAGACGCATCCCCTCGTCGCTTCGGAGGTATTCCGGATCGAGGCCCAGCTCGGTCGCGAGCGACTCGTTGAGGAGCAGCAGCTGCGGGACCGTGGCCTCGGCGGCCTGCCAGGGCACCACCAGCTCGGCGAGCTCGGTGGCGTAGCGGGCGCCGAGGCGCGGCGCGGCGGACTGCGAGGTGCTCATGCCCCGACGATACGGATCTCTCCGCCCGCCGACACCTGACGCCCCTACCAGGGACTCCGGCCGACTACCGTCTCAACGTATGTCGACTCGTACCCGCCTCGCCGCCGCCCTGATCCCCCTCCTCGCCCTGACCGCCTGCGGGGGCGGAGACGGTTCCGGGACCGCGGAAGCGCAGGCGTCGACGTGCGCGCCGGTCTCGGGGGAGCTGCTCGCCGCCGACTCGCGGGAGGGCGAGCCGCGACTCGAGATCCCGCTGCCGGACGGGTGGGAGACCAACTCCTCGATGAACTCCGACGTGATCCGGCTCGCCGTGGTCAACCCCGGGCTCCTCGACCAGGACTTCGCCCCGAACATCGTGGTGACCGCCGAGCCCTCCCCCGCCGACGAGCAGGCGGCCCTCGACCGCCAGCTCGCCGGACTCGGGCAGCTCTCCGGGGAGACGGACCTCACCCCCGAGGCCACCGACATCTGCGGGTACAGCGCCTGGACCCTGGGCTACGAGCTCCCGGAGATGGGCGCGATCCCGGCCCGTCCGGCCGAGGTCCAGATCATCGTGGTGCCGGACGGCGACCAGTCGATCACCTACACGATGACCGCACAGGCGGTCGCACCCGTCGACCCCGCCTACGAGGAGGCGGTTGAGGCGATCTTCTCCGGGGTGCAGATCACCGCCTGATCCCCGCGGCCTGCTCCAGGCTCAGCGGCCGGTCCGGGCGGCGGGTTCCACCCGGACGCCGGTCACCGGAGGGGCGCGGGTCGCCGGAAGGCCGGCTCAACTCGAGCACCGCGGAGAGGTCCTCGATGTGATGATCAGGCCGGGCCCCGGCCAGGATCGTGGCGTGCTGGTAGCCACCGCCTATCGAGACGGTCGTGTATCCGGCCGCCCGGGCGGAGGTGATGTCGTAGGCGGTGTCGCCCACGTACAGCGCGGGCTCACCGAGATGCCGGAGCGAACGCAGGCACTCCACCTTGTCCGCTACATCTGTATGGACGAGGTCGAACAGCCCGTCGAGGCCGTTCGCCTGGAGGTCTGCCCGCACGCTCCCCGGCGCCGCCGCGGTGACGACCCCGGTGATCGCCCCTCGTTCGCGCAGCGCCGCGATCGTCTCCTGCGCGGACGCCCGGGCCTGCGCACCGACCTCCATCGCCCGGTTCCAGTGATCGGCGGCGCCCGCCGTGTACTCCTCGGGCACGCCCAGGTCGGAGAACCATTCCAGTAGTGGCAGTGTGAAGCCGAGTTGGAACTCCTCCTCGGAGAGGGCCATGCCGAACCGCTCCAGCGCCTGATTGGCCGCGTCAGCGGCCCGGGCCACGTCGTTCATCACCGTTCCGTTCCAGTCGAACAGAACCAGAGCGGGCCCACCCGTGGCCTCGACTGACTGCGGATCGGACGGACGATGGGGAGTCGGCGTCACCATGACACTCCTGCGATGTGAGATCGGTACGTGTGTAGAGAACACCGACGATTGAAACCTAGTTTCATTACGAGAAGTTGAATGAAAGTTACATACGCCGTTCATTCGTGAAACCTGCTCGGTTCATCTCGGCTCCCTAGCTTTGCTCCCCGTGAACACAGTCGAGAAATCCCGGCAGGACGAGAGCCAGGGCGACGTCAGGAATCTCATCCGCACCAACCTCCAGGGCTTCTCCCCCGCGGAGCGTCGGGTCGCGGATGTGGTTCTGGCCGAGCCGCTCGCGGTCCTCGACGCCTCCGTCACCGAACTCGCGGACCGGGCGAGCACCTCGGCCGCCACCGTCGTGCGGATGTGCACGAGCATCGGACTGAAGGGCTACCAGGAACTCAAGACCCGACTCGCCGTGGAGTACGTGCCCGATTCCGATGTGGACACCGAGGCCGCGATCGATACCGGCGCCCGCCTCACCGCGACCCTCCTGCGAGACTTCGCCTCCGCGCTCAAGGACACGGCCGCGGTCCTCGACCTCGACCAGGTGGAGAACCTCGTCGGAGCACTGCTCACCGCCCGCCGCATCCAGTTCGCCGCCGTCGGGACCTCGGCCATGCTGGCGTTCGACGGCTCGTACCGGCTCACCACGCTCGGCCTCAGCGCCTTCTATGTCGGCGACGTCCACGCCCAGCACATCCAGGCGCGCATGCTCGGACCGGGCGACGTGCTCTTCGCGGTGAGTCACACCGGCTCGACCTTCGAGACGCTTGCCGCGGTGCGTGCCGCCCGCGCGGCCGGGGCGACCGTCGTGGCGATCACCAGCTTCACCCGGTCCCCACTGACCGAACTGTGCGATCACGTGATCATCGCCGGCAGCGCCGAGACCCGTATCCGGGTCGAGGCGGTCACCAGTCGGCTCGTGCACCTGGCCGTGCTCGACGCCCTCCACGTTCTCATCCGCCACCGCCTCCCCGACGCGGACACACACCTCCGGGCCGCGGCCGACGTCCTCGCCGAGCACCGTTTCTGACCTCGAGGCGCACCCGCCCACCACAGACACCCCGATCCATCCCGCTCACAGCCCAAGAAGCAGGTAGATACCCCATGCACGGAACAGTGCGTGCCCCCGACGGCGCCGGCATCCCCGGCACCGTCGTCACCGACGGCCTGAACTCGGTCGTCACCGACCCCGACGGCAATTACACCCTCCCCGGCGACGGCACGTTCGTCTCCGTCCGCCGACCCGCCGGTCACACCGCCGACCCGTGGTGGCACCGCGCCGCCCCCACCGCCACGGCGGATTTCGTCCTGAGCCCCACCCCGCAGTCGCTGCCGTTCGAGTTCGTCCACCTCACCGACACGCACCTCAGCGACCCGGCCGCCCCCGCGACCCCGCGCCGAGCCGCCTCCCTCTACCCGGAGGGCGCCTCGGCCGGCCAGTTCAGGAATCTGCTCGCCGAACTGCCGTCGCTCGCGCCCGAGTCCCAGGCGGTGTTCCTCACCGGCGACCTGGTCGACGAGGGCACGGCGGCCGAGTACGAGTCACTGCTGCAGGTCCTGGCCTCCAGCGCGCGGCCGGTCCACGCGATCGCCGGCAACCACGACCACATGAACGGGATCCACGATTCCGTGGTCTCGCCGAACGGCTACCTCACCAACGTCGGCGACCCGACCCTGTACGAGCAGTTCATGGGCCCGCGCTGGTACAGCTTCGACGTGCCCGGCCTGCACGTGGTGGCCATGGACTGGCACACCCACGAGCTCGGGCTCGACGCCGCCCACCAGGAGGAATGGCTGCGCGGCGACCTGGCCCTGATCCCGGACGAGATGCCGTGGATCCTGCTGTTCCACGACCAGCCGGGCGGCGCCCTTTTGGACGCGGCGCCGCGCCCTCCGCTGGCCACGTTCTCCGGCCACTGGCACACCTCCCGCGTCGCCCGCATCGGTGGGACGCTGCACGTCAACACCCCGCCGACGTTCTTCGCCGGGCTCGACTACACCCCGCCGATGCTGCGCCGCATCATCTGGGACGGCACACAGGTCGAGGTGAACTCCGTCGTCGTCGACCCCGACACCGCCGGCCCCGCACCGGCGGTGAGCGCCACCGCGACCGTCGTGGGCTCCGGACGTCCCGGGGGCACGTCCCCCGCGCGGTGGGTGACCCCGCTGCCGGGCGCCGCGGTGCGACAGGGCGTGGGGGTGAGCGACGACGACGTCGTGGTGGGCTCACAACTCGAGGACTCGGCCTCCGGCTCGGTCGACCTGATCGATCGCCGGACCGGCCGGATCCGCTGGTCGGTCGCCACCGACGCGGCGGTCAAGAGCACCCCGGCGATCGCGGGCGACCTCGTGGTGGTCGCGGATGTCACCGGCGCCGTGCACGCCCGCGCCCGCGACACCGGGCAGCTCATCTGGACGGTCCCGTCCTCCGACCCGTACCGCCGCTTCGCGTGGGGCTCACCGGTGGTCGCCGACGGGCGCGTGGTGGTGGGCGACCAGGCCGACCTCCGCTGCCTGGACCTGGCCACCGGCGAGGTGCTGTGGCGGCGCACGGACATCGCGCCGCACCACAACCTGTGCAACCACTCCGCGCCGCTGGTGGTGGGCGACCTCGTGGTGGTGGGCTTCTGGCCCAGCCCGCAGTACCCGCTGGGGATCGACCTGGTCACCGGCCGGGACCGCTGGGAGCCGTCCGGCGCGGATGCCGCGGCGCCCCCGAGCCACGGCTCGGCCAAGCGACTGCTGGTGATGGGCACCGGTGCCCACGACGAGGCGTCCGGCACGGCGATCCTGCCCGCGTACGGACTCACGCTCGCGGTGGACGTCGCCGACGGGCGGCGCCGCTGGGCGGCCCCGCACGTGGGCGGCTTCTCGCCCGCTACACCTGTTGTGACCGACGCCGGGATCGTGGCGACCGTCGGCGGCGCAGGGCTGCGCATGCTCGACCGCGTCGACGGCCACACGATCTGGGACACCCCCGTTGCCGCCTCCGCGGCACTGCCGTTCCAGCCCTACGCCAAGACCGGCGGCGTCGTACTGGCCCCACCCACCCTGACCGGCGACACCCTCGTGCTGCCGTGCCTCGACGGCACGGTGCGCACCTTCACGCTCGACGGCTCCCCCACCCGCACGGTCACGCATGACGCGCCCCTGGCCGCGCCGCTGGCCGACGCCGGGGACGAGCTCGTGGGCGTGGACGTGGACGGCCGCGTCATCTGCCTACCGAAGGAGGATCTCCTGTGACCGCCACCCAGGTCGTCGACAATCCCGGCGACACCCCCGGCGACGCCGCGAACGCCGAGGCCACCGCGCGCTCGCGCCGCGACGAGACGTGGCGCCGCCGCGCGCCGCTGCTGTTCGTCACCCCGATGGCGGTGCTGGCGTTCCTGTTCGTCTTCTTCCCCGCCGTGCTGACCTTCATCGGCAGCTGGTTCCACATCCCGCTCGCCGGCGGGAACTGGACGTTCGTCGGCACCGCCAACTACGAGCGTATCTTCACCGACCCGCACTCGCAGCGCGCGATCGTCAACACCGTCGTCTACTCGGTCGGCACCATCATCCCGAGCCTGGTGCTGGGACTGGCGCTGGCGATGCTCGCCAACTCGATCGTGCGCGGCCGGGCGCTCGTGCGCACACTGCTGTTCCTGCCGATGACCGCGAACCTCGTGGCGATGGCGGTCGTGTTCACCTACATCTTCGACGTGCGCGGCGGCGCCGCCAACCAGCTCATCGGGATGGTCGGCATCGCGCCGATCAACTGGCTCGGCAGCACCGACTACGCGCTGACCACCGTGATGCTCGTGGGTGTGTGGCGGACCGCGTCGTTCACCATGATGATCTTCTTCGCCGGCCTGGCCACCGTGCCCGGCACGATGCTCGAGGCCGCCCGCATGGAGGGCATCGGCGGATTCACCCAGCTGACCCGCATCATCCTGCCGGTCATGAAGCCGACCGTCGTGTTTGCCGTGGTGATGGCGATCCTGCAGTCCATCCAGGCCTTCGACACGGTCCGCGTGATGACCGACGGCGGCCCCCAGTACTCCTCCGAACTCATCCTCACCCACGCCTGGCGCCTGGGCTTCCAGTACTTCGACCTCGGCGGGGCGTCGGCCATGTCGTTCCTCATGGTCGTGGCCTTGGTGGCGGTCGGGTTGTGGCAGCGCAGGATCCTCGCCGGAAAGAAGGACGATCGATGACCGTGACCTCGCCCCCTCCCGTCGCCGCGCGGGGTGTCCCCGCGCCGATCGGGGACGACGACGACACCGTCGGCCGGCTCCGCGCCAACCCGATGGCCGCTGTCCGCTCCGTGGCCAAGTGGCTCGTGCTCGCGCTGGCCCTGGTGGTCTCGCTGTTCCCCTTCTACTGGATGCTGCGGACCTCGGTCTCGAACCACGACGAGGTGTTCGGTGACGGCTTCAGCCTGCTGCCGCAGTCGCTGACGTTCGAGCCGTACGCCCGGGCCTGGTCCGAGGCAGGGCTCGGTCAGGCGATCACGGTCGGCCTGATCGTGACGTTCGGGATCCTCATCCTGCAGCTGCTCACAGTGATCCCGGCCGCGTACGCCCTGACGGTGTACCGCAGGAAGTGGACCGGCGGCGTGTTCGCGTTTGTCATGCTCTGCCTGCTCATCCCCGGTCAGGTCACCATGATCCCACTGTTCATCGGCCTCAACCAGGTGGGTCTGGCGGACACGCTGACCGCGCTGATCCTGCCGTTCGCCACCTCGGTGCTCGGCACGTTCATGATCCGCAATCAGATGATGTCGGTCCCGCCGCAGTTGCTCGAGGCGTGCGCGATGGACGGGCTCGGTCCGGTGCGCACGATGGTCAGCATCGTGGCGCCCATGGCCAAGCCGGGCATCGCCGCGTTCAGCGTGTACTCGATCTTCGTGCACTGGAACGACTACATGTGGCCGCTGCTCGTGGCCCGCAGTCCGGACATCCACACCCCGCCGCTGGCGCTGGCGATCTTCCAGGACGTCGACTCCGGGGCCGACTACCCGGCCCTGGCCGCCGGCGCCGCGATCGTCACCCTGCCGATCGTCCTGATCTTCCTGGTCGCCCAGAAGCACTTCGTCCGCGGCATGAGCGGCACGGAGATCACCGGATGAGCCGCCCTGCAGTCCGGCCGCATCCGCCGGACCCCCACTCCACCCGGACCACCACCGAAAACCACGTACGCACCTCCCACCCAAGCACCTCCCGCGATAGAGAGAAGTTCCCCATGAAGAACGCACGCCCGGCACTCGTCGGCGGATCCGCCGCTGCTCTCGCCCTCCTGCTCGCCGCCTGTGGTGGCGGCGGTGTCGGTGACCAGCCGGCCGATGGCAAGGAGGTGGCCCAGGCCGCCGACGTCTCCGAGTGCAGTCCCGACGGCATGACGATCAACGTCGCCTACAACTCACTGGCCACCGAACCGATGGAGGTCGCGACCGAGGCCATGGAGTCCCGCTACCCCGGCCTGTCGGTCGAGGGCACCCCGGCCGCCTCGACCGCGTACGAGGAGCTCACCCAGCAGATCGTCGCCGACATCGCCGTGGGCAACCGTCCTGACGTGATCATGACCGGCCTCGGCCAGATGCAGTTCTGGGTGGACACCTACAACCCGGTCCCCTTCGACACCGACTCGCTGCCGGCGACCTACCAGACCCAGTTCCTCGGCGCGGGCACCGTCAAGGACGGCACCACCTACGTGGCACCGGCCCAGATCTCGGCCCCCGTGATGGCCGTCAACCAGACCCTCCTCGATGAGGCCGGGGCAGGGCAGGCCGAGGACATCACCACCTACGACGACCTGCTCGAGGTGGCGCAGCAGGTCACCGACCACACCGGCCAGCCGTCGGTGTCCATCGCTCCTTCCGGCCTTCCCGAGTGGTTCACGCAGGGACTGCTCCAGGCCTCCGGCGCGACGCTGGCGAACGACGACGGCACCGCCGCCTTCGGGGACGCCGCGGGTATCGCAGCGCTCGACGTCTGGTCGCAGCTCGGCCAGCGTGGGCTCGAGGCCGGTGTCGCAGACTCCACCCAGGCTGTCGACCAGTTCAACACCGGCACCCTGCCGATCGCGATGATCACCACCTCGACCATCGTGGGGATCGAGCAGGGTCTGGCGGACGGTATCGAGTGGATGCCCATCAAGCTGCCCAGCGTGGACGGCAACACCGACCGCGCCCTGCCCGCCGGCGGCAACGGCTACATGGTCCTGTCCGAGGACCCGTGCCGCGCCGCCTACTCGCAGGAGCTGATCGGCGAACTGTTCACCCCCGAGGCAGTGATGAAGGCCTCCGGTACCAAGCGCAGCTACATCCCGGTCGACACCGAGGCCCGGGACGAGCTGCTCGCCTCCGATGCCGCGACCCCGCAGATGGAGTTCGCGTGGACCTTCGACAACGAGCTCAGCCAGTGGGGCGAGGGCTTCCCCGGTGGCCCGGCCAACCAGATCTACGACCAGATCGAGGTCATGGGCCAGCGCCTGCAGACCGGTGAGCCGACCGAGGACGTCGTGTCCGAGACCGTCGTACAGATCGACCGCATCGTGGAGGGCAACCGCTGATGACCGCCATTCGGATCGCAGGAGTGTCCAAGTCCTTCGGTGATGTCGCCGCCCTGAGTGACATCAACCTGGAGGTCGAATCGGGTGAGAACATCGCTGTGCTCGGCCCGTCCGGTTCCGGCAAGTCGACCCTGCTGCGGGTGCTGTCGGGACTGGAGACCGTCGACGAGGGCGAGGTGCTCTTCGACGGCAAGCGGCAGAACCAGATCCCGCCGGAGAAGCGGGACGTGGCGATCGTCTTCCAGAGCTACGCCCTCTACCCGCACCTGACGTGCCGGGAGAACATCACGCTGGGGCTGCGGCACGGCAAGAAACTGTCCAAGTCGGAGGCGAACGACCGTGCCGTCGACATCGCCACCCGGATGCAGGTGGAGCACCTGCTCGACCGCAAACCGCGGGCCATGTCCGGTGGTCAGCGTCAGCGCATCGCGCTGGCCCGGGCCCTGGCCCGCCGCAGCAGCATCGTCCTGCTGGACGAGCCGCTGTCCGGGCTCGATGCGCAGCTGCACGCCCGATTGCGGGTCGAGATCGCCGGCCTCCTGCAGAGTGTGGGCGCGACGGGTGTGAACGTGACCCACGACCAGGCCGACGCCATGGCGATGGCCTCGCGGATCGCGGTGATCAACAAGGGCCGGATCGAGCAGTTCGGTACGCCCGACGAGCTCTACCGCCGACCGGAGACGCTGTTCGTGGCTGGATTCGTGGGCACCCCGCCCATGAACCTCTTCCCGGTCGACCCCGAGAGCCGGCACAGCATGTTCGGTGACCTGCGACTGGGCGAGGAGCAGGACGTGACCATCGGTGTGCGTCCCGAGCGGTTCCATCTGTCGACCGAGGCGCCGGCGGCTGCCGGGTCCACCGCGGCGGCAGAGGCCTGGTCGCTCAGCGGCCGGGTGGTACTCATCGAGCCGACCGGCCGGGAGCGGATCGTGCACGTGCAGACCTCGCTGATGGAGTCGTTCGCGGTGATAGTGGATGCCGACCACGCTCCGTCGGTGGGCGCGTACGTCACGGCGTGGTGCACCCGCGACCACGTGCACGTGTACTCCAACCGGACCGAGCGCCGGCTGGGCAACGCCCGGGAGTGCGGGGTCGAGCTCGACCATCGCGTGCTCGTGGTCTGAGGCCCGTCCCGTACTCACGCGGGAGACCAGAGGTGCCCCGGTGCCGGCCGATCTGCCAGCACCGGGGCACCCGTGTCAGTCCCGCACCCACTCGGAGAGACGAATGCCGCTGCGGCCCTCGAATGAAAGGCGGCAGGGGCGTCCACAGGTCAACTGGTGGAGACATGATTGAACACACTGCCGTTAGAGTAAATTGAAAGCTGGCGATAACAGCTTTCCCGCAGACCCACTAGCGAGGGCCCCAATGGCCGCATCATCGTTTTCACGACCCGGCGAGCACGAAATTCGGCAGTGGATGGATACCGTCTTGCCCGAGATATTTCGAAGCCTGATCTCAGCAAGGTGCAGAAGAGCAGAAGTCCAATCAGAGGGGAACGTCCTCTTGTTCCTGGATTCTGAGTATTTCGTGGGATGGCGCGGTAGTCCTGCGCAGTTGACCTACGTGCCGTCTCGATTCGGAATCCATCTCCGCGGAATAATCGATGACCTGATTCGGGACGATGCGTTCGTTTACGCCTGGGACGATGGGGGCAGAGTTGATCCGAGCATTTCTTGGCTCAGTATGGACAAATATCGTCTTGGGCAATGGATTACAGCGCAGCTCGACTTGCGGATCGAGCAGATCCTGGCCACGCTAGGAAACCTCATACATGCCGCGAATGAGCGAAATGAATGTCCGAAGTTTGACGCTGTTATCGTAGGGCTTATCGACTGGTCGTTCCATGGGTGGAAGTCTGATTCCCCACCTTCCGTGGCGTGTTTGTGCGAACGTGCAATACGGGAGATCGACGAAAAGCAGATCGAACAGTTGTAGCCACGCGCATGGATACTTCTTCTAGCAGCTAGTATCGCGCAAGGGAAGTCCATTTTCGGCTAGGGTTGTGAAATTATGAGACTCATTGTCAGCCCGCATCCTGGCATTCCCTTATTTCTGTGGGGTGGACCTCCTCTCTCGAGAGGGGGCCGTGCCGGCTTCGTCGATACGGAGCGTGTTGGACTATCGAGTGTTCTAGTCAGGGACTTTGAAGACTGGCAGTCGGCCTGGGAAGAGAACTTCCAGGATCGCATCATAAATAACAAGGGAATGATAGTCCCGTACTGGAGAGAGGGGTTCGATAGCATCAAGTGGCGAATCCAAGGGGTCGCGCTGATGCGCAGATTGCAAGCCGAGAGACCGGATCTAGATGTGCGCAATGCGTTCGATATGTACGTCTATCCAACGGATCCAGTGTCACACGAGCCCCAATATGGCTAGGAATCCTTCTACGTTTGTCAAGAAGGATCCTTAGAGGACGTAAAAGTACGAGTACCAGGGCCCATCGAGATGGTCGATCTCTAACCCTTTGACTCCCGGATCGAAGGTGGGCGGGCCCTCGGGCGAATGCGCCCAACCGCTCATCTGAAAGAAGAGACCAGAGTCGGCATCGCTTACCACCACGACTCCGTCGGCGCGGTGGAACACCGACCCCACTTCCACGTTCCCCACCCGTCGCGGGTCGTCGTAACCATAGTTCTCCGACCACCCCGGCGGATACGAGCGGGCCTGGGCAACCATCCCATCGAGTTCGGCGCGGGAGGCATCGAACTCTTCAGGGATGGCGAGAGCCATCGCGACGGCGACGAGCACTCCAATTGCAAGAAGAGCGGGAGGAACGGCCAGCCAACGTGTGCGGAGGTATTTCTTCCGCCAGGCCGCGACCACGGCGATCAGCCACGCTACGCCGACTATCGCGAGTGAGTATCCGGAGACCAGGAGAACGAGCAGCCCGTCGGTGGTCGTTATGTTGTAGTCACTGAACGGCACCCTGTCGACTGCAAGCACGATGAATGCAGAGGAAGATGCCACGGCGACCACCGCAGCCACCACGCTCACGGCGGGAATGGCCGCCGCCGCTATGCGTGTCCCGCGAGTACTGGGCGCGGGTGACGATTTGGCCAGCATGACTTCAGCGTAGAGGCCCCGAGCAGTACGCCAAGGGCGGTGGTTGGCGCTGATGCCTCCGGGCAGCTCGAGCGATCAGAGCAGGCCCGAGAGCAGCCGGAAGGCGTTGTCCAGGTACTTCTCGTACCAGGGGCGGGCCCGCCAGCGCTCCAGGTCGAGCTCGTCCGACCGCGCCGCGTACCCGGCGAGCACTTCGTCAGTGGCCCGCACGACCTCCGGATCGAGCACCATCAGCGTGACCTCGCCGTTCTGGCTGAACGAGCGCATGTCCATGTTGGACGAGCCGATCGCCAGGATGTCGCGGTCCACCACCACGATCTTGGAGTGCAGTACGTCGGGGGCGGGGTAGCGCAGGATCCGCACGCCGGCCTCGAGCAGTTCCTCGAGGTAGGACTGCTGTGCGTGGTGGATCATCACCTGGTCCGCCTTCTGACAGATCACCAGTGTCACGTCGACGCCGCGCTTGACTGCGCTGGTGACCGAGTACAGCAACGAGTCGTCCGGCACGAAGTACGGTGTGCAGATCGACACGCGGTCGACCGCCCGGTAGATCAGGTCGTTGAACAGGCGCAGGTTGTTCTCGTCGGGGTAGCCCGGCCCGGACGGCAGCAATTGCGCCGCCGATCCCGTGACCTCGTGGCGGGTCGGGTCGATCTCGGCACGCACGACGTCGCGCAGGTCGTCGCTGGTCTCCATGTACCAGTCGGAGGCGAACACCAGGTCCAGTGCAGTGGCCATGGGCCCCGTGCCCACGACGTTGAGTTCCACCCAGCGTCGACCCATGCGTACCGCGGATCGCCGTCGGTAGTGCGGCTCGATGAGGTTGGTGCTGCCGGTCAGTGCCCGGCGGCCGTCCACCACCAGGATCTTGCGGTGGTTGCGCAGGTCGGGGCGGGACGGGCGCCAGCGGGTCACCCGCAGCGGCAGGGACGGCGAGACCTCGATGTCTGATCGGGCCAGGCGCCTGCGCAGGGCGCGGTATCCCCTGACCTGCGCCGTGCCGACGTGGTCGTACATCACCCTGACGGACACCCCTCGGGCCGTGGCCCGCTCGAGGGCGTCCCACACCGGTCCGGCGTAGTCCGGGTCGTCGGAGACCATGTAGAAGAGCAGGTGGACGTAGTTCTCGGCGGAGTCGATGGCCTCGACCATCCACCGGAATGTCTCCTCGTAGTCCGAGATGAGCGTCAGATGGTTGCCGAGGTGCAGGGGGAAGGCCCCCAGCCTGCGGTTCATGTCCACTGTCGCTCGCAGTCGCCGACTGTGGGCCAGCACGAGTTCGCCGTCGTCGGTGCCGGCCAGCAGGTCGGCCAACTCCTCGTTGATCTCACGTTGCAGTTCCTGGCGCCGTCGCGACAGCCGGTTGGTGCCGAGGAGGGCGAACAGCGGCAGCGCCACAACGGGGATGAGGAAGACGCCGAGCAGCCACGCCATCGCGGCGCTCGGGCGCCGGCCTCCCGGGATGACGCCGATCGCCACCACGCGGACGAGTGTCTCGACGGTCAGCGCCGCGATGGCCACCCATGCCGGCAACCAGCCGACGGAGTAACCGGCCAGTGGCCAGATCATCGTCCCGCTTCCTGCCCGTGTTGCGGGCGTCCGGGTGTGGGTCTCAGGGTCGGGGAGGCCGGCGGGGCCACGGTCAGAAGTACTGCGACCCGCCGTCGATGCTGATGTGCTCGGCGGTCATGAACGACGACTCGTCGGAGGCCAGGAACGCGACCACGTTCGAGATCTCCTCCGGCTCGGCGTAGACGCGCTCGAGGAAGGTGGAACCCATCAGATTGAGCGGCGGATTGGTCTCGCCGACGCGCTCCAGGTCGGCCACCATGTCACCGCCGCCCATCGGGGTCGCCACGCCACCCGGGTGGACGCTGTTGACCCGGATGTCGTGCTTACCCAGCTCCGCGGCGAACGCACGGGTCATGCCCACCACCGCGTGCTTGGAGGTGGTGTAGTGCACCATGAACGGCTGGATCTTCTTGCCCGCGTACGAGCTGGTGATGACGATCGAGCCGCCGCCCGCCGCGATGAGGTGATCCGCCGTGGCCATGACGGTGTTCCACACGCCCGTGATGTTGATGTCCATCGTCGTGCCGAACGTCTCCGGGGTGATCTCGGACCACACCTGCGGGATGCAGATCCCGGCGTTGGCCGACACCACGTCGAGCCTGCCCAGCTCGGCGACGCCGTCGTCGACGATCTTCTTCATCCCCTCCAGATCGCGCACGTCGCCGACCGACAGCAGCGCCCGCCGCCCCTGCTCCTCGACGAGTCGGCGGGTCTCGGCCAGCTCGTCCTCGGTGGCGGCGTCGTACGGGATCGCGTCGATGATGGGCCCCGCGATGTCCAGGCCGATGATGTCCGCGCCCTCCGCCGCCAGGCGGACCGCGTGCGTGCGCCCCTGCCCCCGCGCGACGCCGGTGATGAACGCGACCTTGCCCTCGAGCCTGCCTGACATGCTGTCTCCCACTTCCTGTCGAGGTCGAATATGAGGGTGCCCTCAAGCGCCACCCTAGCCCCGGTGATTCACGGGGATCTGCGGATTGCTGGGTGAAAATGCACCGAAGTGCT
>DHCFJ07801__coassemble_1638_pt1 | contig 39049 bp, 45 predicted proteins | sample DHCFJ07801__metabat2_low_PE_010 | metagenome-assembled genome bin DHCFJ07801
GGGGCGGGGCCGATGCCGGCGGCGCACGGTCGAACCTCCGGGTGGCCGCCGGTTCGTGCCTCACAGCACGATGAGTAAGATCAGATCCCACACAATGCAGTGCCCACCATGGAAGGTGGGGACAGACCAGTCCAGGAGGACATCAAGTGGCGAAGGCGAAGTTCGAGCGGACGAAGCCGCACGTAAACATTGGCACCATCGGTCACGTCGACCATGGCAAGACCACCACTACCGCGGCCATCACCAAGGTTCTGGCGGATGCGTTCCCCGACCTGAACGACTCGTTCGCGTTTGACGAGATCGACAAGGCGCCGGAGGAGAAGGCTCGTGGTATCACGATCAACATCTCCCACGTCGAGTACCAGACCGATAAGCGCCACTACGCGCACGTCGATGCCCCCGGTCACGCCGACTGATCACCGGTGCCGCCCAGATGGACGGCGCGATCCTGGTTGTGGCGGCCACCGACGGCCCGATGCCCCAGACCCGTGAGCACGTGCTGCTCGCCCGTCAGGTCGGCGTTCCCTACATCCTCGTCGCCCTGAACAAGTGCGACATGGTCGACGACGAGGATCTCCTCGAGCTCGTCGAGATGGAGGTCCGCGAGCTGCTGGCTTCGCAGGACTTCGACGAGGACGCTCCGGTCGTCCAGATCTCCGCCCTGAAGGCCCTCGAGGGCGAGCAGAAGTGGGTCGACGCGGTTCTGCAGCTCATGCAGGCCTGTGATGAGTCCATCCCGGACCCGCAGCGTGAGACCGACAAGCCGTTCCTCATGCCCGTCGAGGACGTCTTCACCATCACCGGTCGTGGCACCGTCGTCACCGGTCGTATCGAGCGTGGCCAGATCAACGTGAACGAGGATGTCGAGCTCATCGGCATCAAGGATAAGGCCACCAAGACCACCATCACGGGCATCGAGATGTTCCGTAAGCTCCTCGACTACGGCGAGGCCGGCGACAACGTTGGTCTGCTCGTCCGTGGCCTCAAGCGTGAGGACGTCGAGCGCGGCCAGGTCGTCATCAAGCCGGGCGCCTACACCCCGCACACCACGTTCGAGGGTCAGGCCTACATCCTGTCCAAGGACGAGGGCGGCCGTCACACGCCGTTCTTCAACAACTACCGTCCGCAGTTCTACTTCCGTACCACGGACGTGACCGGCGTCGTGACCCTCCCTGAGGGCACCGAGATGGTCATGCCGGGCGACAACACCGAGATGAGCGTCGAGCTCATCCAGCCGGTCGCCATGGATGAGGGTCTGCGCTTCGCGATCCGTGAGGGCGGCCGCACCGTCGGCGCCGGCCAGGTCACCAAGATCATCAAGTGATCTACTGATCTCATGGACCGGTCCTTGTGACCGGAGCGAGAAGTAAGGGGCGTCCCGCCGAGAAGGCGGGACGTCCCTTACTCATTTCGACAGAATCAGGCGACGATCCTGTGCTCTCGCCGCGGCTGAGCGACTGATGGCGGTCTGGGCGCGATCTACTTGCGGCGGCCCAGCACACTCATGGCGACGGAGAATCCGATCGCGGCGACACCTGCCAGTGCGGTGACCGCCACTGCCGCCACCTGCTCGGCGGTTGCAGATCCCTCACCCCGGGCCGGGCCGATCACGCCATGACGGCGATCAACCTCTTCGAGCGCTCGGAGAAGGTCATCCGGATCCCCACCCTTGTCGGGGTGGTGACGCAGAACAGCCTGTCGGCGGTCCTTCTTGTAGGCGATCGGATCGCGTGGTTCGCGTCGGGTGTTCACCTGCGTAGCTCCTCGGGTTGGCTCGACATGTGGCTGGCTACCGGGCCCGGGACCATTCGGGCCGGAGCTGAATCGGTGATGCCGCTCGCACTTGTCTACGTCGATTTTGATCTGCGCGCCATCGTGCGGCATACTGGTCAAGTTGCCCGGACAAGGCGGCATCCGAGCGTGTGTACATTCTACGCGCGTCAGGGGCTGGGTTGGCCGGGCGAGCACGACCGTGGCGGGTGAGAGATCACCCGCTGGAAAAGTGGGAGGGCGACACGCCCGACCGCGTGGACGCGTCGTGACACGTCAACAGCGGCAGCGGATCGGTCCGTCGTTCGCCCACCTCGTGTGGGGGAGTGGCACTTCCGTCCTCTGGGATCCCTGAGTCGTGTCATGCCCGCGGGCGCGCGATCGGGGGCCTCCAAGACGGGCACCGATGCACGAGACCGAGAACGTTTCGGTCTGACGGTGTCACGTATGACAAGCGAACACAGCAGTGTCCCCGCCAGGCGAGGGCGCTCAAGACAGCCGCCTTCACGGGCGGGAGGAGAAGAGGACGAAGTGGCGGGACAAAAGATCCGCATCCGGCTCAAGGCCTACGACCACGAGGCTATTGACGCATCGGCCCGCAAGATCGTCGAGACGGTGACCCGTACCGGGGCCCGCATCGTCGGTCCTGTGCCGCTGCCGACCGAGAAGAACGTTTACTGCGTCATCCGCTCGCCGCACAAGTACAAGGACTCGCGCGAGCACTTCGAGATGCGTACCCACAAGCGGCTGATCGACATCCTCGACCCCACGCCCAAGACCGTGGACGCGCTCATGCGCATCGACCTGCCTGCCAGCGTCGACGTCAACATCCAGTGACCTCCGACCGCGTAGCGGTCAGCAAGCAACGTGCAGCGGAGACAGTGAACAGATGAGTAACACCGAGATCAAGGGCATCCTGGGCGCCAAGCTCGGCATGACCCAGGTCTTTGACGAGAACAACCGGGTGGTTCCGGTTACCGTCGTCAAGGCTGGGCCGTGCGTCGTCACCGGGATCCGAAACGAAGAGACCGACGGATACAACGCCGTCCAGATCGCGTTCGGCGCGATCGACCCGCGCAAGGTCACCAAGCCGGTCGCGGGACAGTTCGAGAAGGCCGGGGTCACCCCGCGCCGCCACCTCGCCGAGATCCGCCTCGACAACGCCGAGCAGGCTGCCGGCTTCGAGGTCGGTCAGGAGATCGGCGCGGACGTGTTCGAGGACGGCGCATTCGTCGACGTCACCGGCACCTCCAAGGGCAAGGGCTACGCCGGCACCATGAAGCGTCACGGCTTCGCCGGTCAGGGCGCCTCGCACGGTACGCAGGCCGTCCACCGCAAGCCGGGCTCGATCGGTGGCGCTGCCACTCCGGGTCGCGTCTTCCGTGGCAAGAAGATGGCGGGCCGAATGGGTAACGAGCGTGTCACCACCATGAACCTCAAGGTCCACAAGGTCGACGCCGAGGCCGGCGTCCTCCTCATCAAGGGGGCCATCCCCGGCCGCAACGGCGGTCTCGTGATGGTCCGTTCCGCAGTGAAGGGCGGTGCGCGCGCATGACCACCACGGAGAACACCGTGAACCTCAAGCTCGACGTCCGTACGCCGGCTGGCGCAACGGACGGCGCGGTTGAGCTCCCCGGCGAGATCTTCGCCGTCGAGCCCAACCTCCCCCTGATGCACCAGGTCGTCGTGGCCCAGCTCGCCGCTGTGCGCCAGGGCACGCACTCGACCAAGACCCGCGGCGAGGTCCGCGGCGGTGGTCGCAAGCCGTTCCGTCAGAAGGGCACCGGCCGCGCCCGTCAGGGCTCGACCCGTGCGCCCGCGTACACCGGCGGCGGCACCGTTCACGGACCGAAGCCGCGTGACTACTCGCAGCGCACCCCCAAGAAGATGAAGGCCGCCGCCCTGCGCGGTGCCCTGTCCGACCGGGTGGCCAACGAGCGGCTGCACGTCGTCACCGAGTTCGTCGAGGGCCAGAAGCCGTCCACCTCCGGTGTGCGTGACTTCCTCGCGTCGATGTCCGACCGCAAGAAGTTCCTCATCGTGGTCGGTCGCGAAGACGTCGCCGCGTGGCGTTCCGTTGCCAACCTGGACCACGTCCACCCGATCGCTCCGGATCAGCTGAACACCTACGACGTCCTCAACGCGGACGACGTGGTCTTCACGGTTGAGGCTCTGGACGCGTTCGTCAACCAGGCGGGTCGTTCCCTCGCCGGCAAGGCTGCGAAGGAGGCCGACAAGTGAGCACAGTTGCCGATCCGCGGGACGTGATCATCGCCCCGGTCGTCTCCGAGAAGGCGTACGGCCTGCTCGAGCAGGGCGTCTACACGTTCCTGGTGGCACCGGATGCCAACAAGACGCAGATCAAGATCGCCGTCCAGGAGATCTTCGGCGTCACCGTTGATTCCGTGAACACCGCTAACCGTAAGGGCAAGCGCAAGCGCACCCGCACCGGGTTTGGTCAGCGCAAGAGCACCAAGCGCGCCATCGTGACCCTCGCGGCCGACAGCAAGCCCATCGAGATCCCGGGTCTGACCGCCTGACGGCGGGAAGAGTTAAGGACGAGAGAACCTCATGGCTATCCGCAAGTACAAGCCCACGACCCCCGGTCGTCGCGGCTCGAGCGTCTCGGACTTCGCCGAGATCACCCGCTCGACGCCCGAGAAGTCGCTGCTGCGCCCGCTGAACAAGTCCGGCGGTCGCAACGGCCACGGCCGTATCACCACCCGTCACAAGGGCGGTGGGCACAAGCGTCAGTACCGTGTCATCGACTTCCGTCGTAATGACAAGGACGGCGTGCTCGCCACCGTGGCGCACATCGAGTACGACCCGAACCGCACCGCGAACATCGCTCTGCTGCACTACGCAGACGGCGAGAAGCGGTACATCCTGGCCCCGCGCAACCTCAAGCAGGGCATGAAGGTCGAGTCGGGCGTCAACGCCGACATCAAGACCGGCAACAACCTCCCGCTCCGCAACATCCCCGCCGGCACCGTGGTGCACGCGGTGGAGCTGCGTCCGGGTGGTGGCGCCAAGATGGCTCGTGCCGCCGGCGCTGGTATCCAGCTCCTCGGCAAGGAAGGTGCCTACGCCTCGCTGCGTATGCCCTCCGGCGAGATCCGTCGAGTCGACGTCCGTTGCCGGGCGACGATCGGCGAGGTCGGCAACGCCGAGCAGATCAACATCAACTGGGGTAAGGCCGGCCGCATGCGGTGGAAGGGCGTCCGCCCGACCGTCCGTGGTGTGGTCATGAACCCCGTCGACCACCCGCACGGTGGTGGCGAGGGCAAGACGTCCGGTGGACGTCACCCCGTCAGTCCGTGGGGCCAGCCCGAGGGCCGGACCCGCAAGCCCAACAAGGCGAGCGACAGTCTCATTGTCCGTCGCCGTCGCACCGGCAAGAAGCGCTAAGGAGGGAAACTAGGATGCCTCGTAGTCTCAAGAAGGGTCCGTTCGTCGACGAGCACCTCCTCGCGAAGGTGGACGTGCAGAACGACAAGGGCACTCATCAGGTCATCAAGACCTGGTCGCGTCGCTCGACGATCCTGCCCGATTTCATCGGACACACGTTTGCCGTTCATGACGGCCGTAAGCATGTGCCCGTGTTCGTGTCCGACTCGATGGTGGGTCACAAGCTCGGCGAGTTCGCGCCGACGCGCACGTTCAAGGGGCACATCAAGGACGATCGGAAGAGTAAGCGTCGATGAGCACTGATACCCAGCAGAACGAGCAGCAGGCCGATCAGAAGCTGACGGCCCGCGCTACCGCCAAGTTCGTCCGCGTCACGCCCATGAAGGCGCGTCGTGTGATCGATCTGATCCGTGGTAAGGACGCCTCCGACGCACTGGACATCCTGCGGTTCGCCCCGCAGTCCGCCAGTGAGCCGGTTGCCAAGGTCCTGGCCTCCGCGATCGCCAATGCCGAGAACAACCTCGACCTGGATCCCCGGACCCTGGTCGTCTCGACGGCCTACGCCGACGAGGGCCCGACGCTCAAGCGGTTCCGTCCGCGTGCACAGGGTCGTGCGTTCCGCGTGCGTAAGCGCACGAGCCACATCACCATCGAGGTGACCAGCGTGCCCGATAAGGCCGGTGCCGGCCGGGGACGTCGTAACCAGGGAGGTGCCCGCTAAATGGGACAGAAGATTCAGCCGCACGGCTTCCGTCTCGGCATCACCTCGGACTGGACGTCCAAGTGGTATGCCGACAAGCAGTACGCCGACTACGTCGCCGAGGACATCAAGATCCGTGAGCTCCTGTCCAAGGGCATGGAGCGCGCCGGGATCTCCGGTGTGGACATCTCGCGTACCCGTGACCGGGTGCACGTGGACATCCACACCGCCCGTCCGGGCATCGTGATCGGTCGTCGTGGTGCCGAGGCCGACCGTCTGCGTGGCGAGCTCGAGAAGCTCACCGGCAAGCAGGTCCACCTCAACATCCTCGAGATCAAGAACACCGAGGCCGACGCCCAGCTCGTGGCGCAGGGCATCGCCGAGCAGCTCACGAACCGTGTGGCCTTCCGCCGCGCGATGCGTAAGGGCATCCAGTCGGCCATGCGCCAGCCGCAGGTCAAGGGCATCAAGGTGGTCTGCTCCGGTCGTCTCGGCGGCGCCGAGATGTCCCGGTCCGAGCGCTACCACGAGGGACGCGTTCCTCTTCACACCCTGCGTGCCGAGATCGACTACGGCACCTACGAGGCCAAGACGACCTTCGGTCGGATCGGCGTCAAGGTGTGGATCTACAAGGGTGACGTCGTCGGCGGCCGTCGCGAGTCCGACCAGTACGCCCAGTCCAGCAACCGCGGCGGTGGCGACCGTGGCCCGCGCCGTGAGCGTGGGGCCGGCCGCCCGCGTCGCTCCGGCGCCCAGGGCACCACGGCCACGAGCACCGAGACCGGCCGCGCCGGCTCGACTGCTGCGGCCGAGGCGCCCGCAGAAAACAAGGAGGCCTGACAGTGCTGATTCCCAAGCGCGTCAAGCACCGTAAGCAGCACCACCCCGGTCGTAAGGGTGGGGCCAAGGGCGGCACCAAGGTGACGTTCGGTGACTACGGCATCCAGGCTCTCGAGCCCGCCTACATCACCAACCGTCAGATCGAGTCCGCGCGTATCGCCATCAACCGCCACATCAAGCGTGGCGGCAAGGTGTGGATCAACATCTACCCGGACCGTCCCCTGACGAAGAAGCCCGCCGAGGTTCGAATGGGTTCCGGTAAGGGCTCGGTCGAATGGTGGGTGGCCAACGTCAAGCCGGGTCGCATCCTGTTCGAGATGTCGTACCCGAACGAGGAGACCGCTCGCGAGGCGCTTCGCCGTGCGCAGCACAAGCTCCCCTGCAAGACCCGCATCGTCACCCGAGAGGAGCAGTTCTGATGGCTAGTGGAATCACCGCCCCCGAGCTGCGCGAGCTCGACGCCGATGCGCTGACCGAGCGTCTTCGCGAGGCCAAGGAGGAGCTGTTCAACCTGCGGTTCCAGATGGCCACCGGTCAGCTGACCAACAACCGTCGCCTGCGTGTCGTTCGCCACGACATTGCACGCATCTACACCGTCATCCGCGAGCGTGAGCTCGGGCTGTCGGCGGCGCCGGGTGATGCCAAGTGAGCGACAAGGAAGCAGTTGTGACTGAGTCAACCGAGAGCACGGAGCGCAACAGCCGCAAGGTGCGTATCGGCTACGTCGTGTCCGACAAGATGGATAAGACCATCGTCGTCGAACTCGAGGACCGTGTGAAGCACCCGCTGTACGGCAAGATCATGCGTCGTACCGAGCGGGTCAAGGCCCACGACGAGACCAACACCGCCGGCACCGGCGACCGGGTGCGGATCATGGAGACCCGCCCGATCTCGGCCAACAAGCGGTACCGCCTCGTCGAGGTGCTGGAGCGGGCCAAGTAAGCCGTTCCCCTCGATAGATCGGCCCGGTCCCGGAATCTTTCCGGGGCCGGGCCGATCGCTATTTTCCTATGGCACCGGCACTACGCGGACAACGAGGAATGCAGGAGTGACACACTTTACGCGTATTGTGTCATTCGTTCGCATGCACCTTAAGTCACGACAGGAGCGGCACATGGCAGCGATTGAGCCCTCAGCCCCCGACATCCGTAAGCGCCGGCGAATCGCAATGCGCTCCGCGGCGATCGCAGTCACGGCGTCAGTCGCCGCGCTCGGCCTTGTCTCCGCCCCTACAGTCCAGGCGCAGAGCGCCGGCTCGGGAACCGTGGATCCGGAATCAGTCGATCCGAGTGTGGCACCGGGCAGCCTGTTCGGCGCACCGTCCCTCAGCCTGGCGGGACTGACCCAGATCGGCGCCCCGATTCCGCTTACTGCCGTCCTCGGATCCCTCGGAGCGGTCGGCTCCGCCGACTTCGCCCGTCCCGGGAGCACGGGCACCATGTCAGGCAAGCCACTGGCCGTTCGCGATGACGCGATCACTGCATCGACGGTGCTGTCGGTTGAACCGATGTTCCCGAATTCGACCAACGAGGCCGACCGTCGCGCCGAGGTATGGACCGTCACATCGGAGTCGATGCAGCGGAAGGTGCGGGTCGAGGTGTACCGGGCGCCGGCCGGGGTCGACGCTCCCAACATGTACTTCCTCGACGGCGTGGGAAGTGAAACCCCCTCCGGCTGGAGTGGCGGCATGGGGTGGGGGGACCCACAGATCCGTGAACGCAAGGTCAATGTCATCGCGCCCACCGGTGCCCCGTCCTCGATGTGGAGCGACTGGGAGAAGGATGACCCGACCCTGGGCCCGAACAAGTGGGAGACGTTCCTCGTCGAGGAGCTTCCTCCACTACTGAAGGCAGGACTCGAGGACCGCTCGGAGCCGCTCGCCCACAACGGGAGCTGGGGGGTTCTGGGAGTGTCGATGGGGGCGGCGTCCGCACTGCACCTCGCGAACAGATATGACATGTTCGGCGGGGCGGCCGGCGTCAGCGGCGCCTACACCACGACCGACGACCTCGGTTACCAGTACGCGCGGTTGACAGTCTCCGCGCGGGGCGGCGAGGTCACCAACATGTGGGGCCCGCGGAACTCGGACTCGTGGATCGAACACGACACCGTCGCCGACCCGTCGGGACTGGAGGGGAAGGCGGTCTATCTCAGCGCCGCCACCGGACGTGTCGGCTCGAGTGAGCTCGGCCGATTCGGCAGCAACACGATGATTCTTCTCGACGGGCACATCCTCGAGAAGGGGTCGTACGAGAGCACCCGTGCACTGCAGGGAGCCCTGGCGACCGTGCCCGGTGTCGACCTGAAGACGAACTACATGCCGACCGGCATCCACAACTGGCCGATATTCGTCACGGAAATGCTTCCGGGAACTGATCACGTTCTGTCCGGGCTGAAGCCCCCCGTGAGTAACTTCAGGACGACCACCGGGGCAGTGGGGGACCGGTCCGAAGGCTCAACCGGGTCGTCGTCGTCGTCAAATTCTCTTGCCTCTTCGGGTTCGACCGGATCGACCGGATCGACCGGATCGGCCGGTTCAACTGGTTCCCTCGGATCCAGCGGGAACTGACGACAATTTGGGTGATGGGGGTTCCGCACCCTACACTGGAGCAGTTGCCCGAGCTGGAGGTATCCCTCACGGCTGCCGGGCGGCATGACCGCGTGCGTCGGGTCGGTATCCGGCGCACATATGAACAGACCTGGTCAGGAGAACCATGATCCAGCAGGAGTCGCGGCTGAAGGTCGCCGACAACACGGGTGCCAAGGAGATTCTCTGCATCCGCGTTCTCGGTGGATCCAAGCGCCGCTACGCGGGCGTCGGTGACATCATCGTCGCGAGCGTGAAGGACGCCATCCCCGGTGGCAACGTCAAGAAGGGCGAGATCGTCAAGGCGGTCATCGTGCGCACCGCCAAGGAGCGCCGGCGCCCGGACGGCTCGTACATCAAGTTCGACGAGAACGCCGCCGTCATCATCAAGAACGACAACGACCCGCGTGGAACGCGCATCTTCGGGCCCGTCGGCCGCGAGCTGCGCGACAAGAAGTTCATGCGCATCGTCTCGCTGGCTCCGGAGGTGCTCTGACATGAAGGTCCACAAGGGCGACACCGTCCTGGTCATCTCGGGCAAGGACAAGGGCGCCAAGGGCAAGGTCATCCAGGCCTTCCCGGCGCAGCAGAAGGTCCTCGTCGAGGGCGTCAACCGCATCAAGAAGCACACCTCCAACTCGGCTGCCGAGCGGGGCGCCTCCTCCGGTGGCATCGTCACCCAGGAAGCCCCGATCCACGTGTCCAACGTGATGGTCGTCGACGCTGACGGCACCCCGACCCGGGTCGGAATCCGCACAGACGAGAACGGCAAGCGTGTCCGTGTCTCGCGTAAGACCGGGAAGGACCTGTGACCATGACTGATACCGCTCTTCCCGCTGGTTACGTCCCGCGCCTCAAGACCAAGTACCGCGACGAGATCAAGAAGTCGCTGAACGAGACGTTCGAGTACGAGAACGTCATGCAGATCCCGGGCGTCGTCAAGGTCGTCGTCAACATGGGTGTGGGTGACGCTGCACGCGACGCCAAGCTCATCAACGGCGCGATCAACGACCTCACCCTGATCACCGGTCAGAAGCCCGAGATCCGCCGCGCCCGCAAGTCCATCGCGCAGTTCAAGCTCCGTGAGGGCATGCCGATCGGCGCCCGCGTCACCCTTCGTGGTGACCGCATGTGGGAGTTCCTCGATCGCCTGACGACCGTGGCGCTTCCGCGAATCCGCGACTTCCGCGGCCTGTCCGGCAAGCAGTTCGACGGACACGGCAACTACACGTTCGGCCTCAACGAGCAGACCATGTTCTACGAGATCGACGTCGACAAGGTCGATCGCCCCCGCGGCATGGACATCACGGTCGTCACCACGGCGACCAACAACGAAGAGGGTCGGGCACTGCTCAAGCAGCTCGGCTTCCCCTTCAAGGAGGACTGACCCCCTCCACGGCCGGACCGGCCGTCCTCGTCGGGGCCTCGCGCGCAGCGAATCCCCGGCGACGGGCAGACGGCCCAGTCGTCTGGTCGCCCACGGTGAGAAGAGCACCGGAGGCGGCGGGACACCCGGAGCGCCCCACGGGGACTCCGGGCCCCACACAAGAGAACATTCGCACTCTTCGTGATAGGCCCACGACGGACCTCGCCGACCCACAGGTCGGCGAGCGGACGTGTTGCATGGGAACCGTTACGAGAAAGGAACATGGTCCATCCATGTCGATGACCGATCCCATCGCGGACATGCTGACGCGTGTGCGTAACGCCAATTCGGCGTTCCACGAAACCGTGTCCATGCCGCATTCCAAGCTCAAGGGCAACATCGCGGCGATCCTCAAGCAGGAGGGCTACATCGCCGATTACGCCGTCACCGACGCCGAGGTGGGCAAGAAGCTCACCATCGACCTCAAGTACGGCCCGTCGCGCCAGCGCAGCATCCAGGGCATCAAGCGCATCTCCAAGCCGGGACTGCGCGTCTACTCCAAGTCGACCGAGCTGCCCAAGGTCCTCGGTGGCCTCGGCGTCGCGATCATCTCGACGTCGCAGGGCCTGCTGACCGACCGTCAGGCGAACAACAAGAAGGTGGGCGGGGAAGTCCTCGCCTACGTCTGGTAAGGGGGCGAGAAATGTCACGTATCGGCAAGGCTCCGATCAACGTCCCGTCCGGTGTCGACGTCAAGGTCGACGGCCAGACCGTCACGGTCAAGGGCCCCAAGGGTGAGCTCACCCAGGTCCTGCCCGACCCCATCTCGGTGAACCTCGAGGACGGCACCCTCACGGTGATCCGTCCCGATGACCACCGGGACAATCGCTCCCTGCACGGTCTCTCGCGCTCCCTGGTCAACAACATGGTCGTGGGTGTCACCGAGGGCTACAAGCAGGACATGGAGATCTTCGGCGTCGGTTACCGCGTCGTGGCCAAGGGCAAGGACCTCGAGTTCGCGCTCGGCTACTCGCACCCGGTGCCGGTGACCGCCCCCGACGGCATCACCTTTGCCGTCGACGGTGCCACCAAGTTCTCGATCTCCGGTATCGACAAGCAGCAGGTGGGCCAGATCGCCGCCAACATCAAGCGTCTTCGGAAGCACGACCCGTACAAGGGCAAGGGCATCCGTTACGCAGGCGAGCAGGTCCGTCGCAAGGTCGGAAAGACGGGTAAGTGATCATGAGCAGCACCAAGAAGCGTTCCCCGCTGGGTACCGATGTCTCGACCGCTCGTCGGGAGGGCCGTGCCCGGCGCCATTACCGCCTCCGCAAGAAGGTCTCCGGTACGCCGGAGCGTCCGCGGTTGGTCGTGAACCGGTCCTCGCGCCACATCCACGCCCAGATCATCGACGACCTGGCCGGCCGTACCCTGGCCGCCGCGTCGACCATCGAGGCCGATGTCCGTGCTCTCGAGGGCGACAAGAAGGACCGCAGCGCGAAGGTCGGTCAGCTCCTGGCCGAGCGCGCCAAGGCCGCAGGTATCGACGCGGTCGTGTTCGACCGTGGCGGTAACCGCTACCACGGCCGGATCGCGTCTCTCGCCGACGCCGCCCGCGAGGGTGGGCTGGAGTTCTGATGATCAACACCACTGCACTGACCGCTAATGGAAGGACCGTCTGATGCCGGGACGTCAGCGTCGTGACGGCGGAAGCAACGGGCCCGCCGCAGACAACAAGAACACCAACGACAACGCCCAGGGGCGCGGCAACGACCGCGGCCGTGGTCGGGGCCGCGACGACCGTCGGGGCCGTGACGAGGAGAAGTCGCAGTACATCGAGCGCGTCGTCACCATCAACCGTGTCTCCAAGGTCGTGAAGGGTGGTCGTCGCTTCAGCTTCACCGCCCTCGTGATCCTCGGTGACGGCAACGGCATGGTCGGCGTCGGATACGGCAAGGCCAAGGAAGTTCCCGCGGCCATCCAGAAGGGCGCCGAGGAGGCCCGGAAGAACTTCTTCCGTGTGCCGCTCATCGGTTCCACCATTCCGCACCCGATTCAGGGTGAGGAGGCCGCCGGTGTCGTCATGCTCCGTCCGGCCTCGCCCGGTACCGGTGTCATCGCCGGTGGCGCCGCTCGCGCGGTGCTGGAGTGCGCCGGCGTCCACGACATCCTGTGCAAGTCGCTGGGGTCGGACAACGCCATCAACGTGGTTCACGCCACCGTGGCCGCGCTCAAGGGCCTGCACCGTCCGGAGGAGGTCGCGGCACGTCGCGGCCTGCCGATCGAGGACGTCGCGCCTGCGGGCATGCTCCGCGCGCGTGCCGGACAGGGGGCCTGATCATGGCTAACCTCAAGATTACCCAGGTCCGTGGGACCGTCGGGACCAAGAAGAACCAGCGGGACTCCCTGCGTACGCTCGGCCTCAAGGGCATCCGGAAGACGGTCGTGCGTGAGGACAACGCGCAGACCCGGGGTCTCATCAACGTCGTGAACCACCTCGTCGTGGTCGAAGAGACGGAGTGAGCATGACCATCAAGTTGCACCACCTGCGCCCGGCGCCCGGTGCCCACACCGACAAGACCCGCGTGGGTCGTGGTGAGGGTTCGAAGGGCAAGACCGCCGGCCGCGGCACCAAGGGCACCAAGGCCCGCAAGAACGTCCCCGCCGGGTTCGAGGGCGGCCAGATGCCGATCCAGATGCGTCTTCCGAAGCTCAAGGGCTTCAAGAACCGCAACAAGGTCGTCTTCCAGGTCGTCAACGTGTCCGACATCCAGCGTCTGTTCCCGGAGGGCGGCCAGGTCGGCGTCTCCGAGCTCGTCGCCGCGGGCGCCGTTCGCAAGAACGAGCCGGTCAAGGTTCTCGGTGACGGAGAGATCTCCGTGGCCGTGACCGTGGCCGTCGACAAGGTTTCCGCATCGGCCAAGAGCAAGATCGAGGCTGCCGGCGGAAGCGTGTCGGAGGCCGGGGCCTGATTCCCCGAACGGCCCCGACGTGGGCCGACGACGGGTGCAGGGGTCGGATCCGAGACTCTCGGATCCGGCCCCTGCGTTCGTCTTGATAGAGTTTTTCCGTTGTGCGTTTTCGAGACGTGATCGGCATTGATGTCACGTCCAGACGCATCTGATCTCGACGACAGGCGGCCACGCGCCGTCCATGACCAGGAGGACATGTGCTCTCCGCACTCGCGTCCGCGATCAAGGACAGTGACCTGAGGAAGAAGATCTTCTTCACGCTCGGGATCATCATCCTGTACCGGATCGGCGCACAAATCCCGTCGCCAGGCGTCGACTACCCCAAGCTCCGCGGGTTGCTTGACACTGCGATGACAGGGGAGAACGCGCAGCTGTACTCGCTGGTCAACCTGTTCTCCGGTGGCGCGCTACTGCAACTTTCGGTGTTCGCGATCGGCATCATGCCGTACATCACCGCGAGCATCATCGTGCAGCTGCTCACCGTGGTCATCCCTCATTTCGAGCAGTTGAAGAAGGAGGGACAGTCGGGTCAGGCGAAGATGACGCAATACACGCGTTATCTCACCATCGCCCTGGCGGTCCTCCAGTCCTCGGGCATCGTCGCCCTCGCCGACCGTGGACAACTCCTGGGTAACGGCCAGTCCGTCCTCATGGACAACGAGATCATCACGCTTGTCACCATCGTGATCGTCATGACCGCGGGTGCCGCCCTCGTCATGTGGTTCGGTGAGCTCATCACCGACCGGGGCGTCGGCAACGGCATGTCGCTGCTCATCTTCGCCGGTATCGCCTCGCGTATCCCGGCTGAAGGCATGAACATCTACCAGAACTCGTCGACGATGAAGTTCGCCGCCGTGATGTTCGCCGTCGTCCTCATCGTCGTCGCGGTCGTCTTTGTCGAGCAGGGCCAGCGTCGTATTCCGGTCCAGTACGCCAAACGCATGGTCGGCCGTCGCCAGTACGGTGGTACTTCCACCTACCTGCCGCTCAAGGTCAACCAGGCTGGCGTCATCCCGGTGATCTTCGCGTCGTCGCTGATGTACGTTCCCATCCTCATCACCCAGTTGGTTCAGGGTCCTGATGCCAGCGGTGACGGATGGTGGCAGCGCTACATAATGCAGCACCTGCAGAACCCGTCGAGTTTCGGCTACATCATCGCGTACTTCGCCCTGATCATCTTCTTCTCGTACTTCTACGTCGCCATCCAGTTCGATCCGATGGAGCAGGCGGAGAACATGAAGAAGTACGGCGGCTTCATCCCCGGCATCCGACCGGGTCGACCGACCGCCGAGTACCTGGGCTACGTCCTCAACCGCATTCTGCTGTTCGGCTCGCTGTACCTCGGTCTCATCGCAGTGCTCCCGAACATCTTCCTGGACATGGGCAGCGGGGGTGGAGATCTCCAGAACATGCCGTTCGGTGGTACCGCCGTGCTCATTATGGTTTCTGTGGGTCTCGACACCGTGAAGCAAGTCGAGGCACAGCTGATGCAGCGCAACTACGAGGGCTTCCTCAAGTAGGCGCTCACCACAACGAGCAAGTACACACCTTTAAGAAAGGCTGGTCTCCACCATGCGTCTCGTCCTCCTCGGCCCTCCCGGCGCCGGCAAGGGAACCCAGGCAGCGCTTCTGTCCGAGAAGCTCGGAGTGCCGCACATCTCGACCGGCGACCTGTTCCGCGCGAACATCTCGCAGGGCACGGATCTCGGCAAGGAGGCGAAGTCGTACATCGATGCGGGCAACCTCGTTCCGGCCGACGTCACCAATCGCATGGTCAAAGCCCGGATCGCCGAGCCCGATGCCACCGAGGGTTTCCTCCTCGACGGCTACCCCCGCAGCGTTGAACAGGCCGACGCTCTCAAGCTGATGCTGGATGACGCCGGAACCTCCCTCGACGGTGTCCTGGAGTTCCGTGTCGATGAAGACACCGTTGTGAAGCGCATGCTGGCTCGTGGCCGCGAGGACGACACGGAAGACGTGATCCGTAATCGCATGTCGGTCTACCAGTCCGAGACCGCGCCGCTGCTCGAGTACTACGCAGAGCAGGTGTCGACCATCGACGCCGTCGGTGAGGTCGAAGAGATCAACGCTCGTGCCCTGTCCGCGCTCGGGCGCTGACGACTCACGTGTTCGGTAGATCCCGCAAGGGAGCAGTCACGGCTCGCACTTCCGGCGAACTCGACGCGATGGAGGCGGCCGGGCGGATCGTCGGCCGCGCCCTGATCGCCGCCCGGGACGCGGCCGTTCCGGGTGCGACGACCGCCGATCTCGACGAGATCGTCGAGCAGTTGATCCGCGACGCCGGAGCAGTGCCGTCGTTCAAGGGGTACGAGGGATTCCCGGGTTCCATCTGTTCGTCGGTGAACGATGTCGTGGTGCATGGGATCCCGGGGCGAGAAACAACGCTGGCCGAGGGCGACCTCGTGTCGGTCGACTGCGGCGCGATTCTCGACGGATGGCACGGCGATTCAGCCTGGTCATTCGGGGTCGGGGAGCTGCAGTCGGACGTGCAGGCGCTCAACGACGCGACCCGTGAGGTTCTCGCCGAAGGGATGCTCGCGATGCGGCCGGGAAACCGTCTGACGGATGTCTCGTACGCACTTGAGGTAGCCACACGCCGCGCTGAGGAACGGCACGGTATATCTCTGGGGATCGTCGACGGCTACGGCGGTCACGGCATCGGTCAGGAAATGCATGAATGGCCCTTCCTCGCGAATGAAGGGAAGGCTGGTCGCGGCCCCAAACTCCAGGAGGGCTCGGTTCTCGCCATCGAGCCGATGCTCGTACTCGGTGGGGAGACCGACACCCGGACGCTGTCCGATGACTGGACCGTTGTGACAGTCGACGGATCACCCGCCGCCCATTGGGAGCACACGGTCGCGGTCACCGTGGACGGCCCGAGGATTCTCACCCCACGTCCGCAGGACTGACTTCCATCCTGGTCGCCGACAGTCGGCGTCAGTGACCAGGGGGGACGGCGCCAATCTCCTGGTGGCCCGGTTATCGTATGCGTATCCGAATGGGCCGGCCTTCTTCGAAAGGTGTTGGCATGGCTTCTCGCCCCAGCGCTCCTGAATTCCCGTCTCGTCTGATCGGAATCGGGGTCGCCGTGCTAACCGCCCTGGCGCTCGTGACAGGGACACTTCCGGCGGTGAAGGCACCCACGGCGGCGGCGCAGTCCGTGGCGGACGACGCGGGCGGGTCAATCATGGCGCCGCAGGGCCCCGGCCCGCTCTACCGTGTCGACCCCCAGGTGCTGTCCGATGCTGCGCTGGGGCAGGTGATCAACTCCCACCCCGCATCGATGCCGGCCTTTGCGGGATACGGCGTCACGGCCATCGCTTACCGATCGACTGACACCGATGATCGCCCGATGCTCGCGACCGCGACGGTCGTGCGTCCGCACAACGCGAGGCCGAATGGGCCGGTCCTGAGCTATCAGCATTACCTCAACGCGTTGGGGCAGGGGTGTGCCCCCACCCAGACCCTCGTCAACCCGACCCTGGAAACGGTTCAGGACAATGCGATGGCGTTCCTGCGGTACCAGCTGGACCGTGGCTGGACGGTCATCATCCCCGACCACCTCGGCCCCAAGGTCGCGTACCCCGGCGGTCGACTGTCGGCACGGATCGTCCTCGACGGGATGAGGGCAGTTCGCGACGACCCGCGCTTCGACTCCCGACACAGTCGATTCGGTGCCCTCGGTTATTCGGGCGGTGGGATCGCCAGCGCCTGGGTGTCACTTCTGCACGACGACTACGCACCGGACGTCAATCTGGTCGGCGTCGCCCAGGGCGGTATTCCGACCGACATGACCACGATGGCACGCATGATCGGAAACGGCCCGCATCCGGCCTTCGGACTGGCCTTCGCGGCCGCGGTGGGCATGGCACGCGAATACCCGGACGAGATCCGGCTAGAGGAGAAGCTGACCCCGGAAGGGTGGGCGCTGTACAACAGTGTCCGGGATCGGTGCACCGCCACCCTGATTACCCGGGGTGCGCTCAAATCGGTTCCGATGGTTCTGGCCGGCGGGGACATCATGGCTGAACACGGACTCCTGCACGCCCTCGCGGACAACAGCATCCGGCTGAGCGACGACGTCCCGCGCGTCCCGGTCTTCATGTGGCACTCCGGGACCGATCCGCTGGTGCCGTTCTGGGATGCCGAGGACACGGCCAAGAGGTATTGCCGTGAGGGGACTCCACTGACCTGGGAGCCGGGGATGGCGCCGGAACATCTTCTCGGTGCGGTCGAGAAACTGCCGGCGGCGCTCGGGTGGTTGCAACAGCGGTTCGACGGTGTGCCAGCCGCGACAGCCTGCTATCACTGAGCCGGTTCGTCCCGATTGGCGCAGAGTGGCGCACTGACGTAGGCTTATACGTCGGTGTGCCCACCAGTGCACCATAATCCGGTAGACGTCACCCGGGGAATCGTGGAGGACCGTAACCAGCATGGCAAAGAAAGACGGAGCCATCGAGGTCGAGGGCCGTGTCATCGAGCCGTTGCCGAACGCAATGTTCCGCATCGAACTCGAGAACGGGCATAAGGTACTCGCCCACATCAGCGGGAAGATGCGGCAGCACTACATCCGCATCCTTCCGGAGGATCGCGTCGTCGTGGAGCTCTCGCCCTACGACCTGACGCGTGGCCGGATCGTCTACCGCTACAAGTAAGACAGCTCAACTCCCTGAACCAGCCGCCGGGCCCCTCGTGGGTGCGGCGGGTTCACACCCTCGGTTGCGGAGGCCGGGGCCCCGATCGGATCGCTCATCGTGAGATGACCGTCCGGGATGGGGATGGTCGGGGAGCAGACCTACCGCACGACGAAAGAGACACGCCACATGGCACGCCTTGCCGGCGTTGATCTCCCACGCGACAAGCGCATGGAGATCGCGCTCACCTACATTTTCGGCATCGGTCGCACCCGGTCGCTCGAGATCCTGGAGCGTACGGGCATCGACCCGAACCAGCGCACCAAGGACCTCACCGATGAGCAGTTGACCGTCCTTCGTGACGACATCGAGGGTAACTACAAGGTGGAGGGTGACCTCCGCCGCGAGATCCAGGGCGACATCCGCCGGAAGATCGAGATCGGTAGCTACCAGGGACTGCGTCACCGTCGTGGACTTCCGGTCCGCGGACAGCGCACCAAGACCAACGCCCGCGGCCGTAAGGGCCCGAAGAAGACCGTCGCCGGAAAGAAGAAGTAATGCCCCCCAAGTCACGCGCTGCGGGCCCCAAGAAGTCGGGTCGTCGCAGGGAAAAGAAGAACGTCGCCCACGGGCAGGCTCACATCAAGAGCACGTTCAACAACACCATCGTTTCGATCACCGACCCCACCGGTGCCGTCCTGTCCTGGGCGTCCTCCGGCCACGTCGGCTTCAAGGGCTCGCGTAAGTCGACGCCCTTCGCCGCCCAGCTGGCCGCTGAGAACGCTGCCCGCAAGGCGCAGGAGCACGGCATGAAGAAGGTCGACGTCTTTGTCAAGGGCCCCGGTTCGGGCCGTGAGACCGCGATCCGTTCGCTCCAGGCCGCCGGCCTCGAGGTGGGCACGATCTCCGATGTCACCCCCCAGCCCCACAACGGCTGCCGTCCGCCCAAGCGGCGTCGAGTCTGAGCCGGAAGGAACGTAGAGAACAATGGCACGTTACACCGGTCCAGTTACCCGCAAGTCGCGTCGTCTTGGCGTGGACCTCGTGGGTGGAGACACCGCATTCGAGCGTCGGCCCTTCCCGCCCGGCCACCACGGCCGTGCGCGGATCAAGGAGTCCGAGTACCGCCTCCAGCTGCAGGAGAAGCAGAAGGCCCGCTTCACCTACGGCGTCATGGAGAAGCAGTTCCGTCGTTACTACGAGGAGGCGAACCGTCGCGCCGGCAAGACCGGTGAGAACCTCCTCCAGATTCTCGAGTCGCGTCTCGACAACGTCGTCTACCGCGCGGGACTCGCGCAGACGCGTCGTCAGGCTCGTCAGCTCGTGAGCCACGGGCACCTGATGGTCAACGACCAGAAGGTGACCATCCCGAGCTACCGCGTCTCGCAGTACGACATCATCGACGTTCGTCCCAAGTCCACCAAGATGGACTGGTTCGAGATCGCCCAGGAGACCCTCGGCGAGCGTCCCGTCCCGGCGTGGCTGCAGGTGGTTCCGACGAACCTCCGCGTCCTCGTCCACCAGCTCCCCGAGCGCGCCCAGATCGAGGTGCCGCTGCAGGAGCAGCTGATCGTCGAGCTCTACTCGAAGTGATCTGTCCTCCACCGTCGCCGGGTGGGCCGCGCCACGCAGCCCACCCGGCGACGGTGGGTTCCCACGGCGTCAAATAGCGGGCGCCGAGAATCGAAAGAGGTAGTACATGCTCATCTCCCAGCGGCCTACCCTGACCGAAGAGGTCATCTCCGAGAGCCGGTCGCGCTTCGTGCTCGAGCCTCTCGAGCCGGGCTTCGGCTACACCATCGGCAACTCGCTGCGTCGCACACTGCTGTCGTCCATCCCGGGCGCGGCCGTGACCAGCATCCGGATCGAGGGTGTTCTCCACGAGTTCACCACCGTTCCGGGCGTCAAGGAGGATGTCACCGACATCATCCTGAACCTCAAGGGCCTGGTCGTGTCGTCCGTCGAGGACGAGCCGGTCACCATGTACCTCAAGAAGCAGGGCCCGGGCCCCGTCACCGCCGGTGACATCGTCCCGCCCGCCGGCGTCGAGGTGCACAACCCGGATCTGCACATCGCCACCCTCAACGAGAAGGGGCGCCTGGAGATCGAGCTGGTCGTCGAGCGGGGTCGCGGTTACGTCCCCGCCGGGCTGAACAAGGACGCGGGTCACGAGATCGGCCGGATCCCGGTCGACTCGATCTACTCGCCGGTCCTCAAGGTGACCTACAAGGTCGAGGCCACCCGTGTGCACCAGCGCACCGACTTCGACCGTCTGGTCCTGGACGTCGAGACCAAGAACTCGATGACCGCCCGTGACGCCCTGGCGTCCGCCGGTAAGACCCTCGTGGAGCTGTTCGGGCTCGCCCGTGAACTCAACGAGGAGGCGGAAGGTATCGAGATCGGGCCCAGCCCGGCCGAGGCCGACCACATCGCCGCCTACGGCATGCCCATCGACGACCTGGATCTGTCGGTCCGGTCCTACAACTGCCTCAAGCGTGAGGGCGTCCACACCGTGGGCGAGCTCGTCGCGCGCAGCGAGTCGGACCTGCTCGACATCCGCAACTTCGGTCAGAAGTCGATCGACGAGGTGAAGGTCAAGCTCGTCGAGCTAGGCCTGTCGCTCAAGGACGCGCCCCCCGGATTCGATCCCGCCTCGGTGGCCGGCTATGACGCCGAGACCGGGACCTGGACCGATGACGGCAGCGAGGATTACGCCGAGACCGAGCAGCTCTGACGAGCGTTCGGCACATAAATTCCTAGGAGAATCTGATGCCCAAGCCCAAGAAGGGCGCCCGCCTCGGCGGATCCGCCGCCCACCAGCGGCTCATCCTCTCGAACATGGCCACCCAGCTGTTCGAGCACGATGCCATCCGTACCACCGAGACCAAGGCCAAGCTGCTGCGCCCGTACGCGGAGAAGCTGATCACCAAGGCTCGTCGTGGCACGCTGGCCGACCGTCGCGAGGCCGCCAAGGTCATCCGCGACAAGGATGTGCTGCACAAGCTGTTCGCGGAGATCGGCCCGCGTGCCGCGAACCGTGACGGTGGCTACACCCGGATCGTCAAGCTCGAGAACCGCAAGGGCGACAACGCGCCCATGGCGATGATCGCGCTCGTCACCGAGGAGCTCGCCTCCTCCGAGGCATCGCGCGCCACCCGCGCCGCCGCCTCGAAGAAGGCCGCCGAGAAGACCGAGACCGAGGAGAAGTCCGAGGTCACCGCTGAGGCCGAGGCCAACAGCCCGGTCGCGGACCAGGTCGAGGCCGCCGACGACGCCGAGGTCGAGGCCGCTGCCGAGACCGCCGAGGCCGTGTCCGAGGACACGACCCACGCCGACGACGCCGACAAGGCCTGATCCACCCCCGGATCACCCTTGCAGGGCCCCGTCACCGCATCACGCGGAGGCGGGGCCCTCGTCGTGTCCGGAGCCGCGCCAGAACACCCCGTGGATCAGAACGTAGCGATCACGGCCTCGGCCATCGCCCGCTGCCCGGCACCCGTGGGATGCATCGGGTGCGAGGAGGTCTCGTGGCCGGTGAAGTCGGTGTACCGCCCGGCCACGGGTGCGCACGCGTGGTGCTCTTCCGCGCCCGGCGGCATCACGAACGTGGCCCCGGCCCGCGCGGCCGCCTCGCCGGTGATCGTGTTGATCCGTTCGGTGATCTCCCGAACCCACGTCACGTCCTCGGGACTCATCCCGGAGACGAAGTCGCAGAACCCGTGCGCGGGCACCAGCGGCATGTAGGCCGTGGTGATGACGCGTGCCTCGGGCGCACGCTCGCCGATGCCCCGGTACACCTCGTCGAGAGAGGCGGGCAGGGCGTCGAGGGCCTGCGAGACGGTCTCGCCCAGGCGGTCGTGGCAGGTGCCGTCGGCGGCGTCGCGCGACGTGCGTCCGATGCACTGCACTATCGCGCCGAATTTCATGTCATTGCCGCCGATCGACAGGGTGACCAGGTCCGTGTCGGCGGTGAGCGCGTCGAACTGGGGCGGGGTCTCGGCGATCTGGGCCTGCGTCATGTCGACGGTGGTGGCGCCGCCGCAGGTGGCATCGACGAACTCGCCGATGGCGGGGGCCTCGGCGATGAGCGACGGGTAACCGCTGGTGGAGCGCATGCACGCCGCGGGGCCGGTGGTGGGGTCGACAGAGCCACCGAACGCGGCAAACGAGTCACCGAGCGCCACGTAGCGGCCGAACTCCTCGGCGCCGGCCTGGTTCGTCGACGACGAGTCCCGGTCGGTGGCGGGGTGGGTGGTGGCGTTGTCGTCGTCGTCGGATCCGGAACAGGCCCCGAGCGCGAGGGCGAGGGCGGTGGCACCGGTGACCAGCGCGGCGCGACGCGCGAGGTGGCCGGACGAACTATTTGACGACGACGACAACAACATTCACCCATCCTGCCCCACCCGCCCGCGTGCGTGGCGCCGTGTTGGCTCCCAGGCGCAGGACACCGGATTTCCCGGGCAGGGCGCTGTGCGGGCAGGGCGCAGCGCGGGCGTCGACGTCCGGGGCTGCCCGTGTGGCGTGCGGGCGCGGGCGTCGTCTAGCGTCTGTAGGCCGTGAGCACCCGCCGGATCCGACTCGATGTGGCCTATGACGGAACAGATTTTTCCGGCTGGGCCCGCCAGCCCGGGCTGCGGACCGTGTGCGGGACGCTCGAGGCCGAGCTGGCCAAGGTGCTGCGCGAGCCCGTGACGGTGACGGTCGCGGGGCGCACGGATGCGGGGGTGCACGCGCACGCCCAGGTCTGTCACCTCGACGTGGACCCGGCCTCGCTCGATCAGCGGTCGCTCGAGGGGCGGCCGGAGTTGCTGGTGCGCAGGCTGGCGCGACTGCTGCCGGATGACGTGGCGGTGATGGACGCCCGGTGGGCGCCGGACGAGTTCGACGCCCGCTTCTCCGCCCTGCGCCGGCACTACGAGTACCGCCTGACCACCGCCCCGTGGGGCGCCCCGCCGACCCGCGCGCGCGACACCGCGGCGTGGCAGCGGCAGGCGGATCTGGAGCTGGTGCGGCAGGCCTCGCAGCGACTGCTGGGACTGCACGACTTCGCGGCGTTCTGCCGGCGGCGGGAGGGAGCCACGACGGTGCGGGAGCTGCAGCGCTTCGACTGGCGAGTGGAGCCGGACCCGCGCGGCCCCGATGCCGCCGGCGCGGCGGACGTGTGGGTGGCGAGCGTGAGCGCGGACGCCTTCTGCTGGTCCATGGTGCGCAGTCTCGTGGGCGGCGTGATGGCCGTGGGGGAGGGGCGACGCAGCCTCGACTGGATCAGCGGCCTGCTGGGGGAGAAGGAGCGGTCCTCGGCGGTGCCGGTCGCGCCGGCGCGCGGCCTGGCGTTGGTGGGGGTCGACTATCCCGACGACGACGAGCTCGCCGCCCGCAATCTCATCACCCGAGAGGTGCGGCAGGTGCCGGGCTCGGGCGAAACGGGCGGCGGCTGCTGCGGCTGAGGCGCTGCCGTGACCTGCTCGGGTGTGGCGGCGCGGGCACGATCGGTCCGATATCCGGATACTGGGGACGAGAGGCGGGCCGGCACGGGCCCCCTGGCGCAGTGGAAGGAGAACAGATGGCAGTCGGTGCGGCGCGACCCCGGCAGCTCTCGCGGTCACTGGACTTCTCCGACGTACGCGTCGAGACGGCGCGACTTCGCTCGGACCGGGCCGTCACCGCGTTCTGGCGGTGGTGGGCCGACGGTGGTCGCCGGCGTTCGTCCGCGGCGCTGGACACCGGCGACGGCCGCCGGGTGGTCCCCGAGATCACGTCACTGGTCGAGGCCATCGACCCCGGGCTGTCGTGGGAGTTCATCCCCGCCGCCGAGGGCGGGCAGCACCGGCTGACCGTCACCGCCGCCGGAGTGCCGGAGTTGCGTGGCGCGGCGCGGCGGTGGCTCGCGGCCGCCCCGGCCGCTGACGCCGACTGGTCGTTTGCCGACCTGCGCGAGCCGGTGCGTGGCTGCGCGATGTACTTCCGGGACCGCCGCCTGGGGTTCGACGAGGCCGAGGTGGTGGTGGACCTGGGGCTGTCCCGCGCGGACATCACGGTGCATCACCCGGGTTTCGCCGGCCTCCAGGGCGCGGATGCCAGCATCGCCGCCTACCTGCTGCTGGACGCCGTCTGCGGCGAGGAGCAGGTCGAGACCTGGGCGGGGCTGATCCGCGCGAATGCCATCGCTCCCGGTGATGACGCGGTGTCGCTGGCCGAGTTGCCACGCATCCTGTCGGAGCTGGCTCTGGACAACATGGACGAGCTGGGCGATCCGGCGTGGCAGATCCTGCACGGGGACACGTGCAACGGCCCGCTGGTCGCGGTGGTGCGGGTGCCACTGGTGTCGCTCTCGGCGCCGCAGTTCGACCGGCACGTGGCTGTCAATGTTCCCTATACGGATGTCGAGGACGGCGGACTGCCCGGCGCGGCGTCACTACCCGGCCTGCGGGACCTCGAGGACCATCTGGTGGACCGGCTCGAGGGCACGGGCGAATGCGTGGGTGCCGAGAGCTGCGACGGCTCGCGGCTGCTGCATTTCTACGTGGACTCCACCACGCCGGCGCACGAGCAGCTGCGCACCGCTGCGGGCGGCTGGGACCAGGGCGAGGTGACCATCACGGTCACCGACGATCCGGGCTGGCGGAAGGTGCAGCACCTGCGGGTGTGAGCGCCCTCGCCGCGTGGCGCGAGTAGCTCAGGTGGCGGCCGCGACCCGTGCCTGCGCCGACCCCACGTACTCCTCCTCGCCGGGGCCCGTCACCACGGAGACGCGCAGTGTCCGCACGTCACGGGGTGCCTCCGTCCGGGCCGGGTTCAGATGTGAATCGTCCGCGCGCGGCTCGATCGAGATCCAGCCGTCGATCCGCCCGTCGAGGACGAGGTCCGGGGGAGCGGGCATCTGTAGTTCCTGCCCGCCGCGAAGCTCTCGATCGGCATCCACGCGTATCACCGTGGGCGGGGTGACGTCGGGCCCACCCGGGCCGGCCAGGGCATCGATGCGTGCCTCGCTCAGGGCGCCGTCGACATCCCACATCACGGCGTCCACCGGTGCGCCGGCATCGGAGGAATCCGGCTCCACGATGCGGTAGCGGGACTCGTCGCCGATCCGCAGCAGGGGTCGCCACCGGTCGGGCACGTCGGTGACCACCGCGATCCGATAGCCGGCCGCCACCGCGCGGAATGCCACCTGGCGGCACACCTCGGGGCGGGCCGTGAGCAGCACGGACCGCAGGTGCGGGCCGGCGAGCTGGGCCGCTGCCGCGCCGCCGTCGCGGGTGGCGCCGAGGATCTGTCCGGAGCCGTGCGCGGGCGGGGCAACGTCGTCGAGGTCGTCGATGCGGCGGCGGTCCACATTGGCGGCCACGGCCGCGGGCAGCTGCTCGCCCGGCACCGGGAGCACGGAGGCGGAGTGCAGCCGGTGACATGAGCCCGCGGCCTCGGCAAAGGCGCCGTCGCCAGTACTGCCGTGACCGCTCCCGCCGGACCCGCCGTCGCCGACCGTCGGCATCCCGGTGAGCCCGACGGTGGTGACGCGGTCTACCACGTCGGTGCGGCCCTCGACGCGGCGCAGTCGCACGACCTCGGTGACCTCAGCGGCACGGACCTCGGCGAGCCCGTCGATCACGGCCCGCGCATCAGCCGAGGGCCGCAGGACCAGGCCGCGCCCGTCGCCCGGCCCGCCGGCCGTCAGAACGTCCGCAGCGCCCGGGTCTCCCGCGGTGTCACCCTCGTCCTCGGCCTCCAGATAGAGCTCGGCCAACTCCACGGCGTCGAGCACCCGGCACGGCAGTCCGTGGTGCACCAGCGCACGCCGCACCCGCTCGGTCGCCACCGCAACGATCTGCTCCAGCGGGGTGTCCGCCCCCGCGGAGCCACGGAGGGCGAGCTGGGCAAGATCGAATCTCAACAGGAGATGGACGCGTCTGTGCGAGACCAGGGTCAACGGTCCGAGGAGGCGGGAGTACACGTCGCCGTCGTCGCCCTTCGATGCGCGTCGGCCCCGCACCACCACGTCGATACCCTCGAGGGTGACCCCGCCCTGGTCCAGTTGGCGCGCGATGGCGGCCAGCGGGAGGCGGCCGCCGCGGTGCTCGCCGGGATCATCCCGGCCGACCACGGTCGGCATGAACGCGCCGGCGGACACCTCTACGGCGGTAGTGGCCAGTCTCCCGCCGTCGACGCAGCCCACCACGGTGCGATCGGGCGTGCGCAGGTCCACCACATCCACCGGCACGCGACGCGGCGCGGGGCCCCGGGAGAGTAGCGGGCGACCCTGGCGGCGCGCGGTGACCAGGGCGGCGATCAGGCCCGCCACGACCAGTTGCACCCACGGCTGCCATGCCGGCGGGCACAACACTGTCAGTAGCGCCGTTGCGACGAGCGTCGCCGCGAAACCGATGAGCGTGGGGACCGCCGACATGAGCACGCCCTTCTCGCGCACGGGAATCCGCCGGGCGCCGCGTCGGACGGCCCCGCAGATGGCCGGCCACCGGGACCGGATCGTCGCGTACCCTACCCCCGGGAACCCCGGCTGCGGGGCGTCAACATCATCAGACCGGAGGTGGGGCGTGCCGCTGAAGCCCACGACCAAGGCGCAGGTCGACGGCCATCGATTCCTCACCCGTCGGGCCCGACACGCGGTGGTCTCCCGCGACGTGCGGATGCTGCACGACCCGCTCAAACGCCAGGCCACCGGCCTGACGGTGGGGGTGATCGCCGCGGTCGTGGGCGTGGCCGGCGCCGCGGTGCTGGCGCTGCTCGACCCGGCGCCGGACGTGAACAGCACGCCGATCATGATGGGGCGCGACTCGGGCCAGCTGTACGTGCGCGCAGGCGACCGCGTCCACCCGGTCCACAATCTGGCCTCGGCGAGACTGGTGTTGGGCGAGGCGGCCGAGCCCGAGACGGTGCGCGACTCCGACATCGCCCGCACGCCCCGCGGCGGACTGTTGGGGATCCCCGGCGCCCCGTCCGCCCTGCCCGGGCATCGTGACGCCGAGGCCGCGGCTGCGGTGTCCTGGACGGTGTGCGACGAGGTCGCGGACGCCGACCGCGGCCGGCCCCGGCTGCTCGGCACCAGCGTCGTGGCCCGCGAAGGCGTAGGACCCGGGCGCGAGACGGGACCCGAGGAGGTCATGCTGGTCGAGGTCGGCGGCGCCGGATGGCTGCTGCGCGACGGGACCCGCGCGAAGATCGACCTCGCGGACACGGACCTGCTGACGATCCTCGGCGTGGACGGGGTCGACCCACGTCCGGTCTCGGCCGCCCTGATCGACCCGCTGCCCGAGCTCGCGCCGGTGGCCCGCCCGCAGATCGACCTGCTGGGTGAGCCGGTCGACTACGGCCTGGACGGGCTCCGCATCGGCCAGGTCTTCACCGTGGCCACAGCAACCGGCCCGCAGACCTTCGTCGCGCTGGCGGACGGGGTGCAGGAGGTGGGCCCGGTGCTGGGCGATGTCATCCGCTCCACCTCCACCGTCGGTGAGGTGGCACGGGTCGCGCCGGATCGCATGGGGGTGCCGCGGTCCGTCGCGTTGGACACCGGCGCGTACCCCCGGACCAGGCCCGAGGTGGTGGCGACGGTCGATTCACCGGTCCTGTGCGTGCGCGAGTCCGCGGGTCAGGACGCGCCGGCGCGGCGGGTGTCGATCGTCGCGGGCGCCACGGGGCCGGGCCCCGACGAGGCGCGGCCGGTGGCGGGCGCGGACGGTGCGGGCCCAGCGGTGGATGCCGTGGGAGTGCCGGGTGGCGGCCTGGTGGTGGTCGCCGCGGGGCGGGGCACCACGACGCGGGGCGCGGTCACCACCGTCCTCGCCGACACAGGGGTGCGGTTCGACGTCCCCGACGCCGAGACCGCCGCGATCCTCGGCCTCGGCGGCACGCCGGTGCCGGTGGACGGCGCGATTCTGGACCGGCTCCCCGCCGGGCCCCGATTGGACCGCTCCGCCGCGCTGGTCACCCATGACGGGTCGGAACTGCACGCGGTGGGTGCCGAGGGGGCGGCCGGGTAGGTCCCGAGCGGGAGCGGTGCCCGGACCGTCAGTGGTTCGGTCGGTGGTCAGGTCGGTGGGAGGCCCCACGGGGCCGAAATAGTACGACGACGACGACAACGGCCGCCCCGATCGCCAGTGCGCCGGCGGCCACGGCGGCCCCTGAACCCGCCCCCGGTGGGCCCGACTCGGGCGTGGGCGCCGCGAGGGTAGCAGTAGCCGGCGCGGGCCGCCCTTCCCGTCGCACCCCTGTCACGGCTGCGACCGGGTCGACGACCCCGTGGCCGATCGCGTGGTCGTGCCCACCTGCCGCGGGGATCGCCGTCTCCTCGATCCGCTCGATCACCTGCCTCGCGGTGAATCCGGGGTGCCTCTGCCGGACCAGTGCTGCCGTGCCCGCGACCATGGGCGCGGCGAAACTCGTTCCGGTGATCGGGGTCCGCGACCCGTCGGCGGCGATGACCAGGTCGGAGACCCCGTCTCCGTCGGCACCGACCGAGCGCAGGTTCTCCGCCGGGGCGGCCACGTCGACCCAGGGGCCGCGGAGCGAGAAGTCGGAGGGGCGGCCGGCCGTGTCGACGCCGCCGACGGTCAACACGTGGTCGTCGTACCAGGCCGGGGTGGCGATCGTGCGGATGTCATCCCAGCCGTCATCCCCGGGAACAGCAGGATCGGGGAGGTCGAGGTTCTGTTCGGCGCACGTGTCGCCGACGTTGCCGGCGGCGGCCACGATCACCACATCGTGGTCCACCGCGGCGTAGCGGATCGCGCCACCGAGTGTCTCGTCCGACAGGAGCGTCCCGGACGGCACACACGCCACCTCGGAGATGTTGATGACGGTCGCGCCGGCGTCCACGGCCAGTCGGATCGCAGACGCCAGCGTCGACAGCGTGCCCACCCCGGCGGGAGATCCGACCGGCGCCTGGCCGGGGGCCAGTTCTGGGGCTTGCGCCGGAGCGGTATCGGGTGAGGTGCTGGGCTCTTCGCCCGGAGATCGGCCCCGCTCGCCGTCCGGCTGGCCAGACCCGCGAGCAGGGCCCGGCCGTGTGGTCCGCTGCCGCTGATCGGGGCGCAGGATGCTGCTGGACTGGCGGATGGCGACGATCTCGACGCCCGGCGCAATGCCCGAATGACCGGAGTCGTCCTCGGTGGCGGCGAGGATGCCCGCGACGAGGGTGCCGTGGGCGTCGCAGTCCTCGGTTCCGTCTCGGCCCGGCATCACGTCACCGGCCCCGCGAACCCGCGGCAGTCGCGGGCCCGGGTTGACGCCGGTGTCGATCACCGCCACCACCTGGCCTTCGCCCCGGCCGTGGATCCAGGCATCGCGCAGCTCGGCGGCGGTTGCCGAGGCCGGTGGGGAAGAGGGGTCGAGAACCCCCGCCGTGGTGCGGCACGGGCCGTCCGCGCGCAACGGTTGTGTGGCGAGGTTTGTCGCTGGAGGTATCGGGCCGTCGATGAGGGGACGCGGAACCGCGCTCGCCGTGGCGGGTCCACCGGCCTGGGTGGCGAGGATCGCCAGGGCTGACGCGGTGGCCGCGGTGGAGGCCAGGGAGCGGCGGGCACCTCTGCCCACCCGGGCCCGTGTCATCGTCTTCTCATCGTTCGCGGACGAGCGTGTAGACGTCCATCGCGCCCACGGCCAGCGGCACCACGAGGCAGATCGCGATGGCCTCGACGATGCCCACCGCACGCATGGCGGCGGGCGACGGGTCGACGTGCGGGAGCACCGAGGCCGCCACCACGACAGCGATCGCCACGGCGAGGGCCGCCGGCACCACCACGCCGACAGGCGAGGCCAGTGACAGTGCGGCCCCCACGAGAACACCCGCGCTGAGCGTCAGCGATGAGGCGATCAGGACGGTGGTGTGGACGCGGTCCGAGTAGCCCAGGCCACGCAGGACGAGCACCACGATCAGGATCAGCGCCAGGGGCGCCGCCCAGCGGTTCGCGCCCTCGCCGGACAGTGCGATCAGTGCACCGACCGTGCAGGACGTCCCCGCGACGATGAGCAATCCGGTCAGCCACGAACGGGAGGCGAGGAATCGGTGCCGGAGCACCTCCGGCGTCGGGAGCGGGCCCCGGGTCCGGCGGTTGTCGCCGCGCGCCTGGCCCGTTCGGCCACGCAGATCGTGGTCGATCTCTTCGAGGTCACCGTCCTCCACGTCCTCGCCGGGTGCGGGAACGGGCGGGATGGGAACGTGTGCGGCGCCGACTGCGATCCGCGGCGCCGACGTGAGGAGCAGGAGCCCGACGAGCACCGCGCCGGCACCCACGACACTGATCGGAAGGCCGGTGACGGCGACGACCAGCGCCCCCACTGCCCCGATGGCGAGAAGGAGCGCCGCCGCCAGATAACCGGCAGCCAGTCCGTAGGTCCGGGCGCCCGGACGGAACGCGGTGGCGCGCAATACGGCCGCCGCCACCGCCCCGGCCGTGCACGCCCCCAGGACGGACCCGGGCCCGAAACCGGCTGTGTCCGGTGCCGGTCCCATGGTGCCCGCTGCCAGAACGGTGAATCCCACGACGGCCGCTCCGGCTACCGCGTGTGCCGATCCCGGGACCGTCGCAGACCCCGAAGCCGCCGCTGCCGTCGCTGCCGTCGATGCTGCCGGCACGGACGCTGTCGCGCGTCGAAGCGCGATCACCGCGGCGAGGCCGAGGAGCGCCAGGACCGCCGAGACCAGCGGCGTGATCACCTCACCCCGGGACCACCACTGGATCCCGAGCGCGAGCGCCGCGGCCACGGCTGCCACACCCACCGTGGCGGTGGCCGCTGACACCGCGTCCCGGCGGTCCCACACGGGGGATCGCGCCACGTCGGGATCGGTGAGCCCTTGGAGCACGTCGTCGAACAGCGGCGCCGGGGTGGGGATCGGTCGGTGGTCGAGAACGAGGATCTCGCCGTCATGGACCCGCTGCTGGGCGAGGGACTCCGACACGGCCAGTGGTCCGCCGGCCAGGCGGGACAGTTGCCAGGAGCCGCCGGTGCCGCCACCCATGCGGGCGTCGACGTCTACGTCGGAGCCGGGTCCGGCGACGACTCGGACGTGATCACGGACAAGGTCGACGACCTCCGGGATCACTGACACCAACTCCAGGTGTGCGGGCAGGCTCACATCGACACGTGTAGAGCGGCACACGATCGACACCCGCCTCTGGTCCAGGGGCTCGACGCCCGCGGCCACGCCCCGGACCTCGCTCTGTCGTGTCACTACCGGCCCTCCTGCTCCGCACACCCGTCTCACCGGTCGACCGACCGCGTGATGGGTGCCCCGCCACGGCGTGCGCTGCCATAACATCGCCATTCGTTACGGGGGACATTGTTGACGGCCGGAGCCGGTCATGGGGGCGTCATCTCGCGGCCATCGGCGGGGCAGTCGATGTGACAGCGACGTGACGGCCGGCGTGGCGGCGGCCGTAGACCAGCGCAAACCACCAGGCAGTAGGCACAATCCGGGAAGCAGCAGGCGAGGGGGACGGTCATGGGGGACGTGGTGTTCACGCGCGCCGAGAAGCTCGCAGCGCCGCCGGTTCCGCAGGGACAGATCGCGCTCCAGGCGCCGCCCGCCCTGCCGCGTCCGACCCCGAGGCCACTGGTGCAGATCGTGCTGCCCATCGTCCTGGTGGTGGCGGTGGTGGGCATGGTGGTGGTGATGATGCGCACGGGGATGATGCGCAACCCCATGTTCATGTTGTTCCCGGTGATGATGGCGGTCTCGGCGCTGGGCATGCTCGCCGGCACCCTCGGCGGTGGGAACAAGACCGCCGAAACGGACGAGTTGCGCAAGGACTACCTGCGGTACCTGGGGCAGACCCGGGAAAAGGTGCGTGAGACCGCCGCCGCGCAACGCGCGGCAGCCCTGTGGCGGCACCCGGATCCGGTGGAACTGCCGGCGATGGTCGGTACCGCCCGGATGTGGGAGAGGGACGACACCGACGCTGACCCCGACGACCTCACGGTCCGCATCGGCCCCGGACGGCAGTCGCTCGCGACCCCGCTCGCGGCCCCCGACACCGGACCGGTCGACGACCTCGAGCCCGTCTCCGTGGTGAGCATGCGTCGCTTCGTGCGGGTGCACTCGGTGGTCGACGACCTGCCGGTGGCGCTGGAGCTGCGCGCCTTCGCGGCCCTGTCGCTCGACGGTGAGGTCGATGCCGCCAGATCGGCGGTCCGGGCGATGCTCGCGGGGCTGGTCGTCTCCCACGGCCCGGGCCGGGTCCGCATCGCGGTGGCGGCGAGCGAGGGGGAGGCCCGGCGGGCCTGGGAGTGGCTCAAGTGGCTGCCTCATCACGAGCATCCGATCTTCACCGATGGCGGTGGACGGGTACGGATGACCGAATTCTCGTTGGCCGGGGTCGAATCGATGATGGGCACCGAGATCGCCGATCGGGCCGCGTTCTCACCGAGTGCTCCCCGGGTTCCGGGACGGCCTCACCTCGTCGTCGTCGTCGACGGGGTCGGGGTGACCGGCGCCGAGCGGCTCCTTGCCGAGGACGGGCTGGACGGCGTCACCGTCGTCGAGGTCTCGGGGAGCCGCGCGGGGCAGCTGCGCGATCTCGCGCTGCGCCGCGGCCTGTGTGTGAGGGTCGACGACGACGGCGTCGCCCGTATCCGCACCGAGGACGGTGACGAGGAGATCGCCCGGGTCGATTCGATGAGCCTGCCGGAAGCCGAGCGGCTCGCCATGGCCCTGTCGCGATTCCGACCCGCGGACACGGTGACCCATGCCGACGGTTCCACCAGCACCCGGCGCGCCCCCGGACTTCCCGACCTGCTGGGCATCGGCGTGGCCGCCCAGGTCGACCCGGCCGTGGCGTGGCGACGTCGCGGCGAGCGGGACCGACTTCGCGTCCCGGTGGGGGTGAGCCCCGACGGCGCACCCGTGGAACTCGACCTCAAGGAGGCGGCGCATGGCGGCATGGGACCGCACGGGCTGTGCATCGGCGCGACGGGCTCGGGCAAATCCGAGTTCCTCCGCACGCTCGTCCTGGGGCTCGTCGCCACCCACGACCCGGACGCGCTCAACCTCGTCCTGGTGGACTTCAAAGGCGGCGCGACGTTCCTCGGGCTGGAGCCGTTGGCGCACGTGGCCGCGGTGATCACCAACCTGCAGGCCGAGATCACGATGGTCGACCGGATGCGCGACGCGCTCGAGGGTGAGCTCACCCGGCGGCAGGAGATCCTGCGGGCCGCCGGTAACTACGCGAACGTCGGAGAGTACGAAGCGGCCCGCGCCCGGGGTGCGGCGCTCGACCCGCTTCCCGCACTGGTGATCGTGGTCGACGAGTTCACCGAGCTGCTCACCTCCAAGCCCGAGTTCGCCGAGTTGTTCCTCACGATCGGCCGGCTCGGTCGAAGCCTGCACATCCACCTGCTCCTCGCCTCGCAGCGACTCGAGGAGGGACGGCTGCGCGGGCTCGACAGTCATCTGTCGTATCGCATCGCGCTCAAGACGTTCTCGGCCACCGAGTCGCGGACCGTGCTCGGGGTGACCGACGCCTACCATCTGCCCGCGACGCCGGGCGCCGGCTATCTCAAGGTGGACGCCGGCGACCCGGTGCGGTTCGACGCCGCCTACGTGTCCGGGCCGTACCGGCAGGACCGCCGGCTTGACGGCTCGTCAGTCGCCACCCCGGCCGCCCGCGCCGCCGTGCGGCCCTTCACCTCCTGGTACATGCCGGTCCCCGCGCCGGCGCCGGTGCCCGTCGACGAGTTCGACGCTGCCGCCGGGGCCGGGGCCGGGGCCGGGGTCGAGTCGGCTCCTGGTGGCGCCCCGGGCTCGGCTGGCGGCGACGAGGCACTCAGCCTGCTGGACGTCCTGGTCGGCCGGTTGATCGGGCACGGCCGGGCCGCCCATGAGGTGTGGCTGCCGCCGCTCGCCGAGGGTGCGCCCCTCGACGAGGTCGTCGGAACAGAGCCCGGCGGAAAGGAGATCGCGGCGTCCGGTGCTCAGTCGGCTGCCCAGCCCGGTGGGGACCGCGCATCCGTCCTGCGGTTCCCGCTCGCGGTGGTGGATCTGCCGTTCGAACAGCGTCGCGCGACCTGGTGGGTGGACCTGTCCGGCGCCGACGGGAACATGGCCGTGGTGGGCGGCACCCGCTCCGGCAAGTCGACGACGCTGTGCACCCTTGTGCTGTCGGCGGCCGCACTGGCGGAGCCCGACCGGCTGTCGGTCTACGTTGTTGATCTGGGCGGCGGGTTGCTGCGAACAGTTGCTGACCTCCCGCATGTCGGCGGTGTGGCCCAGCGCGGCGAGACGGAGAGGATCCGGCGCACGATCGCCGAGGTCGACTCCGAACGCCGGCGACGGGAGGCGGCCTTCCGCGAGGCCGGCATCACCTCGGTCGGGCAGGCCCGACGCCGGACCGTCGACCGCGACGGGCGGCCGGTGGCCGAGTTCCCCGACATCCTGCTCGTCATCGATGGGTGGCAGGCGCTACGGACCGAGTTCGAGGACCTCGAAGCGGTGGTCCTCGGGCTCGCCGCGGACGGACTGTCCTACGGGATCCACGTGGTCCTGGCCGCGTCACGGTGGGCGGACCTGCGGCCGGCTCTGCGCGATGCGCTCGGCACCCGGGTCGAACTGAGGCTGGGTGACCCGACCGATTCGATGATCGACCGTCGGACCGCGATGGGTGTTCCGGCGGTGCCGGGGCGTGGACTCACCCGTGAGCGCGAGCACATGCTCGTCTACCAGCCCCGACTCGACGGAAGGGTCGACGTCGACGGGATCGCCGACGCGACCGTCGAGGCCGCGCGACATCTGGCAGCCCGGTGGCGGGCCCGGGTGGGCGACCTGGCTGCTGCGCCGGTGCGGATGCTGCCCGCGATCCTGCCGTACGAGCAGATGGCGAGCCTGGCCCGACCGGGACGGGACGGCGGACGGACCAAGCTGCCCGTCGGATTGGACGAAGCCGACCTCACGGTGGCCTACGCCGATCTCGAGACCGACCCGCTCATGCTCGTGTTCGGCGACTCCGAATGCGGCAAGACCTCCGTGCTGCGCGCGCTGGCCAGGGGAGTGGTCACCGGGAACAGCCCTGCTCACGCGAAACTTATCATCGCCGACTACCGAAGAACCATGCTCGGGGAATTCGAGGGTGAGCACCTGGCGGGGTACGCGGCGACCGAGACCGCGTTCGAGCCGATGGTGGCCCATCTCGAGCAGATCCTCGACCAACGCATGCCCGGCTCGGACGTCACCGCGGAAGAACTGCGGGCGAGGTCCTGGTGGAGCGGACCGAGGATCACGCTGCTCGTCGATGACCTCGACCTGGTGGTCACCGGTACCGGCAACCCGCTGCAGCCGCTCACACGATTCCTCCCGCACGCCCGGGACATCGGACTGTCGGTTGTGCTCGCTCGCCGAAGCGCGGGGGCGTCACGCTCGATGTTCGATCCGTTCGTCAGCCGGATGCGCGACCTCGGTGGGGCCGGTCTCATCATGTCCGGCAGCCGGGAGGAGGGCCCGCTTCTCGGAGGTGTCCGTCCTGGCCCGCTACCCGCAGGGCGTGGACGGTTCATCACGCGCGACGGTGGCGTGCGACTCGTGCAGACGGCCCTGGCAACGCCGTCGGCGGACACCCCGTCGGTGTCGACTGGCTCCGAAGAGGCCCTGAAGTGACCGGCATGATTCCCGCCACCGGTCGGGCCATCGACTCGGTTCTCGCCGTGGACCTGTCCTGTTCCGGGCTCGCGGTCGCCTCCGCCTCGGCGTCGGCGGTGCTGGATCCGGTGGTTGCGCCCGCTTCGGTGCTGGCCGCGATGGACGGCTCCTCGCTGCCCCCGGGTGGCGACAGACTCGAATGCTCGGAACGGTCCGAGGCCGCGGCCGCGCAGTTCCCCGACCAGTGCCTCGCCGACCCCGCCGCGGCCGTGCACCGGGCCCGCGTCGACGTGGCGGGATTGTCCGTGCCCGTCGCGGAACTGTTGGCGGCGCCGATCGACAGAGCATTGCGGTGGGCGGGAGCGGCTGACCACGCCATCGTGGTCCTGGCCCCCAGTAACTGGGGAATCAGTCGCGTCTCCAGACTCACGGCCGCCGTGAGGGAGCTGCAGGTCGAGGCGCGCGTTGTCCGATCCGCGCTGGCCTCTGCCGAGGCGTTGTCGTCGTCGTCATCGCGGTGGGCAGTGTGCGTGGAAACCTGCAGGTCCCGCACCACGGTGAGCCTCGTCGAGCGCACCCGCGCCGGTCTCACCCTGGTCGACCGGGCGGTCGTGCCGCGGCGCGATGTCACCCGCGACGGATTCGACACCGACGAGGTGCCCCGGATTCTCGGGGCGATCGCGGAGGTGCGACGACGGCGACGAGAGGCCGGGACCGGGTCGACCGAGGTGCTCGCGCGCGGACGGCTCGCCGAACGGATCGTCGATGCCTGTGACAGGGCCAGGCTCCTGGCCTTCACCGTTCCTCCGATCGCGTCGGTGGAGGCGGCGACCCGCCTGTACGCGCCGTCCTGACCTGGTCGCCGAAGCGAAATGTTCCGGATCGTCGCGCTGACGTTGACTCCCTGTTCCCGGTGTTTGTCGATTGGGTGGAACCGTTCCGGTCTCCGGGTGCGTCGAACACTGTGACGGGCCCAGGAGGGAATCCGCACGACAACAGGGGAGGACGAGATGTCACGGTTTAACACCAACATCGGGGTGATGGACACCGCCGCGGGGCGAGTGGACACGGTGAACGACGAGATCACGGGGCTGCTGCGCAAAGTTGCGGATTCCGTCGATGCACTCTCGGGAACGGTCTGGACAGGTGTCGGTCAGGCGCGGTTCGCCGTGATCATGTCCGACTGGCAGCAGCAGAGCATCAAGCTCAACGACGCTCTCAGCGGGATCGCGCAGACCCTGCGTTCCAACAGTTCTTTCCTGGATTCGGCCGACCAGGACTCCGCAGCCCAGCTCAGCCGGGTGGCCGCCAACGGACCGCTGAAAATCTGATAGCCGACAACCTATCGCCGGCCACCAACTACCGGCGACCACCAAGGGGAGACGACACATGAGCGACGGACGGATCACATACAACCACGGTGCAATCGAGGGTCTCGTGGCCCAGGTCGGCGCAGCCTCGGACGCGCTGCGGGACAAACTCGACCACCTCGGGAACTACCTGCAGCCGCTGGTCCAGGAATGGGAAGGCGACGCCGGCGCGGCCTACCTCGATCACCAGACCGCATGGAACGAGTCGGCTGCCGCGCTGCAGTCGATGCTTTCGGACATCGCGCGCGCGGCGCAGGAGGCCAACATGTCGATGGCCAATGCTGACCGCATGGCCGCCCGGGGATGGGGCTGACCGGCCAGCACCAGCACTGTCGCACACCGATCGTGCGCATCACCGGGGTCTCGTCCGCCGTTCAATGAGAGCGGCGGCGGGGCCCCGGCTTTCATTGTGGGCTGAGGAGATCTGCCGCTCGATCTGCACGAATGCAGGAATAGACAGATCTGTCTATGGTGGGGGCATCCCCTCGAGAAAGGAAGTCCACCCATGACTCCGCTCAGTGTGAGCCCCCAGTGGCTGCGCGAACATCTGGATGACGAGGACCTCGTCGTCGTCGACGCCACAAACCACCTGCCCGTCCCCACCGATGGCCCCTACGTCCCCGAGTCCGGCGCGCAGACCTACCGCGACGCCCATATCCCCGGCGCGCTCTTCGCCGACCTGCTCGGTGACTTCGCCGACCCCGAGGCGTCCGAGCCCTGGACCGCGCCCGACCACGATCGGTTCGCCGCGGCCGCCGGCGCGCTGGGGATCGGCGACGGAGCGAAGGTCGTCGTCTACGACCAGCACGACGGATTCTGGGCCACCCGCTTCTGGTGGCACCTGCGCTTCGAGGGCTTTGACAACGTCACCGTCCTGGATGGCGGGCTCCCGGCGTGGAAGGCCGCGGGCTTCGACGTAACCGACGTGGTGCCCGAGCCCACACCGCGCACCTTCACCGGCGCCCGTCGCCCCGAACTCATCCGGTCCACCGATGAGATCGCCGCCGGGCTCGACGACGACGGCACCGTACTGGTCAATGTCCTCGACGGCGCCACGTATCGCGGCGAGGTCGACACGTACGCCCGCCGCGGTCACATCCCGGGCAGCATCAACCTGCCGGTGTTCACGTTGCGTGACCCCGAGACCGGCACACTGCGGCCGGTTGAGGAGTTGAAGGCAGAATTCGAGAAGGCCGGCCTGCTCGATGAGGGCAAGCGCGTGGTGACCTACTGCGGTGGCGGCATCGCGGCCACCGGCGTCGCCCACGCTTTGGCGATCGCCGGCCGCGACGACGTCGCGATCTACGACGGCTCCATGACCGCCTGGGCCGGCAACCCCGACCTACCTCTGGTGACGGGGGACTCGCCCCGCTGACCCTGGCCTGATGAGGCAATAAGCAAGGGCCCACGGACTTGTAAGTCCGTGGGCCCTTGGCGTGTCGCCGTTGGCAGTGTGCGGGCTCAGCGCACCCCGGCGAACGCCTGCGCCAGACGCGAGATCTTCTGGGCGCGAGCCAGGCGCGGCAGATCGGAGCCGTCCTTGGCGCGCTCCCCGCCGGGGCCCAGCTCGTCGATCACGGACTCGGCCCACGAGACATCCGCGGCAGAGGGGGCGAGGACCTGGTTGATGTACGGAGCCTGGTCCACGCGCAGGCACAACTTGCCGGTCATGCCCATCTCCACGGCGTGCTCGGCGGCCTCCATGAGGACGTGCGTGTCATTGGAGATGGTCGGACCGTCGATCGGCGGCGCCACGCGCGCGATCCGGCTGGCCACCACGAACTGCGACCGGGTGTAGGCGAG
>DHCFJ07801__coassemble_1656_pt1 | contig 35079 bp, 32 predicted proteins | sample DHCFJ07801__metabat2_low_PE_010 | metagenome-assembled genome bin DHCFJ07801
TTCGCGACCGAGATTCCCGACGACGGAGTCCCCGCTGACCCAACTGTTTTGTCGTACTCGGAGTTTCGCCCGATCGGCGATGTCGAACGCAGTACGGATCGCTTCGAGGTGGTCAGCGAATTCACGCCGTCGGGGGACCAGCCCACGGCGATCGCCGAGTTGACCGAACGGCTGGGCAGGGGTGAGAGGGACGTCGTCCTCCTCGGTGCCACGGGTACCGGTAAGTCGGCCACCACCGCGTGGCTCATCGAACAGGTGCAGCGGCCGACATTGGTGATGGCCCCCAACAAGACGCTCGCCGCGCAGCTCGCCAACGAGCTCCGGGAGATGCTGCCGAACAACGCCGTGGAGTACTTCGTCTCGTACTACGACTACTACCAACCCGAGGCGTACATCGCGCAGACGGACACCTTCATCGAGAAGGACTCCTCGATCAACGACGATGTGGAGCGCCTCCGGCATTCGGCCACGTCCTCGCTGCTGTCGCGTCGCGACGTCGTCGTCGTCAGTTCTGTCTCGTGCATCTACGGCCTCGGCACCCCGCAGTCCTACCTCGACCGATCGGTGGCCCTGTCCGTCGGGCAGGAGGTCGACCGCGACCAGCTGCTGCGGCTACTCGTCGACGTGCAGTACGAGCGCAACGACGTCTCCATGACCCGTGGCACCTTCCGCGCCAAGGGCGACACCGTGGACATCATCCCCACCTACGAGGAGCTCGCCGTCCGCATCGAGTTCTTCGGCGACGAGGTGGACGCGTTGTACTACATCCACCCCCTCACCGGGGACGTGGTGCGCAAGGTCGACGAGGTACGCATCTTCCCGGCCACCCACTACGTCGCCGGCCCGGAGCGCATGGCCAAGGCGATCGCCTCCATCGAGGAGGAGCTGGAGGTGCGGCTGGCCGAGCTGGAGAACCAGGGCAAGCTGCTCGAGGCCCAGCGGCTCCGTATGCGCACCACCTATGACATCGAGATGATGCAGCAGGTCGGGTTCTGCTCCGGCATCGAGAACTACTCCCGCCACATCGACGGACGCGAGGCGGGCAGTTCCCCGGCCACGCTCATCGACTACTTCCCGGAGGACTTCCTCACCGTCATCGACGAGTCCCACGTGACCGTCCCGCAGATCGGTGCCATGTACGAGGGTGACGCCTCGCGTAAGCGCAACCTCGTGGACTTCGGCTTCCGGCTGCCCTCCGCGCTGGACAACCGGCCCCTGACCTGGGAGGAGTTCTCCGAGAGGGTGGGGCAGACCGTGTACCTGTCCGCCACCCCGGGCAACTATGAGATGGGGCAGACCGGCGGCGAGTTCGTGGAGCAGGTGATTCGCCCGACCGGCCTGGTCGACCCGAAGGTGGTGGTCAAGCCGACCAAGGGGCAGATCGATGACCTGATCGGGGAGGTCCGGAGCCGCGCCGAGCGTGACGAGCGGGTGCTGGTCACCACGTTGACCAAGAAGATGGCCGAAGACCTCACCGACTACCTGCTCGAGACGGGGATCCGGGTGCGGTATCTGCACTCGGAGATCGACACCCTGCAGCGTGTGGAACTGCTCCGGGACCTGCGCCGTGGCGACTACGACGTGCTGGTGGGCATCAACCTGCTCCGCGAGGGACTCGACCTGCCGGAGGTGTCACTGGTGGCGATCCTCGACGCGGACAAGGAGGGCTTCCTGCGTTCGAGCACCTCGCTCATCCAGACCATCGGTCGTGCCGCCCGCAACGTCTCGGGCGAGGTCCACATGTATGCGGACCGGATCACCGACTCGATGCAGCACGCCATGGAGGAGACGGACCGCCGGCGCGAAAAGCAGCTCGCCTACAACACCGAGCACGGGATCGATCCGCAGCCACTGCGGAAGAAGATCGCGGACATCCTCGACCGGGTCGGGGAGGAGCGGAGTTCCTCGGACGACGCGTCGGACCGTCCCGAACTCGTCGGGGCACGCGCCGTGGGCGACGCCGCGCGCCCACGGCAGGAACTCGAGAAACTCATTGAAGAGATGACCGAGCAGATGGTTTCTGCGGCTACAGATCTCCGGTTTGAACTGGCAGGACGCCTACGCGACGAGATCGCCGAGCTTCGTAAGGAGCTCAAGGGCATGCGCGAGGCCGGAATCGACTGACTCCTCACCTGTGATGTGACACTCTTACCCCCTACGAGACCATCGCTCGCGGTCTACGCTGGGTAAAACGTGTTCCCGAGGAGAGGACAGTAATGAGCGCCTACACCAAGGTGATCGTGGGTACGGATGGGTCAGAGTCGTCCTACCGCGCGGTTGAGCGCGCCGCCGTTCTGGCCGCCGATGCGTCGGCGACCCTGGTCATCGCCTGCGCCTACGTGCCGGCCGATCCGCGGTCCGTCAGCCAGGTCGCAGACCAGTTGGGCGAGGACGCCTACCAGATCCGAGGCGACAACCCCGCCGTGGACATCGTCCGCGGAGCGAAGGACCGGGCACAGGCCTCCGGTGCGACCGAGATCGAGGTGCGGACCATCAAGGGCGCCCCGGTGGAGTCGCTGATCGCCCTGGCAGACGAGGTCGGCGCCGACCTTCTGGTCGTGGGCAACAAGGGGCTCAACTCGCTCACCGGACGCCTGCTGGGCTCGGTTCCGGCCGACGCCGCGCGCCGCGCCACCTGCGACGTGCTCATCGTCCACACGGTCTAGACGACACCGGCCGGGCTCCCTCGGCGGCTGACGAGCGTCAGTCGCAGAGGTGGGTCCGGCTCGCGTCGACCAGTGCGCGTCCGACCCCGGCGGTGTCGATGTCCTCGATCTGGGAGGCGATGGCGCTGCTGAGCGGCCGGATCTGATCGAGGATCGTCTCGTCGTCGACCCCCTCGGCGATCTTGAGGCAGATCCCGATCCCCACCTCGACCGTGGTCTCAGCACTCATCCCGGTCGGAAGTCCGAACTCGGTCAGTTCGTCGAGAAACGCCTGTTCGTCGTTAGTGCGTGACTCCGAGGTCGAGCCGGACGGATTCGGCGCTTGGCCGGCGCCGCCAGTGCTGCCGGTGTCGCCGGAACCGCCGGAGTCAGAAGCCTCAACGGAGGACTCCGGGGCCTCGTCGGCGGACTGACCGCACGCACTCACGACCACCGTGAGGGCGAGGAGAGCCGGCGCCATCAGAGCGCGCCCTGGCACGAGCCTCATGCGGTCAGGTCCTCTCGTTTGTCGGTTGCCCCATCGCTCGGGGGCAACCCGTCGTTGTCCGGTTCCGCGTCACCGTCCGCCAACGCGTCCCTGATTCCCGCGAGCAACGTTCCGAAGCCGCCGGTCTGGACCAGGACGAGCCTCTGGGTCGCACGGGTGGTGCCCACGTACAGGTCCTGCAGGCCCTGAGGTGAGCGAGCGAGGACCCGTTCGGGATCGACCACCACCACGACATCGAACTCAAGCCCCTTGGCCAAGGCCAACGGCAGCACGGACGTGCCCGGGCGGGCGCTATCAACGGCCTCGCGAAGAGCAGGATAGCCGTTCGCCGGCGTCGAATCGTGTGCCCCGCCGCGGTGTGCCGAGTCGTGACCGTCCGCGGAGTCGACGCCGTTGTCGTCGTCGTGGTCGTGGTCCGGGAGCACCACCGCGACGGCTCGTTCCGGCGGGACCGCGGTGATCCGCTCCGTCACCACCGTCGCCACGGACGCGGCGTCGGTCTCGGCCCATTCCACCGGATGCCGGCCCTGACGCACGGGACGCGGCGACGTGGCTCGCGGGTCGATCTCGGTGAGCAGCGCCTCGGCCACAGCTGACACGGTGGCCGGGGTCCGGTAGTTGACGGTGAGCTCGCACAGCACCCAGCGGTCGTCCACGTAGGGCGACAACGCGTCGTCCCACGAGTCGATCCCGGCGGGACTCGAGGTCTGGGCCACATCGCCCACCAACGTCATCCACCGGTTGGGGGAGCGGCGCATCAGAGTGCGCCACGCCATCGCCGACAACTCCTGCGCCTCGTCGACAATCACGTGACCGAAGGCCCAGGTACGGTCCGCCCCCGCGCGGTCGGCGACCGTGAGGTCCGTGTCGGCGCTGTGGCGGCGGGCCAGCGATTCCGCGTCCACCACGTCGTACGCCATGAGCACTTCGGGATCCAGATCGTCCTCGATGTCCTGCACCGCGGAACCGGTGAGGATCTCGAGAGCCTCCTCGGCCTGCCGCACCTGCTCGGCCCACGCGCGATCCGCCTCGGTGCCGTCGGCCGCCGGGTCCTCACCCAGGAGTTCGGCCAACTCGTCGAGTAGGGGGACATCGGCCACGGAGAACGCGAAACCGTCCTGACGGAACAGTGCGTCCTGGTCCTCGGCGACATAGTCGCCCGCGGCCTCGGTGATCCGGTCGCGGCTCGAGAGGAACTCGGCGAGGAGCTGTTCCGGCTGGAGAACGGGCCACCACTCATTGATCGCCTCGGCGACCTCGACCGACTCCTCGACCTCCCGCTTCAGCGCGGCGCGGTCGTCGGCGTCGAGCAACGGGCGTGCGGGGTCTCCCAGGTCACCCAGTCCGTCGCCCCGGGGGGCCCACGCCTGGTCCTCCGCCTGGCCCACCGGATCGGTCAACGCTGCCACGTATTGCTCGGTCAGTGCCTCGACGATCCGAGTGGCGAACGCCTCGCGCGCCTGGTTGTGTGGACGGCGGGTCATGCGGGCCCGACCCCGAGCAGCCCGGACCGACGCCGGATCAAGGACCAGTCGGTGACCGTCTACCAGCACCTCCACGTCGTCGGTGGGGGCCGTTTGGCGGGACCGCACAGCCGCCTTGAGGATGTTGACCATCGCCTCGGAGCCCTTGACCTCTTCACCCCTCAGGGACTCAGGACCGGTCGCCCGGACGCCAGGGTAGAGGTCACCCAACGTGCGCAGCACGACGCCCGACTCGCCCAGGGACGGAAGGACCCGCGCGATGTAGTCGAGGAACCGTGCGTTGGGCCCCACGATCAGCACGCCACTGCGGTCGAGCCGCTGGCGATGGGTGTAGAGCAGATAGGCGGCGCGGTGCAGTGCCACCGCGGTCTTGCCCGTGCCCGGCCCGCCCTGGACCACGAGCACGCCGGCGTGCGGGTTTCGGATGATCTCGTCCTGCTCCCGCTGAATGGTGGCCACGATGTCGGTCATGTGACCGGATCGCGCCTGCTCGAGGGTCTCGAGGAGTGCGGACTCGCCCACCACGTCGTCATGATCCTCGGGAACGTTCCCGTCGGTCGGGGCGGTGAGGAACTCGTCATGGACGCCGATCACGCGGCGTCCGATCGTGCGCAGATGCCGGCGCCGATGCGCGCCCTCCGGGCGGGCCGTGGTGGCCAGATAGAACGGGCGGCTGTGGTCGGCGCGCCAGTCGAGCAGGAGCGTCGTGAGGTCCTCGTCGTCATCCCTGAGCCCGACGCGGCCGATGCGGCGCACCTCGCCGTCCTCCATGTCCAGACGTCCGAAGTACAGGCCAAGGTTCGCGGCGTTGTACGCCGCCAGTTCTGAGTTGTACAGACGGGCGAACGACTCCCGCTCCGACCGGGCCTGCGGTGTACCCCCGGTTCCGCGTAGGACGGCGTCCAGGCGCGCGCGGGTGTCCCGGCGCAATTCCTCGAGGCGATCGAGAAGACGACCGAGGTGCTCTTGCTCCTCGGCGAGGGGATCGTGTCCCGTCACGGGTGCTCCTTCGGACGGTTGGACGGCTCATGGCAGGACGTCCAGGTTACCGATAATCGTGACGGGCCTCTGACGACGACGACCCCGCCCGGGTGTCGGGCGGGGTCGACGTCGATTGCTTCGCGGCGCCGGTGGGGACCGGCGAGGCTGTCAGGGCGCGATGACCTGGGCGGCCTTCTCGCGGAGCTCGTCACTCTTCTTCCGTGCGTCGGCGCCCTTCCGGCGCGCCTGCTTCTGGGCCTTCTTCTTGGCGTCGGCACCGGCCTTGCGTGCCTTCTTGTCGGCCTTCGCACGGCGGTCCGCTGCGGCCTGTCGAACGTCGTCGGCGGCCTTGCGCACGGCTGCGGTGTCGATCTCCTCGACCCTGCCGGCCACATCGCTCGCCACCGACTCGGCACGGTGGCGGGCCTGCGCCGCCAGCGGAGCGGCCTCCTCGGCGGCCACATGCGCAGCCGTCGCGGCCCGCTCACGGGCCTGCTCGACAACCGGAGCGGCCTGTTCACGTGCCTCGGCCACACGGTCTCGAACTCGAGCGGCGACGACCGGAGCCTTGGCCATCACCAGACCGGCCAGGCCTGACGCCTGCTCGCGCACCTGCTCGGCGACCTCGGGAGTCCGCTCGCGCACCTGCTCGACGACCTCCGGGGCCCGGCCACGGACGGTGTCCGCTGCCTCACGGACCTGCTCGGCCACCTCGGGAGCCTTCTCCCGGACGGTTCCAGCGGCGTCGCGCGCCTGGTCGGAAATCGAATGGGCGACGCCGGCGACCGCAGAACCCGCGGTGACGGCCTCGGCCTTCGCGCCGGGAAGCTTCGCGGCGACCTTGTCCTTGGCCTTGCCGGCCCGCCACGCCAGACCGGGCTGGCCGGCCGTGTCGACGGTCGCCAGGGCCAGGGCTCCGAGCAGGGCGACGTCGGTCGCCAGGCCGGTGGTCTTGCGGCTACGCGCGGCCGGATCGGACTCCGTCCAGAACGCATGACGGCTGACAGTCGAGGGCAGGTGGGCCGCGGTCAGGGCCAGAGCCGACAGCCGCGGCGCCTTGCCGAGTGCGAACAGGGCTCCCGCACCGATCTTGACACCGGCGAGTGCCTTTACCAGCGTTTCGGTGTCCTTGGGCACGGGTGGGACAGACGTCGTGACGCGCTCATTGACCACCTGCTCTCCCTTTTCCACCAACGGGGCTGCCTGCTCGACGAGCGGCGCCGCATTGTCGACGTGGGCCTGGGGGTTGCGCAGCGTCTCGATGCCGTCGATGACGAAAACCGAGGCGAGCATGGGTCGAGCGAGACGTCGGATCATCGTTCCTCCTGGATAAGTGGGAGTGCGTGGTCGAACCTAGTGCGAACTCGGGCGGCATGCCTCCGATCGCGTCAATTCGGCGCTGAGCCGAGGGTTGCCGATCGTGGGGTGGTCTGCGGTGATCGGGTGGTGAGCGTCAAAGATAACGATTCGGAGTCGACAGTCATGCGCGGGCCGACGGGACGTGTGTTCGGCGGCTCACCAGCCCCGCTCACGCCACTCGGGCAGGCTCGGACGCTCGGCGCCCACCGTGGTGTCGTCGCCGTGCCCGGGATGGACCACCACGTCGTCGGGCAGGACGTCGAAGACCCGTGATTCCAGATCGTTCATGAGGGTGGCGAACTCTTCCGGGGAGCCGGTCTTTCCGGGCCCGCCAGGGAACAGCGAATCGCCCGAGAACAGATGCGCCCCCTCGTCGGTCCGCAGCAACAGAGCGATGCCATCTGGAGTGTGGCCACGCAGTCCGATCACCTCGAGCCGAAGGTCCCCGACCTCCAGGTGGTCGCCGTGGGAGACGTGGCGGTCGGTCGGGATGTCGATCGAACCGGCGTCACCGGGGGAGGCGATCGTCGACAGGCCGAGGGACTCCACCGTCTCCGCGAGACCTATCCAATGATCCGCGTGCAGATGCGTGGTGAGGACCTCCTTCAGAGATGGTGCGTGCTCGCGGAGGTGCGCGACCAGCTGCGGGGCGTCGTTGGCGGCGTCGATGAGCAGTACATCGCCGGTCGCGATGGACTCGACCACGTAGACGTTGTTGTCCATCTCGCCGACGGAGATCTTGGTCAGACGGGCGGGGCCGACGGTCCACCGCTGGCCGGTGAGTCGACCGTCGAGGTGGCCGGTGTAGCCCTCGGTGAGGGTGATGCGGTCTGGGACGGAAGTGGCTTCATTCGACATACCTGCAGGCTACCGACGTCGTCGGAGCCCGGGGGCCGGAAGCGTGTCGGAGATCGTTGGTACCTTCGTGTGCGGGAACGGCGGCCTATCGGTACCTACGGCGATGTGGCGACCTCCCCCCTGGAAGGAGAACCCATGGTGGACCGGTTGGTCGTCCGCGGTGCACGTGAGCACAACCTCAAGGGCGTGGACATCGATGTCCCCCGAGAGGCACTGATCGTGTTCACCGGACTGTCGGGGTCGGGCAAGTCCTCCCTCGCGTTCGACACGATCTTCGCGGAGGGGCAGCGGCGCTATGTCGAGTCGCTGTCGGCCTATGCGCGGATGTTTCTCGGCCAGATGGACAAGCCGGACGTGGACTTCATCGAAGGCCTTTCCCCGGCGGTGTCCATCGACCAGAAGTCCACCAACCGCAACCCGCGCTCGACCGTCGGCACCATCACCGAGGTCTATGACTATCTGCGTCTGCTCTACGCGCGGGCGGGAGTCCCGCACTGCCCGACCTGTGGTGAGGTCGTCTCGCGGCAGACGCCGCAGCAGATCGTCGACCAGATCCTGGCGGGGGAGGAGGGCGCCCGCTTCCAGGTCCTGGCACCAGTAGTCCGCACCCGCAAAGGCGAGTTCGTGGACTTGTTCGCCCAGCTCGCCGCCGACGGATACAGCCGTGTCCGCGTCGATGGAGAGCTGCACACCCTTGCCGAGCCGCCGACACTGAAGAAGCAGGAAAAGCACGATATCGAGGTGGTGGTGGACCGCCTCGCCGCCAAGGCGACCGCCCGCCAGCGTCTGACCGATTCGGTGGAGACCGCACTCGGCCTGGCCGACGGCGTGATCGTGATCGACTATGTGGACCTCGAGGAGTCCGACCCCGGTCGGCGTCGCCGTTTCTCCGAGCACATGGCCTGCCCCAACGGGCACCCCATCGCCCTCGACGACATGGAGCCGCGGGCGTTCTCCTTCAACTCGCCGTACGGAGCGTGCCCGGTGTGCGACGGGCTCGGATCCCATCTCGAGGTCGATCCCGACCTGGTGGTGCCGGACCCGGAACTCTCGCTCGCCGACGGTGCCATCGCCCCGTGGGCCGGCGGACAGAGTGCGGATTATTTCCAGCAGCTCCTGACCGGTCTTGCCGAAGACCTGGGGTTCGACCTACGCACCCCGTGGCAGGATCTGCCCGCAAAGGTGCGTAAGGCGGTGCTCGGCGGTGCCTCGACGAAGGTCCGCGTTCGATACAAGAACCGCTATGGGCGGGTGCGGACCTACGACGCCAAATTCGAGGGCGTCATGGCGTTTCTCAAGCGACGGCTCGAGCAAACCGAGTCTGAGTCGCAGAAGGAGCGCTACCAGGGCTACATGCGCGAGGTGCCCTGTCCGGCGTGTGACGGCACCCGCCTCAAGCCCGAGATTCTTGCGGTGACCATGGCCGGACCAGGCGGACAGGAACAATCGATCGCCGACATCAGCCGCATGTCCGTGTCGGACTGCGCGAGCTTCCTGGACGGGCTCGAGTTGACCGACCGCCAGGCCATGATCGCCGGTCGGGTTCTCAAAGAGATCCAGGCCCGGATGGGATTCCTTCTCGACGTCGGCCTCGATTACCTGTCGCTGGACCGCGTGGCAGGGAGCCTGTCGGGCGGTGAGGCGCAGCGCATCCGCCTGGCCACCCAAATCGGCTCGGGCCTGGCCGGAGTGCTCTACGTTCTCGACGAGCCGTCCATCGGATTGCACCAACGCGACAACCGGCGACTCATCGACACCCTCGTTCGGCTGCGGGATCTCGGCAACACGCTGCTCGTGGTGGAACACGATGAGGACACGATCAAGGCCGCCGACTGGATCGTCGACATCGGGCCACTCGCCGGTGAACACGGTGGCCGGGTCGTGCACTCCGGGAGTTACGAAGGGCTGCTGGCCAACAAGGAATCGTTGACCGGCGACTACCTCGCGGGCCGGCGGTCCATCGCTGTCCCCGAGACCCGTCGTGAGCGGGACCCGGACAAGCAGTTGCGGGTGCGGGGCGCCCGCGAGAACAACCTCAGAAACGTCGACGTGGTCTTCCCCGGCGGCGTGCTGTGTGCGGTCACCGGGGTGTCGGGATCAGGGAAGTCGACCCTGGTGAACGACATCCTCGCCACCTCACTGGCCAATCAACTCAACCGGGCCCGGCAGGTGCCCGGGCGGCACTCCGGGATCGACGGTGTCGAGTCCTTCGACAAACTGGTCCAGGTCGATCAGTCGCCCATCGGGCGGACGCCTAGGTCGAACCCGGCCACCTACACCGGCGTATTCGACAAGATCCGTACCCTGTTCGCCGCGACCACCGAGGCGAAGGTGCGAGGCTACAAGCAGGGAAGGTTCTCGTTCAACGTCAAGGGCGGCCGATGCGAGGCGTGTCAGGGTGACGGCACGCTGAAGATCGAGATGAATTTCCTGCCGGACGTCTACGTTCCGTGCGAGGTCTGCCACGGTGCGCGGTACAACCGCGAGACCCTCGAGGTGCACTACAAGGGTAAGACCATCGCCGAGGTGCTGGACATGCCGATCGAGGAGGCATGCGAGTTCTTCGAACCGATCACCTCGATTCACCGCTACCTCAAGACGCTCACCCAGGTCGGCCTTGGATATGTGCGACTCGGTCAGTCGGCACCCACACTGTCCGGCGGTGAGGCGCAGCGCGTCAAGTTGGCCGCTGAGCTCCAGAAGCGCTCGAGTGGCCGGACGGTCTACATTCTCGATGAGCCCACCACGGGCCTGCACTTCGAGGACATCACCAAACTGCTCCTGGTGATCCAGGGACTGGTCGACAAGGGCAACACCGTGATCGTCATCGAACACAATCTCGATGTCATCAAGAGTGCCGACTGGGTCATCGATATGGGGCCCGAGGGCGGCGCAGGCGGCGGCACCGTGGTCGCGGAGGGCACACCTGAACAGGTAGCCCGGATCCCGGAAAGCCACACCGGTCGGTTCCTGGCACAGGTGCTCCCCGTCGACGGGGACGCCGAGGCCGACTCGGTGGAACAAGGTGGAGGGACTGCAGCGGCGACGAAGTCGGCCGCGAAGAAGACCCCTGCAAAGAAGGCGCCCGCGACGAAGCAGGCGGCAAAGAAGGCCGCGCCGAAAACCGCTACCCAGAAGACCGCAGCTCAGAAGACCGCGGCCAAGGCGGCGCGCAAGGCCCGGTCGCTGCGTTGAGGACCGGACCCTGCGCGGGGGCGATCAGTAGACGGGGCCGGTGAACTTCTCGCCGGGGCCCTCACCGGGCTTGTCGGGGTAGGCGCTGGCCTCGCGGAAGGCGTGCTGCAGACCCTGGAGTCCGTCCCGCACGACGCCCGCCTGGGGGCCGAGGTACTCGGCGGATCCCGCCACGAGACCAGCGAGGGCTGTCACGAGCTTGCGGGCCTCATCCAGATCGAGGTGCGGGCTGCCGGTGGGCTCGTCGTCTGCCAGGCCCAACTTCTCGGCGGCGGCGCTCATGAGCACGACAATGGACCGGAAGATGATTTCCTGAGCGGAGACGTCGGCCAGATCGACGAGCTCGACCTCACGGGCATCGATGTGGTCCTCGAGGGAGCTCCCGGGGGCCTGGTCAGAAGAAGCTGGCTGGTCGGTGGTCATGGCGATAACTGTCCCACGGACAGACAATTGCCGGGTGTACGGGCACCGGTTTGGGGGTCCCCACAGATCCTGGTAGTCTGTTCTCCGACTGTGGGATTCCTTCACATGAGGGAATCCATCGTCCAAGAGGAGCCTGATCTCCCACCATCCGACGCCCACGGGTTGTTTGATGGTCACCACCCCCGGCGAGGGGTCTGCGCACTTTGGCAGACGTGTCTTCGGCGAAGGGTGAGGAGTGACAGGCCCCAGGCATTAGTGCCGTGGGGCCTTTCCGGTTTTCCCGCCATCCAGGTCGGGCCGGCCGGGGGACCCTCGAGGGCGGATGCGCGACCTGAGCAGTTGGTCGCGGACACATGCGCACCGTTACTACCGAGGAGGGCCCATCAGCGCCGAAGCACGTATCAACGAACGAATCCGTGTCCCCGAAGTCCGACTCGTCGGCCCCGGGGGCGAGCAGGTGGGGATCGTTCGCGTCGAGGATGCACTTCGTCTGGCACTGGAAGCCGATCTCGACCTCGTCGAGGTCGCGCCCAACGCCCGTCCGCCGGTCTGCAAGATCATGGACTACGGCAAGTTCAAGTACGAGGCCGCGCAGAAGGAACGCGAGGCCCGGAAGAACCAGCAGCAGACGGTCGTCAAGGAGCAGAAGCTCCGTCCGAAGATCGATACGCATGACTACGAGACCAAGAAGGGAAACGTCGTCCGTTTCCTGGAGAAGGGCTCGAAGGTCAAGGTCACGATCATGTTCCGTGGCCGTGAGCAGTCCCGACCCGAGCTCGGGTTCCGGCTGCTGCAGCGTCTCGCGGATGACATCACCGACTACGGATACGTCGAGACCAGCGCCAAGCAGGACGGCCGCAACATGACGATGGTCGTGGCACCCCACCGTGGAGCCAAGACCCGTGCCAAGGCCCAGGACTCGAAGGTTACCGACGCCACCTCGGAGTAGTCCGCCCGTCCGGCAGTGAAATGCCGGAAACAGACCCCGGACGTATGACGTCCGCCCCCCGAGACCCCACCGGGCCCCGGGACGAACCATGTGAGGAAGACCGATCATGCCGAAGATGAAGACCCACAAGGGCACCGCCAAGCGTTTCCGGAAGACCGGAACCGGCAAGCTGGTCCGCCAGCAGGCCAACCGCCGCCACATCATGGAGAAGAAGCCCACCAAGCGCACCCGTCGTCTCGACGGCCGCACGGACGTCGCCCAGGCCGATGTGCCCCGGGTGAAGCGACTCCTCGGGCTCTGAGCCCACCCCAGACGTAGAACTTTCGGTCACCGCTCAAGGTGACCATCCCAGATCAGTGAGGATTGACCAGTGGCACGCGTGAAGAGAGCCGTCAACGGCCAGAAGAAGCGTCGGACCGTACTCGAGTCCACCAAGGGCTACCGTGGGCAGCGCTCGCGGCTGTACCGCAAGGCCAAGGAGCAGATGCTCCACTCGATGAACTACAGCTACCGTGATCGTCGCCAGCGCAAGGGCGACTTCCGCAAGCTGTGGATCTCCCGCATCAACGCGGCGGCCCGCGCCAACGACATGACCTACAACCGCTTCGTCCAGGGCCTCAAGCTCGCCGGCGTCGAGGTCGACCGCAAGGTCCTCGCCGACCTCGCCGTCACCGACCCGGCCGCGTTCACCGCACTGGTCGAGGTCGCCCGCAAGGCGCTCCCGGCTGACGTCAACGCGCCGGCGGCCTGACGTAGGCGACTTGACGCACAATTCCCGGCCCGGGCAGGGCACAGAGCGACCCGCGGATCCGTTCACCGAACGGACACCGCGGGTCGTTTCTGCGTCCAAGCTCCACCGTGCCGCAGCCAGGCGCAAGGCAGGCCGATTCCTCGCCGAGGGCGCCAACTCCGTGGAGGCCGCCCTGTCCACGGGCCACGCCCTCGAGGTGTTCTGCGCCGAGGACGCCCTCGATAGGTTTGACGACCTCATCGACTCCGCCCAGGCCGCCCACGCCGGCCGCGTCCGGGTGTCGACGGTGACCACGCGGGCCATGCGAACCCTGTCCGACACCGTGACCCCGGCCGGGATCGTCGCGGTGTGCCGCACACTCGTCCACGACGCCGCACAGGTCGTGGGGCAAGACGGTGCGCAGGACGTGGGGCAAGACGGTGCGGCGGACGGGTCCCGGGATGACGCCGCGCACCCACCGCGGCTGGTGACTATTGGGCAGGCGTTGGGCGAGCCCGGAAACGTCGGCACGCTCATCCGCGTCTCGGACGCGCTCGGCGCCGATGCCGTGTGGCTCACCGAGGGCGCCGTGGACCCCGAGAACCCCAAGGCCGTCCGCGCCTCCGCGGGCAGTCTGTTCCACCTGCCGGTCGTGCGGGGGATCGGCGAGTCGGATCTGGTGGAGCGCGCCCACGCCCGCGGCCTCCAGGTCGCCGTGGCGACCGCCGACGGTGAGGTCGACATCGAGCACGCCAATGAGCAGCTCGCCCGCCCCACCGCCTGGATCTTCGGCAACGAGGCCCACGGTGTGCCCGCCGACCTGGCAGCGGCCGCAGACCTGCGCGTCCGCATCCCCATCCGGGGCCGCGCGGAAAGCCTTAACATCGTCACCGCCGCCTCGATCTGCCTGCACACCAGCGCCCGGTTGCAGGCGGGCGGGTCATGATGGCCACCCTCACCGCGAGGAAGGTCGGTGCGGCCCGGGGCGCACGCACACTGTTCGAGGGGCTCGACCTCGTCGTCGCCACCGGTGATGTCTGGGGCCTGACAGGCCCCAACGGGGCCGGAAAATCGACGCTGCTCCACGCGCTCGCCGGAACCCCCGACGCGGAGATGTCGGGACAGGTCACCGTGAGCCCGCCCGAGGCCACCGTGGGATTGTTGCGACAAGAAATAGAATCCGACGACGACGAGGTCGTCCGCGAACTCGTGCATCGCGTCACCGGGGTCACGGACGCGCAGATCATCATGGACTCTCTCGCCGAGCAGATGGCGGACTCGGAGGAGGCCGCCGAGGCGTACGGCGACGCACTCGAGAGATGGCTTGCACTCGGCGGTGGCGACCTCGACGAACGGATCCCCGTGACCGCGGCCCGGCTCGGCCTCGACGGCTCGGTGCTGGACCTGCCCGTGGCGGCGCTGTCCGGCGGGCAGCGGGCCCGGGTCAACCTCGCGGCCGTGTTGCTGAGCCAGTACGACGTCCTGCTGCTCGACGAACCGACCAATGATCTCGACCTGGCGGGCCTCGAGGTGCTCGAGGAGTTCATGCAGGCCGAGCGTCGGCCGATGGTCGTGGTGAGCCACGATCGTGAATTCCTGGCCCGGTGCGTGACCGGCATCGTCGAACTGGACGCGGCGCAGCGCCAGATCACGGTCTTCGACGGCGGCTACGAGTCGTACCTGACCGAGCGGGCCCTGGCCCGTCAGCGCGCACGCGAGGCGTATGAGGAATACGCGGGCCGGGTCGACCAGCTCAAGGACCGAATCCAGACGCAGAAGACGTGGCTCGACAAGGGTGTGCGCAACACCATGCGTAAGTCGGGCGGCAAGGACGCCGAGCGGGACAAGCACATCCGCAACCGGGCCGGCCAGCGGTCGGAGAAGCAGGCCGCGAAGATCGCCCAGTCCGAGCGTGCGATGGAGCGGCTCGACGTGGTCGCCGAACCCCGCAAGGAGTGGAAACTGCGGATGGAGATCGCGGCGGCCCCGCGGTCCGGCTCCGTGGTGGCGGTGCTCGACGAGGCGACGGCCCGGCGGGGAGACTTCCGGCTCGGACCCGTGACGCTGCAGATCGACGGGGGCGACCGGGTCCTGATCAGCGGCGCCAACGGGTCCGGCAAGTCGACGCTGCTGGCGATGATCCTGGGCGACCGGGAGCCGGACGAGGGCAGGGTCACCCTCGGTGCCTCCGTCGAGGCCGGGCGGGTCGATCAGGCGCGCGCCGCCTTCACAGGGCCGAACCAGTTGCTCGACGTGTTCTGCGCGGCGGCCGATCCGGACGGGGCCGATCCCACGGAGGTCCGCACCCTGCTCGCCAAGTTCGGGCTGGGCGGAGAACACGTGTCGAGGCGGTGTGACTCGCTCTCGCCGGGCGAGCGGACCCGCGCGGCGCTGGCCCTCCTGCAGCATCGGGGAGTCAATCTGCTGGTGCTGGACGAGCCCACCAACCACCTGGACCTCCCCGCGATCGAACAGCTCGAGCAGGCCGTGGAGAACTTCGACGGTACCGTCCTGCTGGTGACCCACGACCGCCGGATGCGCGGGGGCTTCCGGTCGACACGCGAGCTCGTGGTCGACGCCGGCGAGGTGCGCGAACAGCGCTGACGCCGTCACCATCCGGGCGAGAGGCACCCCGCCGGCGGGAGGACCGGCCGGTAACGGTGCCCCGCGCCGGAGGTTTCGGAGTCGGATCCCGGGAGCGCGGCGAGCACCCGCAGCGCGCGGGCGGGCTCGCCGAGCAGATCCCAGCCGAGGGCGGCCACGGGATCGTCCGGGTTGACCGCGGTGACGACGCACGGATCGGACGGCCGGCTCCGTTCGGCCGCGCCGGGACGGCCCTGCCACAGCGCCACGTCGACCAGCGCCGCGATCGCCGGGTCACCGAGCGCGAACTGACCGGCCTGGGCGCCGAGGCTCAATCCGTGGACGACCAGCCGGGGACGGTCGTCGGCGGGCAGTGCGCGCAGGCGGGTGGCCACCTCGTCGAGGAGCGCGTGCGCGGACTCGGCCGCGACCTCCGGCCGGAGGGCGTACACCGCTGCGGAGGGGGCCGAGGAGTACCGCATCGCGACGGTCGCCACATCACCGGAAGCCCAGTCCTCGAACGCACCGACCTGGTCGGGATCCACCCACCCCGAGCCGGTCGGGATGGTCACCACGAGCACGGAGCGGTCGAATCCGCCGGCGTCGTCGAGCGCGTCGGCGGTCAGTCGTGCAGCGTCACGCGCGTCGAGTTCGGGGTGGTCGCCGTACACGCGCACGGCCGGCGTCAGCGGCCGGTCGGTGAGGACAAGTTGCGGCTCCGAGGTCAGCGGCCCCGAGTCGAGCGCCCACCACAGGTGTGCGACCAGCGCGCCCAGCAGTGTGTACCCGGCGACGGCGAAGAACAGGATGCGTGCGGCGCGCCGGATCACCACGGCAGTGCCTCCTCGACGGGGGCGCCGTGACCCTGCCGCACGGTGTTGACCCGCACCGCCGCATGGGCGATCCGCGCCATGACCATGCACGCGGAGCGGCCGTCGCAGGACCGGAGCATCTGCCGCCCGAGGAGGTCGTCGAGGTCGGCGCGGAGTCCGTCCGGGATCGGCGTGTGGTGTCGGTGCGCCACGCGCAGCAGGTCGTAGCCGAGGTCGTGGACGCGGCAGGCCGGCTCGAAGGACCGGGGGAGCGGCACCGGCGACGAGCAATCACCCGTCTCCTTGGCGGCCAGCGACCGCTCGAGCTTCGGCGTGTAGCCGAGCTCCGCGATGAGGTCGCGCCCGATCGCGTCGGTGCCGGGACGGGCGTCCGCGAGGTCCCGGGCCGCGGCGAGCGCCGAGGCCGCCGGGTCGCCGTGGGAGCTGGTGTCGGTGGTGGTGGCGGACGTGGTGCCGCTGCTGCCGGCCAGGACGGTGGTGACGGAGAGAAGAAATAGGACGACGACGACGGCGACACGGCTTACGGATACTCGGAACATGCCGGTCAAACTAGGAACGCAGAACCGGCGGCCGGATCCCCGCAGACAGTGATCTCGGTGTACCTCTGTCGCGGTAACCAGACGGGGGTACCCCGATGTCACTCCACAGGGGGATATCCCCGGCGGGCGGGGCGCAATACCTTTGACGGCATGCGATCGAACAGCTCGGATCCCGCCCCAGTCGACCTCACCTCGCCCGATGACGCCGCCGGTGATGGACGGTCGGCGACGCGCGTCGAGCGCGGGCGATCCTTCCTCGGCATCCTCCGACCCGACTGGGTGGACCTGGCCCTGCTAAGCCTGGCGGCACTGTTCTTCACGGTGGCCTGGCCGACCTTCTTCGTGACGCATGACGCCTGGCCAGCGCTCGTACCGCTGCTGGCCGCACTGGGCACCCTGCCGGTGGCCGTGGCCCGCCGCTGGCCACTTCCCGCGTGGTGTGCGGTGGCGATCGCCTGTGTGGTGGCCGTGCCGCTGCGTACCGAGCCGGATTTTGCACTGGGCTGGCCCGTGGTGTTCCATCTCGCGCTGGCCGTGTGCCTGGGCGCGGTGATCCTGCTCGGTCCGCCGAGGAGGATCGCGGCGGCGGTGGCGGTGACCGCGGCCCTGATGGCGTTCAACCCCGGCCTCGAGGTCAGCGTGGGGTGGATGGTCGGCGCCGCCGTCTTCTCCACGGTGATGATCCTCGTGCGCTGGCTGCTCATCTCGCGCCGTCAGCTGGAAAGCTCCTCGCAGCGACTGGAACGCGAATCGCAGCGGTCCGCACAGCAGGCCGACCTGCGGGTGTTGGCCGAGGAACGCAACCGCCTGGCGCGTGACCTGCACGACGTGGTGGCCCACCAGATGTCGATGATCGTGGTGCAGTCGCAGTCGGCCCCGTACCGATTGCAGGGCGTCACGCCGGCCGTCCACGCGGAGTTCGATTCGATCGCCGAGACAGCCCGCGAGGCCCTGGACGAGGTCCGCGGCCTGCTGGGGGTCCTGCGCACGGACGCGGAGGAGCAGACCACCGAACCCGTCGGGGTCGACCAGATCGAGCCCACGCTCCGGGCGGCCCGCCGCTCCGGGATCGACCTCACATGGCAGCTGACCGGGGAGACGGACCGGATCGACGAGACCGCCGGCGTGGTCCTGCACAGAGTGCTCCAGGAGTCACTGGCGAACGCCTCCCGGCACGCACCCGGCGGTGTCGTCGTCGTCACCCTCACCGCGGACACCACCTCCGACGGCGACGAACCGCCCTCGGCGACCCTCGAGGTGGACAACGGCCCGGCCGCACCCGACGCCCTCGTGGCGCCCGGCACCGGCGGTGGCTCCGGGATCGCGGGAATGTCGGCGCGGGTCCGCGCCGTGGGCGGCAGCTTCTCGGCGCTGCCCGCCTCGGACGGCGGGTTCACCGTCACCGCCACCGTCCCGCTGCGGTCCGGCAGGCGCGGCGGCTCCCGTCTTCTAGGGTGAGTCCCATGGCCATCTCCGTGCTGATCGTCGACGACCAGGCGATGGTGCGGCAGGGGTTCGCCGCGCTGCTCGACTCCCAACCCGACATCGCGGTGATCGGCGACGCCGCCGACGGGGCCGAAGGCGTGGCCAAGGCCGACGCACTGCGCCCGGACGTGGTGTTCATGGACGTGCGGATGCCGACCATGGACGGTCTCGAAGCGGCCAGGCGGATCCTCGGCGCCGGGCACGATCCCGCTCCGCGGATCATCATGCTCACCACCTTCGACCTCGACGACTACGTGTACGAGGCCCTGCGCATCGGCTGCTCCGGCTTCCTGCTCAAGGACGCGCCCGCCGAGGAGCTGTTCCGCGCCGTGCGGGTGGTGGTGACCGGCGAGGCGCTGCTCGCCCCGACCGTCACCCGGCGCCTGATCGAGGCGGCGGTCACCCACGAACGCCGGCCGCGCCGTGAACCGGCCGAGCTGACCTCGCTGACCCCGCGCGAACGCGAGACGGTCGAGCAGGTGGCCACCGGCCGGTCCAACGCCGAGATCGCCGAGGTCCTGTTCATCTCCGAGGAGACCGTCAAGACCCACGTGCGGCGGGTGCTGCAGAAACTCTCGCTGCGCGACCGCGCGCAGGTGGTCGTGTACGCCTACGAGAACGGGGTGGTCTGAGCCCGACACGGGCACGGGGCCGCCGGGAGAGATCGACTAGGATATGCCCGATGCCGCCGGCGGTCGCCGGAGCTGACCAGTACGGGGAGGACGCAGCACAGGTGAGCGAAGATTCAGGCGTGGCCGAGGTCAAGATCGACGAGGAGTCCCTGGCGGGATATGCCGCCGAGGCGGAGAGCGCCTTTGCCGCCGCCGCGGACCTCGACGCGTTGGCCGCGGCCAAGACGGCGCACCTGGGTGACCGCAGCCCCATCGCGCTCGGTCGCCGGACACTCGGCTCGCTGCCCAAGGAGCAGAAGGCCGCGGCCGGCAAGGCCGTCAACGTCGCCCGCGGCCGCGTGCAGAAGGCCTACGAGGCGCGACTCGAGCAGCTGCAGGCCGAGCGTGACGCGGCCGTGCTGGTGGCGGAGACCCTGGACCTGACGGTCCCGGCGGCCCGTGGCCCGGTCGGCGCCCAGCACCCCATCACGATCATCACCGAGCAGGTCGCCGACGTGTTCGTGGGAATGGGCTGGGAGATCGCCGAGGGACCGGAGATCGAGGCCGAGCACTACAACTTCGACGCGCTGAACTTCCTGCCGGACCACCCGGCGCGCACCCTGCAGGACACCTTCCACGTCGCCCCCGAGGGCAGTCGCCAGGTCCTGCGCACCCACACTTCGCCGGTGCAGATCCGGACGATGCTCGACCGGGAGCCCCCGATCTACGTCGCCTGCCCCGGGCGCACCTTCCGCACCGACGAGCTCGACGCCACCCACACCCCGGTGTTCCACCAGGTCGAGGGACTGGCCATCGACAAGGGCCTGACCATGGCGCACCTGCGCGGCTCACTCGACGCGTTCGCCCGCGCGCTGTTCGGCCCGGAGACCCGCACCCGCATGCGGCCCAACTACTTCCCGTTCACCGAGCCCTCCGCCGAGGTCGACGTGTGGTTCCCGCGCAAGAAGGGCGGCGCCGGCTGGGTCGAGTGGGGCGGCTGCGGCATGGTGCACCCCAACGTGCTCATCGCCTGCGGGATCGACCCCGAGGAGTACTCGGGATTCGCGTTCGGCATGGGCCTGGAGCGCACCCTGCAGTTCCGCAACGGACTGTCCGACATGCGGGACATGGTCGAGGGCGACGTGCGGTTCTCGCTGCCCTTCGGCGTCCGGTACTAAACCCGCGGTACCGATCCACCCACGAGCTCACCCGACCACCGAGAAACACGAAGGACCCCACAGTGCACATCGCGCAGTCCTGGCTGACCGAGATCCTGCAGCGCGCCAACGACGGTTGGTCGGTGACGCCCGCCGAGCTCGACGCGGGCTTCGTGCGCGTCGGCCTCGAGGTGGAAGGCGAGCCGCAGACGCTGCCGGAGATCACCGGGCCCCTGACCATCGGCCGCGTGGACTCCATCGAGGAGCTCGAGGGATTCAAGAAGCCGATCCGATTCTGCCTGGTCGACGTGGGCGGCGACGAGCTGCAGCAGATCGTCTGCGGGGCCCGTAACTTCGCCGAGGGCGACCTCGTGGTGGTGGCCCTGCCCGGCACCGTCCTGCCCGGCGGGTTCGAGATCGGCAAGCGCAAGACCTACGGAAAGCCCAGTGAGGGCATGATCTGCTCGGCCTCCGAGCTCGGGATCGGCTCCGATCACAGTGGCATCATCGTGCTCGCCCCCGGCACCGCCGAGCCGGGCGACGCGGCCGGTCCGGTGCTGGCTGCCGGGGCGCCCGAGCAGGACACGGTCATCGAGCTCAACGTCACCCCGGACCGCGGCTACTGCCTGTCCGCCCGCGGCCTGGCCCGCGAGCTCGCCTGCGGCTTCGACCTCGACTTCGCGGACCCGGCCACCGAGCTGGGTCTGCCGTCGGAGAAGGAGACCTGGCCGCTGGAGGTCACCGACGAGTCCGGCGCTCAGCGGTTCGCCCTCCGCCGGGTCACCGGGGTGGACCCCTCGGCCACGACCCCGTGGTGGATGGCCCGCCGCCTGCTGCTGTCGGGCGTGCGTCCCATCTCCCCGGCGGTCGACGTGACCAACTACGTCATGCTGGAACTCGGTCACCCCATGCACGCCTTCGACGCCGCGACCATCACGGGCGGTCTCACCGTCCGTAGAGCCCGCGCGGGGGAGACGCTGACGACCCTGGACGACGTCGAGCGCACGCTTGACCCCGAGGACGTGGTGATCTGCGACGAGACCGGACCGGTGTCGCTCGCCGGTGTCATGGGCGGCGCGAGCACCGAGGTGTCCGACTCGACCACCGACGTACTGCTCGAGGCCGCCGTCTGGGACACCCTCGCCGTCTTCCGCACGATCCGCCGCCACAAGCTCCCCAGCGAGGCGGGCAAGCGCTACGAGCGTGGCGTGGACGCCGCGGCCTCGGTCGCCGCACTGGACCGCGCCGCGACGCTGCTCGCCGAGATCACGGGCGGCACCGTCGAGGCATCGCTGACCGATGCCGGTTCCGCGCCGGACATGCCCACGATCTCCTTCGACCCGGACCGGCCCTCGCGGGTCGCGGGGCTCGAGTACCCGGCCGGCACCGCGCGACACCGCCTCGAGCAGATCGGCGCCACCGTGACCGGCGACGACGCCGTGCTGCTCCAGGTCACCCCGCCCACGTGGCGGCCCGACCTGACCATGCCCGCCGACCTGGTGGAGGAGGTGCTGCGCCTGGAGGGGCTGGAGGACATCCCGTCGGTGCTGCCCACCGCGCCCGCCGGCCGTGGCCTCACCGCGACCCAACGCGGCCGCCGCGCCGTGGGTCGCGCCCTCGCCTCCGCCGGCCACGTGGAGGTACTCACGTCACCGTTCTGCGATCCGTCCGTGTTCGACGCGATGGGATTGGACGACGACGACGAGCGCCGCAGCACGATGTCCGTGGTCAATCCCCTGGAGAACGATAAGGCGCATCTCGCGACAACGTTGCTGCCATCCTTGATGGAGATCACTCGTCGCAACCTCACCCGGGGCACCCGCGACCTGGCGCTGTACTCGGTCGCCCAGGTGGCATTCCGGACACCGTCCACTACAGGTGTGGAGATGCTTCCGGTGGACCGCGAGCCCACCGCGCAGGAGCGGCAGCGGCTCGAGGATTCGCTGCCGGTCCAGCCGCTGCATGTCGCGGCCCTCTACACCGGTAGACGCGAGCCCGCCGGTCATGCCTCGCCGGGACGGGATGCCGATGCGCTCGACGCGGTCCGCGCCGCCGAGGTTGTGGGCACGGCGCTCGGTGTCGAGACGCAGGTGCGGGCCGCCTCGTATGCCCCGTGGCATCCCGGCCGCTGTGTCGAGGTCCTGGTCGACGACACCGTGGTGGGTCATGCCGGTGAGCTACACCCCGCCGCCTGCGAGCGACTCGGGCTGCCGGCCCGGACGTGCGCGGTGGAGCTCGATCTCACCGCGATGGGCGTCCGAGAGGTGCTGCCCGCACCGGCGATCTCGTCGTTCCCGTCCGTGAACCAGGACGTCGCCGTGGTCGTGGACTCGGACGTGCCGGCCTCCGCCGTCGAGGCGGCGCTGATCGCCGGCGGCGGCGAGCTCCTCGAGAGTGTCCGACTGTTCGACATCTACACCGGCAGTCAGCTCGGCGAGGGCCGCAAGTCGCTCGCCTACGCACTGACGTTCCGGGCCGACGACCGGACACTGACCGAGGACGAGGCCAGCCAGTGGCGCACCGCCGCGGTGGAGGCGGCCGCCGAGGCCGTCGGGGCGAGCCTTCGTGGCTGACGCAGCCGGAGCGTGGGTGCCCCGGGTGCTGTGCATCGCCGGTACTGATCCGTCGGGTGGCGCGGGCCTGCTCGCCGACACCAAGGCCGTGACCGCGATGGGCGGATACGCGATGGGCGTGGTCACCGCGGTGACCGTCCAGAACACCTGCGGGGTGACCGGTGTGCACCCTGTGCCCGTCGAGACGGTCATCGCGCAACTCGACGCCGTCGCTGATGATGTCCGGATCGATGCCGTCAAGATCGGCATGCTCGGTGAGGCCTCACTCGTCGAGGCGGTGGGCGCGTGGCTTCGTCGTCGTCGTCCTCCTCATGTCGTTCTGGACCCGGTCATGGTGGCCACCACCGGCGGTCGCCTGGCGACTGACGACGCGGCGCGCATGTTGCGCGACCTCGTGCCGCTGGTCGACCTCGTCACCCCGAACGTGCCCGAGCTCGGTGTGCTGTGCGGTTCCGAGACCGCCACGGACATCGAGGGGATCGTCGGCCAGGCCGAGCTGGTCCACGAGCAGACCGGCAGCGCGATCCTCGCGACCACCGGGGACCTCGAGGACGGCAGCGCCGAGGACGTGATGGTGGAGTCCGAGGGCGACCGTCGTGCCACCCTGCGGCTGTCGTTCGTCCGCGTGGATACCCCGCACACGCACGGCACCGGCTGTTCGCTCTCCTCCGCGTTGGCGACCGCCCGCGTCGGTGCGGCGGACTGGGAGGGCGCCTACCGCAGGGTGCGACCGTGGATGGACGGGGCCCTGCGCGGCGGGCTGACCCTGGATGTGGGACAGGGCGCCGGTCCGCTGGATCACACCTGGTTCCTCCACCACTGACCCCGGCCGGGCCCGGCCCGGCCCGGCCTCCACCGACCGCCACCCGCGCCTGCTGACCTGGCGCGATTGCGTCGCATCCCCGTTCGTGTCGTATGTGTGTGCGAACGTCTCCGTCGACAACCACCAGACGGTCAGGAGATATCCATGAACACCACCGATTCCGCACAGTCCGCTTCCGCACGGTCGTCCGAGAAGGCGCTCGACCGGGTTCGAAAGCTGTTCGCCAAGGCTGAGAGCGTGGCCGGAACCCCCGAGGCGGAGGTGCTCCTGGAGCGCGCCTACGCGCTACTTGCCAAGTACGGCGTGGACGAGGCGTTGGCCAGATCCGGACCGGATCAATCCGCCTCCGAGGTGCTGGTCCACGAGTACGTGCTGTCGGGCAAGTATCAACCGGATCAGGTCGGGCTGATCGCCTCGTTGGCCAACGCGATGCACTGCAAGGCCGTGACCTCGCGTCGAGCGGACGGTAAGCGCATCGTCTACGTCGTCGGTGTGCGTCGGCATGTCGACAGGGTGGTGATGCTCGCCGGCGCGCTCACCGGGATCATGCTCGCCGGTGCGGCACGGCAACGTCCTGCTCCGGGGATCTCTGCGGTGACGCACCGCAAGTCCTTCATGACCGGCTTCGCCTTCGAGGTCGGGCGTCGGCTGGCGGCTGCCGAGGCCGGCGCGGTCTCCGCGAGCGAGGACGCGGTAGGGGCGGGGTTGGTGCTCCGCTCGGACTCCCAGCGCGCGGAGTCGGCGATGCGCCGTCGCTTCCCGCACACGGTCAAGGGCTCGCGGCGACGGGTGGGGACCTCCGGGCTCGAGGAGGGACGCCGGGTGGGTGGCACCGTGGACCTGGGCCAGAGCCGGTTCGCCGGCGGACGGCGGCAGATCGGGGCGTGACCGCGGCTCCCGCGGCTCCCGCGGCTCGCACGTCGACGTTCCGACACCCGGGGATGCAAAAGGTTGCAATGTGATGCATACTTGTGCGCATGGCAATCAAGGTAGCGGTCGCAGGTGCATCCGGATACGCGGGCGGGGAGTTCCTCCGACTCCTGCTCACTCATCCGTCGTATCTGACGGGTGAGTTGGAGATCGGGACCCTGGCGGCGGGATCCAATGCGGGGCAGACGCTTTTCGAGCACCACCCGCACCTCCTGCCGCTCGCTGACCGGGTTCTCGCGGAGACCAGCGCCGAGTCGCTCTCCGGGCACGACGTGGTAGTCCTCGGCCTGCCGCACGGTCACTCCGCGGCGATCGCAGAGCAGCTCGGCCCGGACGTCCTCGTGATCGACCTCGGGGCGGATTTCCGGTTGTCGGATGCCGGTGACTGGGAGGCGTACTACGGATCCGCACACGCCGGGACCTGGCCGTACGGGCTGCCTGAACTCCCCGGGGCCCGCGACGCGTTGCGGTCGACCCGCCGCGTCGCGGTCCCGGGGTGTTTCCCCACCGGCGCGACCCTTGCGCTCTTCCCGGCTGTGGCGAAGGGGCTCGTCGACGCCACCGGCATCACCATCGTGTCGGTGACCGGGGCCTCCGGTGCGGGAAAGTCCGCCAAGGTTCCCATGCTCGCCTCCGAGGTCACCGGCTCGGCCAAGGCCTACGGTGTCACCACCCACCGGCACACCCCGGAGATCACCCAGAACCTCCGGGCGGTCACCGATGCGGAGGTCTCGGTGAGCTTCACCCCGGTGCTGGCGCCGATGGCTCGCGGCATCCTCACCACCGCCGTCGCGCCGACCACCGCTACCGCGGACGAGCTCCGTGAGCTCTACGCCGAGACCTTCGCCGACGAGCCGTTCGTCCACCTCCTCCCCGCAGGAGTGCAGCCGATGACCGCCTCCGTGCTCGGCTCCAACGCTGTCCAACTGGGCATCGAAGTCGACGAGCGCGCGGGCCGCGCCGTCTTCACCGCAGCGATCGACAACCTGGCCAAGGGCACCGCCGGAGGTGCCATCCAGTCAATGAACATCGCGCTCGGACTGCCCGAGACGGCGGGGCTCGGCACGGTCGGTATAGCCCCGTGACCGATCGGTCCGGGAGTAGCCAGTCCTGCGCCGGCGGTGTGCTCGCCGGTGCGACCCCCGGCGGACGGGAGCACGGGCTGGAGCGATGGTGGGATCCGGCCGAGAACGACGCGATGTTCTGGCTCGCCCCGGCCGGCTCCACCGTGATCCTCGAGACCAACGGCGAAGGCGCGGACGCAGTGGAGCTGCGATGGAGCGAACTGAGTGCCCAGGTCCCGTCGGTACGGGCAGTCGTCCTGTTGGACGGGCCCGGATTCGACGATCCCGGTGCCGACTTCACGTTTGCACACAGCGTCGCCGAGGACGTGGCCCGCTTCGCCGGAGAACGATCGGGGATCGAGGCCGGCGCGATCGAGATACTGGTCTTTCGTCCCGACCCCGCACGCGGTCCGTGGCCACGGCCGACGCGGACCGCCGACGGCGCCGAATTTCGGTTCCCGCACCGCGGCGGCGCTGATGTCCGCGTGACCGTGACCATCCCCGCCACTGCCCAACCAGATACCACTATTCAGCCCGATAACACTGCTCAGCCCGTTACCCCCGGAGGCGAATGACATGCCCACCTCGATGAACGACGGTTCCACCCAGCTGACGCCGTTCGTCCGCGCGCACGTCCTCGCTGAGGCATTGCCGTGGCTGCAGAAGTTCCACGACAAGATCGTCGTGGTCAAGTACGGCGGCAACGCCATGGTCGACGACAAGCTCAAGGAAGCATTCGCGGCGGACATGGTCTTCCTGCGAACCTGCGGCATCAAACCGGTCGTCGTCCACGGCGGAGGTCCGCAGATCACATCGATGCTCGGGCGGCTGGGCCTGGAAGGGGAGTTCCGCGGCGGCTTCCGCGTCACGACCCCCGAGGTCATGGACGTCGTTCGGATGGTTCTGTTCGGTCAGGTCGGGCGCGAGCTCGTGGGACTGATCAACGCCCACGGTCCGTACGCGGTCGGGATCTCCGGTGAGGACGCGGGCCTGTTCACCGCAGTCCGCCGGACGGCAATGGTCGACGGGGAGCCCACTGACATCGGCCTCGTCGGCGATGTCGCCGCGGTCGAGCCCGGCGCAGTGCTCGACCTCATCGAGGCCGGGCGTATCCCGGTGGTCTCGACCATCGCGCCCGACGCGGACGGCATCGTGCACAACATCAACGCCGACTCCGCGGCCGGGGCACTCGCCGCGAAACTCGGCGCCGAGAAGCTCGTCGTATTGACAGATGTAGAGGGCCTCTACACCAATTGGCCGGATCGCTCATCGCGCGTCTCCCATCTCGGGACCAGGCCGCTCGAGTCGCTCTTGCCGTCCCTGGAAAGTGGGATGGTCCCCAAGATGGAGGCCTGCCTCGCGGCGGTCCAGGGCGGCGTCGGCGCAGCACACGTCATAGATGGTCGCGTCGAGCATTCAGTGCTCCTGGAGATCCTCACCGAGGGCGGCATCGGCACCATGGTCACCGAGGGTGACCACGAGACCAGGACATCAGCAGGAGAAGACTCGTGAGCCAGCAGGACAGCACCACTCTCACCGCCCGGTGGGACACCGCGTTGATGCGCAACTACGGCACCCCGCCGCTCGAGCTGGTCTCCGGCCGGGGCGCCGTCGTGACCGCAGCCGACGGGCGCGAGTACCTTGACCTGCTCGCCGGGATCGCGGTCAACTCACTCGGACACGCACATCCGGCAGTGGTTTCGGCCGTCAGTGCGCAGATCGCCGAACTGGGGCACGTCTCCAACCTCTACGTCCATCCGGAGGTCGTCAGGCTGGCCGAGCGACTGGAGTCGCTCCTGGCGGTTGACCAGCCGGTACGCGCGTTCTTCTGCAACTCGGGAGCCGAAGCCAACGAAGCCGCATTTAAGATCGCCCGCCGCACCGGACGGTCGCGGATCCTCGCCGCCGAGAACGGCTTCCATGGACGGACCATGGGTGCGTTGGCGATGACCGGACAGCCCGCCAAAAGGGCACCTTTCGAGCCGATGCCCGCCGGCGTCGAGTACTACCCCTACGGCGACATCGCAGCGCTTCGGGCACTGGTCGAGCAGGCGCCGGCGGACACCGCTGCCGTGATCCTCGAACCACTGCAGGGAGAGGGCGGCGTCGTCGAGCCCCCGGAGGGATTCCTCGCCGAGGTGCGGCAGCTGTGCACCGAACACGGCATCCTCATGATCGTCGACGAGGTACAGACCGGAATCGCACGCACGGGTGCCATGTTCGCCATCCGCAAGGCCGGCGTCGTCCCCGACGTCATCACCCTGGCGAAGGGGCTCGGGGGCGGACTGCCGATCGGGGCCTGCCTCGGAATCGGTGAGGCGGGGGTGCTGCTCACCGCCGGGCAACACGGCACGACATTCGGCGGCAATCCCGTCGCGTGCGCCGCCGCGAACGCCGTCCTGGACACGATTGAGTCCGAGGATCTGGTGGCACACGTGGACCGGCTCGGCAAGATGTTCGCGGCCGAGATCGAATGTCTCGATCATCCGCTGATCGATCATGTTCGCGGTCGCGGACTCCTGCTCGGCGTGGTGCTCACCGCTGCCCGCGCGAAGGAGGTCGAGGTGGCCGCTCGCGACGCGGGGATCCTGATGGGGGCCACCGGACCGGACGTCGTCCGGCTCGCCCCGCCGCTCATCCTCACCGAAGAACAGGTCGCACAGGTCGTTGCCGCCCTGCCCGCGATCCTCGACACCGCGTCCGAGAAGGAGACCTCGTCATGACCGGTACGACCAATCCGTCCCAGACGCCGACTGCGGCCGGATCAGCTCCGCGCCACTTCCTCCGGGATGACGACCTCAGCCCCGCCGAACAGGCTGAGGTCCTGGACCTGGGACTGCGACTCAAGGCCGAGCCGTTCTCGGCACGCCCCCTCGAGGGCCCGAAGTCGGTCGCGGTGATCTTCGACAAGACCTCGACGCGAACACGCTTCTCCTTTGACGCCGGCATCGCGCAGCTCGGTGGAAACGCGATCGTGGTGGAATCCGGGTCCACGCAGATGGGCAAGGGTGAGACCCTTTCCGATACTGCGATGGTGATGTCGCGGTACGTCGAGGCGATCGTGTGGCGGACCTACTCTCAGGCCGGTCTCGGTGAACTCGCGGCCCACTCGTCGGTGCCGGTGGTCAACGCCCTCACCGACGATTTCCACCCCTGCCAGATCCTCGCCGACCTGCTCACGATCCGCGAGAACTTCGGACGCACCGCCGGACTGCGGGCGGTCTACCTCGGCGACGGTGCCAACAACATGGGGCACTCGTACCTGCTGGGATTCGCGACGGCGGGGATGCACATCACGATCGCTGCCCCGGAGGGCTACCAGCCGACCGGGCAGGTCGTCGCCGACGCCGAGGCGATCGCCGCGAAGACCGGTGGCTCGGTCACCATCACCACCGACGTCGACACCGCGGTGGTCGACGCGGACGTCCTCATCACCGACACGTGGGTGTCGATGGGCATGGAGGACTCGGCCACCGAGCGACTGCGCGACCTGGCGGACTACCAGCTGGGACAGTCAGCGGTCGACAAGGCCTCGGATGACGTCATCGTCCTGCATTGCCTGCCGGCGTACCGCGAGAAGGAGATCACCGCCGAGGTCATCGACGGGCCTCGCAGCAGGGTGTTCGACGAGGCAGAAAACCGACTGCACGCCCAGAAAGCGCTACTCGTCTGGCTGATGGAGCGATCGTGACCGCGGTCGGCGGAGTCAGCCGGACGGCGCGTCACGCGCGCATCGCCGAGATCCTGCGCGCACGACCGGTCAGCAGCCAGACAGAACTCGCGGAGGTACTCGCGGGGGAGGGGATCGCGGTGGCGATCGCGACCCTGAGCCGTGACCTCGACGAGCTCGGGGCGGTCAAGCTCCGTGCAGCAGACGGCGGCGTCGGCCGGTATGTGATCCCGGAGGACGGAAGCCACGTGCCGGGCATCCCGGGGGGCACCGACCGACTCGGGCGACTACTCGGGGAGCTGCTCGTCTCCGCCGACCACAGCGGGAACATGGTGGTCCTCCGGACACCCCCGGGCGCCGCGAATTTCCTGGCCAGCGCACTTGATCGCGCAAACCTCGACGACGTGGTGGGCACGATCGCCGGGGATGACACCATATTCGTGATGGCCCGCGAACCGGTTCGCGGTGCAGAGCTCGCGGACCGACTCACGGCCCTGGCTCGACGCCAGCTCTGAGCCGACCACTTACCCTTGAACACCTAGACAGCGAACACTCTGAAGGAGAACACCATGACCGATCGCGTCATCCTCGCCTACTCCGGCGGCCTCGACACCTCCGTTGCCATCAGCTGGATCGGTAAGGAGACCGGCGCCGAGGTCGTCGCCGTCGCCATCGACCTCGGTCAGGGCGGCGAGGACATGGACGTCGTGGGTCAGCGTGCCCTGGATTGTGGCGCCGTCGAGTCGGTCGTCGTCGACGCTCGCGACGAGTTCGCCGACGATTACTGCGCACCGACCATCAAGGCCAATGGCATGTACATGCGGGAGTACCCGCTGGTGTCGGCCATCTCCCGCCCGTTGATCGTCAAGCACCTCGTCGAGGCGGCCAAGGAGCACGGCGGCACGGCCGTCGCCCACGGATGCACCGGTAAGGGCAATGACCAGGTGCGATTCGAGGTCGGCTTCGGTGCTCTGGCACCTGATCTCGACGTGATCGCGCCGGTCCGCGACTACGCGTGGACCCGCGAGAAGGCCATCGAGTTCGCGGAGCAGAACGAGATCCCGATCAACGTCACCAAGAAGTCGCCGTTCTCGATCGACCAGAACGTCTGGGGCCGCGCCGTCGAGACCGGCTTCCTCGAGGACCTGTGGAACGCCCCGACCAAGGACGTCTACGACTACACCGAGGACCCGACCCTCAACTTCGCCGCACCGGACGAGGTCACCATTTCGTTTCAGGCCGGCGTGCCCGTCGCGATCGACGGCCGCAAGGTCACCGTGCTGGAGGCGATCGAGGAGCTCAACCGTCGCGGCGGCGCCCAGGGTGTCGGCCGGATCGACATGGTCGAGGACCGCCTCGTCGGCATCAAGAGCCGCGAGATCTACGAGGCCCCGGGCGCGATGGTCCTCATCACCGCGCACAAGGCCCTCGAGGACGTCACACTCGAGCGCGAGCTCGCCCGCTACAAGTCGGGTGTCACCGACACCTGGTCCAACGCCGTCTACGACGGACTGTGGTTCTCCCCGCTGAAGTACGCGCTCGACGCGTTCATCGAGAGCACCCAGGAGCACGTCACCGGCGACATCCGCCTGGTGCTGCACGCCGGTCAGATCATCGTCAACGGTCGCCGCTCGGACTCCTCGCTGTACGACTTCAACCTGGCGACCTACGACGAGGGCGACTCGTTCGACCAGAGCTACGCCAAGGGCTTCGTCAACCTCCACGGACTGAGCTCCAAGATCGCCGCCAAGCGGGACCTGGGCCTGTGAGCGAGGAGCAGGGCCGGGACGACCGGCACGGAACCAACACCGGAGCACTGTGGGGTGGCCGGTTCGCCGGAGGCCCCGCGGAGGCGATGGCCGCGCTGAGCAAATCCACGCACTTCGACTGGGAGCTCGCGCCGTACGACATCCGGGCCTCCAAGGCGCACTCCCGCGTCTTGCATCGTGCCGGGCTGCTCAGCGGTGCCGACCTCGACGCGATGCTCGATGGACTGGACCGCCTGGCCGCCGATGTCGACTCCGGGGAGTTCGTTCCCGAGGAGTCGGACGAAGATGTGCACGGGGCACTGGAGCGCGGCCTGATCGAGCGGGTCGGCCCCGAGGTCGGTGGTCGGCTGCGGGCCGGCCGGTCCCGGAACGACCAGGTCGCGACGCTGTTCCGCATGTGGTTGCGCGACGCGGTGCGCGCGGTGGCGGCGGGCGTGCTCGACGTGGTCGACGCGCTCGTGGCGCAGGCCGACGCACACCCCGACACCGTCATGCCGGGCAAGACCCACTTCCAGGCCGCCCAGCCGGTCCTGCTCTCGCACCAGTTGCTCGCGCATGCGCAGCCGTTGCTGCGGGACCTGGACCGGATCCGGGACCTGGATCGGCGTCTGGCGGTCTCGCCGTACGGCTCCGGTGCGCTCGCGGGTTCCTCCCTCGGGCTGGACCCGGACGCGATCGCCGCGGAGCTCGGCTTTGACCGGGCCGCGGACAACTCGATCGATGCCACGAGCTCGCGCGACTTCGCGGCCGAGGCCTCGTACGTGCTGGCCCAGATCGCGGTGGACCTGTCGCGCCTGGCGGAGGAGATCATCGCCTGGTCGACACCGGAGTTCGGCTACGTCACGCTGGCCGACGAGTGGTCGACGGGCAGCTCGATCATGCCGCAGAAGAAGAACCCGGACGTCGCCGAGCTGATGCGCGGCAAGACCGGGCGACTGATCGGCAACCTCACCGGACTGCTCGCCACGCTCAAGGCCCAGCCGCTGGCCTACAACCGGGATCTACAGGAGGACAAGGAGCCGGTCTTCGACTCGGTCGCCCAGCTCGACCTCTTGCTTCCGGCGATGGCGGGCCTGGTCGGCACACTCACCTTCCACCCCGAGCGGCTCGCCGAGCTCGCCCCGGCGGGCTACACCCTGGCCACGGACATCGCCGAGTGGATGGTCCGTCAGGGCGTGCCGTTTCGCGTCGCCCACGAGGCGGCGGGGGAGTGCGTGCGTGTCGCCGAGGCACGTGGTGCCGGTCTTGATGAGCTCGACGACGACGAGCTCGCCGCCATCGACCCCGCACTGACACCCGAGGTACGTGAAGTACTCACGGTCGCGGGGTCGATCGCCTCTCGTAACGCACGCGGTGGGACAGCCGGCGATGCTGTGGCGGTCCAGCGGAACCGGTTGGGCGAGTTCCGCGACGAACTCGCCGGCTGGGTAGGGTGAGCGCCATGTCCGTCATCGACGCACGTCTGCTGGAAATTCTCGCCTGCCCCGAGGACAAGGGGCCGCTCCTGCTGATCGGTGATGACACGCTGTACAACCAGCGTCTGGGCCGCGCCTACCGGATCGACGACGGCATCCCGGTCCTGCTGGTCGACGAATCGCGCGAGGTCGACGAGGCCGAGCACGCAGAGCTACTCGCCAAGGCGGGGGCGGGGGAGACCTCCTCCCCGGAGTGAACCCTTCCGATCCGCACGTGGCCCCGTCCGGCGTCGCCCATCCCTTCAGGAGCCTGCTGAGGGAGGCGGCGCCCGACGAGGCCGCGCGGATGATCCTCGGTGGGACGCTCACACACGGAGCCGTGTCGGTCCGGATCGTCGAGGTCGAGGCCTACGGGGGACCTGCGGCTTCTGCTCACCCGGATGCCGCCGCCCACACGTGGCCGGGCCCGACCGAGCGCAACCAGGTGATGTTCGGCGATGCCGGCCACCTATACGTCTACCTCAGTCACGGCATCCACCATTGTGTGAACATCACCTGTCGCCCGGCTGGCGAGGGTGGGGGCGTACTGCTGCGGGCGGCACGCCTGGAACGCGGCCACGACGTGGTGTCTATCCGCCGGCCCGGCGTCACGCCCCACACTGTCGCCCGCGGACCGGGCAATCTCGGCCGCACCCTCGGAATCGACATGTCATATCGAGGTGTGGACGTGTTCAACTCGTCGTCGTCGCCGGTTCTGTTTTCTCCTGACCCGCCCGCCACCGACCAGATTCGCTCCGGCCCCAGGGTCGGGGTCTCCCGCGAGGCCGACCGGCACTGGCGGTTCTGGATCGCCGGGGCCCGGGAGGTTTCGGCCTACCGACGTAGCCCGCGGGCACCCGCGGTGACCCGCCCCGTGGTCGACACCCGGGGCGATGGGGGACAATGAACGGCGTGACCAACAACATCCTCGATGACCTGCAGTGGCGTGGCCTGATCGCCCAGTCGACGGACCTCGACTCGCTCCGTGCCCATCTCGACGAGGGAATGGTGTCGCTGTATTGCGGCTTCGACCCCACCGGGCCGAGCCTGCACGCCGGTCACCTCATCCCGCTCCTGACGCTGCGGCGCTTCCAGCTCGCCGGACACCGGCCGATCGTCCTCGCCGGCGGAGCCACCGGAATGATCGGGGATCCCCGCGACATCGGTGAGCGCGTCATGAACACCTCGGACACCGTGGCGGGCTGGGCCGAACGGATCTCCGGCCAGCTCGAGCGCTTCGTCGACCTCACCGAAGGACCCACCGGGGCACGCATCGTCAACAACATGCAATGGACCGGACACCTGTCGGTGATCGAGTTCCTGCGCGACGTGGGAAAGCACTTCTCCCTCAACACCATGCTCGGCCGAGACACCGTCAAGCGCCGGCTCGACGGGGACGGGATCTCCTACACCGAGTTCTCCTACATGCTGCTCCAGGCCAATGACTTCCTGCAGCTGCGGCGCAACCTGGACTGCACACTCCAGATCGGTGGATCTGACCAGTGGGGCAACATCGTCGGCGGTGTCGACCTGAACCGACGCGTCGACGGTGAATCGGTCCACGCCATGACCGTCCCGCTCGTGACCGCATCCGACGGCACGAAGTTCGGCAAGTCCACCGGCGGCGGCAGTCTCTGGCTGGACGCCGCCATGACCAGTCCGTACACCTGGTACCAGTACTTCCTCAACACCGCGGACGCCGACGTCGTGCGCTACCTGCGGTGGTTCTCCTTCCTCGGCAGGGAGGAGATCGAGGAACTCGAGGCGATCACCGCCGAGAAGCCGCATCTGCGCGCCGCGCAGAAGCGCCTCGCCGAGGAGATGACGACTCTCGTCCACGGTGTCGAGGCGACCGAATCCGTTCAGGCCGCCGCCCAAGCACTGTTCGGCCGGGGCGAGATCTCCGGCCTGGACGAGGTCACCCTCGCCGCGGCCCTCGAGGATGCCGGGTCCGCCAACGTCGAATCCGATGATCCGCAGACGATCACCGACCTTTTGGTTGCCAGCGGTCTCTGCCCGAGCAAGGGCGCGGCCCGCCGAGCTGTCGGTGAAGGTGGTGCCTACGTGAACAACGAGCGCATCTCGGATCCCGAGTGGACGCCAACCGCGGACGACCTGCTTCATGGAAGCTGGCTGGTGCTGCGGCGGGGCAAGAAGAGCTTCGCGGGGATCCGGATCGTCTGACCAGAGGTCGATCCCTAACACGAAAACGCCGACCATGTCGGCGTTTTTGTGTTTTAAAGCCGATCTACCTGCAGGTTTGCGTTTCCATTCATGTCTGCGTAACTTAATGGACGTCGCCGAGAGCGAGCCCGGACCGAAAGGAACGGGGTCGTGCAAGGCAGGCGCGCTCCACGGAGCGGGTTCGAGAAATACCCGGTTTTGACCGGGAACGGAGAGCCTGCTAGGCTGGAGAAGTTGCCCCGAGCTGGGGCGGCGAGATGGTTTCACCCCGG
>DHCFJ07801__coassemble_1673_pt1 | contig 32264 bp, 33 predicted proteins | sample DHCFJ07801__metabat2_low_PE_010 | metagenome-assembled genome bin DHCFJ07801
GTCGTCGAAGTAGGTGAGGGTGTCGCCGCCGGGGCCACCGGCGTTGCCGAACAGGACGCCGCGCCGGGCGCCGGGGTCGCGCGCGGGGAGTTTGGAGACGGTCACGTCGATCGTCTCGCCGTCGGGCTGGGAGTAGTCCTGCGGGACGGTCACCGCGGTGCAGACCGCGCCCGGGGTGGTGACGGTCTCGGGGCACGGGCCCCAGGTGGGTGCGGCCGTCGCTGTGGGTGCGGTGGGGGAAGATCCCACGACGACGACAACGCTGGCCGCAGCCAGCACCGTCGACACCCCCACGGCGAACGATCTGCGGTAAGAATCTCCGGACCTGAACATGTTGAATGCTGCTGCGCGGCTGGCCATGTGGAGATGATCGCAGGCCGGTCTCGATCGCGGGCCGGGGCGGTGGGCGGTTGCCCCCGGGGCGTACCCATGACGTCGCCCGGGCCCACCCATGACGCGCCCGGACCGACCCATGACGTCCCCCGGGCCCGCCCATGACGAATGTCATCGTTGAGATCGTGACATTCGGCCCTTCGCACCGCGGCCTCGGTCGACCACCGCGCTGACGATCCGCGCACAGCTCGCGCAGGCGCAACTAGACTCCGACCCCGAGGCGGCCCGTCGCGAGCTGGCAAATATCGAGGACCTCACCCGGACCGCGCTATCGGAAATGCGGCAGACGGTCTCCGGTATGCGGGTGGCTGATCCGGAAACCGAGCTGGGGCACCTGTCCGGGGCATTACGGTCGGCGGGTATTGACCTCGTCGTCGTCGGATCTTCTTCTCTCGTCCCCGACACCCACCGCGAGTTCGTCGCCTGGACGCTCCGCGAAGCCGGGACGAACATCGTGCGGCACTCCGGCGCCCGGCACGCGACGGTCGAGTTCACCGGCGGGGGCGTGCGGATCACCGACGACGGCGTGGGCATCGACACCCGCCGCGCCGACGCCGCCACCGCGGGCGGGCAGGGACTGCGTGGGCTCGCGGACCGGGCCGCGGCAGCGGGCGCCCACCTGACGATCCACAACCGCGACGCCGATGTCGACGGCGACGGCGAGGGCGACGCCGATGCCGGCCCGGCTGCGCGGCTGGCTCTGAGCGCGCGGAACCCGGACCAGGTCCGGGCTCGTCAGTCCGACGGCGAGGTGTTGGTGCCGCCGTCGTTGATCTCGAAACGCGTCCACTTTCCGTCCATGTCGACCTCCATGGCATAGCCGAGCGCGTCATTCGGGGCCTTGACCGTCTTGAACCAGTCGTAGGCCTTGGTGTCGTCCTCGAACTCCTTCTCGTCGATCACGTTCTGGTCGGGATCGATTACGCGGTAACGGGGCATGACTGCTCCTTCGTTCGGCTGACATCGCTTCCGTCCGCAGTGTGGGGGATCGAATCCGGGCCCGCATCCGGTCGGGCGCGTACGGTCGGATTACCCACGACCCAGGAGGCCGACCGTGACCACCGATCCGCACGCCCGACCCGCTGAAACCGCCGATTCCACCGATTCTGCCGGCCGCTCGCCGCTTGTCGACCCCACCACCAAATACGAGGTGGAGATCCCGCTGCAGACGCAGCCGTTTCCTGGCCTCGCGTCCGAGTTGAAACCGCCCGCGGACCACGGCGAGGACTCCTGGGTGGGGCACGGCCGACTCGAGGGCCGGCGGGCGCTCATCACCGGCGGCGACTCCGGGATCGGGCGGGCGGTGGCGATCGCGTACGCGCGGGAGGGCGCCGACGTGGCGATCGGCTACCTGCCATCCGAGCAGTCCGATGCCGACGAGGTCGCCGAGCTGGTCCGCGCCGCCGGACGCACCTGCGTGCTCCTGCCCGGCGACGTCGGCAACGAGGAGACGGCGCGCGCGATCGTCCGGGATGCGGTCGCCGGCCTCGGCGGGCTCGACGTGCTGGTGCTCAACGCCGCACGACAGACGTTCGTCGCGAACCTGGAGGACCTGTCGTCCGAGCAGTGGGCCGAGACGATGAACGTCAACGTCAACGCCCCGTTCTGGCAGATGCAGGAGGCGCTGCCGCACCTGCAGCCCGGCGCGAGCGTCATCTTCACCTCGTCCGTGCAGGCCTACACGCCGTCCGCCGGGCTGGTGGACTACGCGACCTCCCGAGCGGCGGTCAACATCATGTCCAAATCGCTGGCCCAGCAGCTCGCACCGCGCGGGATCCGGGTCAACGCCGTGGCGCCGGGCCCGTTCTGGACCGCGCTGCAGGTCAGCGGCGGCAAGGATCCTGAGCAGCTGCCGTACCACGGGCAGAAGAACCCGCTGAAGCGACCGGGGCAGCCCGTCGAGATGGCCGGCGCGTACGTGTACCTGGCCTCCGAGGAGTCGTCGTACACGACAGGAAACACGCTCTCGGTCACCGGCGGCGCGCCGACGCCCTAGACCTCGCCCCGCTGCAGCCCTCTTCCGGCACGAGTTCCGCTCCCGCGCCTCACGATGGCGTCTCGCGTGCGCATCGGCGACGGCGAGACGCCATCGACAGGAGCGGATGCGAGTCAGCGAGAGTGCCCAAGTGCACCGCATACGAGCACCGCACATGGAATCGCCCGCCCGGCCGCGGAGCTTCAGCGGTCGGGCGGGCGATGTCTTGTGCCGGGCCGGCGAACGTGGCCCCGCGGCCCGGGTAGCGCAGGCCGGGTAGCGCTGGCCGGGAATTGCGGGCCGGGTAGCGCTGGCCCGGGTATCGCGGATCACGTGTCGTGGATCAACACACCTCGCATGATTTTCCCGTCCTGCAGGTCCTGGTAGCCCTGGTTGATCGTGTCGAGGGTGTAGGTGGTGGTGATCAGCTCGTCGAGCTTGAGCTTGCCCTCGTCATACAGGCGCAGCAGCTTGATGATGTCGTACTGCGGATTGGCGGAGCCGAAGAGCGAGCCCTTGATGGTCTTGCCGAACAGCGCCATCTGGGTGCCGCTCACCTGCACGGTCTTGTCGGTCATGTTGCCCAGACCGGTGATCACCACGGTGCCGCCCTTGCCGATCACGTCGAAGGCAGCGGACACGACCGCTTCCTCGACGGTGCCGACCAGGATGAGAGCCTGGTCTGCCATCTGGCCCCACGTGAGCTTCTCGACCGCGGCATGGGCCTCCTCGGCAGTGGCGAACGCGTGGGTGGCACCGAACTTCAGGGCCTCGTCGCGCTTGAACTGGATCGGATCCACGACCACGACGTGGCGGGCGCCCGAGTGAACAGCTCCCTGGACGGTGTTGATGCCCAAGCCGCCGATTCCGTAGATCACCACGGTGTCGCCCTGCCGGACACCGCCCGTGTACACCGCCGTGCCCCAGCCCGACGGGACGCCGCAGCCGACGAGGACGGCCTTCTCCAGGGGGAGCCAGTCGTCGACCTTGACGACTGAATGCTGGGAGATCACCGAGCGCTCGGAGAAGGTGCCGAGCATGCACATGGCGCCGAAGTCCTTACCGTCCGCATGGAACCGGAAGGTGCCGTCGGGCATGTGGCCGTCGAGGATGGTGGCGCCCATGTCGCACAGGTTCTGTCGACCGGTCGAGCAGTAACGGCAGGTGCCGCAGTTGGGGATGAACGAGCAGACCACGTGGTCGCCGGGCTTGACCTTGGTCACGCCGGGCCCCACGGCCTCGATCACGCCGGACCCCTCATGCCCGCCGACTATCGGGAAGCGGGGCGGCAGCGAGCCGTCGGACAGGTGGAGGTCGGAGTGGCACAGGCCGGCGGCCGTGTACTTGATCAGGACTTCGCCGGGGCCCGGATCGTCCAGGTCCAACTCGATGATCTCGAAGGGCTGGTGGAGGTCGAACAGCACTGCTGCCTTGGTCTTCATGACGGGGTTCCTTTCGGGGAGGGGCGTGCGTGATGGGGGAAGCGCCGGGGCGAGGATCGGGGCGCGGATCAGGGCGCGATCGGGGTGGGATGCCCCGCCGCTCAGAGCGCGATGTTGACCGAGCGGGTCTGGGTGTACAGGTCGAGCGCGCCCTTGCCGAGCTCGCGTCCCCAACCGGACTGCTTGAATCCGCCGAACGGCATCGCGGTGTCGAAGCCGTTGTACTGGTTCACCCACACCGATCCGGCCTGCAGGCGGCTGGCCACGTGGTGGGCCTTGGAGATGTCCTTGGTCCAGATGCCGGCCGCGAGACCGTAGGTGGAGTCATTCGCCTGGCGGACGGCGTCGTCGACATCGGAGAACCGCAGCGCGGACACGACGGGGCCGAAGATCTCGTCGGTGACCACCCGGTGGTCGGGCTCGACGTCCACGAAGACGGTCGGCTGGACGAAGAAGCCGGTGTCGCCGTGGCGATTGCCGCCGGTCAGGGCCCGTCCGCCGTCTTCGATGCCGGCGCGCAGGTAGTAGGAGACCTTGTCGAACTGGTCCTGGTCGACCAGCGGGCCGAGCTCGGTGGCGGGGTCGAGACCGTGTCCGATGGTGGCCTGGGCCGCGGCGTCGGCGACGGCCTGGGTGAACTCCTCGTAGATCGAGTCCTCCACGTAGAGGCGGGTGCCGGCGGTGCAGGCCTGGCCGTGGTTGAACATCCACGCGGCGACGGACCCGGCGACGGCGGCGTCCCAGTCGCAGTCGGCGAAGACGATGTTGGCGCTCTTGCCGCCCAGCTCGAGGGAGACCTTCTTGAGGTTGCCCTGTGCGGCCTCGACGATCTTCTTGCCCACCTCGGTGGAACCGGTGAAGGCCACCTTGTCCACGTCGGGGTGGCCGGAGATGGCGGCGCCGGCGTCGCCGAATCCGGTGATGATGTTCACCACGCCGTCCGGGACCCCGGCCTCGGCGCAGATCTCGCCGAGGATCAGCGCGGTCAGCGGCGTCTGCTCGGCGGGCTTGAGGACGAGCGTGTTGCCGGTCGCCAGTGCGGGGCCGAGCTTCCACGAGGCCATGACCAGCGGGAAGTTCCACGGGATGATCTGGCCACACACGCCCACCGGGACACGGGTGGTGTAGGCGTGGAACCGCTTGTCGCCGGCGAACGGCATGGACACGTCCACCGTGGTGCCCTCGATCTTGGTGGCCCAGCCGGCGTAGTAACGGAACACGTCGGCGGCCCAGGCCACGTCCACGGCGGTGGCGATGGTGGCGGCCTTGCCGTTGTCGAGCGCCTCGATCTGGCCGATCATCTCGGCCCGCTCATCGAGCAGGTCGCCGATGCGCCACAGGATCTGCTCGCGCTGGTTGGGCTTCATGGTGGACCATCCACCGTCGTCGAACGCGCGGCGGGCGGCGGCCACGGCCTTGTCGACGTCCGCGGGGCCGCCGTGCGCGACCTGCGTGATCTCGGCTCCGGTGGCGGGATCGTAGGTGCCGAACGTGCGGCCGTCCTCGGCGTCGACCCACTGTCCGTCGATCAGCAGGCGGTGCGGCCTGGCGAGGAATTCGCGGGCCTGTGCGCTGAGTCGCTCATCGACCCCCGCGGCATCGGTGGGACGGTTCAGTGTTCCGGTCATGGCTACCTCCGAAGTCGGCGACCGCCTCGGTGTGAGGCCGGTCACATACGACTATGGGGGAGAAATCCACCGGCGAAGTGTTCAGTTTCTGGACAATTTCAGGACAGGTCGAACTCGCGCATACGGGCGTAGAGGGTCGTGCGGCTGATCCCGAGACGCTTCGCCGCCCGCGACCGCACGCCGTTGCATTCGGCCAGCGCCGCGACGATCGCGTCGTACTCGCCGCGCGCCAACTCGCCCTGGGTCGGGGGCCGTCCGGTGCGGGCGCGGGAGGGCAGGTCGCCCACGTCGAGTCGCCGCGCACCCCGCCGGCTGGGGTCGTCGAGACATTCGGTGAGGATGGCGCGCAGCGAGACCAGGCCATTGGGCAGGTCCAGGCCGCTCACCGCGTCGAGGAACCGCGGGGTCACCGCCGGTGCGTCGGTGCCGCGAGCGGCGGCCAACGCCTCGACCATCGCGCCAACAATGTCCTCGAGTTCCGCGCCGCGCTCGTGCAGGGGGCGCACCGTGGTGCGTGCGCCGCAGACGTCGAGCACCTCCGTCACCGCGGGGCGGGGGTTGTCGCGACTGGTGACGACGACGACACCGTCAGCCATCGAGCCCAGCCGTGAGGCCAGGCGCCGGAGATCGGCATCGGCGAGCAGATCGATGTCGTCGAGTATCAGCACGGTGGGCTCGTCGCGCATGCCCCGGAGGGCGGGCGCCGCGAGGTCCTGCCAGGCCTGCAGGGCATCGTCGGCATCGGCGAGCCTGACGTGGACGGCATCCGGACCGGCCAGCTCAACGGCTGTAGTGGACCTGCCCGAGCCCGACGGACCGACCACGGCATGGGTGCCCTGCGACTTCGAGACTGTGGATGCCTGCGGCCGGGCGAGGGGCGCGGGCCGAGATCCGGCACTGATTGCCTCACCGCCGTGGATCGGGCGTTGATCGTTGCCCCGGCCTCCGCGGGCGGTTCGCGGGTGGCTGGCCTCGTCGTCGTCGTGAAAATCAGGTAGGTCAGGGAAGCTCAGGTCGACCAGGTGGCCGCGGCGGCCGACCCGACTCGCGGTGATTCCCACGCGACCGACCGACAGGTCCACGGCGTCCGCGACCTGGCCCCGCTCCACCATCCGGCGGAGTGTCGCGATGTCCTGGGCGGCGAGTCGCTCGAGGCTCGCGTTGGAGGCGAGCACCACCTCGTCGCCGAAGGCGCAGGTCAGCGACTCGGACGTGCGGGTGCGCTCGACGAAGCGACGCCACAACTCGCGGTCATCGCTGCCGGCGGTGTCCACGTAGCGGGCCTCGATCTCCGCGACGATCGTGCGCACGAACGGCGCGAACAGTCGCGACGCGTCGGCGTTCAGCCCGGACAGGTTGACCGCGCCGACGATGCGGCGGGTGAGCGGATCGATGATGGGGTGCCCGTAGCAGCTGAAGTCGCGCAGGACCTCCGCGAAGTGTTGGTCGCCGTGGATGAACACGCCGGCGCGCGTCTCGAGGGCGGTGCCGATGCCGTTGTTGCCCACGGCGTCCTCGGTGAGGACCGCGCCGTCGTCGACACCCCGGCGCAACAACATCCGGGTGACCCGCGCGGCGTCCCGCACCGTGCGGACGACCTGCCCGCCGCGGTCCGCCAGCAGGAGCGTCGCGCCGGTACCGCGCAGGGTCGAGTCGAGCTCGTCCAGGACCGGACCGGCGGCCTCGGCGAGGCGACGCGCACGCATGCCTTCCGGGCCCGGTACTCCCGGGCGTGCGCTCTGAGGGGTGAGTCCGCACGACGCGGATCGCCGCCAGGACAGGGTGAGCTGGTCCTGGTCGGGCCCGGGCGAGGCGGGCTCGGCGAGGGATGGCAAGCGGACACCTCCAACGACGGTTCGGGTGTGATCCGCACCATACCGCCGAATCGGTGTGGGGAACGAGGGCGATCGGGATCTCTCAGGGTGCCGTCAGGGATGGCGCGCCGCGTGGGCCGGGTGCACGAGATGCGACGGTAGCGCGGCCATGTGTCCGGGGCCCGTGACAGGGCGTGCGGCGAGGCGGGCCGAGACCGCGTTCGCGCAGTCGGTCACCGCCCGGACCGCGCGCGTCACGGCCCGGCCGGTCATGCGTCGGCCGGGGGCCACGGCCACCGATCCGATCGCCCGGCCGTCCGGACGCAGTACGGGGGCGGCGATCGAGGCCACCGCGATATCGGCGGTGGCGGAGAGGTCGGCGTCGGTCACGTCGATCTCGGACAGCTCGACGAACAGCTCAGACACCCGTTCGCGAACCAGCGCACCGACGCCGGCGGATTCCAGGGAATCCGCCATGCGCAGCAGCTCGCGGCGGGCCGGGGTCAGCCGCTCGATCGACCATCCGCGGCGGGCGATCTGGGGGAGGACGAGTTCGAGCCGCTCGCGCGCGGCATCGGTGATGCCGGTGCCGTCGGCAAACCATCCACGTTGCTCGGCCAATGGGAAGCGGGCGGCCAACTCGCGCGCGAACGGTGCGCGGATCGGGGTGACGTGCCCGACGGGCATGACCTCGCGCGCGGCGGTGCGCATGCCGGCACCGACGGCGTCCACGACCTCGGCCAGTCCGTCGCGGGCCGCGATGACCACCGCGCCGATCCCGGTGTCGCGGGCCAACTCCTCCAGCGGTTCGCGCGCGGCACCGACCAGGTCGACGCCGGCCGCCGCAGCCTCGCCGACCTCACGCAGCCGCGGCCCGGCCCGCCACCCACCGGTCACCTTTTCCGCCCACCCTTCGTCCCGCATGTGCTCGAGGACCGCGTGGAGCGTCGATCGGCTGGCGTCCGAGGCGCGGGCGAGTTCGGTCAACGGCAGGGGAGGGCCGTCCGCAGACAGTGCCTCGATCACCGCGAGCACCCGATGCGTGGGTTCGTGTCGCATAGTCGACACTGTATGTCGGATAGCCGAAAGTTGCTCATTCCGTGTGTCCCTGAGGGTGGAGTTTTCGCGGCGCCGGGCGCAGGATGGTCGAGATGCCACAAGGTAGACAGATCTGTCTGCTGGCGGTCGGCCGGTCAACTCGGTCGGCACCACAACACTGGAGGTCGCATGACGACGAGGTCGGCGGTGACGCTCTCGCATCTCGACGCGCTCGAGGCGGAGTCGGTCCACATCTTCCGCGAGGTAGCCGCGCAGTTCGAACGCCCCGGGATGCTTTTTTCCGGCGGCAAGGACTCCGTGGTGATGTTCCACCTGGCCCGCAAGGCCTTCTGGCCCGCGCCGATGCCGTTCCCGCTCATGCACGTCGACACCGGGCACAACTTCGACGAGGTCATCGAATACCGCGATCGCGTGGTCTCCGAGACCGGCGTGAAGCTGCTCGTGAGCTACGTCCAGGACGACATCGACGCCGGCCGCGTGGTGGAGGAGACCGGTCCCGGTACCAGCCGTAACCGCCTCCAGACCGCCGCCCTGCTGCGCGGCATCCAGGAGAACCGCTTCGACGCGGTCTTCGGCGGCGCCCGCCGCGACGAGGAGAAGGCCCGTGCCAAGGAGCGCGTGTTCTCCTTCCGCGACGGTTTCGGCGCCTGGGACCCGCGTGCCCAGCGCCCCGAGCTGTGGAACCTGTACAACGGCAAGCACCGCAAGGGCGAGCACATCCGCGTGTTCCCGCTGTCCAACTGGACCGAGCTCGACATCTGGCAGTACATCGAGCGCGAGGACATCGACCTGCCGCCGATCTACTACGCCCACGAGCGCGAGGTGATCGAGCGCGACGGCATGCTCCTGGCCAAGACCCGATTCCTCGAGACCCTTCCCGGCGAGGAGGCCCGCACCGAACTGGTCCGTTTCCGCACCGTCGGCGACGCCACCTGCACCGGCTGCGTGGAATCCGATGCCTCCGACAACGCCGCCGTGGTGGCCGAGGTCGCCGGCACCCGCGTGACCGAGCGCGGCGCGACCCGCGCCGACGACCGAATCTCCGAAGCCGGCATGGAAGACCGCAAGAAGGAGGGCTACTTCTGATGAGCACCCCCACCACCACCACCACCTCCACCGCCGCCGCTTCGGCCGGGACGGACTACACGACCGGGGACGCCGTGCTGCCCGAGGGCCACACGATGTCCGAGCACGCGCAGCTGCTGCGCATCGCGACCGCCGGCTCCGTGGATGACGGCAAGTCCACCCTCATCGGCCGCCTGCTGTTCGACTCCAAGGGCATCTTCGAGGACCAGCTCGCCTCCATCGAGGCCACCTCGGCCGGGCGCGGCGACGAGTACACGGACCTCGCGCTGCTCACCGACGGCCTGCGTTCCGAGCGGGAACAGGGCATCACGATCGACGTGGCGTACCGCTACTTCTCGACCCCGCGGCGCAAGTTCATCATTGCCGACACCCCGGGTCACGTGCAGTACACGCGCAACATGGTCACCGGCGCCTCTACAGCTGACGTGGCGATCATCCTCGTCGACGCGCGCAAGGGCGTTCTCGAGCAGACCCGCCGCCACGCGTTCCTGTCCGCGCTGTTGGGCATCCCGCGCCTGGTCGTGGCCGTCAACAAGATGGACCTGGTCGACTACGACGAGGCCACCTTCGAGGCCATCCGCACCGAGTTCACCGATTTCGCCGCCAAGCTCGAGGTCCACGACGTCACCTTTGTCCCGCTCTCGGCACTCAAGGGCGACAACGTCGTCGAGCGCAGCGAGACGATGCCCTGGTACACCGGCCCCGCGCTGCTCGATCACCTCGAGAACGTGCACATCGCCTCGGACCGTAACCTCACCGACGTCCGGTTCCCCGTCCAGTACGTGATCCGGCCCCAGCGCGCCGATGGACTGGATCACCGTTCGTTCGCGGGCACCGTCGCAGGTGGAATCATCAAGGTCGACGACGACGTCGTGGTCATGCCGTCCGGTCGGCAGTCCACCGTGAAGGCGATCTGGGGCCCCGGCGGGATGGAGCTCGATGAGGCCGCCTCGCCGGCCGCTGTGACGATCGCCCTCAACGACGAGATCGACATCGTCCGTGGCGAGATGATCGCGCGCCCCGGCAACCGTCCGCACCAGGGCACCGAGCTCGAGGCCATGGTCTGCTGGTTTGACGACGACACGACCATGACCACCGGTAAGCGCTACATCATCAAGCACACGACCCGCGACACCAAGGCGATGGTGACGGGGATGGAATACCGGCTCGACGTCAACACCCTGCACCGCGATCAGGACGCCACCGAGCTGGGGCTGAACGAGATCGGACGCATCGGACTGCGCACGCAGACCCCGCTGATGTATGACGCCTACCGCCGCAACCGCGACACCGGCGCGTTCATCGTCGTCGACGAGCTCACCGGCAACACCGTCGGTGCGGGCATGATCATCGGGCCCGCCGCCAAGGGCTCCAACGTGGTGTGGCACGCCGGGACCGTCCAGCGTGGCGACCGCGGCCAGGGCCGCACCCTGTGGCTGACCGGCCTGTCGGGCTCGGGCAAGTCCACGATCGCCTCCGAGGTGGAGCGGGTGCTCATCGAGTCCGGGCGTCCCGCCTACATCCTCGACGGGGACAACCTCCGCCACGGACTGAACGCCGACCTCGGCTTCTCGGCCGACGACCGGGCAGAAAATATTAGACGGACCGCGGAGGTCGCCGCACTGTTCGCCGATGCCGGCGTCGTCGTCGTCTGCTCCTTGATCTCGCCCATGCGTGCCGACCGTGACGCGGCGCGCGACGTCCACACCAAGGCGGACCTGCCGTTCACCGAGGTGTTCGTGGACACGCCGCTGGCCGAGTGCGAGGCGCGCGACCCCAAGGGCCTGTACGCCAAGGCCCGCGCCGGCGAGATCGCCGAGTTCACGGGCGTCTCCGCGCCGTACGAGCCGCCGCTGACCCCCGATCTGCACATCCGTCCCGCCGACGGCACCGCGGAAGAGGTCGCGCAGCGGATCGTCAGCACGCTCCTGGGAATCTGAGCGCGTGCCCGAGGCCCTCTGGACCTACGATTCGCTGGGCCTGCTGGTCGTCAGCGCCGTCATCGGTGTGGTGATCGGCCTGACGGGGATGGGCGGCGGTGCGCTGATGACGCCGGCGCTCATCCTGTTCGGGATCCCGCCCACCGCGGCGGTGGCCAACGACCTGGTGGTCAACGCGGTCAACAAGGTCGTCGGTGCGGGCGTGCACTGGCGGTCCGGCAAGCCCAATCTCAAGATCGCGTTCTGGCTGGTCATCGGGTCGGTCCCCACCGCGTATCTCGGCGCCTGGCTGGTCCACGCGATCGGCGCCGAGGACGTGCAGGGGCTGCTCAAGAAGGCCATCGGCGCGACCCTGATCGTGGCGTCCACCGCCTACTTCCTGCGCGCGTTCTTCGAGATGTCTGGGAAGATCCGAACGGGTGACGACGCGGACCCGCCGGTCAAGCCCGTACTCACCCTGCTGGTCGGTGTGGTCGGTGGCCTGATGGTCGGCATCACCTCGGTCGGATCGGGGACCGTCATCATGATGTGCATCATGCTGCTGTACCCCACGCTGGCAGCGCTGCGGCTGGTGGGAACGGACCTCGTGCAGGCCGTCCCGCTGGTGATCGCGGCCGCGATCGGGCATGTCATGGTGACCGGCGTCGACTGGACCCTTCTCCTGCCGCTGCTCGTGGGCGGCGCCGTCGGGACGTTCTTCGGCTCGAGGTTCGCCGGCCGCGTGCCGGGCGGGCTCATCCGCCGCGGGATCACGATCGTGCTGGCCGTGACCGCCTCGGCGATGCTCGGTGCCTCGCCGCTGCTGATCGGCGTGATCGCGCTGGTGCTGGTGACCGTCGGCCCGCTGGTGTGGAAGCTGCTGGTGCGTCGCTACTCGGTGCATCTGGGAGAGCCCGCCGAGCCGGCGCGCGTCTGACGACGGCCCGGGCTCACGCCTGACCGGCGGTCACTCCAGCACCGCCCCGGTCTCGCCAAGGTCCGCCTCTCCCGAAGCCACTTCGCCCATCCGATTGCGCCTTGCCTATGGGATCCCGTAGGCAAGGCGCAATCGGATGGGCGTCGTTTACCCGTCAACCGTTCACCCGTCTGCCAGGTCGGCGAGCGAGCACCAGACCGGCCGATGCGGATTCTCTCAGCGAGGCTCCCACGCGTCGGTGTCGAGCGTCAGCTCGTGGGCCTCGCCCGGCAGCTGCCCGTTCGCCAGATCGGCGATCGTGACGGCGTCCATCACCCGGCGCAAGGCCGCCCGCGAGGCGATCCACACGTGCTGCAGGACCGCGGCCCGTTCGTTGTAGACCACCGACTCCGGACGGACGTCGTAGACGCTGACGAGGGGGCCGTCGACGGCCCGCAGGACATCGGCGACGGTGATCCCCGAGGCCTCGCGGCCCAGGAACCACCCACCGGTCTTGCCGCGGCGGCTGGCCACGATGCCGGCCCTGCGCAGGTCGGACAGGATCGCCTGGAGAAACCCGTGCGGTATCTCCTGTCGCCGGCCCAACTCCTCCGCGCTCAGCGGGTTCTCCCGGGGATCGTCGTCGGGGCTGGCCAGCTGGGCCGCCGCGAGTTCGACGAGCGCGCGCAGCGCATAGTCCGATTTCGCGGTGACCCTCATGCGGAACAGTGTCCCAGAGCCGGGCCGGCGCCGGGCAGGGGAGTGGGGCGCCCCGGCCCGGGTCAGGCGGGGTCACGCGCGGGCGGGATCGGTTTCCTCGTCCGCGGCGGGTCCGGCCACGGTGGTCGTTGTCCCGTCGACGGCGTCGTCGTCGCCCCGATCTCCGGCCCCGCGCACCACGTCGCCGCGGTCCCGGACGCGCCGCTCGGCGCGCACCGCCCACACGATCCCGGCGATCCACGCGGCGGCCAGGGCGACCAGGATCGGCGTCACGGCGGACGCGGGCGCGTCGGCCCAGAGCAGCAGGGTGCGGGAGTTGGTCACCACGATCAGGCCGCCGGCCGCGGTGCCGAGCACGCGCGCGGGCAGATGCTTGACGAGCCAGGCCGCGAGCGGCGCCACGAGCACGCCCCCGATGAGCAGCGCGGCGGCGTAGCCCCAATTGATGCCCGCCGCGCCCAGCCCCACGAGGAAGCCGAGCGAGCCCCCCACGGCCACCACGAACTCGGAGGTGTCGATGGAGCCGACGACCTTGCGCGGCTCGACCCGGCCCGAGGACAGCAGAGACGTGGTGCCGACCGGCCCCCACCCGCCGCCACCGAGCGAGTCGAGCGTGCCGCCGACCAGCCCGAGCGGAACCAGGAATCCGGTGCGGACCTGCCCTCGGAACTCGGGTCGCCGCCCGCCCAGGGCGAGGAAGCGGTAGAGAACGTACACGCCCAATACGAGAAGGATCGCGCCGACGACCGGCTTGGCCACGTCAGCCGGGAGGCTCGACAGGATCGTCGCCCCGGCGAAAGCGCCGATCGCGCCGGGGACGGCGAGGATGCGCACGATCCGCCAGTCCACATTGCCGAGTTTGTGGTGGGAGAAGCCGGAAGCGAGCGTGGTGCCGATCTCCGCGAAGTGCACGGAAGCTGATGCCGCGGCGGGTGCGATACCTGCTGCGACGAGCAACGTTGTCGAGGTGACGCCGTAGGCCATGCCGAGCGAGCCGTCGATTAGCTGGGCGATTGCGCCGACGAAGCCGAGGACTATCAGGGTTCTCATCGGGACCCTTTCTTGATTGTGTCGATTAAGTGTAGTGAAACACTAGACTTTTGAATCACACGCTGTCTAGACCGACCTGTCTGCCCATCCGCCACCCGCGCCGTAGCGACGCCTCCTAGGCTGGAGCGCATGACCTCCTCGCGCACCCCGGACCAGCAGCTCGCCGTCGATCTCGCCGCGGAGGCCGGCCGCCTGCTCGTCGAGCTGCGCACGTCGGGCCCCACGGGGCGGGAGCTCGGCGATATCGGCGACCGCCGCGCCAACACCCTGCTGCTCGAGCGGCTCGCCGCGGAGCGCCCCCACGATGCGGTCCTGTCGGAGGAGTCGAAGGACGATCTCGCGCGCGTCGACGCCGACCGCGTCTGGATCATCGACCCCGTCGACGGCACCCGCGAATACGGCCTCGGCGATCGCCCCGACTGGGCCGTGCACGTCGCCCTGTGGGAACGGTCCGGCGACCCGGCGCGGTCACGCCTCACCGCCGCAGCGGTGTCCCTGCCTGCGCTCGGGGTGGTGTTGGGGGTCGACGACGACGAGGTCTACGCCGCCCCGGTCGGCCATCACGGAGTAGACGGTGGGGGGCTCTTACCTCCGCGGACGGACTCGCGGCCGCGGATCGTGCTGTCGGCGTCCCGCCCTCCTGCATTCGCGGATGCGGTCGCCCGCGCGGTGGGCGGAGATCTGGTCCCGCTCGGTTCGGCAGGGGCCAAGACGGCGGCCGTCGTGCGCGGTGAGGCTGACGCCTACATCCATGCGGGCGGGCAATACCAGTGGGATTCGGCTGCTCCCGCCGGCGTGGCGCTGGCCCGCGGCTTTGTCGCATTGCGGGTCAACGGCGACCCGCTCGAGTACAACGTCGCGGACACGTACCTGCCGGATCTGGTGGTGTGCCGCGCGGAGCTCGCGGACGACATTCTCGGGGCAATCGCCTCGGCCTGACCTACGAGAAAACCCTGGCCTGCCGGATCGATGGTGTCCGGCAGGCCGGGGTTCGGTAGGCCATAGGGGAGTTGAGGCCGGGGCCCGTGTCCCCGCGGTTCGGCAGGGCCCGGCGTGTGACGAGCCCCTGTCGACGGTGTCGGTCAGGCCTCGGTGCCGACGTTGGGGCGTCCAGCGAGCTCGTCGTCGAGTCGGAGCAGTCCCGGGCCGTCGTCGCCGGTGTGCTCGAGGCGTCCCAGGATTTCGTCCACGGTGGCCTCCTCCTCGATCTGCTCGGCGAGGAACCAGTTGAGTAGCGGGTTCGAGTCGATGTCCTCGGCCTTGGCGCACGCCCGGTAGAGGTCACGGATCGATTCGGACACGCGCTTCTCGTGCTCGAGGGCAGTCTTGAAGGTCTCCCGCGGATCCTCCGAGACGGTGATGTGTCCGGTGGAGATGTCCCCGATGCGCGGGTGGTTTCCACGGGCGTCCAGGTGGTCGATGAACTTGTTGGCGTGGACGATCTCCTCATCCGCCTGCCGACGTAGCCACGAGGCCATCCCGGGCAGATCGGCCAGGTCCATCTCGATCGCCAACTGCCGGTAGACCAGGCTGGCTTCGAACTCCAGGGTGATCTGCGCGTTGAACTTGGCTTCCAATTCCTCGTTCAGCTTCATGTCCGTAAGGCTACGCCCTGCTCGCTGTGCGACGGCTGAAATCCATGGGTACGGTGCACCGGTGACCGAGAACCATGACACGCCGGCGGATCGGAAGGGTGTGGCCGTCGGGCCGGCATCACCTGAGGTGTGGAGTCTGGAGCATCCGCGTCACGGCACCCTGGAGGTCGCGGTGGGTGACGCGGCCTCGTTGCGCACGGTCGACCCGGGTTTCCCCGAGGAAAAGAAGAAGGACGACGACGACAACGACGCCGATTCCGCTACTGCCGACTCCGATCCCGCGACCGCGCTGACAAGCAGTCCCGGGTTCGTCCTGCTGCGTGATGGCGGCCTGGTGGCGCGGGCCCGGAAGGTCGGTAATCACAAGGTGTCGATCACCGCCGACCCGCCGAAGCCTGACAAGTTCACCAGCAATCCCGCGGCGGTCTCCGGGCCGAGGGTGCTGATGCGCAGCAATGTGCTGGACACAAAAGTTCGACAGGTGACGTTCCGCGAGGGGTGGGAGGTGGTGCATTTCGATCCGCCGCCCGGGTCCGAGGCGGAGGCGCGGCTGGCCGACATCGCGGCCTCGCCCTGGAAGCGGGTGCTCTATCCGATTGTCGGGGGCGTCGGAAAATCCGGCTGGGCGATCGCGATGATTGTGCTCATCCCGATCCTGGGGCGACTGATCAACCCGGTCATCGACTGGATCACCGAGCGGATGCCGGACGTCGACATCCCGTGGCCCGACATCTCGTTGCCGAGTATCCCGTGGCCGGACATCACCCTCCCGTCGATCAACCTGCCCGAAGTGGACCTGCCGGGGTGGGTCGAGTTCCTGCTCGAGTACTCGAAGGTGTGGATCCCGCTGTTGATCGGCGTGGCTCTGGCCATGGTGGCGGTCCGCCATTCACGAAAGTCTCGCCGCATCAAGCAGGAATGGGAGGCCCAGCGCGCGGCGGTCGAAGCGGGGGAAGACGAAGCCGAGTCCGACGACGAGCATTAAGCCGCGGAAATGCGAACCGGCCCGTCCCACGCAGGGCGCGGGACGGGCCGGTGAGTGCTCGGTGGCGTCAGTGGGTCACTTGTCGGTGAGCAGCGCCCCGGCGATCGCGAGCATGAAGGAGTCCTTGGCCAGGGACATGCCCTCCTGGCTCGGGCGGATGCCGTCGGACTCGGTCATGGCCGGGTTGCGGAAGTACATCGACAGCAGCCCTGCGGAGAAGGCGCCGAGCGCGGCGCCGGCGATCTTCTTCGGCACGAACGGGGTCAGCAGGCTCGCACCCACGCCGATCTCGGAGTAGGCGATGAACTTACCGAAGGTGTCGGGATCCATCTTGGCCATCGCGGGGATGCCGCTGGCGGCGAATCCCTGCATGCCCTGGGCGGCCTCGGTCGGCATGCCGCGCTTGCTCAGGCCGGAGTTGAGGACAAACGCGCCGGTGACTCCACGCAGGATGGCGTTGGACAGGCTCATGATGTGCTCCTTGGGGTCAGGTGGGGTTCACGGAATCTTCTAGTTGATACGACACTTTGGTGACGTGACATCAATCAGGGTAACGCACTTGGCGTCAGTTGCAATCCCGGCGGGCTGGAAGTGTGATCCATTCGATGATCCGTGTGCGGATTCGGCGGGTCGGGTGCGATCTCGAGCCGACGGTGGAAAGGTCGCCTGGTATGAGCACGAGTAGCAGTGACATCGCGGACAATTCGATCCCAGATTCGCATCCTGATGAGAATCCGACCACCGCAGCCACGGTCAGCAAGACTCGATCATGGAAGATCGGTTTGTCGCGGGCGCCGGGGGAGTTCTCCCGCGACCAGTGCACCGACCAGGCCGCCGGGCTGACCTACTTCGCCGTGCTCTCCCTGTTCCCGGCACTGCTCGCCGTCGTCTCTCTTCTCGGTGTCTTCGGACAGGGGGAGGCCACCGTCGATGCGGTGATGGAAATGATCGAGGGCGCGGCACCCGAGGAGACGCTCGCCGCACTGCGCGGGCCCATCGACTCGCTGGTCAACACCCCGGCAGCCGGATTCGCATTGATCGCCGGTATCGGCGGTGCTCTCTGGTCGGCTTCCGGTTACATCGGGGCGTTCGCTCGTGCGATGAACCGGATCTACGGGGTCGAGGAGGGGCGCCCGTTCTGGAAGCTCAAGCCCTCGATGCTCCTTCTCACCGCCGCCATCCTCGTCCTGATCTGCATCGCCGGTCTGCTGCTGGTCATCAGCGGGCCCGTCGCCCGCTGGGTGGGTGACCTGATCGGTCTCGGCTCCACCGCGGTCATGGTGTGGGATATCGCCAAGTGGCCGGTCCTGGTGTTCGTGGTCGTCCTCATTCTCGCGCTGCTCTACGGGTTCGCCCCGAACGTCCGCAAGCCCAAGTTCCGGTGGCTCTCCCTCGGCGCGGTCGTCGGACTTCTGGTGTGGGCGCTGGCCACCGTCGGGTTCGGTATCTACGTCACCAACTTCGGTAGCTACAACGCGACCTACGGTTCGCTGGCCGGCGTCATCATGTTCCTGCTCTGGCTGTGGATCACCAACAACGCCTTCCTGTTCGGCGCCGAGGTGGACGCCGAGGTCGAGCGCGCCCGCCAGCTCCAGGCCGGCATGCATGCCGAGGAGGAGATCCAGCTCCCGCCGCGCGACTCCAGCGCCAGCGACAAGGCGGAGGAGAAGCTGCAGAAGACCATCGATTCAGCCGCCGAGGTGCGCCGCGAGGCGCAGGCGGAGCAGGCCCGCGACCGCTTCTGATCTGAGCCCCGCATCCCCGTCCCCGGCCCGCATCGAGAAGTGACTTCCGCGCACCCCACTCCCGCGAAACGCGGGACGAACCCACTTCTCGACGCGGTCGGCAGGGCGGTCGGCAGGGCGGCTGGCAGGGCGGTCGGCGCGGGTGCGGGCGCGGCAGTCCGCCTAACGCGCCACCTCCGGCCACAATCGGTGACATGACTACCCGGGGCGAGAGCCGGACGATCCGGCGCCGATTGCGGATCGTCTGGCTGGTGCTCAGGCGCTCGGTGTCGGAGTTCCTGCGCGACCGCGGCCCCGACCTCGCCGGCTCCCTCACCTACTACGGCGTGCTCTCGCTGTTCCCGGCCATGCTCGTGGTCATCTCGCTGCTCGGGGTGTTCGGTCAGGGCGCGGCGACCGCGGACGCCATGATGGGCATGCTCGCCGACGTCGCCCCGGACGAGATCCTGGATCCGGTCCGCGCCCCCATCGAGTCGTTGGTCACCACGCCTGCCGCGGGGCTCGCGCTGATCGTCGGCACCACAGTCGCGCTGTGGTCCTCGTCGCGGTACGTGTGGGCGCTGGGCCGCGCCATGAACCGCGTGTTCGGGGTCGACGAGGGGCGGCCACTGTGGCGGGTGATGCCGGCCGGCCTCGGCCTGACGGCCCTGCTCATCGTGCTCGTCGCGTTCGGCGGCCTGGCGTTGGTGTTCACCGGCCCGGTGGCCGCGACGGTCGGCGGGTGGATCGGGCTCGGCAGTGCGGCCGTGCGGGCCTGGGAGTTGGCGATGTGGCCGGTCACGCTCGCGGCCGCGATCCTCGCGCTGGCGATGCTCTACCGTTTCGCGCCCAACATCTCCGGACGCAAATTCCACTGGGTGTCCCTAGGTGCGGCCGCGGCGCTGCTCATCATCGGTGTCGCCACCGCCGGCTTCAGCTTCTTCGTCGTCAACTTCGGCAACTTCAACGAGGTCTACGGCTCCCTGGCCGGCGTGATCATCTTCCTGCTGTGGCTGTGGCTGGTGAACATCGCGGTGGTGTACGGGGCACGACTGGACGCCGAGGTGCTGCGGGTGAGGCAGTTACGCGCGGGCCTCGACGCAGCTGAGGCGCTCCATGTGGTCCCGCGTGACACCCGCGCCAGCGATGCTCGTGACCGCCGCCGCGCGAAAATGCTCGCGGAGTACCGGGCGCTCAGGCGCGAACCCTCCGGGCCCTCCGACCACACTGATTCCACGACGTCCACTGAGTCCTCCACGCCCCGTCCGTCCACCGAACCCGCCAAGCCTGCCAGAGCGGCCACAGCCACACGCGCCACCGAACATGTGGCGACCGGTCGCGCCGACGCGCAGCGGTAGGGTTGTGTCCATGCGCCTCGTCGTCACCGGGGGAGCCGGGTTCATCGGCGCCAACTTCGTCCGCACCGTCGCCCGCGAGCGCCCGACGGCCCACATCACCGTCCTCGACTCCATGACCTACGCCGCCAACCGCGCGAGCCTGGAGGACCTGCTCGGCCCGGCCCCCGGCGGTGAAGAACCCCGTGACGACGACAACGCCACCATCGACCCCGCCGGCGGAGCCCCGCGTGCCACTGTCGAGCTGGTCGAGGCGGACTGTGCGGATGCCTCGGTCACCGATCAGCTGGTCGCCGAACTCACCGGCCCGGACGACGCGGTCGTGCATTTCGCGGCGGAGAGCCACAACGACAACTCGCTGGCCACGCCCTGGCCGTTCGTGCACTCCAACATCGTCGGCACCTACACGATCCTCGAGGCGTGCCGCCGCCACGATGTGCGGCTGCACCACGTGTCCACCGACGAGGTGTACGGCGACCTGGCACTGGACGACCCGGGCAAGTTCACCCCCGCCACGGCGTACAACCCGTCGAGCCCGTACTCGGCCACCAAGGCCGGTGCGGACATGCTGGTGCGGGCCTGGGTCCGCAGCTTCGGGGTCCGCGCCACGCTGAGCAACTGCTCCAACAATTACGGGCCGTACCAGCACGTGGAGAAGTTCATTCCCCGGCAGATCACCAACATCCTCGACGGCCGTCGCCCCCGCCTCTACGGAAGTGGAGCCAACGTGCGGGACTGGATCCACGTCGACGACCACAACGCGGCCGTACTCAAGATCCTGTCCCACGGCGATCTGGGCCGCACCTATCTCATCGGCGCCGATGGCGAGCGGTCCAACCTGGAGGTCATGCAGACGATCTGCGAGTTGATGGGCGTCGCGGGCACCGGCGGCAGCGCCGGTAGCGGAGGTGCGGGCGGCGGCAGCGGCGACCCGGGATTCGACCACGTCACCGACCGCCCCGGCCACGACCTGCGGTACGCGATCGACGCCACCGCCACGCGGGCCGAACTGGGCTGGGAGCCGCGGCACACCGACCTGCGCGAGGGCCTGCAGCAGACCATCGACTGGTACACCGCTCATCGCGACTGGTGGGAGCCGGTCAAGGAGCAGGTCGAGGCCAGGTACGCGACCACGGAGAGGGTGCTGTGAAGGGCATAGTTCTGGCCGGCGGCGCCGGGACGCGGCTGCGTCCGCTCACCCTGGCCGCGAGCAAGCAGCTCATGCCGGTGTACGACAAGCCGATGATCTATTACCCGCTGTCGACGCTCATGCTGGCGGGAATCCGCGACATCCTGGTCATCACCACCCCGGAGGATGCGCCGCAGTTCCGGCGGCTTCTCGGCGACGGCTCGCAGTTCGGGATCATGCTGAGCTACGTCGAGCAGGCCGAGCCCAACGGGCTGGCGCAGGCGTTCGTGCTGGGCGCGGACCACATCGGCGACGAGCCCGTGGCGCTCGTGCTGGGCGACAACATCTTCTACGGCCCCGGCATGGGCACCCAGTTGCGCCGGTTCTCCGACCTCGACGGTGGCGCGGTGTTCGCCTACCAGGTGTCCAACCCGCAGGAGTACGGGGTGATCGACTTCGACGCGCAGGGCCGCGCGGTCAGCCTCGAGGAGAAGCCCGAGAATCCGGCCTCGGACTTCGCGGTCCCGGGCCTCTACTTCTATAGCGCGGACGTGGTGGACGTGGCCCGCGGGCTCGAGCCGTCGGCGCGTGGCGAGTACGAGATCACCGACATCAACCGCCACTACCTGCGCGAGGGCCGCCTGCAGGTCGAGGTGCTGCCCCGCGGCACCGCCTGGCTCGACACCGGCAGCCACGACTCGCTGCTGGATGCCGGGAATTATGTCCGCACGATCGAGGACCGCCAGGGCCTGAAGATCGGCTCCCCGGAAGAGGTGGCCTGGCGCATGGGATATATCGACGACGACGAGCTCGCCGCGCGCGCACGGGACCTGCTCAAGTCCGGTTACGGCGCCTACCTTCTGAACATCCTCCGCCGCGAGCAGGGGCGCAGGCCGTGACGCCGGCGGACGGGACCGACTGGGAGACAGGCCCGAGCGGTCTGCCGCGCATCCTCGTGACCGGGGGCCGTGGCCAGCTCGGGCGGTCGCTGGGCAAGTCCGCCCGCGGCAAGGCCGTCGCCCTGGGCAGCGATGAGCTCGACATCACCGACCCCTGGTCCGTCGCGTCGGTGCTGGATGCGTACGCGCCGGAGGTCGTGATCAACGCCGCCGCCTACACCAACGTCGACGGCGCGGAGTCGGATGAGGACGGGGCGGCCATCGTCAACATCGACGGCGCCCGGAACGTGGCCCAGGGGTGCGCCGACCGCGGCATCCGGATGATCCACATCAGCACCGACTATGTGTTCTCCGGCCAGGTACCCGGCGGCGTTGACCCGGCGACCGCGCCCGGGCTGCAGCCGCATGACCCCACCGGACCGGTCACGGTGTACGGCCGGACCAAGCTCGCGGGGGAGCGTGCCGTGCACGAGGAGCTGCCGGAGGCGACGATCATCCGGACCGCGTGGCTTTACACGGGCGCGTGGCGGGTGCTCGAGAACCACCCCGGCAGCGACTTCGTGGCCACCATGATCCGGCTGGAGTCCGAGCGCGAGACGCTGAACGTCGTCAACGACCAGTGGGGATCGCCCACGGACGTCTCCACGCTGACCTCACAGATCCTCGAGATGCTCGCCGCGGAGAAGGCCGGCCGGATCGACACCAGCGGCAACATCCACCACGTCACCGACGCGGGCCGCGCCACCTGGTTCGACCTCGCCCAACGGGTTTTCCGCCAGCTCGGCGCCGACCCCGAGCGGGTGCGTCCCTGCAGCAGCGACGAATTCCCCCGGCCCGCACCCCGCCCCGCATTCTCGGTCCTCGAGGACACTGCCTGGCGGTCGCTGGGACTGTCACCCCTCGATGACTGGACCAAGAGTCTCTTCCGCGGGATGGTCTACTTCGCGTCGGTGCGGGAGACGGAGGCCGAGCAGGTGCAGGCGAAGCCGTCTGCGGGGGCGGCGGGGACGTTGTCGTCGTCGTCCTCATCGGATTCGGTCAGCCCCGCCGACGGTGACGGGCACTCGTTCGGTGATTCTGGTGACTCCGGCGGTTCCGGCGGTGACGCGCCGCGGTGAAGCGACACGTCCGACGCGCGGCGGTGGTGACCGTCGTGCTCGCGGTGACGGGCGCCGCCGCACTGACCGCGTGGGGCGCCTTCCTCCTCCAGCCCCGCGCCGACGAGCTCGCCCCCGCCGACGCGGTGGTGATGCTCGCCGGCGCCGACGACGGGCGGCACCTGTACGCCCGCGACCTGGTCGAGGCCGGCTACGCCGACACCCTCCTGGTCAGCAACCCCGGCGGCAACAGCGAGCCCGTGGCCCGGCGGCTGTGCACGGGCGTCGCGCGGCCCGACGACGCCGAGGTGGTGTGCTTCAACCCCCGCCCCCGCACGACCTGGGGCGAGGGGCTCTCGGTGGCGGCGATCGCGCGGGCGCGCGGGTGGGAACGGATCATCGTGGTGACCAATCAGCCGCACACGCTGCGCGCCGGGACATGGATGCGGGAGGTCACCGGGCTGGACGTGCGGATGGCGCCCATCGACCGGGTCGACCGGGTCAGGTTGCCCGTGCACCTGGTGTGGGAGGCGGCCGGCTGGATCAAGGGCCGCATCAATGGCCACTGGTGAGGTAGCGGGCCGGGCCGCTGATTGGGCCGCGGGTCAGGCCGGGCGGTTGCGCATGGCCGACGGCGCCGCGATCGGGGCGCGCGTGGTCAGGCGCGGCAGGCTCAGACCCTCGTGGGCTTTGGTGATGCGGCCGAACACCGCGGCCCGATCCATCGGGCGGTGCGGCAGGTCCAGCGCACGCCGGACGTCCGACGGCACCAGGCTCGCGGCCGCGTCCACGACCGTTGTGCAGGACCGGTGCGCGGTGACGGAGTTCTCGGCGACCCCCGGGCAGGCCTTGGCGTTCTCACGCAGGTTCATGACCGCACGACGCCCGGCGGTGGTGGCGCGTGCCCGACCCCGGGACCCGCGCAGTAGCTGCTCGAGCTCGCGCACCGACGTGGGGAACGAGGCGGCCCCCTGCAGATGGGCGATGCCGGCCCACTGGCGCACGTACTCATCGGACTCGGCCGCCGTGAGCGGGGCGGCGGCGAAACGCTGGAACGCCGCGAGCAGCGACCAGGCCGTGGCGGCCAGCGCCCACGCCGTCAACTCGGGGTCCGCGCCATAGAAGTACTGCCCGTGCTCGGTGGTGCCCCTGTACGAACCGCGATCCCGGTGGGCGTGCTCGATGGTCACCACCGCGTCATCCACCGTGCCGAACGTGGTGATCTCCACCAGGTCATGCAGGTAATCGTCGATCGCCCACGGATTGTCCGCCGCACCGCTGGCCTCGGCGATGGAGGCGTAGGCCGGGTTGGCGAGGAGCATGAGCAGGGCCGTGGTGATGCCGAGCGGGGTGGCCGCGTCTCCGTGCACCCGCCAGATCGGATCGCCGGGGCGGAACCAACGCGGGCCGGGCACATCTAGAACCGAACACACAGGGGAGTCAGACGTGTCGCGTGGAGCGAGTGGTGACACGGGCACCCCCTGGGTCGTGGTGGTAGCGCACCGAGGCTACCGGCTGAGACATGCTAGCGACTTTAGCGCGGCGGGTGTGTGCGCAAATGAGTTAGGTAAGCAATTTCTGAAAATCGGATTCGGAGCCGTGGCCCGATCCCGTCGACGGCGTGCCCTCTAGGCTGGGCGGGAACCATCAATGGAGCCCCGACCCTCAAGGAGACTTCCGTGACCTCCTCCGCACTTCCTTCCCCCCGGACGGGCCCGATCGTGCCGGACCGGTTCGCCGGCCGGACGGCGATCGTCACCGGCGCCAGCCGCGGCATCGGCCTGGGAATCGCGCGCCGACTCCTCGCGGAGGGCGCCTCGGTGATCATCACCGCGCGCGGGCAGGAGGGGCTGGACGCGGCCCTCGCCGAGCTGGACGCGCCCGGCCGGGTGGTCGCCGTGGCCGGCAAGAGTGACGACGAGGACCACCAGCGCGAGACCGTCGCCCGGGCCGAGTCCGAGTTCGGTCCGGTCGATTTTCTGGTCAACAACACCGGCATCAACCCGGTCTACGGTCGCACGATCGACGTGGACCTGACCGCGGCGCGCAAGATCGCCGAGGTCAACAACCTGGCCACCCTGGCGTGGACGCAGAAGGTCTACCACTCGGGCCTGGCCGAGCGCGGGGGAGCGGTGGTCAACATCGCCTCCATCGCCGGGCTGGCGCCGTCCCCGGGAATCGGCTGGTACGGGGCCACCAAGGCGCTCGTGATGCGGCTGACCCAGGAGCTGGCGGTCGAGGTGGGGCCGGCGGTGCGGGTCAACGCGATCGCGCCGGGCGTGGTCAAGACCCGCTTCGCCGAGGCGCTGTATGAAGGACGCGAGGAGGCCATGGGGGCGGCGCTGCCCGCCGGACGGCTTGGGGTGCCGGACGACATCGCCGGCCCGACCGCCTTCCTGCTCTCCGACGACGCGCACTGGATGACCGGGCAGACCCTGGTCGTAGACGGAGGCGCCCACATCGTCGGCGCGGGATTGCAGGGCTGAGATGACATCGATTCAGGAATTCTGTGCCTCGACCGGGCGCACCCTCGAGGCGAGTCCGCCCATGGCCGTGGCCGCGCAGCCGCTGACCTGGGTGGACAGCCCGCCGTGGGAGCGCATCGAATCACCCGAGCCGTCCGCCGTGATCTACGTGGACCCCGGCGCGCACCGGGATGGCTTCTCGCCCAACGCGGTGGCGACCTGTGCGCGCGTGTCGCCGTCGATGGACACCGAGCAGGCCGTGGAGATGATCGTCTCCACCGCCGACGCCCTGGCCGACTGGGCGCCGCTCGAGCAGGTGGCCGGCGAGGGTGACGAGTCCGCCGGCGCCGTCCGCAGCGTGTACCGATACCTTCGCGGGACCTACACGGCCGAGCCCGGGCAGATGGCGACCTCGAGCCTGATCGTCGGGTGGAGCGACGACGAGGCGACCTACGTCTTCCAGTTCGTCGTCACCGGATGGCGCGAGGACGCCGCCGTACACGACGACGCCATGAGCTGCCTGCTCCTCGGCGAGTGGACGGCGGCGCAGATCATCGACGCGATGCGGGGATAACGTGACCTGCGCCTCCCCGGCCGGGGAGGCGCGAGACCAGTGGAAAGGGTGGACGATCAAGTGGAGCTTCGTGAACTCAGCGTGACCGGGGCGTGGGAGATCACCCCGCGCCGGATCGCGGACGACCGTGGCGTGTTCCACGAGGCGTTCACCGACCCCGCGTTCCGGGAGATGACCGGTCACCGGCTCGACCTCGCGCAGGTCAACGTGTCGGTCTCCGGCGAAGGGGTCCTGCGTGGACTGCACTACGCGGAGGTTCCCCCGGGCCAGGCCAAGTACGTGCTGTGCCCGTCCGGGACCGTGTTCGACGTGATGGTCGACGTCCGCATCGGCTCGCCGACCTTCGGCGAGTGGTCGGGCGTCATCCTCGATGCCGCCGAGCAGCGGGCCGTCTACATCCCCGAGGGGGTTGCCCACGGATTTCTCGCACTCGAGCCCCAGTCGACGGTGATGTACCTCGTCTCGGAGGGGTGGCGGCCCGGTGCGGAGCACACGATCGACCCGTTCGACCCCAAGATCGACATCGACTGGCCCGCGATGGCGCTGGACGGCACCCCCATCTCCCACGTCATGAACGAGCGTGACCGCACCGCTCCCAGCCTGCTCGACGCGGCGGCGGCCGGCCGACTGCCGCAGTGGGACGACTGCGTGGCGCACATCGAGCGACTGCGTGAGGCCACGCCGCAGGTCGATGCCCTGTGGCGCCCGGGCGATTGACGGGCCTGCACGCACGGGGGTGGGCCGGGATCGGTGAATCCAGGGGTGGCTCGCCGCGCCGAAATTAGATACCCTATGGGGTATATGGGCCAGAAGGTTCGGGCGCACGCGATACCGTGTTGCACGAACCGCCGGAGTTGTCGGCACGATCAGAGGAGATCACCATGTGTTACCCCGTCACCTGCACCGTCTGCGGCAAGACCACCTGGGACGGCTGCGGCGAGCACGTCGACTCGGTCAAGGCCAGCGTCCCGGCTGAGCAGTGGTGCGATGGACAGCACAGTTCGGCCAGCTAAGTAGGAGAGGCACCGTCGGGGCCGACGGTGACGGGGGCGTCGTCGTCGTCTTTTCCCCTATCCCGGCGCAGCCGGGGGTAGAACCGAGGCAACGACCCCTCGTCCCGCCCGGAGGCCCACGGTGACCACCCCTTTCGTCCTTGTCGAGCGCAGCGGCCCGATCGCGCGCGTCATCCTCGACCGACCCGAGCGACGCAATCCGCTCTCCCTGCAGATGATGCGGGAGGCCACCGCCGCGATCCGCGAGCTCGGCGAGGATGCCGACTGTCGCGTGGTGGTGCTCACCGGCACCGGCCCGGCGCTGTCGGCGGGGCACGAACTCGGCGAGATGGTGGACCGCACCCTCGATCAGGAGCGGGAGGTCTTCGACACCTGCGTCGAGCTGATGGAGTCGATCCAGGAGATCCGGCAGCCGGTGATCGCCGAGGTCCAGGGCCATGCGGTCGCCGCGGGATGCCAGCTCGTGGCCACCTGTGACCTCGCCGTGGCCGTCGACTCGGCGCGCTTCGGGACCCCCGGTGTGAACATCGGCCTGTTCTGCTCGACGCCCATGGTGGCGGTCTCGAGGAACATCGGCCGCAAGCGTGCACTGCACATGCTGCTCACCGGCGAGACCATCGACGCACAGACCGCCGTCGACTGGGGCCTGATCAACGAGGCGGTCCCGGCCGACCAGCTGCGGGCCCGGGTCGATGCACTCGCCACCGGCATCGCCGGGGCCAGCCCGCTCACGCTGAAAATCGGCAAGCAGGCCTTCTACCGGCAGATCGACCTACCGCAGGACGAGGCCTACCGCGAGATGGCGGAAACCATGGCGACCAACGCCGTCACCTGCGATGCGCAGGAAGGGATGACCGCGTTCCTGGAGAAGCGCACGCCCGAGTGGCGCGGCGAATGACCTGACCGGGTCAGGGCCGGAGAAGTTCCGGGCTTGGCCGGGTCAGGGATCCAGGGGGCGGCGCCGATCGAGTTCCCGGAGGAACTCCGGGTCATCGTCAGGCGCGATCACGCGCGGGGGAGCGGGCCGTGAACCGGGTCCGAAGGCCCGCCACAGCAAAAAGCCCACCGTGATCACCCCGATGAGTGCGAACAGCCAGATCACTCGAACCTCCTTCCCACCACGATACGTATCCTGGCAGTCATGAGCGAGCGAGATGAGTCAGTTGATTCCACGGATTCCACCGAGGACCAGTCGGCGGAGCAGTGGGAGACGCCCAAGCTGGATTCTCCCGGCGCTCGGCTCGCCAGGAACATGGTGTTCTACACCATCATCCGGCTGCTCCTGGTCCTGGCGCTGACCCTGGCGATCATCGGGATCGGGCTGCTGTTCTCCGTGCAGATCAACCCGCTGGTCGCGGCGATCCTCGCGGTGGTGATCGCGCTGCCGCTGTCGATGGTGTTGTTCAACAAACTGCGCGCGCAGATCAACTCGGACATCGCCGCCGTCGACGAGGGGCGTCGTCTCAAGCGCGAGGACCTTCGGCGTCGCATGAACGAGGCGTGAGTCCCGCCGATCCCCTGGTCGGGAACAGCGCGACAGTGCCGCATTAGCGACTGTGCACAACGACAAACCGGGCCGGACCCGAGGTGGATCCGGCCCGGTTTTCGTTCTGAGCTGGTGTCAGCCGCCGCGTCGCGCCGGGGTGGCTAGCGCGGGGCCGGGACGCCCGAGCCCATGGATCCGAACGAGTCCAGGGAGCCCATGGGGCTGGAGGACGGAACCGACGTGGGAGCCGGTTGGGCCGGAGCCCCCTGCTGGGTGCCCGTGACGGTGGGCACCTCGGTCGGCGGGCTCGGCTCGGACGACCCGGGCGTGGAGGGCGGGGTCTCGGACTCGCCCGTGTCGCCGGTCTCGCCAGGCGCGGAGGGGTCAGTCGGGTCCGTCGGATCCGTGGGGCCGGTCGGCTCGGGCGAGGTGGACGGCGGCGTCGTGGGTGAGGTCTCGCCCGGGGCGGTGGGTGAGGTCTCGCCCGACTCCGTGCCCGGGGTGTCGGTGGTCGACTGCTCGCCGTTCAGCTCATCGCGATCGTCACCGGTGGTGTTCTCGGGATCAGCATCGGTCCGCGGCTGGGCGGGCGTCCACTGGCTGGTCTGAGTCGGCGTGCTGGTGTCGGTTTCCTGGATCGGGGCGAGGCTGCCGGCGTCCGCGTCCGGGACGTACAGCGCGCCCGGGGCGGGCTGCACTCCGATGTAGTAGCGGCTCAAGCAGTGGTCGGTCACGTTCTGGGTGCCGTCGGTGAAGTACGTCATCCCTGGTGTGCCGCCGTCGGCCTCGGTGGCACAGCGCGCGATGAAGCGGCCCGGCTGTGCCTCCTCCTCCGTTGTCTGGCTGGGGGAGGTCAGCTCGGCAGTCGAGGCGGAACGGGGCGCCTCGGAGAGGACCTGAGGCTCCGGTTGCGCGCACGAAGCCGCCAACAGCGCAATCGCGCTGGAGGCAAGGAGCACCCGAGTTCGCATAACGATAGTGTCTCAGTTCTGTCAAAGGATGGCTACCGAAAAAACGTTAAAGACTTCGGATAGTCCGGTAGATCGCATCCGACAGTCCCGGCGCAGCACTGCATGCGCGCCTGTCAACGCATTCTCCAGTCACATCGTGTTGCGGATCCGACATGTTACTAACGGTCTCTTGGTGGGGGTGGTCCACGCCGCGACCGTCCGTGGTTCTCGGGTCTGCGGCGCCATCGGACATTCCCGTGCAGGGTCCGGAGCGCGCCGACGCGCCGAAACAGGTGTGGCCAGTGTGACTTGTGTGACGTATGGTTCTCGTGTGATTGGGTAGGTCCCGGTCGCGTCACGCCCGCATTCACGAACACAAGGTGGCCTCATGTTCCAGCGACGTCCGTCCCGCACCGTCACCCGTAACCGCTCTCTCGTGCTCGGGGGTGCGCTGGCCGCGCTCGCAGTCGTGGGCGGTGGCACGGTGGTGGCCGTCAACTCCCCGGCCGAGGTCGAGACCGACGGGATCCAGCTGACGCAGAACACGGCCGGCCAGGCGGGTCAGGCCGCGGCCCAGGAGATGCCGCTCGGAACGGCCGTGAACCTTGATCTCGAGCCGGTGGTTGCCCGTGCCGCGGGTGGGACGATCCCGCCGGGCACCACCGTGAAGGTGACGGGACTGCCGGACGGTCTCACACAGGACGGGTGGGTCATCTCGGGCACTCCGACCCGCGTCGGCGAGTACGACGTCCTCGTGACGGTGTCCAACGCCGGTGTGTCCCGGTCGCAGCGCGTCACCATCGCCGTCACCGATGAGGCCGACGGGGCCACCTCCCCGGCGCAGGCCACGTCTCCGGCGGCCGGGGCGGACCAGGATCCGTCGACCTCGGGCCAGTCGGGCACATCTGACCAGTCGGACCAGTCGGACGAGGAGGATTCCACCGACGAGTCCGAGCCGACCCTGTCCTCTGTTCCCGGCGATCCGTCCCGCGCCGACGCCACGACCACCGCCGATGGGGGAGGCGCCGGCGACGGCGCCTCGGGCGGAACGGACGATTCCGGCGCCGGTGGTATCGGTGATGAGGATGATTCCACCCCGGGAGACGGGGATGACGACGACGACAACAACGCCGGTGACGGGGTGGACGCCGGCTCGGACCTGTGTGCGCTCCTCGAGGGCGGGCAGTCTGACTCCGGCTCGGTCGAGATGCTGCTCCCGCTGCTGACCGGTGATGACTCGGCCGCCACCGGATTCGCGGCCGTGGTGGTCAACGCGCTGGTGGGTCTGCTGCCGTCGGTGCTCGGCGAAGACGGCCTGTTCGGCGATCTCGGCTCCGGGAGTGAGATGCTGTGCACCCTCGCTCCGTCACTTCTCGGCGGGCTGGGAGGCGCGACCGGCGCGGATGCGACCGGTGCGGGTGCGGATGGGGCCGGCGCGGCCGCTACTGCAGGTGCCGGTACGGCCGGGGCCGATGCGCTTCCGTCGACCACCCAGTTGGAAGGTGCGGCCACCGGCCTTCCCGTGTCGCCCACTGTGCTGCTGGGACTGCTCAATTCGGGTACCGGTAGTGCGGGAAACTGACCGCAACACCGATTTCTGAGAAAAACCTTTACGCCGAGCGGCTGAACGCGCGTTTCACATTGGTTTTGCGGGGTAAGGTCTTCGTGTCGTCGTCGGCGCCGCTGGGTGCACCGCCCCGGCGCAGGTCGTCGCCACCCGCTACCAATCCATAAGGGGCACTTCGGAAATGTCTGTCCGCAAGATCGTCACGGCCTCTGTCGCTGCGTTTGCCGCCGCGGCGCTCTCGGTCCCCGTCGTGAGTGCGCAAAGCTCCGGTTCCGATGCGGGCGAACTGTCCGCTGAAAGACTGGGCGGGGGAAGTCTCGGAGAAGGCTCGATGGACGGGCTCTCGGCCGACGGGTCGGCTGAGGGTGCCGGGTCCGGAGAGGGCGCCGGGTCGGAGGAAGGCGGCGAAGGTCTCCCGAGTCTTGTCCCCGACGACGGATCGGTCTGTGAGCTGCCGGGCATGGGCGGCTCGATCGCGAAGTTCTACCCACTCTTCGGCATCACCGGCGTCCCCACCTTCGTGCTCGACATCGTCACCAGCGCGCTGGATTCCTTCCCCAACGTGCTGGACCTTGTCGCCGGCCCCGGTGGAGGCGCCGATCTCATCGGCCAGACCGGCTCATTGGACGAGGGACTGTGCACCATGATCTTCGGTGGCGAGATGGTGATGCCGCCGGTGACGGTGATCGTCGACGGTGACGGCAACCCCATCACCACCGTGACCGGCACGGTCGCCGCCAGGGCCGAGGGTGCTGCAAGGACCGCGACCTCTACGAGCGCCCCGACGTCTGTAAGTGGCGCCGCCGGAGTGTCGGGTCCCACCGGTCTGACCGGTGCGGCCGACGACTCCGGGTCTGCATCCTCTGGCGACGACAACAACGACTCCGCAGGCACCGGTGCCGGCGGAGGAGAGGGCTCCGCCAAAACTCTGCCCACCACTGTCCCCACTCCTTGAGGGGCGAAACACGGCGTTTCGCCAGAGGCTTGCCCAGCACCACTGCCCGGTCCCGACTAGGGGCCGGGCAGTGGGCGTTTCGCCGCGTGCCAGGCATCCGGATAGGGTGCGTCGCTCTCCATCGAGGGTGCAGTTGCTAAGTCCTTTTCATGCGCAACAAAGAGGTCTTCCTCACGTCGCCCCGTCAGGCCGGCTGCCGGGCGTAGCGCCCCGGGCGGTCCAGATAGTTCCTGTTGGCCGACCCTGCGCACGTCGCGGGCGGGACCGTACCGCGGCTGCGAGCAGTCAATACCCCAGGGGTTTGTTACGTAAGTGACCAAAGTGCTCTGTGTGATTTCTGAGTCAGAAGTAGACAGTTGGTGTGCGAGTGGTTAGAGTGACTGCCGTAATGGTCTGCGCTCTCATTTGGGAGTGATCGAACCCTTCCGGAAGGAAACATCCGATGCGTGCTCGCCTCGCCCGCCCTCG
>DHCFJ07801__coassemble_1684_pt1 | contig 31196 bp, 22 predicted proteins | sample DHCFJ07801__metabat2_low_PE_010 | metagenome-assembled genome bin DHCFJ07801
CTTCGCCAACGGCCTGCCGCACTACGGTCACCTGCTCACCGGCTACGTCAAGGACGTGGTGCCGCGGTACCGCACGATGCGTGGCTTCAAGGTCGACCGCCGCTTCGGCTGGGACTGCCACGGCCTACCCGCCGAGCTGGAGGCGGAGAAGCAGCTCGGTATCACCGAGAAGTCCCAGATCCTCGACATGGGCCTGTCCGAGTTCAACGCCGCCTGCGAAAAATCCGTGCTGCGGTACACCGACGAGTGGGAGGAATACGTCCACCGTCAGGCCCGCTGGGTGGATTTCGAGAACGACTACAAGACCCTTGACATCGACTTCACCGAGTCCGTGCTGTGGGCGTTCAAGCAGCTGTACGACAAGGGCCTGATCTACAAGGGCTTCCGCGTACTGCCGTACTCCTGGTACGAGCAGACCCCCCTGTCCAACCAGGAGACCCGCCTCGACGACGCCTACAAGATGCGCCAGGACCCGGCCGTCACCGTCGGCCTACCGCTGGAGGCGCCCCAGGACAGCCCGCTGTACGGGGCCGAGGCGCTCGTGTGGACCACCACGCCGTGGACCCTGCCGTCCAACCTCGCCGCCGCCGTGCACCCCGAGATCGACTACCAGGTGGTGCGCGTCAACTCCGGCGAGCTCGCGGGGCGCACCTTTGTCGTGGCCGAGGCGCGCCGCGGCGTCTACGCCGCCGAGTTCGGTGAGGACGCCGAGGTCGTGGCCACCCTCAAGGGCACTGAGCTGGTGGGGCTGCCCTACACGCCGCCGTTCGACTTCTTCGCAGGTCACGCCAATGCGCACGTCGTGCTGTCGGCGGACTACGTCACCACCGAGTCCGGTACCGGCATCGTGCACCTCGCGCCCGCCTTCGGTGAGGAGGACAAGGACGCCTGCGACGCGGCCGGCATCGAGCTGGTGATCCCCGTCGGACCGGACGGCAAGTTCACCTCCGAGGTGCCGCCGTACGCCGGGCAGCTCGTCTTTGACGCCAACACGCCCATCTCGCGGGACCTGCGCGCCGCCGGCAAGCTGGTCCGGCACGAGACGATCGAGCACTCCTACCCGCACTCGTGGCGCTCCGGGCAGCCGCTCATCTACATGGCGCTGCCCGCCTGGTTCGTGCGGGTCACCGAGTTCCGGGACCGGATGGTCGAACTCAACCGTGAGCAGATCCGCTGGATGCCCGAGCACGTGCGCGACGGGCAGTTCGGCAAGTGGCTCGAGGGCGCCCGAGACTGGAACATCAACCGCAATCGCTACTGGGGCGCGCCCATCCCGGTGTGGGAGTCTGACGATCCGGCCTACCCGCGTGTGGACGTCTACGGCTCCCTGGATGAGTTGGAGCGGGACTTCGGCGTGCGGCCCACCGACTTGCACCGTCCGTACATCGACGAGCTGACCCGCCCGAACCCGGACGATCCCACCGGCAAGTCCACGATGCGCCGTGTGGCGGACGTCTTCGACTGCTGGTTCGAGTCCGGTTCCATGCCGTTCGCGCAGGTCCACTACCCGTTCGAGAACAAGGACTGGTTCGACACCCACTTCCCGGGCGACTTCATCGTCGAGTACAACGGCCAGACCCGCGGCTGGTTCTACACGATGCACGTCCTGGCCACGGCCCTGTTCGATCGTCCCGCGTTCCGGCACGTCGCCGCGCACGGCATCGTGCTGGGCAACGACGGGCTCAAGATGAGCAAGTCCAAGGGCAACTACCCGGACGTCAACGAGGTGTTCTCCCGCGACGGCTCCGACGCCATGCGCTGGTTCCTCATGAGCTCGCCGATCCTGCGCGGCGGCAACCTCGTGGTGACCGAGCAGGGGATCCGCGAGGGCGTGCGCCAGGCCATGCTGCCGCTGTGGAACTCCTACAGCTTCTTCCAGCTGTACGCCGCCGAGCGCGCCACCTGGCGAACCGACTCCCAGCACGTTCTGGACCGGTACATCCTGTCGCGCCTGGCCTCGACGCGGGACGCGATGACCGAGGCCCTGGACGTCACCGACATCGCCGCCGCCTGCGACGAGCTGCGCCTGTTCGCCGACGCCCTGACCAACTGGTACGTCCGCCGCTCGCGCTCACGCTTCTGGGCCGGCGAGGCCAGCGGCCAGGACTCCCGCGACGCCTTCGACACCCTCTACACGGTGCTCGAAACCACCATGCGGCTGGCCGCCCCGCTGCTGCCGCTGATGTCCGAGGTGATCTGGACCGGCCTGACCGGCGAGGAGTCGGTGCATCTGGTGGACTGGCCGGACGCCGATTCGCTGCCGCGTGATCCGGGGCTGGTCGAGGCGATGGAGGCTGTGCGGGCCGTGTGTTCGACCGCCTCGTCGGTGCGAAAGGCCAAGCAACTGCGTGTGCGCCTGCCGCTCAACTCGCTCACCGTCGCCATGCCGGACGCCGAGCGTCTTGAGCCGTTCGTCGGCATCATCGCCGACGAGGTCAACGTCAAGAACGTCCGCCTCACCAGTGATGTCGCCTCGCACGGCCGGATGGAGTTGGCGGTCAACGCCCGCGCCGCCGGACCGCGACTGGGCAAGGACGTTCAGGTCTGCATCAAGGCCTCCAAGACCGGCGACTGGTCCGAGGTCGACGGCGTGGTGACCGCCGGTGGCATCCAGTTGGAGGAGGGCGAGTACGAGCACCGACTCGTCGCCGCCGACCCCGAGTCCACGGCCGCGCTGCCCGGCGGTGCGGGACTGGTGGTCCTGGACCTAACCGTGACCGAAGAGCTCGAGGCGGAAGGCTGGGCTAAGGACCGCATCCGCGAGCTGCAGGAGGCGCGCCGCTCGGCGGGCCTGGACATCACCGACCGTATTCGCGTGCGAATGGAGGTCCCGGCCGAGCGCCGCGAGTGGGCCGACCGGCACGCGCAGCTCATCGCCGGCGAGGTCCTGGCCACCGATTTTGAGGTGGTGGACGCGCTCGAGGCGACGGACGGCGATCCGATCGAGCTCGCCGAGGGCGTCAGGATGACGCTGGCGCGGAACTGACCGGGGCCCCTCGTGGGTGCCGGGCAGGACCGGTGGGTCCTGCACGTGGACATGGACGCGTTCTTCGCGTCCTGTGAGCAGCTGACCCGGCCGACCCTGCGGGGTCGGCCGGTGCTGGTCGGCGGTACCGGTGGTCGTGGCGTGGTGGCGGGCGCCTCGTATGAGGCCCGCGCCTTCGGTGCCAGGTCCGCGATGCCCGCGCATCAGGCCCGCCGACTGGTGGGGCCGTCGGCCGTGTTCGTGCCGCCGCGGATGGCCGTCTATCGCGCGCTGAGCCACCGCGTGTTCGAGGTGTTCGCCGAGCACGCCCCGGTGGTCGAGCAGGTGTCGGTGGACGAGGCGTTCCTCGAGCCTCCGGAGCTGCGGGGCGCTGATGTCGAGCGCACGCGCGCCTGGGCGCAGGACCTACGAACCGCGATTCGCGAGGCCACGGGGCTCCCGGCGTCGGTGGGGGCCGGGGCCGGCAAACAGTACGCGAAAATCGCGTCCGACCTGGCGAAACCTGACGGCATCGCGGTGGTCGCCCGCCGCGACCACGCCGAGGTGTTGGAGCCGTTGCCGGTCCGGAGCCTGTGGGGCGTGGGGCCGGTGGCGGGGGAGAGGTTGGCGCAATTCGGTATCGCCACGATCGGAGACCTCGCGGCGATGGACGACGACGACGTCGTGCACGCCCTCGGCCGGACGGTGGGCCCGGCGATCGCCCGCATCGCGCGCGGGTATGACGATCGCCCCGTCCACGAGCGGGCGGAGGCCAAGCAGATCAGCGCCGAGAGCACGTTCTCCGCGGACCTCACCACGGCCGGTCAGGTGTTGGCCGCGGTGCGTGGATCGGCCGAGGCCGCGCACCGGCGGCTACTCGCCGATGGCCGGGCGGCCCGCACGGTGACGGTCAAACTCAAGCGCTCCGACTTCACCTCGATCACCCGCTCATACACGTTGCCGCAGGGCACCACGTCGCTCGAGACGATCGTCTCGGTCGCCCGGTCACTGGCCCCGGATCCCGTCGACTTCGGCGCGATCCGCCTTCTCGGCGTGGGATTGTCGGGTTTGACGGAGATCCATCAGGACGCGCTGTTCGAGCAGGAGTTCGTGCCCGACCCCCGTGCGGTCGGAGGGGCTGCCGGGGTCGACGACGACGATGACGACCTGCCCGACATCGTGGGCGTGGGCACCACCGTGACAGCGGACTCGGCGGAGCCCTCCGATGTGCACCCAGGTGACGATCCCGAGGCGGCGCCCGTAATCGGCTCGTGGCGGCAGACCGAGCGTGAGCGTTTCAGGCCGGGGGCCGATGTGCGGCATCCGGAGTTCGGGCACGGCTGGGTTCAGGGTGCCGGCCACGGGCGGGTGTCGGTGAGATTCGAGACCGCCGCGACCGGCCCGGGGCGGATGCGTACGTTCGCCGAGGACGACCCGGCCCTCGAACCCGCCGACCCCGTGGACTCACTCGGCTGGTGAGCGGACCTCGTCAGTTGTAGAGGTGGAATCGGGACCAGCGTTGCCGCACGACGTTCGCCGAGGCCATGCGCGCCTCGGAGACCTCGGCCTCTCCGGCCTCTCCGGCCGATGTGGCCGCGTCCGCCGTCGCGGAGTCGTCGGCCACGCTGAGCAGCGCGGCGAGCAGGACCCGGGCCTGGCCGGATCGGAGGTAGCCGACGTTGAGGACGCCACGCGTGGCCAGCTCGGCGCCTCCACCACGGCCGCCGTAGGTCGCCGTCGCCTCTCCACGCGGGACGCGGGTTCCGGCCACCACCACGATGTCGGGCCGCTCGGTTGCGAGCTCCGCAACCGCATCGCCAACGAGTGGGGGAAGGTTTCCCGACCCGGTCCCCTCCAGCACGAGTCCGCGCGCACCGGCATCGACGCAGGCACGCAGCGCGGTGGCGTCGGAACCGGGCGAGCAGGCCAGCACATCGACGCGCACCTCCGAGAAGCGGGCACGCCCACCCAGGACCGGGCGCTCCATCCCGGGTGGCAGCTGCTCTACCGGTTGCTCGGGGGAGTTGCGGGCGAAGGCGACGGGGTCGGTGGTGTGCCATTTGCGCACCCCCCGGGCTTGGAGGATCGCGCGACCGAGCACCACCAGAACGCCGAGGTCGCGGGAGACCGGGTCGGCGGCCAGCAGTACGGCGTCCAGCAGATTGGCGGGTCCGTCGGCCTCGGGATGATCGGCTGCGAGCTGGGCGCCGGTGAGGGCGACGGGCCGGGGATCGTCGTGGTGGAGGTCCAACGCGATCGCCGATTCCTCGAGGGTGTCGGTGCCGTGGGTGATCACGACGCCACTCACCTCGGGGTCGTCGAAAATGTCGGCCACGGCGGCGACCATCGTGTCCCATTCGGCGGGTCCGAAGGTCGAGGAGTCACCGTCGAGGATCTGGCGTGCCGAGACGCGGATCTCGCCGGGCAGCACCACTCGGAGACCGTCGAGCATCGCGGTGGTGGCGGCCTCGGAGCCGCCCGCGAGGACTGCACCGTCGGGGGTCGTCGAGGCCGTGATCGTGCCTCCCGTGGTGCATATCACGATATGAGGGGTATCTGTGCTGGTCTCGGCGCTGTTCACCCGGTCCACAGTGGTGGTCTGGCGGCCCGGCGTCAACCACCCCGGCCGTCAGGGATGGAACAATGACGCATTCGAGTTCGTTGGGCCGGTGACGCGGTCTGCGGACCGCGCCGGGCCCGGAACGTTTGCCCGGTACCGCACATTCGACGAAAGGACCACGCGTGAGTCTTCGACGGACTATCGCTGCAGTCTCTCTGTCCGCCTTCGCCCTGGGCGGTCTGGCCGCCTGTGGTGGTGATGACGACAACGGTGGCCGGGAGACGGCGCCCGCGCCCACCACCACCTCGCAGCAGGCATCGGCGATCCCCACCGCGGAGGATCTGACGGCGCTTCTGGAGCAGGCCTCCGACCCGGCCGTGCCGGTCGAGGAGAAGGTCAATCTCGTCGAGGGCGGCGCCGAGGCTCCCGAGATCTTCGACCAGATCGCCGCGCTCAAGGCCGAGCAGGGCGCCACCGTGCAGATCACGGGCGTCGCCGAGGGCGACGTCCCGGGCACGCTCATCGCCAACGCTGTGATCAATCAGCCCGGACAGGAGCCGATCAACGTCCAGGCCCAGTTCATCAACCAGGGCGGAAACTGGATGCTGCAGAAGGCTTTCGCCTGCGCGCTGATCACCAACGCCGGCCTCGAGCCGCCGGCCACCTGCGCCGGAGTCTGATCAGCAGTCGCTGATCAGCCAGCGTTGATCAGTCAGCGCTGCTGAACTCCAGGACCGAGTCCTCGTCGTAGGTCGTGCGTTTCCCCGTGTCGGGGTCGACGTAGACGGCCTGCGTCGAGGACTCCGTCTTTCCGTCCACGGGTAGCGCCGCGCGCAGGTCGACCGTCAGCTCACCGGTGCCGGTGATCTCGTAGTTCTCCACATCGAGGGTCACCCCCGGGCCGCCGTCGGGGGCCGGGGCGGTCAGGGTGTCCTCGGTGTCCGGCGCGCTCGTGGCGAAGCGGACTGTCGCCACGTCGCCGTCGAGTTCGACCAGTTCGTAGGTGACGACACGGGTCGGGGCCACGGCGTCATCGATCTGATGTGTGGCCGTCCATCGGGCGCCCTCGCCTATTTCGTCCGTCGGGAACACCACGGTGACGTCCGTGATGGCATTCGCGGCGATCTCCACCGCCGCACGGGCGGCGTCGGTGGCACTGACCGGGGCGGCCAGACCCAGTTCACGCACGATGCCATCGGGTCCGCGGGTCCACGTCACGGTGAAGCCGGGGGCCGTGGAGAACTGGGCGGCGCGCAGCTCGTCGGCGGAGGTGAACTCCTGAACCGTGACCGAGGCACGTTGTGCGCCGTCGACATCCGGCTCTGATCGCCCCTCGAGTGTGAGGGTCTGGGCCGGGGTCTCATCGACCCTTGCCTGGCTTCCCGGCACCTCGGTCCGCGCGGAACCCGACTGGGTCACCTCCACCGTCGCCGACTCGCGGGAGGGCCCGTAGGTCAGGACGCGGCGCTCATCGGCGCCGGCGTCGAGCAGTTCGATCTCGGGAGCCGGACCCGGATCAACGGCGACCTCGGTCTCCAGTGATTGGTCCTGGTCGGCGCCGGCAGCTGCTCCCGCCGAACTGCCCGCACCCGCCGCGGGGTCCTGGGATTCCGAATCGCCGCAGGCCGCGACCCCGACGAGGAGTGCGGCGGCGACGGCGGGCGCCAGAAGACGACGGCCGCGGCGGACGGCTCGCGGGCGGGCGGGGGCACTGATCGATCGCGGTTCCACGGCATCGAGCCTAGAGGGTGTCCCACCCGCGTCCTCCGGCTCGTCGGCGTCATCAGTGATACTGGGTGGCATGACGGACACCAACGAGACGCGGCCGGACGCGTCGGGGCACACTCCCGGGGCCTCGCCCGGCACGAAGCCCGCGAGTGAGGCGTCGCGCTACTTCGCGGCGGGCCCGACGGTGATGCTGGTGATCGGCCTGGTGGTCGTCGTCCTCGACCAGATCACCAAGATCGCGGCTGTCGCCCTGATCGAGCCGGGCCGCCCGATCGAGCTCATCGGCGAGACCGTCCGACTGGTGCTGATCCGTAATCCCGGCGCGGCGTTCTCGATGGGGACCTCGGTCACGGCGCTGCTGTCCATCGTGGCGGTTATCGTGGTGGTTGGCCTGATCTGGTTCTCCCGCAAGGTGCACTCCCGCTGGTGGGCGTGGGGGCTGGGTCTGATCCTGGGCGGCGCCGCCGGGAACCTGGTGGACCGCCTGTTCCGCGACCCCGGGGTCCTGCGCGGCCATGTGGTGGACTTCATGTCCGTGGGCTGGTGGCCCGTATTCAACGTCGCCGACTCCTGCCTTGTCGCGGGGGTGATCGTGATCGCCGTCGCGGTCCTGCGCAACCTCGATTACGACGGCACGATGGTGGCCGGCCAGAAGAAGGCCCCCGAGCCCGCGTCGGATGACAGGCCCGCCGATGGGTGAGGTCCGCACCTTCCCCGTCCCCGACGGTCTCGACGGCATGCGCGTCGATGCCGGCGTGTCCCGCCTGCTCGGCATCTCGCGGACCGCGGTCGCCGACCTCGCCGCCGAGGGCAAGGTCCTGCTCGACGGTCACACGGTCGGCAAGTCGGACAAGCTCACGGGGATGAGCTGGATCGAGGTCGAGATGCCCGAACCGCGTGCCGAGCCCGCGATCGTGGCCGAGCCGGTCGAGGGTATGGAAGTCATCTATTCGGATGCCGACATCGTCGTCGTCGACAAGCCCGTGGGAGTGGCCGCGCACGCCTCGGTCGGCTGGACCGGCCCCACGGTGATCGGCGGCCTCGCCGCCGCCGGGTACCGCATCTCCACGTCCGGACCGCCGGAGCGCAAGGGGATCGTGCACCGCCTGGACGTGGGAACCTCGGGCCTGATGGTGGTGGCGGCGTCCGAGCGCGCCTACACCCTGCTCAAACGCGCCTTCCGTGAGCGGACGGTCGACAAGACCTACCACGCTCTGGTCCAGGGCCACCCCGATCCGCTGTCGGGGACGATCGACGCGCCTATCGGGCGGCACACGTCGTCGGACTGGCGGTTCGCCGTGACCTCCGACGGCAAACACTCGATCACGCACTACGACACCCTCGAAGCGCACCAGGCCGCAACACTTGTAGAGGTCAAGCTCGAGACGGGCCGCACGCACCAGATCCGCGTGCATTTCTCGGCGCTGCACCATCCGTGCGCGGGCGACCCGACCTACGGCGGCGACCCGGTCCTGGCCAAGCGCCTCGGGCTCGAACGGCAGTGGCTGCACGCGGTCGGGCTCGGGTTCGAGCACCCGGGCACCGGCGCGCGCGTCGACTTCACCAGCACGTACCCGGACGACCTCCAGCACGCGCTGGACGTGTTGCGCTCGGCGTGAGCGAGCAGGCGCGGCCCTCCCTCGCGGCGCGGGTGGCGAAGGTCGCCGGTCTGGGGGTGGTGATCGTGCTGGCGTTGGTGACGATCCTCACCGCCCTGCGCACCGAACTGCCGCGCAGCCCGGGCGTGATGTCCGACGCGCTGGGCCCCGACGCCGGTGAGCCGGTGGCGGCGTACCTGCAGCGGGCCGCCGCGACACTCGACGCGGGTGGGCCCGCCGGAGGAGGCGGTGGGGGACGAGATCACAACCGGGGCGACGACGACAACACCGTCCACCCCGACCTGCCCACCGGGCCGCAGAGCCCGCGCTGGGCACTCATCTCCGCTGATCAGGCGTGGACGGTCGCGAACGCGGAGACGGTCGCGCGGGACCTGCCGCGGGTCTCGGCGGTGGTCGTGCAGACACCCGTGGACGGTGTGGCCATGCCGGTGACCGAGGTGGTGATGGTCGAGCCGGTCGCCGGGGAGGAGAACCGGGAGCAGGTCCTCGGGCGTGCACTGGAGCGGGCCGAGGCCGAGTTCAGGGTGGCGGCCGAGGCCGGATCCGATCGGGGGTCGCAGGCCGCCGCGCTGACCGCCGACCGGATCGCGGCCGACGAACCGGCGATCATCGGGCTGCTCGTGCGCGCAGCGACCGGGCAGCTTCGCGCCGTGGCCGAGCTGCCGGGGGTGCGGGCGGTCGACGCTCTGCCCGACGATGCGGTGTGGGGTCAGTTCGCCGTCAGGCCCCTGTTGCCGCAGCAGACCCGCGCCGCGGACCCGCTGCCGGACCACACGCCGGTACCCGCCCGATGAGGCTCCCGGGGGCAGCGCGCGGGGGCGACCCGGTGACTCCCCGGGACTAGGGTGGCGCCGTTGGACGGGCGGCGAGGAGGCACTACGTGAGCGGCGGCGAAGGCGCGGGCAATGGCGCGGGCAGTGGCGCGGGCAGTGGCGCAGGCAAAGTCGCGGCCGACGGCGCGGTCGAGGGCGCTGTCGAGGGCACGACCGCGGGCGCTCGCGGTCAGTCCGTCGACTCCTCGGTTGCCGGCGGCATGGTCGCCGGCGTCGCCGCCTACACGCTGTGGGGATTCTTTCCCGCCTTCTTCCCCCTTCTCGAGCCGGCGGGTGCGCTCGAGATCCTCGGCAACCGCATCGTCTGGTCGCTGGTCGTCATGGCGATCGTGCTCACCGTTCTGCGCCGCTGGCGGGACCTGTTCTCCGTGGACCGGGCCTCGTGGGGCTGGATCTTCGGCGCCGCCGTGTTCGTCTCCGCCAACTGGGGCGTGTACGTCTACACGGTCAACTCCGGTCGGGTCACGGAGGCGGCCCTCGGATACACGATCAACCCGCTGGTCAGCGTTCTGCTCGGGGTCCTCATTTTCCGTGAACGACTCACTCGCCCACAGTGGCTGGCCGTCGGCCTCGCCGTCGTCGCCGTGGGGGTTCTCACCGCCGGCTACGGTCACTTTCCCACCCTCTCGGTGATTCTCGCGGTGAGCTTCGGCCTGTACGGGGTCTTCAAGAAGAAGCTGCGCGTCGACCCGGTGATCGGCATGACCGGCGAGGTCGCGGTGGTCGCCCCGTTCGCCCTGGCGCTGCTGCTGTGGCTCGGCGCGACCGGCGCCGGCACCTTCACCGGACACGGTGCCGGTCACACGGCGCTGCTCATCACCTCCGGACTGGTCACGGTGGTGCCGCTGTTGCTGTTCGCATTCGCCGCGCAGCGCATCCCGCTCGCCACCGTCGGCATGCTCCAGTACATCGTCCCGGTGCTGCAGATGGCGTGGGGACTGATCGTCGTGGGGGAGCGGCTCGATGCCGTGCAGTGGGTCGGTTTCGCCCTCATCTGGGCCGCGGTCATCGCGTTCACGCTGGCAGGCAGGTCGCCGCGCAGGGCGTACCGGACGGCACGCGCCGGCGACTCGGACCCTGTCGTAGATCCGACCTAGACTGGGCCGGACTAGTCGTAGGAGGAATGCTGCGTGGCCGGATCCCAGTTCGTGCATCTGCACAATCACACCGAGTTCTCGATGCTCGACGGGATGGCACAGATCGATCCCCTCTTCGCGGAGGCGTCCCGGCTCGGGATGCCGGCGGTGGGGATGACGGACCACGGCAACATGTACGGGTCGTCGGACTTCTACAAGCAGGCCAAGAAGGCCGGCATCAAGCCGATCATCGGGATCGAGGCCTACGTCGCGCCCGAGTCGCGGTTCGAGAAGAAGCGCATCCTGTGGGGCGAGAAGCACCAGAAGAGTGACGATGTCGCGGGCTCGGGTGCCTACACCCATATGACCATGGTCGCGGAGAACGCCACCGGGCTGCGCAACCTGTTCCGGCTGTCCTCGCTCGCCTCCTACGAGGGGCAGCTGGGCAAGTGGGCCCGCATGGACGCCGAGATCCTGGCCGAGTACTCCGAGGGCATCATCGCCACCTCCGGCTGCCCGTCCGGCGAGATCCAGACCCGGCTGCGCCTGGGCCACATCAAGGAGGCGTACGAGGCCGCCGAGAAGTGGCAGTCCATCTTCGGCAAGGACAATTTCTTCCTCGAGCTGATGGACCACGGGATCGACATCGAGCGCCGCGTCCGCGAGGACCTGCTCAAGCTCGGCAAGGACCTGGGGATGCCGCCGCTGGTCACCAACGACTGCCATTACGTCACCCGCGAGCAGGCTCACGCCCACGAGGCCATGCTCTGCGTGCAGACCGGCAAGACCCTCGCCGACGAGGGACGCTTCAAGTTCGACGGTGACGGATACTTCCTCAAGACCGCCGAGGAGATGCGCGCCCAGTGGGATTCCGAGGTCCCCGGCGGGTGCGACAACACGCTGTGGATCGCCGAGCGCGTCCAGCCGTATGACGACATCTGGACGCCCCGGGACCGGATGCCCAAGTTCCCCGTGCCCGACGGGCATACCCAGGACACCTGGCTCGCCGAGGAGGTCCAACGCGGACTCGAGTGGCGTTTCCCGGACGGCGTTCCGCAGGAGTACCTCGACCGCGCCAAGTTCGAGCTCGAGGTCATCGAGGGCAAGGGCTACCCCGGCTACTTCCTCGTGGTCGGCGACCTCATCGACCACGCCCGCTCGATCGGCATCAAGGTCGGCCCGGGCCGAGGCTCCGCCGCCGGCGCGCTGGTCGCCTACGCGCTCAAGATCACCAACATCGACCCGATCGAGCACGGTTTGCTGTTCGAGAGATTCCTCAACCCGGAGCGACCGTCCGCGCCGGATATCGATATCGACTTCGACGACCGCCGCCGCGGCGAGATGATCCGCTACGCCTCGGACAAGTGGGGCGCGGACAAGATCGCCCAGGTCATCACGTTCGGCACCATCAAGACCAAGGCCGCCATCAAGGACTCGGCGCGGGTCAACTTCGGCCAGCCCGGCTACGCGATCGCCGACCGGATCACCAAGGCACTCCCGCCTCCGATCATGGCCAAGGACATCCCGCTGGCCGGCATCACCGACCCGAAGCACGAGCGGTACGGCGAGGCCGCCGAGGTGCGGTCGCTGATCGAGACCGATCCGGACGTCAAGCGGATCTACGAGACGGCCCGCGGCTTCGAGGGCATGGTCCGGCAGGCCGGCGTGCACGCCTGTGCGGTGATCATGTCCTCCGAGCCGCTGCTCGACGTGATCCCCATGTGGAAGCGCGCGCAGGACGGCGCCCTCATCACCGGCTGGGACTATCCCTCCTGTGAGGACATCGGCCTGCTCAAGATGGACTTCCTGGGCCTACGAAACCTCACCGTGATCGGTGACTGCCTGGAGAACATCAAGCTCAACCGCGGCGAGGAAATCGACCTCGACACGCTGTCCACCGACGACCAGGCGACGTACGACCTGCTCGCCCGAGGCGACACCCTCGGCGTGTTCCAGCTCGACTCCGGTGGCATGCGCGAGCTGCTCAAGCGGATGAAGCCCACCGGCTTCAACGACATCGTGGCCGCCCTCGCCCTGTACCGACCAGGCCCGATGGGCATGGGTACGCACTGGAACTACGCCGACCGTAAGAACGGCAAGCAGGAATTGGTGCCCATCCACCCCGAGCTCGAGGAACCGCTCAAGGACATCCTCGGCGAGACCCATGGCCTGATCGTGTACCAGGAGCAGATCATGGCCATCTCCCGCGAACTCGCGGGATACACCGCCGGTGAGGCCGACGGCTTCCGTAAGGCCATGGGTAAGAAGAAGGCCGAGGTGCTGGCCGCCGAGTACGAGAAGTTCTCCGGCGGCATGTTCGAGCGCGGATTCTCCAAGGACGCCGTGGACGCACTGTGGGGCACCATCGAGCCGTTCGCCTCGTACGCGTTCAACAAGTCGCACGCCGCCGGCTACGGCCTGGTCTCGTTCTGGACCGGCTACCTCAAGGCCAACTACCCGGCCGAGTACATGGCCGCCCTGCTCACCTCCGTCGGTGACGACAAGGACAAGGCGGCCCTGTACCTGTCCAACTGCCGGCAGATGGGCATCAGGGTCCTGCCGCCGTCGGTCAACGACTCGCTCACCAACTTCGCGTCGGTGGGCGAGGACATCCGCTTCGGGATGGGCGCCGTCCGCAACGTCGGCGCCCACGTGGTGGACTCGGTCGTGTCGGCCCGTGAAGACAAGGGCGCATTCACCGACTTCTCCGACTATCTGGCGAAGATCGACCAGACCGCCTGCACCAAGAAGGTCACCGAATCCCTCATCAAGGCAGGGGCGTTCGACGCACTCGGACATCCCCGCAAGGGCCTGTTCCTCGTCCACGCCGATGCCGTGGAATCGGTCATGTCCACCAAGAAGGCCGAGGCCGTGGGCCAGTTCGACCTGTTCGGCGGGGGAGATACCGATGACGGGGGCGCTGCGTCCTCCTTCGGCGATGTCTTCGCCGTGAAGGTGCCGGACGAGGAATGGGATACCAAGCAGAAACTCGCGCTGGAACGCGAGATGCTCGGCCTGTACGTCTCCGGCCATCCCCTCGACGGTCTCGAGGCCTCACTCGAGGCCAAGACCGACACGTCGATCGCGACGATCCACGAGGGCGAACTCGCGCACGGCACCGCGGTGACCATCGGCGGGATCATTTCGGGCGTCGACCGCCGGGTCAACAAAAACGGCGAGCCGTGGGCGATCGTCACGATCGAGGACTTCAACGGCAGCGTCGAGGTGCTGTTCTTCCCCAAGACGTACCGGATCGCCGCCATGGACATCGCCGAGGACTCCGTGGTGCTGGTCAAGGCACGCATCAATATCCGTGAGGACCGTGTCTCGGTGTTCGGCGACACCCTCGAGGTCCCGGACCTGGTGGTCGGCGGCAACGGTGCGCCGCTCGCGCTGACACTGCCCACCCGGATCTGCACCATCGAGACCGTCACCGCTCTCAAACAGGTGCTCACCCGCCACCCGGGGCCATCCGACGTGCACCTGCGACTGGTCAGCGGGGACTCGTCCACCGTCCTGCGGCTGGATGACCATCTGAGGGTCGAAACGTCCTCGTCACTCATGGGAGACCTCAAGGCGCTCCTGGGACCGGGGTGCCTCACCGGGTGAGGCTGGCCGTGCCCGTCACATGACCGGTTGGCGGCGGTGACGGTGGCGGTGGGACACTGGTGTCCGTGACCGCCACTGACTCCGCCACCGACCAGGTCGTGACCACTGACGACATCGACGCCGCCGCCCGCCGGATCGGCGACGTGATTCGGTCGACGGCCCTGGAGACGAGCGAGCGTCTCAGCGAGGAGACCGGCGCCCGCATCCTGCTCAAGCGTGAGGACCAGCAGGACGTCCGCTCCTACAAGATCCGTGGCGCCTACAACCTCATGGCGCAGCTGAACTCGGATGAGCGCAGTGCCGGAGTCGTGACCGCGAGCGCCGGAAACCACGCCCAGGGCGTCGCGTTCGCCTGCCGGGTACTCGGCATCAACGGGCGCATCTACGTCCCCGGCAACACGCCCAAGCAGAAGCGGGACCGCATCCTGTCCCACGGCCGCAACTGGGTGGAACTCGTGGTGACGGGGGCCAATTTCGACGCGGCACAGGCAGCCGCCCGCGCGGACGCCGAACGGACCGGGGCCACCATGGTGCCGCCGTTCGACCACCCCGAAACCATGGCCGGCCAGGGCACCATCGCCGCCGAGATCCTCGCGCAACTCGACCAGGCCCCCGACGCCGTGGTGGTGCCCGTCGGCGGCGGCGGGCTGGTCGGCGGAATCGCGACCTACCTGGCCGAGTACGCGCCGGACTGCAAGATCATCGCAGTGGAGCCCGCCGGGGCGGCCTCGTTGACCAAAGCGCTCGAGGTGGGCGAGCCCGTCACCCTCGACCACGTGGACACGTTCGTCGACGGCGCGTCCGTCGCCCGGCTCGGAGACTTCCCGTACGGGGTGATCTCGTCCATGACCGAGCGCATCCAGGTTCTCACGGTGGACGAGGGCGCGGTGTGTACCGCGATGCTCGACCTCTACCAGAACGAGGGCGTGATTGCTGAGCCCGCCGGAGCGCTGTCCGTGACGGCTCTGGAACAGCTCGACATCGACCGCGACGCCACCGTCGTGTGTGTGATCTCCGGCGGCAACAATGACGTCTCGCGCTACAGCGAGATCATCGAACGCTCGTTGGTTCACCAGGGGCTCAAGCACTACTTCCTGGTCAAGTTCCCGCAGGAGCCCGGTCAGCTGCGTCGCTTCCTCGACGAGGTCCTGGGCCCGGAAGACGACATCACCCAGTTCGAGTACCTCAAGCGCAACAACCGTGAGATCGGTGCCGCACTCGTGGGTATCGAGCTCGGCTCGCCGACGGGCCTGCACTCGCTGCTGGAGCGGATGGACGCCTCCCGCATCGAATGCGAGCGACTCGAGCCCGGCACCGCCGCATACGAATACCTCACCTGAGACGAACCGCCGCGCCTACCGGGCCCGCAGTACCGCGAACCCGAACGCCTGGCAGAACACCGAATCCGGGTCGACCTCCGCGCCCGAGGTGAGAAGTGTCTCGCCGGCCTGGGAGATCGTGTCGGGCATCGGAACCCGGCACGGCTCGGTGCCCAGGTTCACCACCAGCACGACAGGCCCGCGGGTGACCGTCATCCACCGGTCATCGGCGGCCTCGGTCCCCGTCTCTACAGAAACAGAGCGCAGCCATGGATCGCTCAGTTCCGGCGTTGCGCGACGAAGTGCGATGAGCTCGCGGTAGCCGGCGAGGATCGCGGCGTGCGGCTCGAGAGCCTGCTCGGAGCGGTCGAGCTTTGACCGCTGGAACGTCTCCGGATCCTGCGGGTCCGCCGCTGTCGCCGGATCCCAGCCCATCTCCGCGAACTCCCGGCGTCGGCCGGTGCGCACCGCGTCGGCCAACTCGGGCTCGGGATGGGAGGAGAAGTAGCAGAACGGCGTCCCCGCGCCCCACTCTTCGCCCTGGAACAGCATCGGCGTGAACGGCGAACACAGCACGAGCGCGGCCTTGGCCAGCTGTTGCTGCGGCGAGAGGTTCATCGATGGCCGGTCGCCCGCCGCCCGGTTGCCCACCTGGTCGTGGGTCAGGGTGTAGGCCACGAACCGTGACCCCGGCACCCTGTCCACGTCGACCGGTCGGCCGTGAACCCGGCCGCGGAACGCCGACCACGTCCCGTCGTGGACGAACGCGCCGGTCAGGGCCCTGGTCAGCGTCTCGAGCGACCCGAAGTCGGCAAAATAGCCCTGACGCTCGCCGGACACGGCGGAGTGGATGGCGTGATGCACGTCGTCGCACCACTGGCCGTCCAGACCCAGCCCGCCGGCCGCGCGGGCGGTGACCGTGCGGGGATTGTTCTGGTCCGACTCCGCGATCAGTGACAGCGGCCTGCCCAGATGCGCCGACAGTGCCTCGGTGGCCACGGCCAACTCCTCCAGCAGGTGCACGGCGGAATCGTCGTGCAGGGCGTGTACCGCATCCAGGCGCAGGGCATCGACGTGGAACTCGTCGAACCAACGCAGTGCATTGTCGACGATGTAGCGCCGCACCTCGCCGGAATCCCGGCCGTCCAGGTTCAGGCCGGACCCCCACGGCCCGTCCGCGGCGGACAGGTACGGGCCGAACTCCGGCAGGTAATTCCCCGACGGCCCCAGGTGGTTGTAGACCACGTCCAGGCACACCGCGAGCCCGCGAGCATGGCAGGCGTCGACGAACGCCTGGAACGCGTCCGGCCCACCGTAGGCCTCGTGCACCGCGAACCACGCCACGCCGTCGTAGCCCCAGCCGTGCTCACCGTTGAAGGCGTTGACCGGCATCACCTCGACCATGTCCACGCCCAGGTCGACCAACTCGTCGAGGTGCTCGATCGCGCTGGTCAGCGTCCCACCGTCCGAGAACGTGCCCACGTGCAACTCGTAGATGACCGAGCCGGCCAACTGCCGCCCGGTCCAGGACGAGTCGGTCCAGATTGCCGGGTCGAGTCGATGCACCCGGGACAGCCCGTGCACACCGTAGGGCTGACGCGGAGAACGGGGATCGGGCCGGACGGGCCCGGCTCCGCCGGCGGGGCCGGTGTCGACGTTGTCGTCGTCGTCCCCATCACCCGGGGTGACCACGAACCCGTAGTCCCTTCCCGCCTCCCGTCGGACCTCGGAGACCCACCACCCGCCGGCGCCGCGGCGTAGGGGGACGGGCGCGGCGCCGGGGGAGTCCAGCACCAGTCCGACGGCGCGGGCGTGCGGTGCCCAGACCGAGAAGACGTCGGGGTCGGGGCGGTGGTGGGCACCGTGATCGGCGTGGCGGTGAGGGGCGTGGTGGGAACTGGTCGCGGGGCGCGGGGAGATCACACCGCCCAGGGTAGGCAAGTGCCGCGCCGCGCACATCGCGATACTGGAGGGATGGACCCGACCGCGCCCCGAGACCTCCGGCTCTCCGCCGGCCCCGACGTGACGGGGGAGTACGAGGAGAAGCGCTCCAGGTTCGTCGCAGTGCTGAGACGGTGCGACGACGACGAGAGCGCCCGCGCGCTGATTGCCGAACTCCGGGCCACGTATCCCACCGCTCGTCACCACTGCAGTGCCTATCTGGTGGACGTGGACGGGGCCGGCCGGATCGAGCGGTCTAATGACGACGGCGAACCCTCCGGGACCGCCGGCACGCCGATGCTGGACGTGCTGCGCGGGAGCGGGCTGACCGGCGTGTGCGCGGTGGTCGTCCGCTGGTTCGGCGGTACCAAGCTCGGTACGGGTGGGCTGGCCAGGGCTTATGCGGCGGCCGTGGGCGCCGCGGTCGACGAGGCGTGGCGCTCCGGCCTGGTCGTGGAGGTCGTTCGCACGCCCGCGTGGGTCGCCGAGGTGGATCACTCCGTGGCCGGTGGGCTCGAGTCGGCGGTGCGTGCGGCCGGTGCGCAGGTCCTGGACGTGGACTACGGACGGCGGGTCCGGATGAGGGTGGCCGGCGAGCTGGACGTACTCGGGCCGATCCTCGCGACCCGCACGTCCGGGGGTGCCGAGTGGGAGTCCGTGGGGGTCGCGACCACCGAGAACGCGGCCTCACGCGCAGATATGGAATCCTGAAGGTATGAGCATGCAGCCCTACCAGCCGAACTCGATTGAGCTTAAGAAACAGCAGGTCCGCAAGAACTCGCGGAACACGGCGATTGCTCTGGGCGTGACGGTTGTGTCGCTAGGAGCGGTCGGATTCATCGGGACGTACTGGGCTGTTGTCACGGTCCTCGCCGGGATCGCCGCCGTCTACTACGGAATGAAGGTCCGCAAGGCGATCAGCGGCAAGGACCAGCCGAGGGAACTGTACTGATCCGGAGCCGGAGCCGGAGCCGGAGCCGGAGCCGGTCGCAGGCGCCTCAGCCGTGGCGGCGCACCACGTCTGACAGGTCCGCACGCTCGGTGCGGAACGCATTGGCCGGGTGCTCGGTGTCGGCGTAGCCGAAGGCGATGCCACACACGATGAGCCGGTCCTCCGGGATGTCCAGGTGCTCGCGGACCGCGTCGGAGTACAGCGCCAGCGCCGCCTGCGCGCAGGTGGCCACCCCCAGTGACGTCGCTGCCGCGAGGAACGTGGACACATAGGCGCCACAGTCGACCGCGCCGTAGGTGCCCAGGCCGGCGTCAGAGGTGATGATCGCGACGTGCGGTGCTCCGAAGAAGCGGTAGTTCTCGAGCATCTGGCGGGTACGGGCATCGTGGTCGGACCGCTCGATTCCCAGCGCCGAGTAGAGCCCGTATCCGCTGGCCCGACGACGGTCTTTGTAGACCCCCTCGTAGCGCTCGGGCGCCGGCAGATCCGACCCCATGCCGTTGGTCGCCACGTGATCCATCAGCGCCTTGCTGAACGCGGCCGTGGCGGAGCCTGATACGAGCTCGACCTGCCAGGCCTGCGAATTGCACCAGGACGCTGTCCGCTGCGACATCTGCAGGATCCGCTCGATCGTCTCCTCGGGAATGGTCTCAGAGGTGAACGCACGGCAGCTGTGACGATCATCGAGGACCTTCTCGAGAACGTCGGCGGCGGTGGCAAGGGCGGTGGTGTCGGACACGGGGCCTCCGGAGGTGATTCGCTATCTGTGAGCCCAGTCTCGCACGTTGCCGGATCCGCACGGGCGCCGCATTCAACCCCATGCTCAGGGTGGGTGCTGATCTACCTATCGGATCGCGAATTGCCCATCTGCTGTCGTCCTGCCCATGCGAGGCTGAATTGCCTAGCGGGCCCCATATGCAAGTCGGAATGCGATGGGTCAGACGAATCCATGTGGGTAGATCGAAATTGAATGGGCAGATCGTCCATTTGAATCGATACCGAATTAGTGGTTTGGCGTCGCGACCAGCAGATGCTGGCCATTCCGCACTTCACGGATCTCTTGTCCACATGCTTCTGCCCGTCCACAGGCAGAGCGTCGTTCGTGCTCTCCTGGCGATTCTGCGTTCAATCGCAAATGATCATCGTGGCATGACATCTATCAAGGAACTACGTTCGCTGTTGTTGACGACCGAGCAACTCCTCGACAGGGGCATGGTAAGTCAGGGGATGAGCCGAGCTGTGGAGGAAGGGGGTCTTGTCCGGCTCAGACCCGGGTACTACGTCGACGCGTCGGCTCGGGAGCTCTCCCGGAAGGACCGCCATTTACTGTGTGTCCTCGCGACAGACGAGGCTCTCGACTCACCGGTGTTCTCCCATTCGTCTGCGGCTTTGATTCATGGATTGCCGGATTGGGATCTTCCGCTGGGAAGGGTCGATGTGTGCACGGCGGCCGAGGTCTCTCGAACTCGTACGACACACAGGGTGAGATTCCGCAGCCGAGAACTCGATCAAGACGAAGTGCTGATCGTTGACGGCCTGAAGGTCACCAGCCCGACTCGGACTGTCGCGGACCTCGCCCTCACTACTCGCCGGGATACGGCCGTCTCGGTGGCGGATGCTGCTCTTGCTCGCAACCTGACTTCTGTTCCAGAGCTTCAACAGACTCTCGAGGACATGGCCGGAAAGTCCGGGATCAAACGTGCACGACGGTCACTGCAGCTGGTCGATAGCAGAAGCGAGAGCGTGGCGGAAACACGGAGCCGATTGATCTTCGCCGACTACGGGATCCCGGAGCCAGAATTGCAGGTGAGGATTGACGACCACGACGGCAATCGCGTCGCACGGGTGGATTTCCTGTGGCGTGAATACGGAGTGATCGGCGAATGTGATGGTTTCGGCAAGTACTTCGACGGCGTTGACATGACCGAGACTCGCCGTCGCCTTGCCGCCGAGAAAGATCGCGATGCAGCCCTCATCGGTCTCGGCTATCGGGTGTTCCACTGGCGATGGGCTGATCTCGACAATCCGCAATTGCTGGCCGAGCGGATACTGCGAGTGCTCTTTCCGGTCGCCGTATAGTTCGGCGAGCGTGCCAATCGGATGAGCGTGGAAGCCAGAAGTGACCGGGCGTCAGTCGGCGCGACTATTCCGGCGCGCCCGGCCAATCAAGCCGCAATCGGCCCATCCGAACACGATCTGCCCATATCGCCTCGTCTTGCCTATCGCAGTCCGACTTGCACATGGGGCCCGCTAGGCAGATCAGCTTCAGATAGGCAGGACGAGACGGCATGGGCAGAACGGGCTTCACAGGGGGCACTCCACACCACCTGGACGGACAAGGCGGTGTCGTGGCGGGGACGGCGGTTGTCGATAGGCTCGTGGAATGGGTGTGCGGGTTGATGCGTGGACGTGGTCGGTGCGGCTGTTTCCCTCGCGGACCAAAGCCGCGGCCGCGTGCAGGGGAGGCCACGTCAAGGTCAACGGCGAGGCGGTGCAGCCCTCGAAGAACGTGGTTCCCGGCGATCGGGTGCAGGTCACGGGCGCGCTGGGTCGAATGAGGATCCTCGAGGTGGTCGAGACCGTCAGCAAGCGAGTCGGAGCTCCGGTGGCCGCGACCTGCTACATCGATCATTCGCCGCCGCCACCGTCCAACGAGATCCTGGCCTCGCAGCCCAGGCGCGATCGCGGTGCCGGCCGACCTACCAAGCGCGAGCGGCGCGAAACCGACCGTCTTCTCGGCCGCGACCGTGGCAGGAACTGACCGGCCGCAGTCGCGGCTGGAGCTGCACGGACGCGCCGGGTAGAGGCCGCTGGACGATCAGGCGCCGTCGCGGACGATAACGACGACGGGTACTTCCGCCAACAGTTCGCCCACATCGACTCGGCCCGAGATCACCGAGCCATCCGGGCGTACGGCCCACGACCCAGCGGGCAGGTCGACCACGGTCCGCAGGAAATTCTCGGCGGGCATGACCGCGGTGCGTCGGCGGGCGATCAAGCCGACACCGGCCTCGCTCCCGGAACCGGTCTTGCTCCTGGGAGCGGTCGCGCAACTGGATTCGGACATGTCCGCGGAGCCGTCAGAGCCCAGGGGGCGCATGAACGCCACCACGTCGGCGGCGGCCGGACCGTGAACAGGGATCGGCAGGTGCGGTCCACCCGCCATCGCGTCGGGGTGGTCGCGGCGTAGCCGCAGGATCTCGCGCACCAGAGTGAACTTGGGATGCCGGACGCGGGCGATCGCCCCGGACCGCAAGGGGCCGTAGTCCACGAACCGCCGATTGTCGGGGTCGACGAGCGAGTCTTCCCACACCTCGGTGCCCTGGTAGACGTCCGGAACGCCGGGGGAGAGCAACTGCACAGCCTTGGCCAGCAGGGAATTGTCGCGACCCGCCGGCGCGATGCGCTCCACGAATCCCCCGACCAGCCCGGAACCCGAGTCGATCAGGTCGTCAATCCACCGATGCACGGCTGACTCGAAATCTGCGTCCTGGTCGGTCCACGTGGTGTGGACAGCGGCCTCGCGCATCGCCTTGTCGGCGTACGCGTGCAGCCGGGGCCGCAGCGCCGAGGCGTCCGCGGCCGGGCTCGAGGACGCGGACCCGGCGAGCTCGGACTGCCCGGCCGCCGACCCTTCAGCGGTCGGCCACACACCCACGATGACCTGCAGCAGGAAGTAACCGGCGTCCTCGGCAGGCGGCGGGTACGTGGCAAACACCTCGGCGACGAAGTCGGCCCACTCGTCGGGCACCTGGGACAGCACCGAGATGCGGGCGCGCACGTCCTCGCCGCGCTTGGTGTCGTGGGTGGACAGTGCCGTCATGGTCCCCGGCATGGCGGCTGCGCGCTCGGCCATCGTCAGATGGAACGCGTCCACCGACAGGCCCATCCGACCCGGCGAGCCGCCCACCTCATTGAGCGAGACGAGCCGACCGAGCCGATAGAACAGCCGGTCCTCCTCGGCCTTCGCGGTGGCCGCACCGGTGACCTGCGCGAGCCGCGCCGAGGCCTCCCCGCCGCAGGCCAGGGCGCGGGAGATGAGCTGCAGTGCCGCCGTCCGCTCGGGGCGCTCACGTCGCAGGACGTCCAGCAGGGCCGGGAGTGTGCCGCGCAGGACCGGATAATCGGCCCGATAGAACGGCGTCAGAGCGATCACCGAGACCAGCGTCTCCCGCAGCTGGGCGTCTGAATCGGTGGTGTCGTCGTCGTCATATCGCTTGTCGGAAACGTCACCACCCACCGACCCGACCGGTCGCGCCGACGATTCCGACTGCACCCATCCTTCCGCCCGGACAGCCCGCACCAAACGCCCCAACTCTGGTGCCAGGTCCTCGGCCACGATCTGACGTTTGATGGCGGCGGATTGGGCGTGGACCTGCGCATCGTCGCCGAAGCCGCCGCTGTACTGTGCCGCCAGGGCGGACAGGTGCGCCTCGCCGCGGGCGTCGACGAGCAGGTGATCGATGAGGCGCAGGGCGTCGTAGCCGGTGGTGCCGTCGACTCCCATCGCCGGATCCAGCACCTCCGGCGGCACCGAGCCGGTGCCGGGCGACAGGATCTTCTCCAGGAGCAGCCAGCGGTCGCCGACGAGCTCGCGGAGTCGGCGCGTGTAGCCGACCGGATCGGCCAGCCCGTCCGGGTGATCGACGCGGATGCCGTCGACCAGATCCTCCGAGCACCACCGCCGCACCTCGGCGTGCATCGCGTCAAAGACGTTCGGGTCCTCCTGCCGCACCCCGGCCAGCCCGGTGACGGTGAAGAACCGCCGGTAGCCCAGCAGCGGCTCGCGCCAGTGGACGAGCCGGTAGTGCTGTCGCGCGTGGACCTCGCGCGCCGTACCACCGCCCGTGCCGGGGGCAATGTCTGCCGTGCCGGGGGCGATGGGGAAGCGGTGCTCGAAGTAGTGGAGCTCGGCCTCGCCGGAGTCGGTGCGGGATGGGTCGACGACGACGAGGTCATCCACCGCATCCGGTGAGCCCAGAACGGGCAGCACGATCTTCCCGTCGGCGCCGTTCGCAGGGGAGGTATCGAAGTCGAAGAACGAGAAATACGGTGACTCCGGGCCCCTGCGGAGAGCATCCCACCACCACGGGTTGGCGGCCGCGGAGTCCACGCCCAGGTGGTTGGGCACGATGTCCACCACCAGGCCCAGGCCATGCTCGCGGCAGGCGGCGCGGAGGGCGCGCAAGCCCTCGATCCCCCCGAGTTCGGCCGACACGGCGGTCGGGTCCACCACGTCGTAGCCGTGGGTCGAGCCGGGGGTGGCCTCGAGGATCGGGGAGAGGTACACGGCACCCACACCGAGGTCGGCGAGGTACGGCAGGAGGTCGCGGGCGTCGGCCAGGGTGAAACCACGGCCGGCGGGGTCGGATGAGGGGGTGCGTAGCTGGAGTCGGTAGGTACTGGACGGCAGCTTCCGCATCGTCAGCTCAGCTTTCGTAGAACCACGGTGGAACGGTCGGTCACCGTGAGCGTGCTGCTCGCGGACAGAGTGCGGGCTTCCTCCGACGCGGTCAGGGTGGTGTCCAGGACGACCTCCCATTCCTCCGCGAACTCGGTGCCGAGCAGCGTGAAGTCGAGTGGCTCACTGTGGGCGTTGAACAACAGGAGGAACGAGTCGTCGATGATTCGCTGGCCGCGCTCGTCCGGCTCGTGGATCGCGTCGCCGTTGAGGAACACGGTCAACGACTTGCCGAACCCGGAGTCCCAGTCCTTGCTGGTCATCTCCGAGCCGTCCGGGGTGAACCAGGCGATGTCCTGTGGGTCCTCCTCGCCGCGAAGTGGAGTACCGAAGAAGCGGCGGCGCCGGAAGACCGGGTGGTCCTTGCGAAGTCGCACGAGCTGCCGGGTGAACTCGAGCAGGTCCGACTGCTCCTCGTCGAGTTCCCAGTTCATCCAGGAGATCTCGTTGTCCTGGCAGTAGACGTTGTTGTTGCCGTCCTGTGTGCGGGCGATCTCGTCCCCGTGCGCGATCATCGGCGTGCCCTGGGACAGGATCAACGTGGTCAGCAGGTTGCGGCGCTGCCTGTGCCGTAGCGCCAGGACCTCTGGGTCGTCGGTCGGGCCCTCGACGCCACAATTCCAGGAGCGGTTGTGGCTCTCGCCGTCATTACCGTCCTCGCCGTTGGCCTCGTTGTGCTTGGAGTTGTAGCTCACCAGGTCGTTGAGCGTGAACCCGTCGTGGGCGGTCACGAAGTTGATCGACGCCGTGGGGCGGCGGCCGGTCTGCTCGTACAGGTCGGAGGAACCGGTGAGCCGCGATGCGAACTCACCGAGGGTGGACGGCTCACCGCGCCAGAAGTCGCGGACCGTGTCACGGAACTGGCCGTTCCACTCGGTCCACAGGGGCGGGAAGTTGCCCACCTGGTAGCCGCCCTCGCCGACGTCCCACGGTTCCGCGATGAGCTTGACCTGACTGACAACCGGGTCCTGCTGCACGAGGTCGAAGAACGACGACAGTCGGTCCACCTCGTGCAGACCCCGCGCCAGGGTGGAGGCGAGGTCGAACCGGAAGCCGTCGACGTGCATCTCCAGAATCCAGTAGCGCAGCGAATCCATGATCAGCTGCAGGGAGTGCGGGTGCCGCACGTTGAGCGTGTTCCCGGTGCCGGTGTAGTCCTTGTAGTACTGCTCGTCGCCCTCCACCAGTCGGTAGTAGGCCTGGTTGTCGATTCCGCGGAAGCCGATGGTCGGGCCGAGGTGGTTGCCCTCGGCGGTGTGGTTGTAGACCACATCGAGGATTACCTCGATGTCCGCGTCGTGGAATGCCTTGACCATCGCCTTGAATTCGGTCACCGCGTCCCCGGGCTTGTCGGCGAACGCGTACTCGTTGTGCGGGGCGAGGAAACCGAAGCTGTTGTAGCCCCAGTAGTTGCGCAGTCCCAGGTCGATGAGGCGCTGGTCCTGCATGAACTGGTGGACCGGCATGAGCTCGATCGCGGTGACGCCGAGGTCCTTGAGGTGCTCGATGATCGCGGGATGGGACAGGCCGGCGTAGGTGCCACGCATCTCCGCCGGCACGTCCGGGTGGGTGGCGGTCATGCCCTTGACGTGGGCCTCGTAGATGACCGTGTTGTGGTACTCGTGATTCGGTGCCCGGTCGTTGCCCCAGTCGAAGAAGGGGTTGATCACCACGGTGGTCATGGTGTGGCCCAGCGAGTCGTCGGTGTTGCGCTCGTCGGGGTTGTCCAGGTCGTAACTGTGCAGGCTGGGGTCGCCGTCAAAGGCTCCGCCGAAGGCCTTGCCGTAGGGGTCGAGAAGGAGCTTGGAGGGGTCGCAACGCAGGCCGTTCTCGGGTTCGTACGGGCCGTGTACGCGGTATCCGTAGCGCTGCCCCGGGGTGACACCGAGCAGGTAGCAGTGCCAGATGTGGCCGTCGACCTCGGTGAGTTCGATGCGGGTCTCCACACCCTCGCGGTCGATGAGGCAGAGTTCGACCTTCTCGGCCACCTCGGAAAACAGTGCGAAGTTCGTGCCGGTGCCGTCATAGGTTGCACCCAGCGGGTAAGCGGTACCCGGCCAGGCACGGACGAGTTCGGGAACGGACTGCTGGGACTCGGCGTTGGTCACGTGGTCCAAGAGTAGTGCGTTGGCCGCACTTCGGGTCCGACCTCGGGGCCGGGGTCACCACCAGCCGGTGGCAGGGCCCAGTTGACGGGCCAGTTCACCGGAGGCGGAGCGCACCCAGGAACCGGATAGGTGATGAGAGTCGTGATAGACGATCACGTTGCCCACCACGACCGGACAGTTCTCGGGACCGCACAGACCGTCGGTGAGGTCGACCAGTCGCACGTTGGAGAGTCCGGCTGCGGCGAGGGACGCCGGGTTGATCGGCGAGATGGACCGTTCGCGGGGCATCCCGCACTCTTCAGGGCTGTCGCCGCCGCCGAGGCAGTCGCTGGCGCGGACGGGGCCGCGGCCGTTGTTGAGCCACGGGGTGTCGCGAATCGCGAGGACGCCGATGCCCTGCTCCTCGAGCGCCCGCCACAGTTCGATGTATTGGCGCGGGGTGACGTCGGGGCCCATCACGCCCACAGGGCGGCTCGCGTTGGTGAACACGAATTCCGGTTGCAGTCCGGCGATCGTGGCCAGTGCATCCGGCGTCCATTCGGCGCAGCTGTCGTACATCCGCTCGCCGTCGTCGGAGACCGAGGCGTCGAGGGTGAGCGGGCAGCCCATCTTCAGGACGGTGACGACGCGGAATCCGTAGTGCCGGCCGACTTCGTCGAGTCCACTGATCCAGTGTTCGGCGTGGGACCCGCCGGCCAGCACGATGGTGCGGGTGGCGGCTTCATCACCGTAGACGCAGGTGATGACCTCGCTCGACTCGAAGGTCGAGATGCATTTGTCCATCGTGCTGGGCGGAAGATCGTGACCGACCTGGAGCAGCGAGGGGGTGAAGGACACGTCGTCCGGAGCGTCGACGCCCTCAAAGAAGGCGCGGGCGCCGGGGTGGTCCGGGTCGGTGAGCGAGTCGACGTAGGGGACCGAAGAGCGCGAGGAGGCGGTGGCGCTCCACCATCCGACGGTGCCCAATGAGGCAACGGCGGCGACGACGACGAGCGCGGTTGCTCCCACGAACTGACGCTTCTGACGGCCCGTGCGCGGGGGTGGACCCCAGAGCATGTCGCGGGCGGCGGCGGCGGGCGTCTTCTGACTCTTGGCCCGGCTGGCCATGCGCAGCGGCCGCTCGATGTATTTCTCCGTGATGAGTGCCAGGACGAGCGAGATCACGATGATCGTCATGCCGGAGACGAGGGTGATCTCGTTGTCGCGGTCGTGGGAGAGCCACAGGATCAGCAGGGGCCAGTGCCACAGGTACAGCGAGTAGGAGATGTCGCCGAGTCGGCGGAACACCTTGGCCGACAGGAGCCAGGTGATCGGATCCCTGGCGGGGGTCGCGCGCACGCCGGCGGGGAGGTTGCCGCCGAGCACGATCAGCAGTGCGCCGCCGATGGGGTACCAGGCCAGGGGGCCGGGGAAGTACGCGGCGCCGTCAAAGAAGAAGCCGGTGCTCACCACGAGGAACAGTCCCGCGGCGGTGGTGATCAGGCGCAGCGGCCACGGAAGAACGATGCCGGCCAGGACGATGGCCACCAGTCCGCCGATGAGCAGCTCCCACATGCGGGAGGCCGTGTCGTAATAGTTCAGGGGCTGGTTGGTCTGCTGTCCGATGACGGACCACCACACGGATGCGGCGGTGCCGGCGGCCACCACGGCAACAAGGAACCATTTGGGGGTCCCGCGCCGCACGAGCAGTCGCCACAGCGCGGTTCCGCCGAGGATCACCGCGAGTGCCACCAGATAGAACTGACCCTGGACGGACATCGACCACAGATGCTGGAGCGGCGAGATCGTTGCATCGGCCGCGGCGTAGTCCGCGGACGTCTCCGCCAGCTCCCAGTTCTGGTAGTAGAGCAGCGACGCGACGGCCTGGTCGAAGATCGCCGTCCACTGGGTGGGGGGCTTGATCAGGATCGTGCCCAGCATCGTGGCCGCGATGGTCACCACGAGTGCGGGGTAGAGCCTGCGGACCAGTCGCTTGAGATGGGGCAGTGGGTTGAGCGGGGTGCGTGGATTGTCCGTGCCCCTCAGAAGCGACCCGAGGAAGAAGAATCCCGAAAGGGTGAGGAATACGTCGACGCCACCGGAGACCCGGCCCATCCAGATGTGGAACACCACCACGAGGGCGATCGCGAGTCCGCGCAAGCCGTCGATGTCATGCCGGTAGGCCACCGTCCTCCGTTGCCGACCAGAGGTCGCGGGAGCAGAGTCGGTGGCCACTGGCGGATACTTCCTGACGTCTCATCCGGTACGAAAGTTGGGCGGAGCCGCGTCCGATTAGACCACAGCGGGCTGAGATCTCCCGTTTCGACGGTAAAGGGCGTTGGTACAGTCCGCCGTATGACCAGCGCATCTCGGGCAACAGGTGACAGACGCCACGTCAACAAGATGCGGCGGTCGCTCGGAACTCTGTGCGGCCTCCTCGCCCCGTTCGTCGTCGCGCTGCTGGTGTGGGTCGTCGCTGCGCCGCGGTCGGAGCTGGTCTCCGTCGGCGGGGGACGGGGCGTCCGGTTCCCCGATTCCGGAGCCGACGGCGGGAGCCAACTGCTGATGCTGGTGATCCTTCTCGGTTTCGCTTCGATCTGCGGCGCTCTGGTCCTGTGGTCGCGGCACGTCGAGTTGCGGCGGCCGGCGGGTGTGCCGGTGCTCGCACTGCTTCCCGGGTTCGCCTGCGCGCTGGCCGCCGTGGGTGCCCCCTGGATCGCCGACCTGTTGGCGTCGCCGCCGCGGGACGTCCCGTTCGGTGAGGTGGTCGCGCAGGCGCCTACAGCGGGTGCGTTGTTTTTCGACGGGATGCTCTACGGCACCTCGGGGCCGTCGTGGGAGTGGTTCCCGCCCGGAAGCGGATGGTTGCTGTGGGGCGCAATGATCGCGATGTTCACCGTGGCAGCCCTGGCCCACTTCAGTCGGTGGCCGGACCTGGTGGCCGCAGAGTCGCGAACTGATCGGTGATCCGCAGTCGCCGCTCGGCGAACTTGAACAGGGCCGCCGGTCGTCCGCCGGACGGGCCCGGGGGAGCGCTGCGCCCGCATCTCACGAGTTCTCCGCGCCGGCTGAGGATCCGCTGCAGGTTCGTGGGATCCACGGGGTGCCCGAGCGCGGCCCCGTAGAGCTGCGCGAGAAGCGAGAGCGTGAACTCCTCGGGCGCGAGCGCGAACCCGAGTGTGGAGTAGGAGAGCTTGGCCGCGAGGCGGGCGCGGGCCCGGGCGACGATCTCCGCGTGGTCGAAGGCGGTGTCGGGCAGGTCGTCGACCCGGAACCATGCGGTGTCCGCGGGGATGTCGGGGTCGGCGTCGCTGGGGAGCAGTCCCAGGAACCCGGACGCGAACACCCGCCGCCCGGGCACGCGCGCCGGGTCGGAGAACTCGGACACCGATTCCAGGTGGCTGAGCTCGCGGACGTCGACCTTCTCGTCGAGTTGCCGGGTCGCGGAGGTGGCGAGGTCTTCGTCGTCACGTACCTCGCCGCCCGGCAGAGCCCAGCAGCCCGCGGCGGGGCCGAGGGAGTGCTGCCAGAGCAGGACGTGCAGCGACGGCGCCGCCGAGCCGGGACCAGGTCGTACCTGGCCCACCACGACGAGCACCTCGTGACCGGTGTTACACTTATCCACGTTTTCGATTGTAAGACGAAAACGCGGCCGGTGGGGTATCGGCCGCGGACACGACCCGAGAGGGGGCAGGGATGAGCTCTGCCACTAATACCAACACCGCCATCGGACGGCTCGATTCTCCGCTGGCCGCGCAGATCCGGCACGACGGTTCGATCTACACCGGCGTTGAGCCCGACGAGGTGTGGGCCTCGGAGATCCGCCGGCTCGCCGCCGAGCGGGACGCGGTGATCCTCGCGCACAACTACGAGATCCCCGCCATCCAGGACATCGCCCATCACGTGGGGGACTCGCTGGCCCTGTCGCGGATCGCGGCGAGCGCCGAGCAGTCGACGATCATCTTCTGCGGCGTGCACTTCATGGCCGAGACCGCCAAGATCCTCTCGCCCGAGAAGACGGTGTTGATCCCGGACGAGGCCGCCGGTTGTTCGCTCGCGGATTCCATCACGGCCGAGCAGTTGGCCGAGTGGAAGTCCGAGCACCCGGACGCGGTCGTGGTCTCCTACGTCAACACCACCGCCGCGGTGAAGGCGCTGACCGACATCTGCTGCACGAGTTCCAACGCGGTCGACGTGGTGGAGTCCATCGACCCGAGCCGCGAAATCCTCTTCCTGCCGGATCAGTTCCTCGGCGCGCACGTGCGCCGCAAGACGGGTCGCGACAACGTCCTGGTGTGGGCCGGCGAGTGCCACGTCCACGCCGCGATCAACGGCGATCAGCTCACGGCCAAGTCGGAGTCGCACCCGGGCGCGGAGCTGTTTGTCCACCCGGAGTGCGGTTGCGCCACCAGTGCGCTGCACCTGGCCACAGAGGGCGCGGTGCCCGCGGATCAGGTTAAGATCCTCTCGACCGGCGGGATGGTCGACGCCGCCCGTGCCTCCGGCGCCCGTGAGGTCCTGGTGGCCACCGAGGTCGGCATGATCCACCAGTTGCGCAAGGCGGCGCCGGAGATCGACTTCCTGCCGGTCAATGACGAGGCGAGCTGCCCGTACATGAAGATGATCACCCCGGCCGCGCTGCTGCGCGCGCTGGTCGAGGGCGCCGACGAGGTCGACGTGGATCCGGTCACCGCCGAGGCCGCGCGCGGGTCTGTCGAGCGCATGATCGCCATCGGCAACCCGGGGTCGGGGGAGTGACGGGCCACGCCGCGTCTGGTCACGGTGGCGTAAGGGACGACGACGACAACGTCCTCGATCCCGATACCCGTGCGGATGCACTGATCGCGATCCGTCGCGCCCTCGAAGAAGATCTGCGATATGGCCCCGATGCCACCTCGCTCGCGACGGTGCCGGCGGATGCCCGGGCGACCGCACGGCTCGCGGCGCGCGGGGACGGTGTCGTGGCGGGGCTGCCGCTGATCGAGATGGTGCTCGCCGAGGTTCTCGGCGCGGCCGACTCTGACGCCGCCGACCAGGGCGCGGCCG
>DHCFJ07801__coassemble_1735_pt1 | contig 26487 bp, 20 predicted proteins | sample DHCFJ07801__metabat2_low_PE_010 | metagenome-assembled genome bin DHCFJ07801
GCCGGGGAGGGCGCGAAGACATGAGGCCGCGGGGGATCCTCGCGACGCTTGCCGTGGTGATGTCGGTGAGTTCCGGATGCGTTCTCGCCCCGCCCGACCGGAGCGCCGAGTTCGGTGAGCTGGTCGACGAGCTCAGGTCGATGCCGGGCGTGAACGGGGTCCGCGACCGCTACTCCAGCGGCTTCAGTCAGGGCCGGGAGCTGCGTCTGGAAGTGCTCGTCGAGGACGCCGCGACCGTGGGCGAGCTCGCCGCGGTGAGCGACACGGTGCGGTCAGCGGATGCAGGCGGGCAGTTCGATCGATTCACCCGCCGCCTGATCTTCGCGCTGCCGCAGGACTCCCGCTTCTACTCCGGGGTCTCCAGGTTCGTCGTGGGCTGGGGCGGGTGGCAGGCGGGATACGACGCCCCCGCGGCCTGCTGGCTGGAGTTGACCCACCTGTACCCAGGGCTCGTGGTGGACACCATCGGCCACACTCCCGGAGCCGAGCGGAACCTGCTCGACGTCTACCTCCGGACCGGGCCGACAGCGGAAGCCGGGCCGGCCGGCCCGGACACCGTCACCGCCGAGCGGGCTATCACCCGCTGCCTGGAGGTCGGCGGGCCCGGCGGCGGATACGAGATCCGGTTCCGGCTCGACGGTCCTGTCGTTGAACTGGCCGGCAGTGCGCCTGATGTTCGGCGTGTGCTGGCCCTGCATCGGGTCCTGGCGGGGCTGGGTGGCTCGGGCGAGGAGTACGCGGTCGCCGGGTTCCGGATGGACGGGGACGAGTTGGCGGAGGTGACGGTCGCCGCGGTGCCCGAGGCGGCAGGGGTGGCTGAGCCGGATGCGGAGGCGGTTCTCCGCGATCTTGACTCGGCGACCGCGGGGGCGGGGGTTCCTGGTGGTGAGGTGGGCGAGCCGCGCATACTCGTGGCGGAGTAGCGGGTGCTCCGGCGGACTCGGCGATACCCCGGCTGATCGTGACTCACGTCCTTAGACTGGCCGGGTGAGAAGCTCTGGCGGTGGGGCGCGAGTGAGGGTCGCCGCTGCGGTGGTGGTTGCCCTGGCCGCCATGGCGGCCGGGACAGCCTGCTCCGCGCGGCCCGCGGACCGGATGATCGAGTTCGACATGCTCGTCGCCGAGATCGAGGAGATGCCGGGCGTTGCTCGTGTTCACTCCCGCTACTACAACAACGATGAGCAGGGCTCGATCGTCTCTGCACGTGTGGAGATCGAGGACGCGGCGGCCGTGGAGCAGGTCGCTGCGATCAGCGACCTCGTCAAAGAGAACAACACCCGGGTCGGGTATGACGGCTACGACAAGACGCTGCAGTTCATCCGCTCGAACCGGAACGCGATCTACACCAACTACTCCGAATTCGACGTCGGCTGGGACGGGTGGGCCACTGAACTCGATGCCCCCGCGGGCTGCTGGCTGGAAGTGACCAGCCGGTACGACGACCTGCTGGTGACTTCGGTCAGGGACGGTCGTGGGGCCGATCAAGGAGATTCAGGTGGCGGCGAGCCGCCGCTCCCGTTCGACCCGCCCCGGACGGTCCTTGACGTGCACTTCCCGCCCGATGCCGACGAGAACGTCCGAGTGGAGGAGGCACTCCCGCTCTGTCTTGACTACGGCGGCCCGGATGGGGAGAACACTGTCAGGTTCCGGCTCGACGGACCGGACATCGAGCTCCTCGATGACACCTCCGCAGACAGAGCACTGGAGTTGCACCGAAAACTGGCCTTCACTGAACGGCCCTACGCCGTCACGGAGATCATCGTGCTCGACGGCGACCCGGTCGAGGTGACAGTCGAGGCGCCTGAGGGTGCGCCGGTCCCCGATGGCGATGTGGTGTTCCGCGATCTGGCCTCCGAGGCCGGGGTCGAGCGGGTGGTCGTGATGACGTATTCCACCAGCGGCGATCGGATGTTGCCCGGAGTGCGGGGTCCGGTGGCGACCGAAGTCCGGCCAGAGAGTGACCGAGGACGCTGATAGACCGGCCGCATCGGGCCTAGACTGGCGTGAACGCCCTCAGAGGGGAGGTATCGCCGTGGCAAGTCCCGAGACCCGGACGCACTCTCCACGCCCCACGACGCCGCTGCTCATCGACTCCTTCGGTCGCGTGGCACGAGATTTGCGTGTGTCACTGACCGAGAAATGCTCCCTGCGCTGCACCTATTGCATGCCCGAGGAAGGGCTGCCGGCGATCCCGGACGACCGGCGCATGACCGCCGACGAGGTCGTGCGCCTGGTCGCTCTGGCACACCGCAAGCTGGGAGTGCACGAGGTCAGGTTCACCGGCGGGGAGCCGCTCATGCGGGCCGACCTCGAGCAGATCATCGCCGGGACCCGCGCGGAATGCCCGGACCTGCCGATAGCCATGACCTCCAACGGAGTGGGCCTGGAGCACCGCGTGGGTCGACTCGTCGACGCCGGACTGGACCGCATCAACATCTCGCTCGACACCGTCAACCGCGCGGAGTTCGCCGAACTCACCCGTCGTGACCGGCTTCCGTCGGTACTGCGCGGCGTCCGGGCGGCGGTCGCGGCCGGACTGTCGCCGGTGAAGGTCAACGCCGTGCCCATGCGGGCCACCCTGCACGGTGCCCCCGACCTGCTCGAATGGGCGCTCGCGGAGGGCGTGCAGTTGCGGTTCATCGAGGAGATGCCGCTCGATGCGGATAACACCTGGTCACGGGTGGAGATGGTGACGGCGCAGGAGGTGCTCGACTCCCTGTCGACCCGCTTCGAGCTCGAGCCGGCGGGACGAGATGACCCGTCCGCGCCTGCCGAACTGTGGGAGGTCGTCGGACACACGCGGCCGGACGGGAGTCCCGCGACGGTCGGCGTGATCGCGACGGTCACCCGTAACTTCTGCGCAGCCTGCGACCGCACCCGCCTCACCGCCGAGGGCACCGTCCGGTCGTGCCTGTTCAGCGACGACGAGACCGACGTACTCGGGGTCCTGCGCTCGGGGGCCTCCTCCGAGGAGGTGGCCGAGGTCTGGCGAGGCGCGATGTGGGGCAAGCAGGCCGGACATGGCATCGGCGGCACGGCATTCCACCGCCCGCGACGATCGATGGGGGCCATCGGTGGGTGACATGTCCGAGACGGGCGCTAGGGTCGACGATGTGAGCAGCAATCCCAGAGTGATCACCGTCGGCTATTACGCCGCGGCCGAGGACGCAGCGGGCACCGCCCGTGAGCACCTGCACACCGCCGCCACGACCGTCGGAGAGTTGGCGCGGGAGGTGTGCGAGCGTCACGGTGAACCGTTGGCCAGCATCGTGACCGTCTCGTCGTTCCTGGTCGGGGACGAGACCACCAGGGATCCCAATGCTTCGATTGCCTCGGTCTCGGAGGTCGACGTCCTACCGCCGTTCGCAGGAGGCTGACTGGTGCGCGTTCGCCCAGCACTCTCCGTCCTGACGGCCGTCCTCATAGGTACGGGGACCGCAGCATGCACGAACGAGGAGCCCGAGTCCGAGGTCGTCACCATCGGAGTGGCGGCGGCACCGTCGCTGGCCGAGTCGTTCTCCGAGCTCATCAGCATTTTCGAGGCCGAGCACCCGGGCGTGCGGGTGAGCATCGAATTGGGCAAGTCCACCGTGATCGCCGAGGGGCTGACCTCGCGACAGGACATCAACATCTTCGCCTCCGCCAGCCAGGAGGCCATGGATCACGCCGTGGCCGCCGGTGTGGCGGTCGAGCCCCGGCTCTTCGCCCACAACCATGTGGTGATGGCGGTGCCCTCCGGAAACCCCGAAAACGTCAGGAGCCTGAAGGATCTTGAGCGCGACGACCTGGAGGTCGGATTGTGCGAGGTCGCCGTGCCCTGTGGACAGGCCTCGGAAGTCCTACTGTCAGAGGCGGAGATCACGCCGGTCCACGTCGAGTACGCGTCCGGTTCGCGGGCCCTCACCTCGCAATTGGCGGACAACGATGTCGGCGTGGGCATCGTCTACCGGACCGATGTGGCGAGCTCCCACGGGTGGGTCACGGAGGTGGACGTGGACGCCAGGGACCGCGAGCTCCAGCGGGCCGCCGGCTCGGTCAACTATCTTCTGGCACGGGTCCCGGGGGCGATCGTCAGCGCCTCCGAGGAGGGCGAGGCCACCGCGACGGAGGAGTTCATCGAACTCGTGCTCTCCGATCGGGGACGGCTCGCCCTCAACAATTCGGGGCTTGAAGCCGTCGAGGGGTGACGGCGCCCGACCCGCGGCGTGGAAAATCCGCACCGCGTGTGGGTATTAACGAGGTCTTAGACTCTGCAGGCATGAGCTCCGCTGAACCGCACGCCCGGTCACGGCAACGGGGATCGTGGCACCGGCGTGCGACCCGACCGGTCCAGATATGGATGATCGCCCTGGTGATCATGGGCGTCGTGCACCGCTGGGTCCCGGCATCCACCTGGGTGATCGTGCACCTGTTCACCCTGGGGCTGATCACCAACTCGATCCTCGTGTGGGGCCAGCACTTCACCGAGACGCTCCTGCACCGGCGCCCGCCGGACAGCGCCCGGGCCATCCAGGTGCGCCGGATCATGGTGCTCAACGGCGGCATCGTGGTGCTCGTGGCCGGAATGATCGCCGCGTTCCCGGCGGCGGTCATCGCGGGGGCGGCGATCGTGGGTGGCGCCGTCACCTGGTACATCGTGGACCTGGTCCGGCAGATCCGGGCCGCCTCCCCGACCCGCTTCAAGCCGATCGTCAAGTATTACGCCGTAGCCGCGGCGTTCCTGCCGGCCGGCGCGATCGCCGGGGCGTTCATGGGTATCGGTGTGCCCGAGGAGTGGGCGATCCGGCTCCACGCCTTCCACCTCGCGGTCAACGTGCTGGGTTTCGTGGGGATCACCGTACTCACGACGCTGGTGACCTTCTGGGCGACAGTGCTGCGCGCGCCCATGGCGAAGGGCCAGGACGAGGCCGCCACCCAGTCGCTGGTATTACTCTCCGTGTCGGTGGTCGCGGTGGCGCTCGCCTCGCTCACCGGGGCCTGGCTCATCACCGCCGCTGCGCTGGTCGTGTACCTCGGCGCCGTGCTGTGGCACCTGTACTACCTCGCCCGCATGGCCAGGTCCACGCCCCCGCGCGAGTTCGCGTCGATGAGCATCGGCTGCGGCCTGATCTGGCTGCCGCTGGCCGTGGGCTGGGCCGCGTGGCTGGTCGCGGACGGGCGCGTCGACGACCTCGGCGCGGTGACCGTCCCGCTCCTGGCGGGCGCGGCCGCCCAGATCCTGTTCGGGGCGATGAGCTTCCTCATGCCCACCGTCATGCGCGGCGGGCCGGCCGCCGTGCGCGCCGGGATGATCGAGATGAACCGCCTCGCGATGTTCCGGCTGGTGCTGGTCAACGCCGGGCTGATCGTGTTCCTGCTACCCGGCGGCACCAGCTGGACCCGCGTCGTCGGCTCGTCCCTGGCCTTCCTCGGCTTCGTGCTGTTCCTGCCGGTGATGATCCGCGCGGTCCGCGCCCAACTGGCCGTGATCCGGGAGACCGCCGCACTCCGGGCAGCGGGTAAGAAACCGGCCCGGGTCTCCGCTGACACTCCTCGGCCGGAGATCGCGCCGGGTGCCCGCAGAAATATTGCCGGCGCAGTGGCCGCCGCACTGGTGGTGGTGCTCGCGACGGGAACCGCGTTGGCCGTGGACCCGTCCTCGCCACTTCGGAGAGCGAACAACGACGTCGTCGTCGCCCCTACCGGGAACACTACAACCGTCGAGGTCGCGGCGGTGGGGATGCGGTTCGTCCCCGACGCCGTCACGGTCCCCGCCGGGGACCGACTGAAGATCGTCTTCACCAACGACGACGACACCAACGTCCACGACCTGTACCTCACCAACGGCACCGACTCGGGCCGCGTCGAGCCGGGCGACACGGTGACCATCGACGCGGGGGTGATCGGCCGATCGCTCGAGGGGTGGTGCACGATCGCCGGGCACCGGGCCATGGGCATGACGTTCGCGGTCCACGTCGAGGGAGGCGATCCCGCGCAGGTGGGCGGCGAGGGTAGCGGCGCGGGCGGCATGGGGCCCGGCTCGGACGGTCACTCCATGCACGGCCGTGGTGGCGGCCCGACCGACGCGATCGACGTGCTCTCGCCGCCGTCGGACGACGTCGTCACCCGCGACCCCGTCCTGGAACCCGCACCGACCGGCCGCGTGCACCGCGTCACCTTCACCGTTGAGGAGACCGTCGACGAGCTCGCGCCCGGGGTGAGGAGGCCGGTGTGGACCTACAACGGCGAGATGCCCGGGCCCACGCTGCGCGGCAAGGTCGGCGACGAGTTCGTGGTGACCCTGCGCAACGAGGGCACGATGGGACACTCGATCGATTTTCACGCCGGCGATGTGAGCCCCGACGAGGTGATGCGCACCATTCCGCCCGGCGAGGAACTCGAGTACCGGTTCACCGTGAAACGCGCCGGCGCGTGGCTCTACCACTGCGCCACCATGCCGATGACCGGGCACGTCGCCGCCGGGATGTTCGGCGCGCTGATCGTGGACCCGCCGGACCTGCCGGAGGTCGATCGCGAGTACCTGCTGGTCGAATCCGAGTCCTACCTGGGCGCCGAGGACGAGCCGTTCGACATGGCCAAGATCGCTGCCGAGCAGCCCGACCTGGTGATGTTCAACGGGCACGCCACCCAGTACCGGCGTGACCCGCTCACCGCGCGCGTCGGCGAGACCGTCCGGATCTGGGTGGTGGTGGCCGGGCCGAGCGACGGCACGGCGTTCCACGTGGTGGGGTCGCAGTTCGACACCGTCTATAAGGAGGGTGGCTACCTGCTGCGCGACGGGCGCGACGCCTTCGGTGGTCGCGGCGGCGGGGCCCAGGTTCTGGACCTCGCGCCGGCGCAGGGCGGGTTCGTGGAGATGACCTTCGCCGAGCCCGGCCGGTACACGTTCGTCGACCACTCGTTCGCCGACGCCGAGAAGGGCGCGACCGGGTTCATCGACGTGGAGTGAGGGCGGGCGCATCGAGAAGTGGGTTCGGCGCACCCTCCTCTCGGCAAACGTGTGCAGAACTCTCTGCTCGTTGGCGTGCTGGCCTGAAACCCCGCCCTCAGCCTCGGATGGCGCGCAGCCGCTTGACCCCGGACCACGCCATGGCCAGATACGTCACAGCCCAGACCGCGACGGCCGCCCACATCAGTTCCCGGCCGATCCAATTGGTGAGCGGGACGCGGTCGGTGTCGCCGAGCGCCATGCTCGAGGCGGCGAACATGCCGAGCGGGAAGACGATCGACCACAGCGCCGGCGTGTACGTCAGCGGCACGCGGCACATGCCGTGACGCCATATGCCCACCGCCACCATCACTGGCAGCAGCCATGCGGCGATCCCCCAGAACATCACCAGCAGCCCGCTGACGAGCCCGCGGATGTCGTCGACGATCGGGGTGGAATCCATGCCCACGATGTGGGTGCCGGCCACCACCACCAGCGCCGATAGCCCCATGAGGATCCAGTACGGCGGCCCGATGTCTCGGGGACCGACCGGCAGGGTGATCAGCCGCATCATCACGAGGACGGCGGTACAGAGGTAGAGGACGATGCCCATCGACCACGAGATCACCGCAACCACCGCCAGCACGTCCTTGCCCGAGGTGGCGTGGTGCTCGAGGATCGCCGCGCCGATCGCCCCCGAGTGGATCGCCACCGACCACAGGAACCAGGTGCCGTCCACGTCGGCCAGAACCGAGCCCGTCTTACGGGACAGGAGGATCAGCCACGGGACGACGTAGCCGAGCACGATCGCCGCCACGGTTCCGACGACCAGCAGTGCGGTGGCCGCCAGGTGCTTGTGGGTCGCGAGCGCGGCGGCCAGGACGTTGGTCGCCGCGGGGAAGGTGAAGAACTGGAAGGAGGTGCGGGGGTTTGTAAGGTCGACGACGACGTCGTGGCGATACGCGCCGAGCCTCCAGAGAGCCAGGAGCACGAGCACCGCATACTCCAGTCCGGTGACGATCAGGAGTATGTCGGCGGCGGTGTGCCAACCGCGTTGGTCTGCGCCGATGGTGACGATCCCGGTGCCCATGACCAGGGCGAAGTAGCCCGGCGACATGTGCTTGGGGGTGGGCCAGCCGCGGGGGCTGACCGGCTGGGTACTGGTTAACGTCTCGGAGGCTGACACGCCTGGGCCTCGCCTCCTCGCCTGTGTTCGGTTGTCATGTCCCGGCCTCTACTCGTGGTGATGACCGTGTGCATGGTCGTGGTCGTGGTCGTGATCGTGCGGATGCGTGTGGTCATGCGGTCCGGCGGCCGGGCGGGGCTCGCCGCGGGCGGCGGCGTCGTCGGCCTCGATCTGGTCCCACACGTCGCCGTCGAGGATGCTGACCACCGACGCGGGGAAGAGGCTGTTCTCCTCCCGATCGATGTGCTCCCGCAGACCGTGGACGAACTCCTCGCCCAGGTCCCATTCGCCGTCGATGATCCGGTCGATCAATCCGTCGAGCGTCGTGTGCTCGCCGCAGAGCCGGTCGATCGCGTCGCCGTACGCCTCCTCCTCGCGGCGGAGGGCGGCGAACAGGCCGCGTTCCTCGGCGCCGGTGTGGGGATGCAGGAGGTCCCGGGTCTGGACGGCGAGGTCGTGCGCTCGGCCGGTGTCGGTGGTGTTGATCGCGCGCAGCATCTCGCCGGACAGGTTGATCAGCCGCACATGCTCGTCGGCGAACCGTCCGATGATCGTGTTCTCGTGGCAACCGCAGTACTGGCACATGGGACGCTCCTCTATCGCCTTGTCCGGACAAACCTCGAGCCGACCATCCCGATGAACGCGAAGGTCCACGCGGCGACCGCGACCCACATCCAGGTCTCGCCGATCCACGCCACGATCGGTAGGTCGTCGGCGCGGCCGAGGTACATGCCGGCCACGGCGTACATGCCGAGCGGGAAGACGATCGACCACCAGGTGGGTTCGAAGCGGAACGGGACGCCCCGGGCCACGTGTCGCCAGTAGCCTACGGCGGTGAGAACCGGGATGAGCCAGGTCGCGAAACACCAGAAAACCACCACCAGGCCTGCGACGAGCCCCCGGACGGCGTCGACCATTGGCGCGCTGGACATCTCGACGATCCGCGCGCCGGCGACGACGGTGATGGCGATCGCGCCCATGGACACCCAGTACGGGGGGTCGAGTTCCTTCGGATCGAAGGGGTAGACCATGAGCCGGAGTGAGACGTACACGGCGCAGGCCACGTAGAGGACGACGCCGACCGACCACGCGGTGACGGCGAGGATGGCCAGGGCGTCCCGGGCGTTGTCGAAGTGGGGCTCGAGGGTGGCCGCACCGACTGCCACGGACTGGGCGGCGACCACCCAGATGAACCACGTGCCGTTGGCCTCGGTGAGGACCGATCGCTGGGTGCGGGACAGGACGGCGACCCACGGGACCGTGTAGCCGAGCAGGAGCCAGGCGATCGTGGAGATGGTGAGCAGCACCGCCGCGACCGTGAGGAATCCCTGTCCGGCGAGTCCGACCGCGAGGACGTTGGTCCCGGCGACGAAGGTGAAGAACAGGAACGCGGTGCGGGAGTTGTGCAGGTCCGCCCCGACCGCGGCGCGGTAGGCCGCCAACCGCCAGATGTTGAGGATGACCAGCACGATGTACTCGATCGCGGTGGCGATGAGCAGCACGACCGACAGGGTGTGCCAGCCGCGCTGCTCGGCGCCGATGGCGACGATGCCCGTCGCCATGACCATCGCGAAGTACCCCGGGGAGAGGTGCTCCGGAGTGGGGAGGCGTCGCGGCAGGGCGGTATCAGCCGCGGGCGCCACGGCCTGCCTTGTGGCGGGACCTGTCGTGGCCGATCTCCCGGCTCACGTCGCCCACGTCCTCGCGGATCCAGCCGCGGCGGTAGGGGCGGTTGCCGAACTGGCCGGCCGGGCGTGAGCGGTACACGACGTACGGGCGCCACAGGTATCCGACGGGTGCGGAGAAGACGTGGACCAGACGGGTGAACGGCCAGATCGCGAACAGCAGGAACGCCACGATCGCGTGGGCCTTGAAGGTGAACGGCGCATCAACCATCAGCTCGGGGTGCGGCTGGAAGTAGAAGATCTGCCGGAACCACACGGCCAGTTCCTCGCGGTAGTCGTAGTGGCCGATGATGTTGCCGACGACCGTATTGGACATGCCGAGGAAGATCGTGGCGGCGAGGAAGACGTACATCACCTTGTCGTTGGTGGTGGTCGCGGAGAAGACCGGGCCCACCATGCGTCGGCGGTAGATGAGGATCGCCAACCCCACGACGGTGCAGACGCCGGCGACGGCGCCGATGCCCACGGCGAGCCAGTGATACATCTCGTTGGTGATGCCGATCGCCGCGGTCCACGACTTGGGGATGATGAGGCCGATGATGTGGCCGCCCACCACGAAGAGGATGCCGAAGTGGAACAGCGGGCTACCCCAGCGCAGGAGCCGCGACTCGTACAACTGGCTCGAGCGGGTGGTCCACCCGAACTTGTCGTAGCGGTACCGCCACCAGTGCCCCACGATGAAGATCGCGAGGCAGACGTAGGGCAGTACCACCCAGAGGAAGACATCGAGGAGGCTGACGTTGGCGTCGGTCATGGTCGGGCCCCGCTTTCCAGGTAGGACGAGGAGGTGAATGCTTCGAGCCCGACCTCTTCGTCGGGCGGGCCCTGGGCGACGAGACGACGCACGGCCTCGTGGTCATCTCCGCCGATCGGCGGCAGGGTGGCGGACACGGTGTCCAGGGCTCCGGCCCAGGCGGACCCGCGGTCGTTCAGGGACAGCCGGAGCAGTTCGAGTCCCGGCCGGTGGGTGACCAGCAGGTCCCGGCAGCGCTGGAGGTCGTGCTGTGCCCCGAACTCGAGGAGCACCCCGAGGTGGTCGGGCAGTTCCTGCGCATCGAGCTCCGCGCCGGACGCCTTGTAGGCCTCGACGAAGTCGACTAGCGCGACGCCCCGCTTGCGGGTGTCGCCGTAGCGGAAGTAGGTCAGGTACAGGCAGCAGCGGCGACGCAGGTCGAAGGTCTCGACGTATTCCGCCTGGACGTCGGCCAGGTCGCTGGACTCCAGGTGCTCGATCAGGCCGAGCAGCGGCCTCGCGACCGTGCCCCGGTCGTCGATGAGCTGACGGATGAGCGGCAGCCGCTCGATCAGCTCGGGCGTCGGGTAGTCCAGCAGCAGTGACACCGCCTGGTAGAGGGAGCGGTCCTCCGGGACCCCACGGCCGACCTTCGGCGCGGAGCCCGGCATGACCGCCTGCCGGACGCGGGAGAACAGGTCGGTCCCGAAGCCGGTGCCGGCGAGAAAGGTGGGCGCCACGGCTCAGTCCTTCTTTCCCGGGAACAACCCGCCCGTGCCGAGGCCGTCCCAGTTGAGCAGGTTGACCCGCCGACCCTTGTCCGCCGGGGAGGCGATGGTGTCGGAGGTCTGACGCTGCTTCAGGGCGTGGAAGTTCTCCACGGCGATCGGCAGCGCCTGGTCTCCCGAGCCCTCGCCGAACGGGCCGGATTCGCCCATCATGCCGGGGCCGCCCTCGTAGTCGAGGCTGCACTCGGTCGCGAGCTCCTCAAGGGAGTGCGCCTGCTCCTGGTGCGCCGACGGGATGACGTACCGCTCGTCGTAGTGCGCCAGCGCGAGCAGGCGGTACATGTCGTACACCTCCTCCTCGGTCATTCCCACGGCCTCGCAGATCTCGGCGCGCGGCTCCCGACCGAGGTTGATGTCACGCATGTAGGTGCGCATGGCGGCGAGTCGGTTGAGGACCTCGTGGATCTTGTCCACGTCGCCGGCGGTGAACAGCTCCGCCAGGTACTCCATGGGGATGCGCATGGTGTCGATGGCGCCGAACAGGGTGTCGGCGTCCTCGCCGTCGCCGCCGTCGGCGGTCACCCGGTCGACGATCGGGCTCAGCGGCGGGATGTACCAGACCATCGGCATGGTCCGGTACTCCGGATGCAGTGGCAGGGCCACCTCGAAGTCGTTGATGAGCTTCCAGATCGGCGAGCGCTGGGCGCCCTCGATCCAGTCCTCGGGGATCCCCTCCGCGCGGGCGGCCTCGATGACCTCCGGGTCATTGGGGTCGAGGAAGCAGCTGCGCTGCGCCGCCAGCAGATCGTGCTCATCCGGCACGGACGCGGCCTCGAGCACCTTGTCCGCGTCGTAGAGGACGAGGCCGATGTAGCGCAGGCGGCCGACGCAGGTCTCCGAGCACACGGTGGGGATGCCCACCTCGATGCGCGGGAAACAGAACGTACATTTCTCGGCCTTGCCCGTCCGGTGGTTGAAGTACACCTTCTTGTACGGGCAGCCGGTCACGCACTGCCGCCAGCCGCGGCACTTGTCCTGGTCCACCAGCACGATGCCGTCCTCGACGCGCTTGTACATCGCGCCGGAGGGGCACGAGGACACGCACGACGGGTTGAGGCAGTGCTCGCAGATCCGCGGCAGGTAGAACATGAAGGTCTCTTCGAACTCGGTCTTGATCTCCTCGGAGACCTTGGCGAGGATCGGGTCGTCCTTCATGTGGGTCGGGGAACCGCCCAGGTCGTCGTCCCAGTTGGCCGACCACGAGATCTTCATGGGCTCGCCGCTGATGAGCGAATACGGGCGGGCGACGGGCGTGTGCTCCTGGAGCGGGGCGGACACGAGCGTGTCGTAGTCGTACGTCCACGGCTCGTAGTAGTCGTCCATCGACGGCATCGTGGGGCTGGAGAAGATCTCCAGCAGCTTCTTCACGCGGCCGCCGGCCTTGAGCTTGAGGCGGCCGTTCTTGCCGAGCTCCCAGCCGCCCTTCCAGCGCTCCTGGTCCTCGTAGGTCCGCGGGTAGCCGAGGCCGGGCCGCGTCTCGACGTTGTTCCACCACACGTACTCGGTGCCGGACCTGTTGGTCCACGCCTGCTTACAGGTCACCGAACACGTATGACATCCGATGCACTTGTCCAGGTTCATGACCATGGACATCTGAGCCATGACGCGCATCAGTACTTCACCTCCTGCGAGCGGCGACGGATGACCGTCACCTCGTCGCGCTGGTTTCCGGTCGGGCCGATGTAGTTGAACGCGTAGTTGAAGTGCGCGTAGCCGCCGATGAGGTGGCTGGGTTTGATGAGGATGCGCGTGGCCGAGTTGTGGATGCCGCCGCGCTTGCCGGAGGCCTCCGCGATGGGCACGTCGACCGTGCGGTCCTGGGCGTGGTGCATGTAGACCGTGCCGGACGGCATCCGGTGCGAGACCACCGCGCGGGCGACGACGACGCCGTTGCGGTTGACCGCCTCGACCCAGTCGTTGTCGACCACCCCGATCAACTCGGCGTCCTCCTTGCTCATCCAGATGGTCGGCCCGCCTCGCGACAGGCTGAGCATGAGGAGGTTGTCCTGGTACTCGGAGTGGATGGACCACTTGTTGTGCGGGGTCAGGTACCGGACCGTCAGCGCCGCGCCGGCCCCCGAACCGTCGGTGCTGCCGAGCACCGGCTCGCCGTACAGCTGGTGCATGTTCAGCGGCGGGCGGTAGACGGGCAACTGTTCGCCCACCTCGGCCATCCAGTCGTGATCCATGAAGAAGTGCATCCGGCCGGTGAGCGTGTGCCACGGCTTGAGACGCTCGACGTTGATGACGAACGCGCTGTACCGGCGGCCACCGTGCTCGGAACCGGACCACTCCGGGGAGGTGATGACCGGCTGCGGACGGGACTGGGTGTCGGCGAAGGTGATGCGCTTGCCGGCCTCGTCGCGCGACAGGTCCGCCAGCTCGCGGCCGGTGCGGGCCTCGAGCTGCTCGAAGCCCTGGGTCGCCAGTCGGCCGTTGGTCGTCCCGGACAGCGCGAGGATGGCCTCACACATGCGGATGTCGGTGTCCAGGCGGGGCCGGCCCTTGCCGACGCCCTTGCGGGTCTCGCCGTTGGCCTTGAGCAGGACGCCGATCTCCTTGTCCGGCTTGAGCATCATCCCCTTGACCGGCATGCCGACCTTCTCCGCGAGCGGGCCGAGTGAGCCGAACTTCTCGCCGAGCAGTCGGTAGTCGCGTTCCACGGCCACGATCTTGGGGAAGTTCTGCCCCGGCACCGGCTCGCACGAGCCGTCGTTCCAGTCCGACACCGTGCCGCCCGGGTTGGCCAGGGCGTCCGGGGTGTCATGGGTCAGCGGGACCGCGACCACGTCGGTGCGGGTGTCGAGATGGCCGTGACTGAACTCCGAGACCTTCTCCGCGAGCAGGCGGAAGGTCTCGAAGTCCGTGCGGGTCTCCCACGGCGGGTTGATCGCCGCGTTGAAGGAATGCACGAACGGGTGCATGTCCGTCGAGGACAGGTCGTGCTTCTCGTACCAGGTGGCCGCAGGGAACACGAGGTCCGAGAACAGGGTCGTGGAGGTCATGCGGAAATCGAGGGTGGTGAGCAGGTCGAGCTTGCCGTCCTCGGCGTCCTCCCGCCACACCATGTCCCGCCCGCGATGGCCCTCGGGTGCCTGGTCGGCACGCAGCGACGAGTCGGTGCCCAGCAGGTGCTGGAGGAAGTACTCGTCGCCCTTGGCCGACGAGCCCAGCAGGTTCGAGCGCCACACCGTCAGGACCTTGGGCGCGTTGCCGGGCCCGTCCGGGTCCTCGGCCGCGAACCGCATCGAGCCGTCCTTGATCCGGCTCACCACATGCTCGGCCGCGGAGACCCCGGCCGCGGCGGCCTCGTCGCCGAGATCGAGCGGGTTCTCCGAGAACGTGGGGAACGAGGGCATCCAGCCCAGACGCGCCGACATGGCCACCAGGTCCGGGGTGCTCATCCCGGCGAAGCGGTTCTCGCCCGTCGCCGAGGCGAGGGTGTCCGCGCCGTACGAGTCGTACTTCCACTGCCCGGTGTGCAGGTAGAAGAACGCGGTCGAGATCATCTGCCGCGGCGGCCGCGACCAGTCCAGACCCATCGCGACCTGCTGGAAGCCGGTCAGCGGGCGGACCTTCTCCTGGCCGACGTAGTGGGCCCAGCCGCCACCGTTGACGCCCTGCGTCCCGGTGAGGATGGTCAGCGAGAGGAACGCCCGGTAGATCAGGTCCGAGTGGAACCAGTGGTTGGTGCCCGCACCCATGAGGATCATCGAGCGGCCGCCGGACTCCAGGGCGTTCTGCGCGAACTCGCGACCGATCTTCTCGGCCTGCTTCGCCGGTACGCCCGTGTGTTCCTCCTGCCAGGCAGGGGTGTAGGGATGCGGGTCGTCGTAACCGGCCGGCCACTCACCGGGAAGGCCCTCGCGGGCCACACCGAATTGGGCCATCATCAGATCGAGCACCGTGGTGACGCGGATGTCGACCGGGTTGTCGTCGTCGTCCCGTCCCTTGATGGTCCGGAAGGGCACCCCGCGGGTGATCGTGCCGGCCTCGCCCCGCGCGGTGTCGAACCGTGGCAGGACCACCTCGGCGGTCCCGTCCCGGCCGTCCAACATCGACAGTGACGGGTCGATCTCGCCCAGGTCCAGGTTCCAGTCCCCGGCGCCCTGCTCGCCGAACCGGTGACCCAGCGTGCCGTTCGGCACCACGGGGCGGCCCGTGACCGAGTCGAACAGGACCGTCTTGTTGGCGGCGTTCTCGCCCGGATCCTCCGCGAGCACGCCCGCGGCGACCGAGTCGGCGGTGACGAACTTATGCGGCTGGACTGACCCGTCCTCGCGCGTGCGGAGGGTGACCAGGAACGGCAGGTCCGTGTACTGCTTGGCGTAGCGCTCGAACTCCGGCGTCGCTCTACGGGCGTAGAACTCAGTGAGCACCACGTGCGCCATCGACATGGCCAGCGCCCCGTCCGTGCCCGGGTGCGGGTGCAGCCACTCGTCGGCGAACTTGGTGTTGTCCGCGTAATCCGGCGAGACCACCACGACCTTCTGGCCTTTGTAGCGGGCCTCGGTCATGAAGTGCGCGTCCGGCGTACGCGTGACCGGGACGTTGGAACCCCACATGACCAGGTACGACGAGTTGAACCAGTCCGCGGACTCGGGCACGTCCGTCTGGTCGCCGAACACCTGCGGCGAGGCCACCGGCAGGTCCGCGTACCAGTCGTAGAACGAGAGCATCGAGCCGCCGAACAGCTCGACGAAGCGGGAGCCGGCGCCGAACGAGGCCATCGACATGGCCGGGATCGGGGAGAAGCCGGCGACGCGGTCCGGACCGACCGTCTTGGCGGTGTAGACGTGGGCGGCCGCCGCGATCTCCAGCGCGTCCTCCCACCGGCAGCGGACGAGCCCGCCCTTGCCGCGGGCGCGCTTGTACCAGGCGGTTTTCTCCGCGTCCTCGACGATCGACCCCCAGGCATCCACCGGGTCGGCGTGCTCATTGCGGGCCGCGCGCCACAGCTCGAGCAGGCGGCCGCGGACGTACGGGTAGCGCACCCGGGTGGGCGAGTAGGTGTACCAGGAGAACGCGGCGCCACGCGGGCAGCCGCGGGGCTCGTACCCGGGCATGTCGTCGCCGATGTCCGGGTAGTCGGTCTGCTGCGCCTCCCAGGTGATGATCCCCTCCTTGACATACACCTTCCACGAGCAGGAGCCCGTGCAGTTGACGCCGTGGGTGGAGCGGACCACCTTGTCGTGGCTCCAGCGGTCGCGGTAGAACACGTCCGCCTCGCGGCCGCCCTCGAGGGTGACGGTGCGCAGGTCGTCGGAGGTCTTGCCGCGGCGGAAGAACCGGCCGGCCTTGAGGATGGCGTCCGAGGCCGGGCCGTCGAGTTCCGCCGAGCCGTGGGATCGCGCGCGGTCCTCGCCGGACGAGGGGCGGGGTGAGTCGAGGCTGGTCATGCCGGTGTCCTTTCCGTAGCGGTGGACTCAGTGCGAGGGGTGCGGAGGAACCACAGCCAGGTGAGTACCGCGGTGACGATCGACAGTGCGAAGAGCAGGAGGAGGCCCGTGCGGTAGTTGCTGTCCTGGGTCCAGAAGTAGCCGAGCAGCAGTGGCGGGACGAAGCCGCCGAGGCCGCCCACGGCGCCGACGATGCCGGTGACGGAGCCGACCGAGGACGGCTCGACCAGCTTGGCGACGAGGGCGAACACCGCGCCCGAGGCGACGCCGAGCGAAGCGGCCATGATGAGGAACACCGCCGTTCCCACCGGGTAGAGCCGGTTCTCCATGCCGATCAACGGCATCTTCTCGGACGCCGCGGCGGCCATGAGGCCGGTGATGACGTAGCTGACCACCAGGACCCAGGCGCCGTCGAACTTGTCCGAGAGCGCACCGCCGAGAGGGCGACACGCGACCGCGATCACCACGAAGATCGCGGTGCGCAGCGACGCGTCCTCGACGTCCAGCTCGTAGAAGTTGTGCAGGTAGGTGGGCAGGTAGACCGAGAACGCCACGAACCCGCCGAAGCCCATCGCGTACATCCACGACAACTTGATGGTGACCGGCCGCGCGAGGGTCTTGGCGGCCTTGACCACCCAGTTACCCGTGGCCGGCGTCCACGCGGGAGAGTTCTGCAGCAGCATCCGGGCGACGACCGCGTAGATCGCGAGCAGGACCGCCACCAGGATGAACGGGGCCTGGTCGCCGACGGCGTCCCGGAGCCGGAGCGTGGTGAACGCGGCGATGGCGGTGCCGCCCATGCCGGCGCCGAAGATGCCGATCGCCGTGCCCCGGCGGTGCGGGGGGAACCACGAGTTGACCATCGGGACGCCGACCGCGAACGAGGTGCCGCCGATGCCGAGGAAGAAGCCGCCGATCAGCAGGGCGGCCAGGCTGTTGTTGACGAATCCCACGAACAGGGTGGGGATGATCGTCAGCGCCGCGATGAGCGGGAACATCGTGCGACCGCCGATGCGGTCGGTCAGCGCACCGACCGGGATGCGGCCGAGCGAACCCACGACCACCGGCAGCGCCACCACGAGCGACTGCTGGAACGAGGTCAGCCCCAGGTCCTCCTTGTAGGTTGCGCCCAGCGGCCCCATGAGAGCCCATGCCCAGAAGGTGAGCAGGAACCCGACGAAGGCCAGTCCGAGGACGAGGTTTGCTTTCTTCGGGTCGAGGGCTTCGTTGGCTGTGTGAGGCGCAGGGGAGGAGGGAACGGGGTCGGAGCCTGAGGACACGGGATGTCCTTTCACGTCAGAGTCTCGCGGCGGTGGAACCGAACCTGGGAGGCTCGGGCCCGAATCTTGAGTGTGTGACACAGGGTGGGACTGGGGTGGCGAGTTGGGCGAATGTGTTGGTATTCGTTACCGGGTAAATACCTTCCTCGAAAGTGATTTAGACGGTGCTTCCGAACTGTTCGGTCGCTACCGTTCGGCGGGGGCTGTCTGGTCGCTTGATGGCTCCTGAACAGTGCTTATTCCGGTGGCTTCACCTCGCGCGACGAGCCCGGCCTCGGTGGACAGCCGCCGGTCGCGCAGGAACAGAGAGATGACGAACCCGAGGGCGGCGATCGGCACCAGGTAAAGGAACGTCGGTGCCATGGCCTGGGCGTAGGCGTTGACCACCTCGGTATGGATTTCCTCGGGCAGCCGCTTCATGGTGCTGGGGGTCAGGTCATCGGCGGAGAATCCGTGGGGCAGGTCGCCGGCGGGGATCGCGTGGAAGATCGGGGCGAGTTCGGAGGCGAGCCGACTGGTGAACACCGCACCGAACAGCGACGTGCCGATCGCCGCACCCATTTCGCGCAGGAAGTTGTTGGTGGATGTCGCCGTTCCGACTTCGGTGGACGCGACCGCGTTCTGGACCGCGATGACGATGGTCTGCATGACCAGGCCGAGCCCGAAGCCGAGGGCGAAGATCATCGCCCCGAACAGGACGATCGACATATCGCCCTTGATCTGGGTGAGCCAGGCGATCCCGCCGGTGGTGATCACCATGCCGATGATCGGGTAGATCCGATACTTGCCCGTCTTGGTGATCAGCAGGCCCGAGCCGACAGACGTGATCATCAAGCCCACGGTCATCGGCAGCATGTAGAGACCGGAGTCGGTGGGGTCGAGGCCTCGCGCCATCTGCAGGAACGTGGGCAGGTAGGACAGCGCGGCGAACATCGTGATGCCCAGGACGAAAGCGATCGACACCGACGTCGAGAAGACCCGGTCCTTGAACAGATAGAGCGGGAGCAGCGGCTCCGAAGCGCGGGTTTCTGCCCAGATGAACAGGCCGAAGGAGACGACGATGACCACCACGAGACCGATCAACCATGGGTCTGACCAGTTGTAGTGCCCGTCGGGCGCGATCGACGACCAGCTCGTCACCAGCACCACCGCGGAGGTGAACACCACCAACAGGAACGTGCCGAGAACGTCGAACGGTCGCGCACTGCGCTGAGTGGGCAGTTTCAGGGCGAACCAGGCCACGGTGAAAGCGATGATCCCGACCGGCACGTTGAGCCAGAAGACCCATCGCCACCCCGGGCCCTCGGTGAACCAGCCACCCAGCAGCGGGCCCACGACCGCGGCGATGCCGAAGATCGCCCCGATGGGTCCCATGAACTTGCCGCGCTCGCGGGCGGAGACGATATCGGCGATGATCGCCTGCGAGGAGATCATCAGCCCGCCCGCGCCGAGACCCTGGAAGGCCCGCCAGGTCACGAGTTCGATGAAACTCCCGGACAATGCCGACCCCGTGGAGCCGATGACGAACACCGCGATGGCGAACAGGAACGGCCACCGCCTGCCGTACATGTCGCCGACCTTGCCGTAGACCGGCATGGCGACGGCGATGGTGAGCAGGTAGGCGGTGACGATCCAGCCCTCGTGGGCGACCGCCCCGAGGTCACCGACGATGGTCGGCAACGCGGTACTGACCACCGACTGGTCGAGTGAGGACAGGAACATCGCGGCGACGAGGGCGCCGAAGATGACGTAGACCGTCCGACGGTCGAGTTTGACCGTGGGTTCGCCGTCAGCGGACATCGTTTCCTTGCCATTCTCAGCCACGAAACCTCAGGCTATCGAAGAAAATTTATCTCGCAGCCGAAGTGTGAATTGGAGTTGGGGCCGCGCGATTCGCCCATTTCCCGCCGACGACGCCGAGCGCCGTCGGCAGGGGTAGGGCACCGCGACTAGACCAGCCAGTCGTTGGGGGCGAAGAGTTCGGCGTGGAGCCGCTCGGCGGGGATCCCCGCCTCGAGGAAGGTCGGACGCACCGCCTGGAGGAAGCCCGGTGAGCCGCACAGGAACACGTGCGCGTCCGCGGGGAGCTCGACGGCCGACAGATCCATGAGCCCCTGATGGACGGTGCCGGGACCGGACGCGGTCTGGGCGCCATCCTCGTACCAGGTGTGGACCTGCGCATCGGCGAGCAGTGAGGACTCGCCGGCGACCTCGCTGGCCAGAACGTGCTGGTCGGGCGAGCGATCGGCGTGCAGGACCAGAACGCGGCGTGCGGGCTCGTCGGCGGCCAACTGGGCGAGCATGCCGAGCATCGGGGTGATGCCGATACCGGCCGAGCAGAGCACGACGGGTGCGTTGTCGGTCCCGACCTCGGCCTGATCCAGGACCAGGTCGCCGAAGGGCAGCGTGACCTGCAGCTCCGTGCCGACCTGTGCGGTGGCGTGCAGCCAGCCCGAGACCTCGCCGGCCGGGCAGCCGCCGGTCGGGTCCACGCGGCGGACACCGATCCGCCAGGTGCCGTCACCGGAGGCGGTCGAGAGCGAGTACTGGCGCAGCTGGCGGGCACCGTCGGGCAGGACCACGCCAACCGAGGTGTACTGGCCCGGACGGAAGTCGGGCAGTGGTGCGCCGTCGGGGCCGGCGAGGGTGAACACGGCCACCGAATCCGTGACGTCCTCGCGGGCGATGATCGTCGCGGTGCGGAACACGTCGCCCGGCTCGACCTGGGCCTCGGCGTAGAGGCCCTTCTCGAAGTCGATCAGGACCGAGGCCATGATCCAGTAGACCTCGTCCCAGGCTTCGGCGACCTGCGGGGTGACGGCGTCACCGAGAACCTCGACAATTGCAGAGAACAGATTGTCGTGGACGATCTGGTACTGGTCGGGCGTGATACCGAGGCTGGCGTGCTTGTGGCCGATGCGCGAGAGCAGGTCGACCGGGCTCTTGCGGTCCACCAGCATGGTGGCGAACGTGGCGATCGACGCGGCCAGTGCACGCTGCTGGGCGCCCAGCTTCTGGTTGCCGCGGTTGAACGTGTCACGGAGGAGTTCGGGGTGGTTTCCGAACATGGTCTTGTAGAACAGCGGCGTGATCTCGTCGATGTGCGCGCCGATCACCGGCAACGTCTCGCGGATGACCGGGACGTTGTGGGCGGACAGCTCCCGGGGGTGCGCGAGGATCGACTCGAGGGAGATCAGTGACGTGGTCATGGCAGCCTTTCCGGACCGGCTCCTACGGGTGTAGGAGGCGTTGTCCCGAGCGTGCCAGAATGCGACTCCAGATTGCGCATTAAGTGCGTGTGAGATCGAATACCTATGTGAGCTGGGTATTTACAGATCTACTTCTGTAGTGCGAAAGAGGTGCAGGTTAGGGGCCGCCCGGGGCGAATCGGGGCTCGAGGGTGAGGAGGACCTGCCTTGTGGGGGAGTGGACGATCTCGTTGACTGTGAGCGGGTCCAGGGTGGCGAAGAACGACTCGCGCGCCTCGGCGAACGCCCGGCGCAGAAGGCAGTTCCCGGCCAGCGGGCAGGGTTGGTCGCCCTCGCACTCGACGGCCTCGCCGGGGCCCTCGAGGGTGCGCAGCAGGGCTCCCACGGAGTGGTGTCGGCCCGTGTCGGTGATCCGCAGCCCGCCGCCGCGGCCGCGGCGGGAGGCGATCACCTCCAGGTCCACCAGGCGCGAGACGATTTTGGCGACGTGGCTGGGTGAGGCGTTGACGGAGTTGGCGATCGCGCCGGCGGTCATCCGTTCGCCGTCCCTGTCGCCCACGGCGAGCAGCATGAGGGTGCGCAGTGCGAGGTCGGAGTGGCGGGAGATGTTCACGTGGTCATGGTCCCATAAATGCGAAATCAAAGTGCGCATTAAGTTCGGCCTGGGTTGTCCGGTCAGATCCAGTCGACCAACACCACGGGTTCGTCGCCACCGCAGGCTTCGGGGATCAGGGCCAGCGACGGTGCCCCGGCGAGATCCGCCAGGTGGGCGGTGCGGACGCGCTCGGCCACGGCCCATCCGCCGGCGCCGTCGGGGCGGGCGGGCAGGATGCGGGACCGGCCCGGGGAGGTGAGCTCCGCGAGCTCGGGCACCGACACGAGCACCGGGGTCCGCTGCCGCCCGGTGAGCGCGTCGACGAGTGCGCGTCCGGTGGTCGCGGCCGCGCACACCGCTGCCAGCGGGTTGCCCGGTAGGCCCAGCAGGACACGCTCGTCCGGAAGCATCGCGACCAGCTGTGAGCCACCGGGTCGAACACGCACGCCGTCCAGGACCACCCGTGCCCCCACGTGGTCGAGCGCGGACCGCAGGTGGTCGGCCACGCCGCGGCCGGTGGCGCCCACCAGGACCAGCACGTCCTCCCCGGTGCCGCCGCCGAGCAGCTCATCGAACGCCTCCGGGGTGTCGGGGCAGTGCCCGACCGCGACCGCGTCGGAGGGGGCGGCCGAGGCGAACCCTGCGCGCGCGAGCACCGCGGGAAGCAGCGGGCCGACCGTGTCCCTGATGTGGCCCGGGGGCAGCGGTGCGCGGGTCGTGGCGGGCACGACCTCGTCGCCGGTGGTCACCACCGCCGCGCTCAGCGGGCCCCGCACCTGCACCCCGTCGACGCCGCCGGACAACGCCGCCGACGCCAGCGCCGCGTCGAGGGTCGTTCCCGCTGCGGCGAGCACGACCCCCGCCGGCCAGTCCTCTCCGACCGGCCGGAGATCGTCAGTGTCACCGGCCTCCGGGAGTGCGGTGACCGTCGGAACGCCCTCGGGGGAGCCGGATATCGAGGTCAGTTCGTGCCGCAGCACGCGCTCGGTCCCGAGGGGTGCCAGCGCGCCGGTCGCGATGGTCGCCGCGGTGCCGGGTGCGAGGGTCGCGGGTGAACCGTCGCCCGCCCGCCGCGGGACGCCGGTCAGCTGCCACGGTCCCGGGCCGGCCAGGGCGTAACCGTCCATGGCCGAGACCCGCCCCCGGGGCATCGGGTCGGCCGCGACGATCGGCTCGGCGAGCACCCCGCCCACGACGTCGAGGGGGGCGCGGAACACGGCCGGAGCGGTGGGTAGTCCGGCGCGGAGGACGGGGCCGACGTGCTCGAGTGCCACGGGTCCGCGTCCGGCCAGGTCGGACCAGGTGTCGACGTCGCGCGCGGGATCGCCGACCGGCACGCGGACGAACTCGGTGGCGTTGTCGTCGTCGTACTCGCCGACCGCACCGCCGCCCTCGTCCCCACCGGCACCCGCGACCGCACCGTCACTCCCGGGCGGGTAGAGCGCGCGCACCGGCCGCCCCGCCACTCCGCCGGTGGCCTCGAAGTGCGCCAGGCGCGCGGCGAGGGCGCGGCGGTCCCACGCGGCCAGGAGGTACTGGTCGCGGCCGGCGGCGTCCACGCCGAGCGCGGCCGCGGCGCCCGGGGTGCGCGCGGCGCCGACGAGGCGGGTGAGGGTGTCCGCGTCGAGTCCGGGCAGGTCACAGGCCACGACGACGACGAGGTCCACCGCGGCCGGTATGCCCGCCAGTCCCGCCGCGATCCCCGCCACGGGCCCGGAGTGGGGCGGATCCTCGCGGGTGTCGCCGCCGGGTCCCACCGTGACGACCGGGCCCGCGACCGCCCGCGCAGCCCGCAGGACCGTCTCGACCATCGGACGCCCGGACACCGTGAGCCGTGCCTTGTCCACACCGCCCAGGCGGCTCGCGCGGCCCCCGGTGAGGACGATCGCGCCGACGGTTCCGGTCACGCCGGACCCGCTGCCGGTCCTGCCTGCGCCGACGGTCCCGGCCTCATCTGCCTCATCGGCCCCGCGGCTCACCGGTCGTCCTCCGGCAGGCGGGCGCGCAGGAAGTCGTCCACCAGGTCCTCGATGTCCGTGTCCGAGTACGGGCGCAGGCCGATGATGCGGGCCAGCACGACTGGGCCCGCGAGCTGCGCCACCGCCAGGTCGCGGTCGCTCGGCGCCAACGAACCGTCAGCCTCCGCGGCGGACAGGACCACGTGCAGTGGTGCGGCGTAGGTGTCCACGACGCTGCGGCGCAGTTCGCCCACCTCGTCGTCGTCGGAGGCGTTCCGGCCCATCGCCAGCCAGCCGAGCATCGACTGCTGCATGGGGACCGTCTGGATGAGGTGCGCCATCGACGTGCACAGATGCACCAGTTGGTCACGCACGGGTAGGTCGGCCGGCGGCGGCTCGGGCGTCGGGAGCAGGCGACGGAACGCGGCGGCGATGAGCGAGTCCGTCGACGGGAAGTTGCGGTACAGCGTGGTGCGCGCGACCCCCGACACCCGCGTCACCGCCTCCACCGTCACGGCCGCGGCGCCGCCGGAGACGAGCAGATCCGCCGCAGCGTCGAGCAGTTTGCCGCGGGAACGGGCGCGCCGCGGATCGGTGGGGGTGGCCATGGATCCCATTGTGGCCTGACACGGCGATCGACTCGTGCGTTACCGTGACACGAAGCGATACCGACGGTAGCGTTTCTCGCGGGCTCGGCCGAGGCGCCGCAACACCCGACCCAGGGGGACACAGTGCACGAACTGACCGCAGGACGGCGGCGCTGGCTGCTGTTCGTCAACATGGTCGCGGTATCGCTGGTGGTCGCCACGATGTCCGCGCTCTACACCTCGCTCCCGGACATCGCCGTGGCGATCGACGCCACCCAGGCCCAGCTCACCTGGATCGTCGACTCGTACACGCTCGCGCTGGCCGGACTCGTCCTCACCGCCGGAGCCCTCGGCGACAGGTTCGGGCGCCGCGCCACCCTCATCGCGGGGCTGGCCCTGTTCACCGTGTCCTCGATGCTGCCGCTGTGGCTCGACTCGCCACTGTGGCTCATCATCCTGCGCGCGGTGGCCGGCGTCGGCGCCGCGTTCGTCATGCCCTCGACGCTCTCCCTGCTCACCGCCAGCTTCCCGCCCGAGCGCAGAGGCTCCGCCGTGGGCACCTGGGCCGGGTTCGCCGGCATCGGCGGAATCGTGGGACTGGTCGGGTCCGGGCTCATGCTGCAGGTGTGGTCGTGGAAGTCGATCTTCGTGGTCAACTCGGTGATCGGTCTGCTCGTCCTGGTCGCCGCGTTCACGATCGGCGAATCCGTCGCGGCGCGGCACGGCCGGCCCGATGTGCTCGGCGCCGTGTTCTCGGCACTCGCCGTGGGCGGCGTGGTGTTCGGGCTCATCGAGGGAGCACACACCTCGTTCACCGAGCCCCTCGTCGTCGTCGCCCTCGTCGCCTCGGCGGTGAGCGTCGTGGCCTTCATCGTCGTCGAGCTGCGCGCCTCCGACCCCCTGTTGGACGTGCGCTACTTCCGCCGGCGCGGCTTCGCGACCGGTTCGGTCTCCGTCGCGATGCAGTTCCTCGTGATCTTCGGATTCTTCCTGCTCATCGTCCAGTACCTGCAGCTCGTCCAGGGCTATGACGCACTCGGGGCCGCGATGTCGCTGGCCCCCATGGCGGTGCCTGTGCTGCTGCTCTCGCTGATCGCGCCCAGACTCGCCGGCGTGGTGGGTCTGCGCGTCATGTCCGTGGTGGGCGTCGGCGGGATCGCCGTGGGCATGATCCTGCTGTCGCGACTCGAGGTGGATTCCGGTTACTGGGACGTCCTGTGGCCGCTGTTCATCGCCGCCGCCGGGCTCGGCCTGTCCACCGCGCCCGCCACCTCGGCGATCGTGTCCGACCTCCCCGTCGACGAGCAGGGCGTCGCGGCGGCGGTGAACGACGCGATGCGCGAGGTCGGCGCGGCCATCGGCATCGCGATCGGCGGCAGCATCCTCGCCGGCCGCTACGCCGCCGACATCGTGGACATCCTGCCCGGGGTGCCCGAGGCCGGACGGGCCGCGGTGGAGAGCTCGTTCGCCGGCGCGGTCGAGTTCGGTGCCCAGGCAGGACCAGCTGCCCAGCCGCTCGTCGACGCCGCCGCCGAGGTGTTCACCGCCGGACTGTCAGATGCACTCCTCGCGCTGGGGCTCGTCGCGGCAGGGGCCGCCGTGCTGCTGCTGTTCGTGGCGCCGGGGCGGGGTTACGTCGCCCAGGGTGGGGCGGGTGGTGCGGGCCAGGCCGGCGCAGACGCCTCAGCCGGCGCAGATTCTGACGCCGACGCCGACGCCGCCGCAGATTCTGACGCCACCGTCGGCACCGCGAAGAGGAATTCGCCTGCAACGTCCGAGTAGAAATGGAGAGATCCTCTTCTCGGCGGCTGATGGCGCTCCGCTGCGCGGCTCGAACCGGGCCCCGCTGCGCGCCTCGAACCGGGCTCCGCAGCAACGCCGGTTGCTCGCCGCTACGCTCGCCAGCGCTCGCAGCGCGGCTCGAACCGGGCTCCCCGCCAACGCCGGTTCCTCGCCGCTACGCTCGCTAGCGCTCGCTACGCGCCTCGAACCGGACGGTCACCGCCTTGAAGCCCGGCGTATTGGACTCGCGCGCCACATTCTCGCGGTGCACCAGATTGTTCGCCTCGGGGAAGTAGGCGGCACAGCAGCCGCGGGCCGTGGGGTAGGAGATCAGCCGGAACTCGTCGGCCCGCCGCT
>DHCFJ07801__coassemble_1784_pt1 | contig 23359 bp, 13 predicted proteins | sample DHCFJ07801__metabat2_low_PE_010 | metagenome-assembled genome bin DHCFJ07801
GCCCAGGCACCGAACGCCATGCGCTCGGTGTCGTCGCGCGGAGCGATGGAGACGGAGTCGGCGTCCGCGGCGCCGGAGGCACCGCCGGCCGCAGCAGCACCGCCAGCCGCCGCAGCACCAGCCGCAGCAGCACCAGCAGCACCGGCTGCAGCTGCACCACCGTCACGCAGCGCCGCCACGTCGACCGCGCCCTCGCCGGAAGCCTGCTGGGCGGCCAGCTCGCCGACCTGCTCCGGGTTCTCCACGGCGAAGGTCACCATGTCGGTCACGTCGTTGAGCGACGCATCGCGCATCGCCTGCAACTCGAGCGGCGGGATGGAGAACTCGTGCTCGACACGGTTCTTGATCCGAACCGCCATGAGGGAATCGAGTCCCAGATCGAGCAGCGGCAGCTCGCGCGGCAGGTCGTCGGGGCTGTACCCCATCGAGGAACCGATGATCCGGGCAAGGCGATCGCCGATCTTCTCACCCGAATTCGGGTCCCAGCGACCGCTGGCCTCGTCGTCGTCCTCATCCCCTTCAACCACCGGGGCGTCGGACTCGGCGGAGACATAGTGCGGCTCCGGCGCGGCGTCGGGATCGATCGGGGTCCCGCCGGTCACGGCGCACTCGGCGACCAGCTCGAACCTCGGCGCCGCACCGTCTCCCACGTGGGCGTGGACCTGCAGCGACGCACCGCCCGGGTGCGGCGTCATGGTGGTGGTCACGGCGCCCGACGCCGGCAGCAGGCCAGGCCGGTTGACGGCGGTGAGGGTCGCGCCCTCGACCACAGACGCGGCGGCCGCCGTCATCAGCGCGTCGACGCTCGGCACCACCTCGGCGCGGGCCTGCCAGGCGTGGCGCCCGTCCGGCAGCGCGACGTGCGCGCCAGGCATGCGGCCCTCGCCCGACCCGCCACCGGCGGTGACGGCCGGCCACAGGGTGCGACGCTTCCACTGCGTGCCCGGCACCGCGGCGTAGCGCCCCGCGCCGGTGACGTGCCCGTGGAGCATCTCCACGACCGACGGCATGTCGATCGTGTGCCCGTGCACGTACAGCTGCGCGATCGCGTTGAGCAGCGTGTCCGCCTCGGATTCCTTGCGCTTGAGCGAGTACAGCAAGTTCGGCTCCATGAGCCCGGCGTCGAAGCAGGTCGCCGCGATCGACATGGCGGCCACCGGGTTGGGCGCGAACTCCAGGAAGGTCACGTAGCCGTCGTCGACGGCCTTGCGCACGGCGTGGGTGAACCACACCTGGTGGCGCATGCCCTTGACCCAGTACTCCTCCGAGTGGATCGGCCCGTCGCCGGCGCGGTACAGGACCTCGCGGTCGACGGAGGAGAACAGGGCCGCGGTGAGGGGCCGCGGCTCGAGGCCGGCGATCTCGGCGGCCAGCTCGCCCAGCAGCATGTCGACGTCCGAGGTGTGGCCGGCGCCGCGCACCTGGAGCTGGCGCGCGAACTTGCCCTGCTCCTCGACCCAGGCCACGAACTCGGCGACGGGCTTGGCGCGCCCGCCGACGGTGGTGTGGGTGGGCGCCGCGTAGACGGCCGGCTCGATCGAGGCGAACTGCGGGTTGTCGGCGATGATCTGCGCGACCTCGTCGGCCGAGTACTCCACGAGCGCCATGGCGCCGGCGTCCTCGTCGGAGACCTGCTGCTCCGCGTCACCCATGAGGCGCGAGCGGACGCAGATCACGCGCACGGCGTCCTCGAGGTTCAGTCCGCCGGTGGCGTAGGCGGCGGCGACCTCGCCCATGGAGTGGCCGATCACGGCCTCCGGGCTCGCGCCCAGCGCCTTGAGGGTGTCAATGAGCGCGATCTGGATGGCGAAGATGCCGACCTGCGCGGTCTCCACGCCGTAGGTCACCGAGTCGTCGAGGAACATCTCGGCCATGCGGTAGCCGGCCTCGAAATCGATGAGCTCGTCCACCGCGTCCAGGCACGAGGCGAACAGCGGGTTGGACAGGTACAGCTCCTTGGCCATCTTGCGGTGCTGCGCGCCGAAGCCCGCGAACACCCACACGTCGCCGGTGCCGGCGGGGGCGTCGGCGGAGAATACGCCGGGGCCGGGGTCGCCGGCGGCGAGCGCGCGCAGTCCGGCGACGAGCTCGGCGCGGGTGTGGCCCACCACGGCGCCGCGGGAGCGCCCGTGGTTGCGGGTGGCCAGCGTGCGTGCGACGGCGCCGAGGTCGAGCGAGTCGTCCTGCGCCTCGAGCCAGTCGGCGATCTGTCCGGCGGTGGCCCTGCGGCGCGACGGGAGCGAGCCCGAGACGACCAGGACCGTGGCGGGCGCGCCCGGCGCGGAGGTGCCGGTGGTGGCGAGCGTCTCGGCGTTGCGGGCCACGGCCTCGGCGACGCTGCGGGCCACGTCGTCGGTGCCCGCGGTGTCGGTCCCCTGCCCCGCGTCGGTGCCCTGTTCGGCGTCGGCGGTGGTTCCGGCCCCGGGGGCGACGACGACAACGTCACCATCCACCCCGCCGGCGGCCGAATCGGCGCCTGCTGCGGTGACGGACCCGGCTTCCCCTGCGCCGGCATCCGCGCCCGGCGCCGCGTCGGCGTCGGTCAGGGCCATCACGGGCGTGGGCTGGTACTCGGCCACCACGACGTGGGCGTTGGTGCCGCCGAATCCGAAGCCGGACACCCCGGCCAGTGCGCGGCCGCTGTAGCGGGGCCAGGCGGTGGTGTCGGTGACGACGCTGAGCCGGGCGGTGTCGAAGTCGATGTACGGGTTGGGGCCCGCGAAGTTCAGGGTCGGCGGCAGGGCGTCCTTGTTCATGCCGAGGACGACCTTGGCCAGTCCGGCCGCGCCGGCGGCGGACTCCATGTGGCCGAAGTTGGTCTTTGCCGACCCCAGCAGGGTGGGCTTGTCGGCGTCGCGGCCGCGGCCGAGGACCTGCCCGAGCGCGCTGGCCTCGATGGGGTCACCGAGGATGGTGCCGGTGCCGTGGGCCTCGATGTAGTCGACCTCGCGCGGGTTGACGCCCGCATCGGCGTACGCCTGGCGCAGCACGGCGACCTGGGCGTCGGGATTGGGCGCGGTCATGCCGTTGGAACGGCCGTCGGAGTTGACGGCTGAGCCCTTGATCACGGCGAGGATCTGGTCTCCGTCCCGCTCGGCCTCGGACAGGCGCTTGAGGATGAACACGCCGCCGCCCTCGGCGCGGCAGATGCCGTTGGCGTCCGAGGAGAAGGCCTTGATCTTGCCGTCCGGGCTGAGTGCGGCACCGGTCTTGGCGAAGCCCATGGTCGCGGCGGGCGCGAGCATCATGTTCACGCCACCGGCCACGGCGAGGTCCGACTCGTGCAGTCGCAGGGAATTGACGGCCTCGTGGATCGTCACCAGCGAGGTCGAGCAGGCGGTGTCCAGGGTCATCGACGGTCCGCGGAAGTCGAACGTGTACGACACCCGGTTGGAGATGATCGAGTTGGAGGCACCGGTGACCGCGTACGGCGACGCCGCCGCCGAGTCGGCCGTGAGGAAGACCTGGAAGTCGCTCGACGAGGAGCCGATGAACACGCCGACCTCGTGGCCCTTGAGGTCGCTGGCCGGCAGGTGGGCGTTCTCCAGGGCCTCCCAGGTGAGCTCGAGTGCGAGCCGCTGCTGCGGGTCGACCATCTCGGCCTCGCGCGGGCTCATGCCGAAGAACTCGGCGTCGAAGTCCCGGACCTCGTCGTCGGCGAGCCAGCCGCCACTGTCGGGGGCCTCGGCCAGGACCTGCTGGACGTAGGCGTCACCGGCCCACTCGGACCAGCGGCTGGCCGGGCGCGGCCCGGTCGCGTCGCGGCCGGAGGACAGGAGCTCCCACGTGGCCTCGGGGGTGTCGGCGCCGCCGGGGAAGCGGGTGGCCATGCCGATGATCGCGACGTCGAACTCCATGCCGGCGCCCCGCTCACGGAACGTGTGCAGGTCGACGGGCTCGTCGGACTCGACGGGGCCGTTGATCGCGTACTCGGCCAGTGTCGCGATGGTGGGGTGCTGGTAGGCGACGGTGGCGTCCAGCGGACGACCGAGAAGGTCCTCGAGGTCGGCCGACAGGGTCACCGCGTCGCGCGAGGACAGTCCGTACTCCTCCAGCGACCGGTCATCGGTCACCTTGGACAGCTCGAGGCCGGTGGCGCGGCAGACCCAGCCCCGCAGCCACTCGCGGAGCTCTACTACCGTCATCTCGCTCTGTGCCATCTGTGGTGGCTCGCCTTTCCTCGGATGTCATCCGGTGTCCCGCGCAGCGGTGCACCGGTGGTGCCTTCGGGCCTGCCCGGCCGCCGGACGCTACTCCGTCGGCAGGTCCGGGAAGGCGGTTTGCTGGTGTCCTCCGCGCAGCGTGCCGTCCACGTACGCGGCTTTGCACGCACGTCGGGCGATCTTGCCGCTGGAGGTGCGCGGGATCGAACCGGCGGGCACCAGGAGCACGTCCTGTGCCGTGACGCCGTGCCGGGCGGAGATCGCCGATCGGACGGCGTCCGCGATGGGACCGGGATCCGCCTTGCCGGCGCCGGGGGCGCGCTCGCCCACCAGGACGAGGGTCTCCGAGGAATCATCGGCCGCGATCTCCGCGCCGTTACGCGCATCGATGGGCAGCTGGTTCGCCGGGACCGAGAACGCGGCCACGAAGCCCGGGCGCAGCGCGTCCGAGGCCTCCTGGGCGGTGTTCTCCAGGTCCTGCGGGTAGTGGTTGCGGCCCGCGACGATCACCAGGTCCTTGACCCGGCCGGTGATGTAGATCTGCCCGTCGACGTACGCGCCGTAGTCGCCGGTGCGCAGCCAGCGCGCGTCGTCGGGGACGGTGCCGAACTCGCGGACGGTCTTGCTGCCCTCCGGCAGTCGCTCGGTCAGCAGGTTGCCGAACGTGGCCTGCGACTCCTCGGGGCGACCCCAGTAGGCCTCGCCGACGTTGGTGCCGTGGAGCCAGATCTCACCGACCCGCCCCTCGGGCAGTTCGCGACCGGTGCCGTCGTGCTCCCCGGTGGCCTCGTCGACGTTCGCATCCACGATCGCGGCCCACTGGCTCGGCGCGATGTAGCCACAGGCGACCTGCGGGATCGCATCCTCGTTGCCCTCGACCTGCGACGGATCGAGGACCGACATGACGCCCTCGTTGAGGCGAGCACGGTCGACATGGATGACGACCGCCTCGTCGTCCTTGCGCGGCGAGGACACGAACAGGGTCGCCTCGGCCATGCCGTAGGACGGCTTGATCACGGTGGGCGCCAGCCCGTACGGCGTGAAGGCCTCGTTGAAGGCGCGCATGGAGGCCGGGGTGACCGGCTCGGAGCCGTTGATGATGCTGGTGACGCCGGACAGGTCGAGCGTCTCACCGTCGCGCGGGAGGCCGCGGCGGGCGGCGTGCTCGAACGCGAAGTTGGGTGCGGCCGCGAACACGCCGTCCACGCCTTCCTCGGCACCCATCTCGGCGAGCTGTCGGACCCAGCGACCGGGCCGCTGGACGAACGCACGTGGGCTCATCACCGTGATGGTGGAGCCGCCCATCGCGGGCAGGATGACCTTGAGCAGGCCCATGTCGTGGAACAGCGGCAACCAGGTGACGCCGCGCGAGGCCCGCGAGAGTCCGAGACCGTCGAAGAGCTGGATGACGTTGGTGACGACGTTGCGGTGTGTGATCTCCACGCCGGCCGGGACGCGGGTGGAGCCGGAGGTGTACTGCAGGTAGGCGATGTCGTCGGCCGTCAGTTCCGGACGGGTCCAGCCGGAACCGAGCTCGTCGGGGATGGCGTCGACGGCGACGGTGCGCGGACGCTGGCGGGCCGGCAGCTCACGGAACAGGGTGCGGACACCGGCCGCGGACTCGGTGGAGGTGAGGATCACCGAGGGGGCGCAGTCGCCGAGAACCGCGTGCAGCCGATCGTGGTGGCCGGGCTCGTCCGGGTCGAACAGCGGCACCGCGATGAGTCCGGCATGGATCGCGGCGAAGAACGACACGATGTAGTCCAGACCCTGCGGGGCGAGGATCGCGACCCGGTCCCCCGGCTTGGCCACCTGCTGCAGGCGTGCCGCGATGGCGTAGAGCCGGTCGCCGAAACGGGACCACAGGAGCTCCTGCACCTCGCCGTCGCGGGACCGGGAGTAGTCCATGTACCGGTAGATGAGCCCGTCCTGCGCCGGGTCCTTACGGGCGGTGGAGACGTTCTCCTCGACAAAGTCGACAAGGGTGGTGCGATCAGGAATGACGATCGCCCCGCTGGCGTCGTGGTACTGCTCGAACTCCACGTTGCTCCGTTCCGATCCGTGTCTGATGGTCGACGTCGCCGACCGCGGACATGCGGGTGCACTGACGACAGGCTTGGTCGATCCTACAGCGTGCCCCAGGCCACCTCCGAACTACCGAACTTACGCCCACATCTGGCGTGTCGGATCGATTAACACGTGTTCTGGCCTACTCGTGCGCGATCTCCGGAGCACCGTCGGTGAGTTCGCGAATGTGACCGATAGTCCACTCTGGGACCGTCGTCCCCATGATGACGTCAGGGTTCGTCGCATACATCGCGTGGATCGCGTTGTTGGCGAGGAACTCCTGGAACCGGGCCGCGCCGTCGACGACGTTGAGCGGGGCATTGCAGATCAGATCGCGCGAGTCGCAGATCTGGGCCGTGCGGTCGTTGAGCGTGCCGAAGCCGCCGGGGCGTGGGCCGGTCATGGTGGCACCGGCGACCAACTGCGTGAATCCGGTGACCGGCTGAAGTGAGATCTCCATGCCCTGACCGTTGCCCGGCGACAGTCCCGGGGACTGGCCCTCGCCCGGGAGTCGCCGGCCGTCGGCGATGAGGATCGACCCGAGTACGTTCTCTGCCGGCACCGGACCGTTCCCGGTGCCGATCTCATTGGTCAGGTCCCCGGCGATCACGGCACCCTGAGAAAAGCCCAAAAGAATGAACGAGGTGTACGGGCAGTGCTCGTGCGTGGCGATCATCTCCGCCCGCGCCCGGTCGGTGCCCTCGGCCCGACTCTGGTCGTAGGGGATCTCCTCCGGCTTCTGCGGATTACGGAACTGGGCGACGTACGGGACGGTGTAGACCTCGAGCCGGTCGTCCGGGTACTGCTCGGACAGCGGATCGGTGACGGTCCTCAGGAGCGCCTCGGGCAGGAAGGTCGGATTGTGCGGGTCGTCCGTCGGGCTGCTCTCCCACGTCCCGGGCACGGCGAGGAGCTGCACGTCGGCGCAGTCGGCCGGCTGCGCCATCTCGGGCGGGGTTTCGGGTCCGGGCCCGGGCCCGTCGGGCCCGGTCGGTAGACCACGCTGGCCGACCCACCATCCGATGCCGAGCACCAGTGCGGCCACCAACACGAGCGCTCCGATCGAGCACCCGAGCCGACGGCCACATCCTCCACGTGATCCACGAGCCACTGTTCGCACTCCTTCCCGACCACCACGCAGGGCAGCGCTGTCAGCGGTCGTGCCCGGTACAACGCGCGGTCGGCGCCACGGGTTCCGGAACCCTCAGCGACGTGGCGGTTCTCACGCGAGGCTCAGGCGTCAGGGGCAGAGCTGTCCGGCGGAGGCGTCCACGACGATCCGGGACAGTTGGTCGACCTCCAGGTCCGAGTAGCCGCCCGCCACGATCTGACCGGCCACCGCGTCGGCGATGGTCGTGGTCTCGTCCGCGGCGCCGCCGGTGGTCCGGATCCGGCAGATGGTGTTGCCGGCCGCGACCAGCGGATCCTGCAGTTCCTCGGTCTCGATACCCTCACGCTCGAGGGACTCGAGGTAGCCGCGCTCGCGTGCGCCGACTGCCGGGGCGTCGTAGCCGGAGGCATCCGAGGCGACCGGTCCGGGGGCCTCCGTGTAGCGGCCGGAATCCTCGCTCGCCGGCACGCGGGACGCATCCGTGGACGCGCCGCCCGGCGGCGGTGCCAGGGTCTGGGAGTCCGGCACGCCGGACACCGTCGAGTCGCCGCCACCGCAGGCGGCGAGCATGCCGCCGGCGATGATCAGTGCGGCACCCAGCGCCGGGACCCGAGCCAATCCGCGCGCCCTCACGAGACCTCCGCCTGACCGCCCGAGACGGTGATCGTGCCACCCTCGAATTCCAGTACCTGGCCTTCCTCGGTGGTGCGCACCGGTCCGGTCGGGTAGCCGAGGCGTCCGGTCTCGTAGCCCTCCTCGCCCCAGGCCTCGAAGAACGGCCCGCGCGGCACGACATGGGCGCCCGTCTCGCGCGACCAGTAGATGTAGCCGCCCTGGAATCGGTTGAACGCCCCGTTCCTGGTGCTCAGTGCGATCTCGTCCGTGGCGGGGTATCCCAGTGCGGAGTTCTCCGCGCCGGCCTCACGGTAGGCCTTGAGGATCGCACCCTTGACGATCTTGGGCCCGGTCTCCTCGGACCAGTAGACGGTGCCGCCCTGGAAGCCCTGGACGACGCCGGGCTTGTTGGGGTTGGCGATCTCGTCGGTGGTCGGGTAGCCGAGGTCGCCGCGCTCGGCGCCCTGGTCCTGCCACATGGCCCGGATCGCGCCGCGCACGGCGTGGGCCCCGGTGGTGGGCGACCAGTAGATGACGCCGTTCTGGAAGTCCGAGTAGCGGCCGGTGCCATCGGGTGTCCGCTTCTCCCCGGAGGTCGGCAGGCCCAGCGAGCCGTCGGGGCCGTCCTCGGCCTGATAGGCGGCACCGATCGCGCCGATGACCGAGTTCGCCCCGGTCCCCTGCGACCAGAACACCCGACCGAAGCGGAAATCGGTGGCCTTGCCACCCTTCACGTCGTACTCATTCGTCAGGCACGGGCCGAGTCCGGGCTCGCGCTCGGCGAGTCGGGCGATCTCGCCCTCCGGTGCGCACTGCTCCTCGACGTTCTCGATACCCACCGCCGCGGCGTACTGCGGCCACGCCTGGGTCATCTCGAACTGCCAGTACGGCCAGGTATGGGTGCCGGACGGCCGGAAGTTGGCAGTGACCTGGACACCGGCCTCGCGGGCGCGGTTGACGAAGGTCTGCGTGGTCATCCGGGACAGCAGCTCGAGCCCGTAGCCGGGGAAGTTGGTGGGGATCCCGGGCAGGCCCGACGGCTCATCCCAGGGGCCGGTGTTGCCGCTGCCAGCGGAGACGTACACGCTCTGCTCGCGCATCTTCTCCGCGTGCAGCTTGGGATCCTGCTCCTGCCAGCGTGCCGAGCCGAGCGGTCCCCACATGTTCTCGGCGGGGTAGCCGCCGGCGTCCTGCATGGCGACCTTGATGGCCTCGGGCATCCCGAAACTGGTGGTGTCGAGGAATCCGGAGTAGCTGGCCGCGAACTGGAAGTAGTCCGGGTAGCGCTGCGCGAGCATCATCGCGGCCGTGCCGCCCATGGACAGTCCGGCGACGCCGTGCTGGTCGCCGACGCGCCAGTCGCGCTGCAGCAGCGGCGGGAGCTCCTGCATCAGGAAGGTCTCCCACTGGTACTGATCGCCCTTGGCGTCGGAGACCCAGTCGGTGTAGAAGCTGGACTCGCCGCCGACCGGCAGGACGATGACGGCGTTCTTGGCGTCGAAGAACTGGGAGATCTTGGTCTCGAGGGTCCAGCCGCTCGCATCATCGCGGGCTCGCAGCCCGTCGAGGAGCAGCAGCGACGGGTAGGTGCGGTCCGGCTCGGAGTTCCACGTGGCCGGGAGCATCAACTGCACCTGGATGGCCTGCCCCATGGCCGGCGACTGCACCCACAGCGCCACCCGGTTCGCGGACTTCCACTCCACGCGGTCCAGTCGCACCCCGGACGGAAGCTGGGTGGGGACGCGCAGGGTGGGCGCGTCGGGGGCGTTCTCCGGGTTCGGTGCGGGAGTTGCCCGTGCGGGGCTCTCCGGGGCGGGGCTCACCTGCGTGGGAGCCTCCTGGGCCGGAGCGGGGGCGGCCGGCGTCTCCTGGGCGACGGCCAGGGGGGCGACGACGAGGCCTGAGCCCACCATGCCCGCCACGATCGGGGCCGCGACAAAGGAGGCCCACCTGGTGCGGGGGGTCGCGGATGCGCTGGGGGTCGCCATAATGCTTTTCTCTTCCTTGCCGCGTCGTCGGGTGTGTGGTGACGTCGCCGCCGCCGACCAGGATAGGTCGTCAGGCGTCGTCAACCGGAGCCCTGCCGGGTAGTGCGTCCGTGGTTTCCCCTGCCACGGCCGAACCCGGTGGTCGCGACAACGACCGGGGCCCCGCACGTGAATCTACGCACGGGGCCCCGGTGTGACGGGTGGGACTCGCTGAGTTACGGCGAATCCGTTCTTATTCGATTGTCATCCTGCGATGGATCACGACCGACCATGGGTCGACGCCGAAGCGTCAGTAGGTCGAGTAGGCGTTCATGACGTCCAGGATCTGCTCGGAGCGAGCGGCCTTCAGGTCGTCGTTCCAGTAGCCCCAGCCGTGGATACCGGTGGTGCGATAGTTGAACGTTGCCCTGTTCGGCGCGGCGTTCATCTCGTTCTGGAAAGCCAGGGTCGAGCCGCGGGACAGGCCCTCGAGGATGATGCCGTTGAAGGTGTTGAACACACCCTGCAGGCTGGACGGCTGGTCGTACTGGCCGGGGATGGCCGAGCCGGCGGTCACGTACATCGGGATGTTGCGCAGCTTGTCCGCGTTGAGCAGCGGGTCGTGACGGCCCCAGGCCGGGGATCCGGGCGGGCCCCACATGGCGAACGGGTCACACTTGCACTGGTCGAACATCGCGAGCGGGATCATCGAGTACATGCCCGGCGCGGTGGGGTTCATGTAGCCGGAGAACACCGAGACCTGCTTGAACTGCTGCGGGTAGTTGGCGGCGAGCATCGCAGCCGCGGAACCACCCATCGACAGACCGGCGATCGCGTTGTTGGTCGGGGAGACACCGAACTCGTTCTGGAGGTAGACCGGCAGTTCCTGGGTCAGGAACGTCTCGTACTTGTACTCGAGCAGGTTGCCACCCAGGTTGATGGGCCGCTGCCAGTCGGAGTAGAAGGACACCTGACCGCCGACCGGCATGACCAGGGTGATGTTGTCCATGAGGAACGTGCGCTGCGCCTGGGCATCGTGCGTCCAGGCATTCCAGTCATCCCGGGCACGCAGGCCGTCGAGCAGGTACAGACCGGCGTTGCCCCCGGCCTGACGGGCCGGCTGGACCTGCACCTTGATGTGCCGGTTCATCGAGGGGGACCAGACCTCACACAGCTGCACCCACGACTGGACGGCGTCGTACACGCAATTGTCGCCGAGATCGCCTCGTCGGCCGTCCGGGTCCTCGTTCCCACCGAACGCGGTGGCCCTCGGGGCCGGAGCCGCGGCCGGAGCCGGTTCGCCGGAGCCGGAGCCCGCCGACTGCGCATTGACGAGGGCCGGGGCGCCCGCCATGAGCCCGGCGGCGGTCGCCAGCGCGGTGAGGCCGGCGGCAAACCTGCGCCGGAGGGTGGAGTGGGACATTCGTGAGTTCCTTTGTTCGTTCCTGGTGCCCCGTGAGGCATCGGTGACGTCCATCGGACCGACCCCACCAGGGAGGGCCGGAACTGCGACATCGTTACTGTCGCGCATTGTGGGACAGGTGTTACAGGGTGAAGGTCATTTCGTCCTTCGACTGTTACCGATTCGAGACAACAGCAGGCGCCACCCTACCGAGTGCCCTGATACTTCTCCACTTCCTCCGGCATGGGCAATCCGCACCTCTGGACCTCATACGCAGGGATTCTGTTCATTCGATACTCGGCGTATGAGAATGCATTTACAAGGTTTGACCAGCGCCTTTCCGTGGTCAGTGGGGCGGAATACGACTCGATGAGTGCCTGTGTCGCAGGACACTGAATTGCCACCTCGGCCTGGTTGATCCAGTTGACATCGATCCAGCGCGGGAAATTCACAGGGTCCTCGATGACGCCCGTCTCAGCCAGTACCCAGTCATATGGCAGGAATTTGTCATGTCCGATCCGCCCGTCCTGCATGCGGTCCGTGTGGGCGGCCAGCGGCGACGCGAGCCCCACCGTGTCGTAGACCTTCACGTCGAGCGGCAGGTTCATGCTCGTCATGCCGAGGTTGAGGAACACCACCGTCTTCATGGGGTCATCGGGCAACTCGAACGGGGCCAGGCCCGGCAGCGGATGGTCGTAGGAGACCACGTCCCAGCGGTCCTGGAACCCGGGTACTGGCAGGAACACCGCTCCGGTGCGGTTGGCCGAGACCTCCCGCACCAGCGCGCGCATCCGCGGGAAGTCGAGATAGTCCTCGGCCAGTAGCGGGTGACGGTGCCCGGTGCGTTGGATGTAGAACTGGCGCTCGTCCACGATCCCGGCGGCCGTGATGGACTCGGGCTCCTCGCGGAAGGGGTCCTGGGTGACCTCGATGGTCACCGCCCATCCGACGACGACGAGCCACGCCCCCGCGACCACCGGCACCGCGACACGGCGCATCCGCCCGTCCTGCTCCCCGCGCGCGGGCCCGACAGGCAGCGGTACGACCGAGACCGGCAGCAGGAACAGGAACAGCGACGGCAGCAGCACGCGCCCGTGCATGAAGTCCCCGCCGACGCGCGTGACGTACAGGAGCATGACCGCGGCCACGACGAGGAACGCGATGGTGACGACCGGGGTCGAGCGCGCACCGCCCCGAATCAGATCCAGGCGGCTGATGGTCTCGTCGTCGTACTGGTCTTGATCTTGGTTTTGATCTTGATCTTGATCTTGGTCTTGTTCTGCGGCGCGGCCCCGGCCCTGGCCTCGGCCGTCGCCACGTGCCAGTCGGGCGCGCAGCGCGGGGATCGGATTCGCCACGAACCACAGCGACACCAGCCCCGCGATCAGGACCACCGCCAGCGGCAACAGCAGCGTGTACGGCGACAGCAGATCCCAAAGGTAGGCCAGGCCCTTGCCCCACTTGGACCCGCCGGCGTCCTTGGCCACGGCGGTGAGCGGGTACGGCAGCGCGTAATACGACATCCGCCAGAGCTGGTAGATCACCGGCGCGGCACCGGCGATCACCACCAGCCAGCCCAGGTGCTTCCACGACTGGCGGGCCAGGGCCATGAGGCCCAGGAACACCACTGCGGCCAGCGCCATCTCCGGCCGCACCAACGGCCCCAGCCCGGCGATGAACGCCAACGCCGCGGTGGCCACGGTGGGCAGCCCGAAGCGCCTCTCGCGGTGCTCGGCCCGCGCCCAGCGCTGCATCCCCAGCCACATCACGCCGATCCAGCAGATCACCAGGCCCGTCTCCAGACCCGACGTGGCGAAATCCCGCGCCGGCGGCAGCATCACGTAGATGAGGATCCCGAACGGCAACAGAACCATCGGCGGTCCGGCGGGGGCGCGGCGAGTCCCGCGGTACATCACGCGGGTGCCGAGCATCGCGCACACCACGGCGACCATGCTCAACGTGATCGCCAGCCCCAGCGCAACCAGCTCGAGCCGGCCGCCGGTGATCTCGTGGGTGAAGTAGATGAGGTAGGTCCACGCGGTGGAGGTGTTGGATTCCACCCGCTCACCGGCGTTGAAGACCGGGCCGTTGCCCGCGATGAGGTTGCGGACGGTGCGCAGGACGATGAGACCGTCGTCGGCGATCCACCGGCGCTGCCAGGCGCCCGCGAAGAAAATCGCAACGATGGCCACCACGCCGGCCCAGAAGACCGGTTGGGACCACCGACGAGTCGCTGCCCCCGCGTCGTGCGTCATCTCATGGGCCCGAATCAGATGACCGGGACGACGTAGACGCCGATCACCACGGTCAGCACCCACAGTGCGGCGAGGACCTGCAGGACACGGTCGCCCAGCGCGATGTCCTCGGGCTCGCCGGCCTGGGCGGCGTCGACGTCCACCGCGTAGCGCAGGACCGCGATGGTGAACGGGACGATCGAGATCTGCAGCCAGATCGCCGCGCCCTCGACCGAGTCCGGGTCCCCGCCCCGGTCGTACGCCCACAGTGCGTAGCAGAGCACCAGCACGGTGGCCGACAGTGTCCAGACGAAACGCAGGTAGGTGGGGGTGTAGCTCTCCAGCGCCTTGCGGATCTTGGCGCCGGTCTTCAGGTGCAGGCTCAGCTCCGCGTACCGCTTACCGGCCGCCATGAACAGTGAGCCAAACGCCATGACCAGCAGGAACCACTGCGAGATGGCGACCTCGGCGGCGGCGCCACCGGCCACCGCGCGAAGCAGGAAGCCGGAGGAGACGAAGGCGATGTCCAGGACCGGCTGGTGCTTGAGGCCGAAGCAGTACATCAGCTGCAGCACTATGTACACGGCCACGACGATCGCCAGCGCCGGGTGCGCGAACGCCAGGGAGAGGGCGATGGCGGCGATGATGAGCACCACCGCCATGGCGTAGGCCATGCCGACCGGCAGCACGCCGGCGGCGATCGGCCGGAAGCGCTTGGTCGGGTGCGCGCGGTCCGCCTCGACGTCCATGGCGTCGTTGATGAGGTACACGCTCGAGGCGGCCATGCAGAAGGCCACGAACGCGATGAACACGTGGAACAGGACCGAGGTGTCGGTCAGGGTCTGCGAACCGGCCGCCGCGGGGGCCGCGATCACCAGGACGTTCTTGACCCACTGGCGTGGACGGAGCGCCTTGATCATGCCGTCGAGGAGGTTCTTGGGCGGCTTGCCCTTGGACTTCTCGGTGGCCTCGGCGATGTCGTCGATCTCGTTGGCCGTGTGCGGCTCGGAGCCGAAGAGCTGGTGATCTCCCCCGCCCCGGGTGGCCGGGGCTCCGGTCTGATCGGTCATCGCTTCTCCTCGGGATCTTCGGTGCTGCCAGCGGCCGGTTCGGCCTCTCGCAGTGCCTCGGGCAGCAGTCGCTGGACGGCCACGGTGGGCCAGACGGCACGGGTGAGTGCTGCGCATCCCGCGCCAACGGTGGCGCCGGCGAGCACATCAGAAGGGTAATGGACTCCCAGCACGAGCCGGGAGGCGAGCATCACCGGTACCAGACCGGCCGCGACCGGCACCCCGGTGACCGAGCCCGCGAGCAGGGCGAACGCGGTGGTCGAGGTGGCGTGCGAGGAGGGGAAGCTCAAAGTGGAGGGGGTGGCCACACCCACGGTGACGCTCGGGTGGGCGGGGCGCCTGCGTCGGACGATGCGCTTGACCACCACGGAGGTCGCGTGAGCCCCGAACGTGCCGACCCCGACCATGGCCCACCGGCCCCGGCGCGCCGGGTCGAGCACCATGCCGGCACCGGCGATGGCCATCCACCCCAGCGCGTGCTCGCCGACGTGCGAGAGCGTCACTGCGGTCTCCCGCGAACCCGGGACCTGCAGGAGACGGCGCTGGATGTCGGCCAGCAGCCGCACCTCACCGCTCGCCACGGGGATCTCGATCGTCGGCTCCCCGGGGAGGGCTGAGCCGCCCCCGGCAGAGGCCCCGGATGCGGCCGGTGTGGCGGGGTCAGGCGTCGAAGACACGGCTCCAGGCCTCCTTGGTCACGAGTTCGGTGTGCGCATCACGGTAGCGGCGACGCATTTCGGGGAAGCGACGGTACAGCTCCCGGTGCAGTGCCGCGGACTCCCTGAACAGCGCCGCGGCCTTGTCCCGGTCGCGTTTGCGGTAGACGACGCCCCGGCCGTCGGCGGTGGTGACGGTGGCACCGTCGACCCGGCTCAGCGAGTACCACCGCGCCTCGATGGGCGGGAAGTTGGCCTGCGGCACCTCGTGGTGAATCTTGTCGTCGCGCGAGAGCGTGTGGGCGAGCCCCCTGGCGAGGGCGACGACCTTGCGGACCTTGCCCTTGGGCTCGGTGTGGATGCCGGCGGGCCCGCCCGACGGGGCGGGCAGGTCAACGGCGGAGGGGACGACGACGGCGTCCGAATACTCGGCGCGCATCGACCTGACCTTGGGCAGTGCCGTCGGCAGCAGTTCGTACAGTGCCTCGGGGCCGCGGAGGAAGTCGCGGATGGCCTCGATCTGGATGGCCACGGTCGAGTACTCGAGGCAGACCAGGTGCTTGACCAGCGCCTTGAGGCTGGACTGCATGATTCCCTTGTGGTCTCCGTCGTGGTAGAGCGAGGCCACGACCAGTCGATTGCGCAGGTGGAAGTAGGCCTGCCAGTCGATCGCGTCGTCCTTGTCCGACCACGCCATGTGCCAGATCGCCACGCCCGGCATGGTGACCGTCGGATGACCGGCTCTACGGGCGCGGAGGCCGTACTCGGCGTCATCCCACTTGATGAACAGCGGCAGCGGTTGACCGATCTTCTCCGCGACCACGCGCGGGATGAGGCACATCCACCAGCCGTTGTAGTCCACGTCGATCCGGCGGTGCAGCGGCTTGGGGTTGTCGCGGTCCGTCAGTGGGTACGTGGAGAAGTCGTAGTCGTAGTCCGCGTGCGGGGCGGCGGTCCACATGAAGTCGTGCGCGCCCACGACCTCGCCCATGGTGTGGAGGTGACTGCGTTCCTGGAGGTTGAGCATCTGCCCACCCACCAGCATCGGGACGGTCGCGAACCGGCCGAACGCCAGGGCGCGCAGGATCGAGTCGGGCTCGATCTCGATGTCGTCATCCATGTAGAGGATGTACGGCGAATCGGTGAGCCGGCGGGCCTCGTACATGATGCGGCTGTAGCCGCCCGATCCACCGAGGTTGGGCTGGTCGAAGATGTGCAGCCGGTCTCCCAGCGCCTTGGCGGCCTCGGCGAAGCCCGGCTCGTCCCGGACCTTGCGGTCGCCCTGATCGGGCATGAGGACCGCGTCGATCACCGCGTCCACCTGCGGATCGGAGGTCAGGGCCTGCAGCGCTGCCACGGCGTCGCCGGGCCGGTTGAAGGTCGGGATGCCGATCGTGACGCGGCCGTCGTTGGGCACCTGCACCGACTCGTCGGGCCGACCGTCGGGGCCGGCATCGGGTCGGGTCGCGGGCGCGGCCTGGGTGGAGTACCAGCCACCAGCCAGCAGCTCGATGTCGGTGTCGGAGGTGAGGTCGAACCAGATCCAGCCGCCGTCCTCGAAGGGTCCGAGGTCGCAGACGAACTCGACCGTCGTCACCGAATCGGACTGTCCGGGGCTGCCCACGACGTCGCCGGTGATCGCGATGCGCGAGCCGTCGATCTTGGAGCGGTACAGGTCGACGCGGCCGGCGCCGCGGACGGTCAACCGCAGGACCACCGAATCCAGGACCGTCCAGCGCCGCCAGTAGGCCGCCGCGAAGGCGTTGAAGTAGGTGGCGAACGAGACCTCACTGTCCGCACCGATGCTCAGCGTGGTGCGGCTCGCCGAGTGGGCGCGGCGGGCGTTGGTGGGCGCCTCTTCCAGGTACAGAGACCGCACGTCGAGTGGCTCGCCGGCCCGCGGCAGTATGATCCGCTGCAGGCAGTCCAGGCCGCGTGGTTCCGCCAGCGTCGCGACCGACCGTGCGATCTCGTCGTCGGCCCCGTGATGGCCCTGGTTTTCCATGTACGCGCGTCCCCATCCCGACGGCCGGGAGCCGCCCTCGTCCAGCTTGCCTGGCCGACGCCCCGAAATTCTGCGCGGCGAAAGCCGGATCGATCGTACCCGGCGCGACGTATTCTCCCCTCTCACCACGCGCCGTTGCGCACCGGCGCGTCCGAAGACATAGGTTCTTTTCATGCGTCTCACCACAACTGCCCGTCGCCGCCCGACCGTCCGCACCGCACTGGGGGTCCTCGCGCTCGCCGCTCCCCTGGCCCTCGCGGGGTGCGGTTCCGATGATTCGGGTTCTGACTCCGCGACGTCCGGCTCGTCCTCCGATAGCTCCGACTCCTCCAGCGAAGCCGCCGCGGACGTCGAGTGCCCGCCCGCCGAGGGCACCGAGGAGCGGACGACGGAATTCGCCTCCGCGCCGCCCATGTGCCTGACACCGGGCGCCGACTACACGGCGGTGATCACCACAGATGCCGGCGAGGTGACCGTGGACCTCCTCGAGGACAAGGCCCCCGAGACCGTCAACAACTTCGTGTTCCTGGCACGCAATCACTTCTACGACGGCATCACGTTCCACCGCGTCATCCCCGGATTCATGATCCAGGGCGGCGATCCGCAGGGCACCGGCGCCGGCGGTCCGGGCTACGACTTCGACGACGAGCTCCCCGCCGCCGGCGAGTACGAGATCGGCTCCATGGCCATGGCCAACGCGGGCCCCAACACCAACGGGTCGCAGTTCTTCATCGTCACCGGCGACGCCGGCGTCGCACTGCCCCCGAGCTACAGCCTGTTCGGCATCGTCACCGAGGGTATGGAGACCGTCACCGCGATCGAGGACGACGGCAGCGCGCAGGGCGCCCCGTCGACCACGCACACCATCGAGTCCGTGCAAATCATCGAGAGCTGACCCACACGAGTAACCCGACCCGGCGCCGCCTGAGGGCGCCGGGTCGTGCGGCAGGGCGACGTCGCCTCGGCGTCGTGTAGATCACACCTGTTGCTATTTAGGCCAGGCTGCCCTAAGTATTTACGGGTGACGACATCGACAGCGCCGACAGCGGGCGCGACATCGACGGTGCTGCCCGTCGAGGCCGAGGGACTGAGCCTGACGTTCCATTCGACTGACACCACCGTTGTCGCCGTTGACGACGTCTCCCTTTCCGTTGGACGCGGCCAGATCGCCGTGATCGTGGGCCCCAGCGGATCCGGAAAATCCTCCCTGCTGCAGTTGCTGGCCGGTCTCGACACCCCGGACCGGGGTTCGGTGAGAATCGGCGGCACAGAGCTGACCACCCTGCGCGACCGCGCGTTGACGGCGCTACGTCGAACCCGCATCGGATTCGTCTTCCAGGCCTTCCACCTGCTCCCCACCATGACCGCCCGGCAGAACATCGTTCTCCCGATGCGCCTGGCCGGGACACCTGTGAACGAGCACGACGTCGACGATCTGGCCCGCATACTCGGGATCTCGAACCGGCTGGACCACCTCCCGGGCCAGTTGTCGGGCGGTCAACAACAGCGTGTGGCCATCGCCCGCGCATTGCTGCCGCAGCCCGAGGTGATCTTCGCCGACGAACCGACCGGCGCACTCGACGCCGAGTCGGGCGGCGAGTTGCTGGACATGATCCGCTGGGCGGCGCGGGAACGCGGGCAGACCTTTGTGATCGTCACCCATGACGAGAAGGTCGCCGCCATGGCCGATCTGCAGTTCCGCATGGACTCCGGCGTCCTTCGCCGCGAACGGTGAGTGGGACGGTGGCCGCTCCGACACCCCTGACGATCGCCCTTCACGAGAATCGGACCTCGGGTCGAACCCGGGGTCTGCTGATCGCGGTGGTCCTGGGCTGCGTCCTGGTGGTGACCGGGTCGATTCTCGGCGCGTCGATGCAGCACCGAGTGTCCGCGGGTGCCGGCGTGGCCCACGAGGGCGTCGACATCGTCGTCCGCAGTGAACAGGGCGCCGCCGTCGACACCGACGCCGCCCTCGGCGGCGGAAGCAGCATGTCCCCCGGCGACGTCTCGTCGATCACGGAACTGCCGGGCGTGGCGTCCACCAGGGGGTTGTCCCGGGGAAGCGCGGCGCTCTGGGCAGGCGACTCCGTTCTGCCGACGGTCCTGGAATCGGTCCCCTCGGGCGACTTCGCCTGGCAGCGCCTGGACGAGGGCCGACTGCCCGAAGAGGGAACCGAGATCGCGCTGAACCGAGATCTCCTCCGCGACGCCGGACTCCGGGTCGGAGACACGGTCGTGCTCGGCAACGCCGCCTCGGGACAGGCCGCCTTCACCGTCGTGGGATCCGTCGACACCCGCGGCGCGCTCGCCTATCAAGCCACCGGATACGGGCTCGTCACCCTGCCCGTCGCGAGCGCGATCGCCGGGATCGACGGGGTCAACGAGGTCACTGTCCGGCTCGAGCCGGGAGCCGATCCGGACGAGATCATCAGCGCGATCAACTCCACCACCCCGGTGGGCTGGCCCCAGAAGGCCTCGGAGATCGTGTCGGCGACCGAGCAGGTGTACGGGATCGGCATGGGGGTCCTGACCGCGATGATCAACGGTTTCGCCCTGATCGCGGCGATGATCGCCGTCGTGGTCCTGGCCGCCGTGGTGTGGGCGTCCCTTCCCGGCCGCCGGGAACGGTTCGCGATGCTCCGCCTCATCGGCGCGACCCGCGGCCAACTCGCGTCCATCATCGCCCTGGAGACCGGCATCATCGCCCTGCTGGGCGCGATCCTGGCGCTGCCGCTGGGGATCGCGGCCGCCTACATCGTGGTGCCGCTCGTCGGGCACATCCCCGGCGTTCCCGCCCTGACCTGGTCTGACATCAAGATCCCGGTCGCCCCGATGATCGCGGTGCCGCTCGGAGCGCTCGGCGCCTCTCTGGTCGCCGCACTGGTGCCGATGGCGTCGGTTGCCCGGATTTCCCCGGCCGGCGCTCGTCGCGCGACGTCGACACCGACCGCCGCGCACCCCGCGCGCACGGCCACCCTGTTCGTCGCGGTGATCGCCGCAGTGGTCTTCGTCTTCGTCGCCGCCCTCCACCTCGGCATCTACTGGACCGCAGCGGCCGGCGCGCTCGTCGCGGTCCTGTGGATCGCGGCGACCCCCGCGGTGGCGCGAATCCTCGCGGGCCGCGGCGCCGCCCTGACCGCTCACCGGTTCCCCGTGGCGTCGCTGACCCTGTCCGGGATCCAGCGGTTCCCCGGCCGTGCCGCCGCCACCGGACTGGGAGCCTCCCTCGCCGCGGTCGTGATCGCGGTGAGCCTGGTGACCCTGAGTTCGGTGGCCGCGATCTCCGCAGCGCGGACGTCCTCCGAACCGGTCTCCGACCTCATGGTGGGCGCCTACGCAGGGTCCGGCTCACTGGGCGACACCACCCTCGACCAGCTCTCGGAGGTGGACGGTGTCCACGGCGCGGTGCCGATCACCGCCTCCCGTCTCACCCTTGTCGGACCGTCCTCGGACACCGGATTCTCCGACCGTGCCGAGACCCGGCTGTCCGGGAACGTCGTGGCCGTGGACGTCGCTGACCTTCTCGAGGTGTCGGAAGGCCGGTTCCCGCTGACCGAGGTTGCCGGCGACGAACTGTACCTTCCGGAATCCACCGTGCCGCCGTTCGCCGACGGCGCCGAGGTGACCGTCCGCGGACCGGACGGCGAGGTCACGCTGACCGCCCGATACGTCGAGGACCTGCCGTTCCCGCAGCTGGTCGCGCCGTCCGTCCTCGACCAACTCGGGGCGACGCCACAGGTGCCCGCGGTATGGCTGAGCGTCGCTGATGACGCCGACCGGACCACGGTGTTGGACTCGGTTCGAGCGATAGCAACCGTGGCCGGGGACCTCCCGGTCTCCGGTCCGGCCGTCTCCGACGCCCGCGTGGACGGGGTGGTCAACATCGCCCGCGGTCTGGCCATCGGCATGCTCGCGGTGGCCGTACTGATCGCGGTCATCGGTGCCGCGGTGATCGTCTCCACGACCCTCCGCCAGCGGGCCACCGAGATGTCCGTGCTGCGGCTGCTGGGCATGAACGCCGCGAGCCTGCGACGGTCGGTGTCCGCGGAGACCTGGACCGTCGGGACCTTGAGCGTCGTTGCCGGACTCGCGCTCGGGATCACCCTGGGATGTGCCGCCACGCTCGCGGTCGCGACCGAACTCGGCTTGGATCCGCTGATCCGGATCCCCATCATCACCGTGATCATCCTCGGGGCCGCCACCGTCCTCGGGCTCCGCATGGCCGCTTCCTCGCCGCTGGACCGGGTGTCCACAGTCCCACCGGCGCGCGCACTCAGGGCTTCTACAACGGGAGAGAACTCATGACCTTTGGACGTTCGGCCCGGACCGGCGCCGCAGTGCTGGCCGCGACGCTCGCCGCACCGCTGGCCACGCTCGGACTCGGCGTGGGCACCGCCCAGGCGGCACCCCGACGCGCACAGCTGACCTACGACTGCCTGGCCGCCGCGCAGGGCTTCGAGGGGGACGCCCGGCCCTACCCGTTCGTCGTCGCACTGGACATGGACGTTCCCGACTCACTGGCACCGGGCGACACCGTGGCCCTGAACGGCAGTTTCTCCGTGCAGATGCCCGAGGACCTGCGCGCCCTGGCCGCGGACTACTTCACCACCCTCCAGGTGGTCTCCGACTCGCTGAGTGTGCCGGTCACCGTCGGCGGGAACACCGTCACCGTCCCCATGAGCCGCTTCGACTCCGGACAGATGCCAGCGTCGATGCAACCGTTCATCGTCTCGGGAGCGGTCGGGGCCGACCCGTACCAGGTCCCCGCCGATGCCGCGGGCGAGGTCCACATCGGGATGCCGTCCGGCGGCGCCACCAGCATCATCAACGGGGCGCCGGTGGCCTTCAACGCCCAGGCGCTCCTGTCCGGCGGGTTCGTCGCCAACTTCGTGGGCGAGTACCCGTATCTCCTGTCGTGCAACCCGCCCGCCGGTGACACCACCCTGGCGACCATCCCGATCTCCGCCCCCGAGTCGGCAGCACCGGCCGCGGCACCGGCGGCAGCCCCAGGTGCCTCCTCCACCAGAACCGGGGCGGCCACCCCCGCGACGGGCGGCCCCGGCACGACCGTCACCAACGGGGCACCGGCAGCGCCCGCTCCCGCAGCACCGGCCGGCGGAGCGCAGCAGGCCGCCGGCGCCGGAACCCCTTCCGTCGCCGGAGCACAGGGGGTCGGTGCGCAGGGGGTCGGCACGCAGAACGTCGCGGCCAACCCCGGACTCATCGCCCAGACGAGCCCGAGCCGCGGACAGGACGTCTGGATACCGGGCTGGCTCGTGGCCACCGTCGCCGCACTCACCGCCCTCACCGCAGTGGCAGTGGCGGTTCGCGGACAACTGAAGCTCTCGGCATTCCGCGACGAGCTGGAGGGGTAGAAGATGAGCGCCGAACACTTTTCGGGAATCCGCCATCGCCGTGGTGGTGTCGTCGTCATCGGGGTTGTCACCGCGGTGACCACCGCCCTCCAGGCACCTACCGCGGCGGCCCAGTCCCCCGAGGCTCCCCTGGACCTGACCTGCACGGTCACCTCGCCGGGACTTCCGGCGGCGCTCGCCGTGCCGGACGTTCCCGCCACCCTGGAGCGGCGGCCGGACCCGCGCGAGGGCGACGCCACCGACATGGGGCCCGCCCCGACCGACCCGGTGGATTCCCGCGGCGAACTCACCCTCCGCCTGCCCGCGGGACTCGGCGACCTTCTCGCCGCCCATCTGCCGGGCGCGCGCCCGAGCCCCGAGGGGCTGCGGATCAACGTGGACATCGCTGCCGAGGGCGAGGCCACCGGCGGCGAGGCGGGGGGCCGTGCTGCGGTCGGTGACACCCGCGAGGTCCGGCTGGCCATGCCCGGCGACTCCGCGGTCGAGCCGACACCGGCGCTTGCCACGCTGGCCGCGGATTTCACCTGCCGCGTGATCGAGGAAGTCGCGCCCGTCACGCCCGCAGGGCCCGCAGGGTTTGCAGGACCCGCGGGGGTTGCAGGGCCCGCAGGGTTTGCAGGGCCCGCAGGGTTTGCAGGGCCCGCGGCACCCGGGGAGCCCCTCGCCGAACTGCGGTCCGAACCGTCATCCGGAC
>DHCFJ07801__coassemble_1825_pt1 | contig 21393 bp, 22 predicted proteins | sample DHCFJ07801__metabat2_low_PE_010 | metagenome-assembled genome bin DHCFJ07801
CCGACTACCGGCCGTCGCTCGGTTCCGTGCAGTCGTGGGTGCTGACCATCACCCATCGCCGCGCCGTGGATCGCGTCCGTGCCGAAAGCGCGGCCACCCGGCGGGATGAGGCCGACGCCGCCGCGGGGATCGCCGCCGGGACAGCGGAATCCGGTGATGTGGCCGAGCAGGTCACCGAACAGCTTTCCCGCGACGAGGACGCCGCCCGCGTTCGCGGCTGCCTGGACACGCTCACCGACACCCAGCGCGAGTCCATCGAGATGGCCTACTTCAACGGCCTGACCTACCGCGAGGTCGCCGACACATTGGAAGCCGCCCTGCCCACGATCAAGTCCCGGATCCGCGACGGCCTGCGGCGGCTGAAGAATTGCTTGGGAGGTGCGCCGGCATGACGGAACGGAATCACGATCATCCCGGGTCGCCCGACGCTGGAGACCCCGATGGCGCTGTGGCCGGCAACGACGCGGCCGACGGCACGCATGGCATCGACCCCGCCGATCTGGATCTCTACGCCCTGGACGCGCTGCCCGGCCCGGAAACCGACGCGCTCGAGGAGGCGCTGGTCAACGCGCCGGAGGACCAGCGCGCGTCGATGCTCGCCCACATCGCCGCGACCCGCGAGGTGGCCGCGGACATGGTCGCCGGCGCCGGCCTGGACGCCTCGCCCCCGCCGGCGCTGCGCGCCAAGGTTCTCGACGAGGTGGCCACGTATGCGCGCCGTGAGGCCGCCGGTCGACCTGGAAAATTTGACGACGACGACAACACCGCTGACCCCGCCCCCGGCGACCGGTCAGACGGCGATGGCTCGGTTGTCGATCTCAGCTCGGCCCGGGCGAACCGCGGCCGGAGGACGTGGGCCGTGATCGGCTCCGCGGCCGCTGCGGTCCTGCTGGTCGCGGCCGGTGTAGCCATCGGCTGGCTGGCCGGCGGATCGTCGTCGGAGGACAACCTGCCCGTCGCGACACCCACCTCGACCGCCCCGCCGACCGACTCGCCGTCGGCCCCGTCGATGCCCGAGGGCGTCGCGCAGCTGCTCGCCTCCGACGACCTGGAAATCTCGCGCGGCCCGGTCGGGTCCGCCGGTGCGGCGACCGTGCTCGCGTCCCAGTCTGCGGACATGGCGGTCATCTCGATGACCGGATTGCCCGAGCCGGATGCGGGTCGCGCCTACCAGCTGTGGCTGATGGGCGACCACGACCCGATCCCCGCGGGAACCATGGAGGCGGGCCAGGTCGGGCCGTCGCCCGCGGCGATGATCAGCGACATCCGGGGCTCGGACCAGATCGGGATCACCAACGAGCCGGCCGGCGGCTCACCCGCCCCGACCGGCGACGTGCTGGCAGCGCTCGACCTGACCTGACCCGGCCGCCGACGGCCCGCGCCGGGCACCCTGCGGCGGTCCGCGCAGCCCGGCGCTGGCCCGAGCTCCGGCCCGAGTCTCAGCGCCGGCTCCGGCGAAGGATCAGGCCTGCCACCACTGGCGCAGCGGGACGTCCCAGGTCTGGGCGTCGTCCAGGCGCACGGCGAGGATCTGGTGGAGCTGGATCTTGTTGTGCTCGAAGCCGTACTGGCAGGCGCCCATGTACAGGCCCCACAGTTTGGCCATGGTCTCGCCGACCTCCTCGACCGCCAGGTCCCAGTGCTCGACGAGGTTGGCGCACCAGTCGCGCAGGGTCATGGCGTAGTGCTGGCGCAGGTTCTCCTCGTGGATCACCTCGAAGCCGGCGTTCTCGGCCTCCAGGTGCACGGTGCCGGCGCCGGCGAGCTCGCCGTCGGGGAAGATGTAGCGGTCGATGAACTGCCCGGCCTTGGTGGTGCGGGAGTTGTCGGGGCGGGTGATGCAGTGATTGAGCAGGACGCCCCCGGGCCGCAGGTAGTTGTAGAGGCTGCTGAAGTAGGAGTGGTAGTTGCTGCGCCCGATGTGCTCGGTGATGCCGATCGAGGAGATGGCGTCGAAGTCACGCTCGGGCACGTCGCGGTAGTCCTGCAGCCGGACCTCGGCCAGGTCGCCGAGCCCCTGCGCCTCGATCTCCGCCTGCGCCCACTCGGCCTGTTCCTTGGACAGGGTCACGCCGATCGCGTGGACGCCCCGGCGGGCGGCGTAGCGGACCATCCCGCCCCAGCCGCAGCCCACGTCGAGCAGTCGGTCGCCGGCCTTGAGGCCCAGCTTGTCGAAGACCAGGCGGTACTTGTTCTCCTGCGCGTCCTCGAGCGAGGCGTCCAGCTCGGGGTAGCAGGCGCACGTGTACGTCATGGACGGCCCCAGGACCCACTCGTAGAAGCGGTTGGAGACGTTGTAGTGGTAGCTGACCGACGCCGAGTCCCGCTCCTTGGAGTGCCGGCGCATCCCGCTCATCAGTCGGCGCCACGGCGGCTGGATCTCCTGGTCCGGGACCGGGAGGAACTTGACGTTCTCGACGCCGATCGAACGGGCGATCCGCATCAGGGTCCGCGCGTCGGGCGTGTGGGTCATGAACTTGCGGAACACCTCGAGGGCGCCGAAGACGTTCCGCGGGGCGCCGGGGTGCACGCCCTCGACCTCGAGTTCGCCCATGAGGTAGGCGCGCGCGAGTCCGAGGTCGCCGGGCGCGGTGACGAAGTACTGCAGCGCCTTCTCGCTCTTCAGGCGGAGAACCAGGTCGCTGTCGGCGGGACCGATCGCGGACCCGTCGTAGGCCTCGATCCGCAGCGGCGGCTCACCGGTCGCGAAGGCACCGATGATCTCGCCGATCGTCATCTTGCCCGTGGGCATGGTGCGTGTCGATGTCATCGTGCTCCAACCGCCTTGTCGTACAGGGTCGCGAACCGACCGTCGGGATCAAATTCTGACTTCAGTCGTGCGGCGTGGTCGCCGCCGTACAGCTGGGCGAACTCCTCGCGGGAGTAGAAGGCCTCCGAGTACAGGGACTTGTGGCCACCGAGCCCGGAGATCTTCTCCTCGATGCGCCGATTCCAGGCCCCCACGTCCATGCCGGGCTCTATAGGTGCAGAGGACCAGAATCCGATGTTGACGTACGTCGTGTCGGGGGCCAGCGGGTAGAGGGGCCACGGCCGGACCGAGTCAGGCTCCCCGCTGGGGCCGGGCACGGGCGCGCCGTCCGGCCCGGTCGCCGGGGTGGTCTCGCGCAGCCGCAGCGGGCAGATCCACAGCGGCTCGATCGGCACTTCGCGCAGGAACCATTCGAGGAACTCGGCGGCGCGGTCGATGGTCACCTCGACGTCCTGGACGACGCGCTCGCGCGGGCCCTCGCCCTTGAGCGCGCCGATCTTGTTGCCCAGGTCGTAGCGGTGATCGAGTCCGATGATCTTCCAGTACGCCGACGAGCGGAGCAGGTGCTGCGGCCAGAACCGGCGGATCCTGGGGTTCTGGGTGCCGAACGCGCGCGAGCACCAGAACCAGTCGGTGTCCCAGCGCCACAGGTAGTCGCGGATGGTCAGGCGGTCCCGCGTGATCGAGCCCTCGGGCCCGCCGTGCTGGATCGACCGGTAGTAGATGGCCTGCTTGTCGGTCGCGCCGGTGTAGTCCGACGTGGGACCGGGCTCATCCGTGCGCCGCCCCAGGCAGAGGTATGACTCGTCGGCGGAGAAGATCACGCCGTCAAGAAAGTCCACGACACCGGAATCGTCCGAGCCGTGGGCGGCGCCATCGCCCGCCGGTGCGCCGCTGACGGCGTTGTCGTCGTCGTACCGTCCTTCGTCGGCGACCCGCTCGAGCGCCGCGGTGAGCGCGGCGATGGAGGTGAACCGCACGTGGCGCAGCTCGACGTAGCGCTTGACCGGCTCGAGGGCGATGCGCAGCCGCACCGCGTAGCCGAGCGAACCGTAGGAGTTGGGGAAGCCGCGGAACAGAGCGCGTTCACGCGCGGTGCCGTCGGGGCGCGCGGTGACGATCTCGCCGGTGCCGGTGAGCACCTCCATCTCGAGCACGGACTCGTGCGGCAGCCCCAGGCGGAAGGAGGTGGACTCGATACCCAGCCCGGTCACGGCGCCGCCGAGGGTGATGGTCTTGAGCTGCGGCACGACATACGGCATGAGGCCGTGGGCGAGCGTGGCGTCGACCAGGTCCTCGTAGGTGCACATGCCCTGCACGTCGGCGGTGCGGGCGTCCGGATCGACCGAGATGACGCGCGTGAGGCCGGTGGTATCAAGACCGGGCGACGACGACGAGGCCCGCGGTCGGAAGAGGTTGGACGTCTTCTTGGCCAGACGTACAGGTTCTCCCTCCGGCACGGCCTGGAAGCTATCGATCAGACGTTGCACCCCTTCCGCGTGGCGGGCGATACCCACCTCGAGGGGGTCAACGACAGTCACGGCAGTTCCCATGGGACCGAGCCTAGTGTCGGTCGCGGGGCCGCGTGACCGATCAGAACAGCCTCCCCCTGCCCGCGAAACGTCACGATTGTGACACTTCTCTCACCTGGCCGCCTGGTTCCGGCCATGCGACGGCCGGGGGTGACGTAGCGTCTGCGACACCGAGCACACGCCCGGGCGGATTTCCGCAGGACACACCCCCTCGAGGAGTCTTCATGTCATCCCTTCACCACGGCAACCGGTCCCGGCGTCGAACGCTGGCCGTCGCAGCGGGAATGGCCGCGTTGGCCCTGTCCCTGAGCGCCTGCAGCGGCGGCAGCGACGATGCCGATGCGGCGGTCGATTCCGCCACCAGCGCCGTCGCCTCCGCTGCCGACGCGGCCACCAGCGCCGCGGCCTCGGCCGCCGCCGACGCCACCAGCGCCGTGAGCGATGTCGGGGACCACGACGATCACGATCACGAGGGTCACGACCACGGCGATCATGACGACGATGATCACCCCGACGCCGACCGCGAGTACCTGGACTCGCTCCGCGCGAACGGCGTGACCGTCCACGACGATGTCGACTTCCTCGTCCGCGGCCACGACGCGTGCCGCGACCTCGAGGACGGCAACAGCTCCGACGAGGTGGTGGCCAAGTACTACGAGGCGCACCCGGAGGCCCCCGAGGACGAGGGCGCCACCGTGGTCGAGGCGGCGGTCGGCGCGTTCTGCCCCGACTACGCGCCCGCGCTGAACAACTGATCCGGTCGGCTCCAGCCCGGCCTGACCGTCACCGGGCGAGTCAGGCCGGCGGGTAGCCGAGCACGATCACCTCAGTCGAGCCCGACCGGGCCGGGAGCCATCAGATCCCGGCCCGGTCGAGTGCTTCCGCGGTGAGTCGACGGCCGAGGGCGATCATCTCCTCGGCCTTGTGGAAGTCGAACGCCGTGCACGAGTCGGACGGCACCTCGACCATCACGTCCGGGCGGTTCCCGGCCATCCGGTACGCCGTGATGATGCTCTCCATCACCTCGATCGAGTGGATCACCACGTCGAAGATCCGCAGCGTACCCGGCAGGGTGGCCTCGACCTGTTCGTCCGACTCGACCTCCGCCTCGCCCCTCGCCACTGATTCCTCGACCTCGGCCGAAGGCTCACCGGCGGCGTCTGCGGCAGCGTTTGCGGCCGCGACCGTGGCGGAGTCTGCGCTGCTCACCGTGTCCGCATCGGAGGCCGCCGCAGCGACCGCCACCGTCGCGGCGTCCGGAGTGCCGGTGGTGGCGTTGTCGTCGTCGTCAGAATTTTCTCGGCCAGCACCGACGTGGTCGGCGTGGACGTTCTCGGACTCGGCGTAGCCCTGGCCCCACCGCGCGGCGATCAGTCGCACCAGGTCGGCGTCGCGGACATCGGCGGCCGCGGTCTTGATCCGCCCGGTGAGTTTCGCGGTGGTCTTGGCCGCGCCCGAGCCGCCCTTGCGCGCGGACTTGGCATCGCCCTTGGCGCCGTCGTCGGAGTCCTGCCCCTGCAAGACCGTGGACACGCGCATCCCGGAGCGGCGGCCGGTCAGGGACACCGCCAGCAGCAGATCGCTCTCGACGGGCGCCAGCGGTTCGAGCGGCACCGGGTTGGTCACGCCACCGTCGATGATCAGTCGCCCGCCGACCAGCGCGGGGGTGACGACGCTCGGGATCGCGAACGAGGCCCGCACCGCGACATCCGCGGGGCCACTGTTGAACCACACCTCGCGGCGGGCCTTGAGGTCCGTGCCCACCGCCGTGAACGGCAGCTGCATGTCCTCGATACGGATGTCGTCGAGCATCTCGCCGATCACCGACATGATCTTGTTGGCGCGGATCGCGCCGCCGCCGGCGAAGGACGGGTCGAGCAGTCGCAGGACGTCGCGCTGGGACAGTCCCCGGACCCATTCCTCGAAATTGTCGAGCTTGCCGGACGCGTACAGCGACCCCACCACCGCGCCCATCGACGCGCCCGAGACCCCCACGACCTCATGCCCGCGGGCCTCGAGCTCACGGATCACCCCGATGTGCGCATAGCCGCGCGCGCCGCCCGAACCCAGCGCCAACGCAATCCTCATCCGGCGCCCCTTTCTGCGTTGTTACCTGCGATAGCCGTCTCCAGTGTGCACCGGCGGCGGCGCCGTGGGTGGCTCGTCGGGCCGAACGTGTCGGACCCGACATCTATCGTCTTCCCCACATCGACCACCTGTTCGATGTGGGGCCGCGGGCCCCTCACGAAGTGCCACGACAATCCTCAAGGAGCAACCATGAACAACGCCACGCTGGCCACCATCGACCCCACGATGCTGAAGATCGCCGCCACCATTGACCGTTACGGGATCAACATCGTCCACGTCGGCGGTGGCTGCGACTGCGCGGACTGTCGCCCTGCGCCGATGCCGGTGGATCAGCAGTTCGGGTACACGATCGGCCTCACCGACAGGGGCCACCCCGAACTCCTGCTGCGGGGTCTCGGCTCCAGAGCAACGGCGGCGACACTCAACAGGTGGGGTGCCGTGGTCCTGGACGGCGAGACGTTCGACGCCGGCCACCTCCTGTGCGAGGGCCCCCGCGGCACCACCTGGGAACTCGTGCCGGTGCGGCGCCCCTCACGCACCCTGCGGTGTGCAGCCTCCTACTACCGGACCGCCGGGGCGGGCCGCGCAACGCGGCCTGACGGGGTGTCGGCGTTGGAGTTGATCCCGGCCAGGCGTCCGTGCGCGTGCGGGAGCTGTAGCTGACGCACCCGGGGCGCGGGCGCCGTCGTAGGGTCTAACCATGCCCCGCCCCCACCTGCGACTGGACGCGAACTCCCCGACGATCATCGTGCCGCTCACGGCCTCGGACCTGTCGGGGCTCGAGCTCGATGCCGCCGCTGTGGCGGCCGCGCCTGCCGGTGTGGCCGCCGAGTGGCGGGTCGACCTGTACGAGCCGTTCACCGCCGGCGGCGGGCTCGATCCCGCCCCGGCGGTCGCAGCCCTGGAGCGACTGGCGGCGCTCCTGCCGGACACCGCGCTCCTGGTGACGTTCCGCACCACCGCGGAGGGCGGAACGTCCGAGATCAGCGGACCGGCCTACCTCGCGTTGCTCGACGCCGTCTCGGCCACCGGCCTGGCCTCCGCGGTGGATGTGGAGTACCGGCATCCGATGGCGGATCAGGCCATCGCGGCAGCGCAGCGGCACCAGACCGCAGTGGTGGCGTCCAACCACGATTTCGAGGGCACCCCGGCCACCGAGGAGATCGAGGCGCGGCTTCAGGCCATGGAGGAGGCGGGAGCCGACGTGGCCAAGATCGCGGTGATGCCGCGCTCGGCCGGGGATGTGGTGCGGCTGCTCGAGGCCACCGAACGCCGATACCGCGACGCGCAGATCCCGCTCATCACCATGTCGATGGGCGGGCTCGGCGCGGTCACCCGCATCGGCGGCGGCGTGTTCGGGTCGGCGGCGACGTTCGCGACCGTCGGCGCGGCCTCCGCCCCGGGGCAGTTGCCCGCCGCCGGGGTCCGGGCCGCACTGGAACTATTGCACGGTTAACTTCCGCCCGGCGTTAGCCGTAGCGGCGCAGCACCTCGTCGCGTAGTCCCTTGGTGGCGGTGTCGGCGATGGACTTCTGCGCCTTCTTCATCACCATGCCGGGGAGCTTGATCTTCAGGCCCACCTCGAGGTCGAAGGTCACCTCGGTGGTGCCGTCCCCCTTGTCGACCAGCTGATAGCGCGCGTTCTGCACATCCTGCGTGCCGCTCTCGACGAGCGACCAGCTGACCTCGCCGTCGTACCACTCGTACTTGACCACCATCTCGTCCGAGACGCCGAACTGCGAGATCTTTTCCCACACGACGATCGGCCACCCGTCCGCGTCGGCCTCACGAATCTCCACCGCACGGTGGGCGCTGGACCAGTCCACGAGGGACTTGACGTCAGCCATGACCTCCATGATCTCGGGGATGCCGGCCTCGATGGTGATAACTGATTGCACTGAGACTGTCATGCTCAGTGAAACTACCCTCACGGCCCGGTTACGGTGCGAGGATCGACAGATGAACTCGAGCTCCAACCGGGTAGTGGCGTTGCTTCGCGGGATCAACGTCGGCAAGGGCAACCGGATCGCGATGGCCGACCTGCGTGCCGTCACCACATCTGCCGGGTCCAGCGAGGTCGCGACCATCCTGGCCAGCGGAAACGTCGTGGCCACAGACCGGCGTCCGGTGGCCGAGGTGCGGGACGCGCTCGAGGCGGCCTACGCCGAGGCCTTCGGGTACGACGCTGTGGTGCAGGTTCTCACCAGGGATGCGGTCGCGGCGGCGGTCGAGGGCTATCCGTTCGACACTCTCGACGAGCACCACGACTATCTGGTGTTCTCCGATTCCGCCGAGGTCACTGCGCGGGTTTTGCACGACATGACAGACGAACTCCGGCCCGGCTCCACGGAAACCGTGGGAGCCGGGCCGGGCTGTGTCTATTGGCGGGTACCCCGCGGCGCGACACTGGCGTCAGATGCAGCGAAAGTGCTGCAGACGCGCGTCAACGCGCGTCATCTCACCACGAGAAATCTCAAGACATTGCGCAAGATTCTCGCGGTGGGCTGAGGCTGGATCAGGGCGCCTGGACGGATGCGCCGAGCGTGTCGACCAGCGCAGCGAGGGGCCCGAAGATGGCCGGGAAGATTCCGTCCCACATGGCCTGGAACTGAGTGGGGTCGAACGGGGGCATCGGTCACTCTCCTTCTATCGGGGCGACGCGCGGGCTCTCCGCAGGTGCCGCATCCCTATGGTCACAGGATCCAGCCAGGCGTGCGTCTTTGCAACCCGACGACCGTGGCACACTGCTTTTGATGCTCACTCTTCGCGGTCGTCGCACATTGTTCTCAGCATTGCTGCTGGTCACCGTTACCGCAGCCGCGTGCTCTGACGGCGGTACCGAGACCGCGGAGTCGACTGTGGGATCGGACACGGTGCCGATGGCGTCGTCGTCATCGTCATCGTCCATCCCGTCTCCCACCGCACCGTCACCGACCACACCGCCACCCACCGCGCTGTCTCCCGTGCCGACCCGCGCGCCCGCGCCCCCGCGGGCGGTCCCACCGTTCGTCGCCTCGGCGACGTGGGGCGGTTCCGACTACGGCGTGACCCTCCGCGTGGCCCCGACCCCCTCGGCGCTGCGTGCGGGTGGATTCGACGACGCCGATCTGGCCTGGTCCGAGGTCCTGCGCCTGGCCCCGGACGCGGACACCCCCGGCATGCGGGAGCAGTTCGACTGCCACTGGACGTGGGCGCGACTGCTCGAGCCGGACAAACCGACGTGGAACCTCGAACCGTGGCGCCCGGTCGTGGAAGCTGACCGCATGCTGCTGGAGGGCTGCAACCCGGGCGGGCCGGAAGTGTGACGACGGCATCGACCGCACACGCACGCCCAGTTACCTACTCGAATCGAACGCCACGTGGCACTGTCAGTCGCGGTCGAATCAGCGATGTCGGAACGTCCCTGCGAACGAGTCACATAGCGCCGATTCCTCCGCCCGATCGCCTCCGAACCAGAATGAGCCCTGAAACGGGGCCCGGAGAGACCGGAACGTATCCGCGGAATGAGGGGACCTCGTCGTCATCGACACCCCTGCCGGCTCACCCGGCGACCGCGCCCCTTCCCGCCACCGACGCACCCCGTCCCACCAACGACCACACCCCGACCGCAGGTGGGCCCCGGGGTGCGGGATCAACTCAGTGCAGACCGCGCAGGAGCCCCGCCTCCGCCGCCCGGGACGCCACCGCCGCACGACTGCGCGCCCCCAACCTGGCGATGATGCGACTCACCCGGTCCTTGACCGTGTGCACGCTCAGATGAACCCGATCAGAGATCTCCTGATTGGAGTAGCCGTCGGCGATGAGCGCGATGATCTCCAGATCATCCTGCAAACCCATCGCGCGAGCCGTCTCGAGGCGCAGCGACAACTCGACGGCGTCGAGAGCCTCCTCCGTACGCCGGCGATCGCCACCGGCCCGGCCCACCATCAGATTGAGCCGGCGATAAACATCCAGAGCCGTACGCTGCTGCTCCTCCAGCAGCTCCAACCGACTGGTCTTGGCCGCCAAACTCTCCTGAAGGTCACGCAACTCCGTCATGTCGCGCCCGACCCCCTGCCGGCCGACCAACTGCCCGTCGCGGTAGATGTTCCCCGCGTGGATCTCCAGGTCCCGGACCTGCCCGTCCGGCTGCAGAATCCGGGTCTCGAAGAAACGGCCCGGATCAGCGCTGGCCAGGCCCACCCGGAAATGCTCGACCGTCTCCGCGAGCGCGTCCGGGGCGATAACCTTGGCGAAATGCTGCCCGATCAGCTCCTCCACGGCCCAGCCGAAGATGCGCTCACCGGCCGGGTTGATGTAGGTGAAGCGGCCCTCCGTGTCGACCACGTAGACCACGTCGGCCAGGCGCGCCAGGAGATCCTGGTAGTCGAGAAACGGGTAGGTGGGCACCCGCTCAGGGTACGTCAGCAGACGGGGCGGGCCGGGCTGCGCTGCGGGGATGCCGGGCGGGGCAGCGCCCGGAGGGCGGCCACCCGTTCGGGTGCCGACTCACGACTTTCGGGGGTGTCCACAACCCTGGTGACCGGCGGACGATGTGAGCTGACCGACACCGACCCCCTCCACACCCCGAACCCGCCCGCCCCCGGGCCGGCCCGACACCCGCAGGAACACTCATGACCACACCCGCCTCTGCCGCCACGATCGCCGACCGCCTCGACGGCGCCGATACCCTCGCCGGACTGTTCCTGGCGACCGCCGACGCACACCCCGACGCGGTTGCCCTGCGCTCCCACGAGACGGGTGCGGAGATCACCTACGCCGAGGCACGGACGCGAGTCGGCGCGATCGCCTCCGCGCTCCGCGGTCTCGGAGTGGCACCCGGCGACACCGTCGCGTTGATGTGTAAGAACCGTCCGGAGTTCCACCTCGTGGACACCGCCGTGATGATGCTCGGCGCCGTACCGTTCAGCCTCTACAACACCTCGGCCCCGGAGCAGCTCGCGTACGTCCTCGCGGACGCGGGGGTGAAAACCATCGTCGCCGAGGCGGAGTTCCAGGCAGTGCTCGAAACGGCGCGCGAGACCGCCACGGGAATCGGCCAGGTCATCCTGGTGGACGCGCACTCCGAGGGCACCCCGGATCTGGTGGACGAGGTGGTCGCCGCGGAGACGGACTTCGACTTCTCCGCGGCCGACTCGATCCGCCCTGACGACCTGCTGACGCTCATCTACACCTCCGGCACCACCGGCCCGCAGAAGGGTGTGGAGCTCACGCACCGCGGCATGCTCACCCAGCTGCGCGGGGTCCATGCGGCGGTGCCGCTGGCCGGTCTGGGACGCCAGATCTCGTTCCTGCCGGCAGCGCACGTCGCCGATCGCTGGACCTCCCATTACTCGGGTTTCATGACCTACGCCAACGTCGTGACCTGCGTCGCCGACATGGCGGCACTTCCCGCCGCGCTCGTGGCGACCCGCCCCACCCTCTTCGGCGCGGTGCCACGCGTCTGGGAGAAGCTCAAGGCCGCGCTCGAGGCGGCGTACCCCGGGGATGCGATGGCCGACGCCGTCGCCAATCCCCAGGTCGCGGAGACCCTACGGGCAAAAATTGGGCTCAACGAGGCGCAGTGGGTGGTGACCGGTGCGGCCCCGACCCCGCGTGGCGTGCTCGAGTTCTTCACCGCCCTCGGCCTTCCGCTGTGCGAGATGCTGGGAATGTCCGAGGTGTCGTGCTGCGTGGCCACCAACACCCCGGACGCCATCCGGCTGGGTAGCGTCGGCCGCCCCCTGGACACGGTCGAGGTCCGCATCGCTGACGACGGTGAGGTCCTCATCCGCGGCCCACAGGTGATGAACGGCTACCGCGGTGCCCCCGGGAAGACGGCCGAAGCGATCGACGCTGACGGATGGTTCCAGACGGGCGATATCGGCCGCCTCGATGAGGACGGCTTCCTGTGGATCGTGGACCGTAAGAAGGAACTGATCATCAACGCGGCCGGCAAGAACATGTCCCCGGCCACCATCGAGATGGCCATCCTGTCTGCCGGGAGCGCGATCGCCCACGTGGCCGTGATCGGCGACCGGCGCCCCTACAACGTCGCGCTGGTCGTCGCGGATCCGGAGCGCGCGGACGACCCGGGGATCGAGCAGGCGGTGCAGGAGCAGGTGGACCGCGCCAACGCCACGCTGGCGAGGGTCGAGCAGATCAAGAAGTTCACCGTGCTGCGACAGGATTGGCGGCCCGGCCACGAGCTGACACCCACCATGAAGCTGCGGCGCAAGGTCGTGGACGAGCTCTACGCGGAGCAGATCGAGCAGCTCTTCGGCTGACGGGCTGCGCCGGCCGCTCCGGGCGCTCCGCGCGCTCCGGTGGCGCATGTCTCCGGCCGCTCCGGTGGCGCATGCCCACGCCGTACCCACAATGGGGGCATGCGTCAGACACAACGGATGATCATCGAGCAGTTGGGGGTCCGGCCGGACATTGACCCGGCCATCGAGGTCGAGCGGCGGGTGCGCTTCCTGATCGACTATCTGCGCACGTCCGGAGCGGCCGGATACGTCCTCGGCCTGTCCGGTGGGGTGGACTCCACGCTGGCCGGCCGCCTGGCGCAATTGGCGGTGGAGCAGATCCGCGCCGAAGGCGGCGAGGCGACGTTCGTGGGGATGCGGCTGCCCTACCGGGTGCAGCACGACGAGGCGGACGCAGTGGCCGCCGTCCGGTTCGTGGACGCGGACGAGACACTGACGGTTGACATCGCGCCGGGCGTGGACGGGCTGAACGAGCAGATCCGGCAGGCCACCGGCGCCGCCCTGGGCGATTTCACCAAGGGCAACACCAAGGCGCGACACCGGATGGTCGCCCAGTACGCGCTCGCCGGTGAACGGAGTCTGCTGGTGGTCGGCGCGGACCATGCCGCGGAGAACGTCACGGGGTTCTTCACCAAGTTCGGCGACGGCGCCGCGGATGTCCTGCCGCTCTCGGGGCTGGACAAGCGCCAGGCCCGCGCCGTGCTGCGGCATCTGGGGGCGCCCCGCCAGCTGTGGGAGAAGGTGCCGACGGCCGACCTGCTCGACGAGGACGTGGGCCGGACCGATGAGGACGAACTCGGCCTGAGCTACGAGCACATCGACGACTACCTCGAGGGTCGCGAGGTCCCAGGTGAGGTGGCCGAACGGATCGAGGAGGCCTGGCACCGCGGCCGTCACAAGCGCACCACGCCGGTCGAGGTGTCGGACACGTGGTGGCGGCCGCCGGGCACGGCCCCGGGTGCGGGCCGGACGGCCCTGGTCGTGGTGGACATGCAGAACTCGTACTTCGAGTTCCCGGAGCTCGCCGCGGTACGGGACGAGCTGGTCTCACGGGTCAATGAGCTGATCGACGCGGCGCACGGCGCCGGCCGGCCCGTGGTGTTGGTGCGGACCGAGCACGCCCGTGACCGTTCGACGTGGACTCTGAATATGGACGACGACGACGAGGGCTTCGCCTTCCCGGGCTCGGAGCAGTCCCGCTTCCTCGACGGACTCCACACCGGCGGTCACGTGGAGGTGGTCAAGACCCGGGACAACGCCTTTCACGGCACCTCGCTCCGGGAGGATCTCGACCGTCTCGGTGTCGACAGGATGCTTCTCTGCGGGGTGTCGACGCACAGTTGCGTGGCGCAGACGGCGATCGTCGCGTTTGACCTGGGCCTGCGCGTTGCCGTGGCGCGCGGGGCGATCTCGTCCGACAACGAGGAGTTGTCGGAGGCGATGCTCCGGTATCTGTCCGACCAGAAGCGCCAGCCCGTGCTGGATCAGCCCGCGAGCATCGATCTGCTCGCCTCGGACTGGCCCGGCGAGAACTCGTCGACCTCCTCGCGGTGAGCTGACTCGCGCAGCCGCCCTGCCGCTGTGATCCGCGCTCAGTCGACGGTGGCCGGCTGCTTTTCCGTCCCGTCGGGGTAGCGCGCGAACCGGGTCTGGCCGTGCTCGTGGACGGGCCCGTTGTTCGGCAGGTCCCACTGGCCGAACTTTCCGGCGCGGTACTCCTCGATCGCGGCGACGATGTCCTCGCGGGTGTTGCCGACGAACGGCCCCTGCTGGACGACCGGCGCTCCGATGGGGCGCGCCTGGAGGATGAGGAACGAGGCGCCCTCCGCGCCGGCGGTCACGGTGACGGCCTCCGGCGCCAGGACGGCGGCGTCGTAGCCGAGTTCCTGACCGTCGACGGTGACGCCGCCTCCGTAGTTGTAGAGGACTCGTCCGGCCGCGGGGTCGAAGGCGGGCAGTTCGGTGCTCACGCCCGGGTCGAGGGAGACGATCCAGATCGCCAGGTGGTTCTCGGGCCGGGCGGCCCACGAGTTGGGCGGCGGATCGAGCGCGCGGACACCGTCGATCTCTCCGGCGATCACACGGAAGCGGGCGGCGGAGCCCTCCGCCCCGCGCACGACGATCGGGGTGTCCTCGGCCCAGAACATGTCGAAGTGCGGCTCGGCCGACTTGTCCTCGGGCGCGAGGTTGAGCCAGATCTGGAAGAGCTCGAGCGGGTTGGGCGCATCGTCCTTGAGCAGCGGCATCATCTCGGAGTGCGAGATGCCCGCGCCGGCGGTGAGCCACTGGGTGTCACCGTGGCCGAAGCGGGCGGCGGCGCCGAGGGAGTCGGTGTGGTCCACGATCCCGTCGAGTACCACGGTGACGGTCTCGAATCCGCGGTGCGGGTGCTGGGGAAAGCCCGGGACGGAATGCCCGTGGTACATGGACCAGCCATCCTTGCCGGAGAAGTCCTGCCCGAGCGAGCGTCCCTCGAGCGAGGCGGCCGGGCGCATGGTCTGGCCATCGGCCGCGGGGAACTTGTCCCGGTGGTGTGCGGTGAACAGGAACGGATCGATTCCCGGCCACTGGGCACCGAGTGGGACGACCTGGCGAACTGCGGACACGGGGACCTCCTGGTAACGCACGGCGCAAATTGCTGTCACATCATCCAACCAGACGTGTGGCGCCGCTATTCCTCTGTATCCACCCTGCGCTGCGCGCGCTCCTGCTGCCACCTGAATCCGAGGAATCCCACCACCACGACGATGATGGCCACCACCACCGCGTTGGAGAACCAGCCGGCCACCGCTTCGATCCGTTGCCACTGACCGCCGAGAAGATAGCCGCCCACGACGAAGATCGAGTTCCAGATCCCACTGCCGACCGTGGTCAGCGCGAGAAACAGCAGGAAGTTCATGCGTGCCACGCCGGCGGGGATGGAAATGAGGCTCCGCACGACCGGAACCATGCGTCCGAAGAACACCGACGCCGGGCCGTGGCGCCCGAACCACCCCTCGGCCTTGTCGAAGTCCTCGACCTTCATCAGCGGCACGCGATCAAAGAGCGCGCGCACCCGGTCAGCGCCCAGCCAGAATCCGAGCCCGTAGGCGAGGATCGCGCCGAGCACCGACCCCAGAGTCGTCCAGAAGATCGCCCCGGCGAGGGTGAACGTGCCCTGCGCGGCCGAGAACCCGGCCAGCGGCAGGATCACCTCACTGGGGATGGGCGGGAAGACGTTCTCCAGCCCCACGATGATGGCCGCGCCCGGTCCGCCGAGCGTGTCCATCAGGCTGACTGCCCAGCCGGCGATTCCCCCGAGCTCGCCTTCGGCGGCCAGGATCTCGACAGCCGGGAGCCCGGCGGCCTGGAAATCAGCTGCCGACACCTCGGCAGCAGGAATTACGCGTGTGGTCTCCGGGACGGGTATCAGCCCCGCGCGATCACACCGGTGACCGGGATGCGACCGTCGACGGCCTGGCGGAAGTTGAGGACCGCACGGTTGAGGTGGAAGTCGTTGGTCACCACCACGGCACCGGTCGTGCCGCGGTCGCGGAAGATCTGGTCGGTGAACCGGGCGTTCTGGACAGTCGAGTTGGAGTTGCCCTCCTCGGTGATCCGGTGGGGCGCGATGCCGGCGCCGCGCAGCCAGTCACCCATGGCACGAGCCTCGGTGCGACCGTTCTTGGGCACGCCACCGGTGACGATGATGCGCGCGGTCGGGTAGGTCGTGGCGAGTCGGTAGCCGGTACGCAGCCGCTCTTCGAGGACCGGCGGGATGTTGCCCTCGGGGGACAGGCCCGCGCCCAGGATGACGATGTCGGTGGTGAAGGGGTTGAGGTTGAGGATCGCGGGATCGTCGGTGTTGAAGGCGTCGAACTCACCGCACGAGGGCAGTTGTCCCTGGTCAACCGTCTGGCAGCCCAGCATGATCGCCCCGTTGTACAGCGACGGAACCGTCGGCACCTCAAAGGGTCCGGCCGATGCGGTTCCTGCCCCCAGGCTCATCGCCATTGCCGCCGTTGCGGCGACCGCGGCGAGACGCCTCTGTGTCTTTCCCACGAATCCGGTCCTCTCCCAAGCAAAGTCGTGACCCAATGGTTATCGGCGGTATCGACCGCGGCGTTACTGATGACTCGATCTGATCACGAATGGCCGCGCGTAACCTGCACGGCATGACCGAAGGATACGACAAAGTCACGGCTGTGGAACACCTCCGCAGGGTGGATTCTTTCCTACGAACACATATCGACGCGGTCGGCCCCTGCACTCTGACGCCCGCCCCCGACGCCGGCCCGCACACCCTGTTCGACCGCCTGGCCTCGTCGATCCTGTCCCAGCAGTTGTCGGTCAAAGCCGCCGCGACGATCGCCGGACGGCTCCGCGACCGCGCCGGAGACCGTTCCGGAATTCGCGCCGAAATACGCGCCGACGACGACCCCTCGCCCACCGCGCCACGCCTCCCCCTCGCCCCGCACCGGGTCGCCGCCCTGTCAGACGAGGAACTACGAGCCTGCGGCATCTCCCGGCCGAAGGTGGCCGCCCTTCGAGACCTCGCCGACGCGGTGCACTCCGGGCGGCTCCCCGCCCTTGAGGCGCTTCGCGGATATGACGACGACGACGTCGTGGACGCCCTCACCGCCGTGCGTGGCATCGGCCGATGGACCGCCGAAATGCAGCTGATCTTCCTGTTGGATAGGCCCGATGTGTTTCCCCTGGCCGACGTCGGCGTCCGCCGTGGCTTCGAACGGGTGATGGGCCTCACCGAGAAGGCGACTCCGGCGCAGATGGCCGAGCATGCGCAGGCTTGGTCCCCGTACCGGTCGGTCGCGTCGTGGTACCTGTGGCGGGCCGTCGACCAGACCGGTGAGTCCGTCCCGCCCGCCTGACCTACGCCCGGCCCGCCACTTCGCCCCACACCACTGACCCACGCCAGTTGCACGACATCGCTCCGCGGTCGCAAGACATATTGTTTGCTTTCTGATCGTTTTTTCGCACCACATGTCTTGCGGCTGGCCAGGCCTGTCTTGCAACCTGCACATAGGCACCTGGGTGCTCGGCCGCCGCTCCGTTGTCCCGCGGTCCCGCAGCCGAGCACTGGCCGCCCCAGGCGACGCCATCACCGCGCGCTCTCCCGTCCCCGCAGATCGGGAATGTCGGGGAACCCGGGAAGGTGCCGGGCGGCATCAGCAGGATTGCCACTGAGCTCACGCACGGGCGCGGAAGCGGTCGCCTGGGCCAGCTCGACCGCTCCGGCCGCGCCCGCCGCCCGGGCGATCGCGACCGTGACATGCTCGGGGGCCGTCGATCCGGTGCCGGCGAACCAGGCCCAGCGACCGTCGAACGTGAGCGGCCGCGGATCCAGCACCTTGGCGAACCTGCCACGGTGGCGACGGGCGTCTTTCGGCGAGGGCCCGACGAGGTGGACGCCCTGCCGGGTCCAGGCACTCCTCCGCACCGTCGACTGCGGGGGGCCACCGGGATCGGTTTCCTTGGTGTAACGACCAGCACCGGTCACGGGGACCACGCTGCCCGGGACGATTTGGTCGTAGCGGATCACGTAGGGGCGCAGGCCTGGAGCGAAGGACCCGATGATCAGGCCGCGCTCACACACGAGCAACCGCTCGTTGCCGACGTAGAGCAGCGCCAGCCCGAGCAAGACCCCGAAGACCACCGTCGGCGCCAGGGCCAGCAGGACGGTCTCCCCGGGACTGACGAGGGTGAGTCCGGAAAGCAGCAGCCAGGTCCCCACGAAGACCCCGATCGTCTTCGGGGTGGGCTTGTCCCAGTACTCGGCGACGACACCACCGAGCTCCTCACGGTGGCGGCGGGCCGCGGACCGGACGCTCACCGCTGCACCGCCCGGCCGTGCCGGCGGTCCGGCGCGGTCCGCGCCCGACGGTCGTCGTGATCGTGCGGCCCGGTCACTTGGGCGCGAGCGTTCGTCGTCATGTCCCGCCTTTGCGTCGTTGAAGCGCCCTGGGTCTGATGGAGACTCGCGCTATTTGATTCCCACCAGTTGATCGGTGGTGGTTTGGCCAGCATAGAACGTCTGCTCGAACTCGGCGGGTGGGACGTCGCTGAGGTAGCCGTGCAGGCGCTGCGTGTTGTGCCAGTGCACCCATCCGAGGGTCGCGAGCTCGAGGTCCTCGACGGTCTTCCAGGGGCCTGGGCGTGCGGGTCCGCGGACGAGTTCGGTCTTGTAGTACCCGTTCACGGTCTCGGCCAGGGCGTTGTCATAGCTGTCGCCGACGGTCCCGATCGACGGCGTCGCTCCGATCTCCGCGAGTCGTTCGCCGTAGCGAATCGACGTGAATTGAGAACCCGCGTCGCTGTGACACCTCAGATCCTCGTGGTGACGACCTCTCGACCAGCGGGCCATCTCGATCGCGTCGAGGACCATCTCGGTGCGCATGTGAGATGCGCACCGCCATCCGACGATCATCCGTGAGTACGCGTCGATGATGAAGCAGACATACGCGACGCCCGCCCACGTCGGCACGAACGTCAGATCGGTGACCCAGAGCCTGTTCGGCGCGGTCGCGGTGAACTCCCGTTTCACGAGGTCCGGGTGCCGCGTCGATGTCGGATCCGGCCGGGTCGTCTTGACTCGCTTGCTCCGGATCGCGCCCTCAATGCCGGCAGCCCGCATCAGCCGGCCCGTCTGGTCCCGGCCGATATCGATCCCGGCGCGGCGGGCGGTCTTCCAGAGCTTGCGGACCCCATAGACGCAGTAGTTCGCGTTCCAGAGCGTGACCAGCTCAGGCATCAAGACCGCGTCGCTCACCGCGCGCGCCGACGGGCGCGGTCTTTCGCGGCGTAATAGGTGCTCGGAGCCACCTGCAACAGGCTGCAGATGGGCTCGACTCCGAGGCGGCGGCCTTCGACGACGTCGTTCTTGTTCGCGTCGATGAACGCGACTACTTCCGATGTTGACGGTTTGAGTCTAAGGCAGCCCTCTTCAGAATTTCGTTAGCCCGACGAAGCTCACGGACCTCTTGCTCCAGCTCCCGCAGCTTCCGCGATTCGGCCGTGGTCACGCCAGCCACGTTGCCGTCGTCGATGTCGGCCTGCTTGACCCACGTCCTGACGGACTCGATCCCGTATCCGAGCTGCGTCGCGACCCGCTGGACCGTCCCGTGCTCGGTCCCCAGCTCCGCTCGCAGAGTTCGCACCATCCGGACCGCTGCGGCCTTCTCCTCCGGCGAATACCGACGCGTGGTCGGCTTCCCAGATCCCTCATTCGACACCATGACTCCATCCTCGTTTCCAAAGTCAGGAGTCTCCAACAAAGCCAGGGCGCTTCACGTCGAGTCGATTCGTGCCGTAGGCACCCTGTCGTACATCGGGGTAGCCCACAACGTCGACGTGGGGTGGCACCGGCGCTAGACGGGACAGTGCCCAGTTCGTCGGTTGCTCCGCACCATCGGCTCAGGAAAACTCCCGACATGACCTCCACTCGTGCCGCTGTCACTTACGCACAGGCCCTCAACCGCAACACGCTGTTCGAGAGCCCAGGACTTCGCCGCGACATCCCGCGGCTGCTCCACCCGGAGGAAGAGGTGCTGCTGGTGCTCCCCGGCGTTGCCGGCGACTTCCCCAACGTCCTGATCGTCACCGCCACCCGACTCCTCCTCGCCTCCGTCGCCGGCCCCCTCAAGAAGGCGAAAATCAAGCGCGACGTTAGGAGCTCGGACGTGGTGGGCGTGCGCTACCGTCCGGGAGCCTTCACCAGGGTGCGGGTGGCGCGGGCTTCGGGGCGCGACATCGCCATGATGCCGCACCGGAAGGCCGATGCCGAGCGATTCGCCCACGAGCTCGAGCATCTGATCCGGACCGGCTCACTCCCCTCCTGATTCTTCCCGCGCGGGTTTCCGATTCACACGTTGAAGCGGAACGAAAACGGCCCATTTTGGCTGGTGACGGGCGCCGTCGGTAGGCGTCGGAAACCCGCTCTGACCTGCACGAACGCTCCTATCAGACCGTTGGGCCCGGTTGGCCGTCATCGGCCTCCGCCGGACTTCTTGCGGACTGTTTGCGGACCGCTGGGCTCACGGCGCAACCTGAGCGACGGCCGCTTCGCAGAGCGTCCGGGCGACCTGCTCGGCCTTCTCGGTCGCCGCGGCGCCCACCGGCTGGCCTCGTAGCGGTCCTGGTTCCGAGCGCGTCGTAGGCGGTCGAACTCTCTGTCAAGGGACAGCGGGACCTCCCCGTGGACGGACAGGAGACCTCCCTGTAGGCGGACAGCTCATCTCCCTGTCCGCGGACAGCTGATCTCCCTGGGGTGCTCAGTTCAAGGGGACCACCCCGCGTCCGGCGGTGGCCTCGGCCAGGCGTAGTGAGGTGCCCTCGGTGATGATGACGTGGGCGTGGTGCAGCAGGCGGTCGACGGCGGCGGTGGCCAGGGTCTTGGGCATGATGGTGTCGAACCCGGCGGGGTGGATGTTGCTCGTCACCGCCAGGCTGCGGCGCTCGTAGGTGGCATCGACGAGGCGGTAGAAGGCCTCGGCGGCGGACTGCCCACTGGGAAGCATGCCGATGTCGTCGACGACGATGAGCTCGGCGCGGGTGATGCGGGCGATGACCTTGCTGACCGAGCCGTCGACGGCGGCCTTGCCGATGGCGGCGGTGAGAGACTCCAGGGTGAACCACGCCACGCGCATGCCGGCGTCGATGACCTTGTGGGCCAGGGCCTCGACAAAGTGGGTCTTGCCCGTCCCCGACGGGCCGGAGATGGCCAGGTTCTCGGCGCGGTGGACCCACTCCAGTGTCGCCAGGG